>SDBU01001874.1_pt1 | contig 29003 bp, 24 predicted proteins | sample 2277071 | NCBI WGS metagenome assembly SDBU01 (sample SAMN10397929, study PRJNA504765) | marine sediment metagenome | isolation source: marine sediment core GS08_GC12, 126 cmbsf | place: Arctic Ocean: Gakkel Ridge, Loki's castle | collected 2008 | reverse complement strand
CCAGGACCCAGCGCTTTGTGTACCTCTATTGACGCACCGATAATCTTACTGCTTAACTCATTGATATCCATTATGGTCCAGTCGCCAGACGCTGAGAAACGTCAGTTTTCCCTTTCTGTCCTCTCAGCAGAAAGGAAAACTAATATTCTCTCCGCGACCTCTGCGCCTCTGCGGTGAATCATGTTCTTCTTTAATTTGCGAGGGCAAAGATTTCATACTCAACCCCCGCCTTTTCACACAGGGACTTTATGTGTTCAAGATCCTCAGGCTCTATATCGTTCATGGCAATACAGACCTGATCTATGTGATAAAGCCCAACTAGAGCCTCAATATCGTACCGATTTCCCAAAACCTTTACCCCATGAAAACTCTTCCTCATTTTCTTAGGATCATCATCCATAAACCCAATTACTTTGCTCCCCCCTTGCATTTTCAAGTAGCGTAGGGCGAGATCTCCTGTGTTTCCAGCACCGTAAACCAATATGGTTTTCTGAAATGCTTTTTTACTCTGGCTGGCATGGTCTGTCAAAAGCCTATATGATGCCCTATATCCCACTAGCAGACCTACCAGGATGAACCAGTCTATGACAAAAACGGAACGGGGATGCGGCCTCTCACCTATGAAAAAAGTCAGGAGTACAATCAGTACTGAACTAAATAACGCCGCTTTTAAGATTTTGATAGCGTCATCAAAGGAAAAATAGCGGATCAGAGTACCGTAAAGCCCAAAGTATGTCAGAGCCAGCATTCTCGCAATCATTACGTACGGTATGGTATGCAGCAATATGGCCTTATGAGTCGTGGAAAATTCTCCCTCTACACGCAGATAATACGCAAGAAAATAGGAAAAGGCACATAGGACAATGTCTAGAACAAAGAGTGCAATCTGTTCGGCATTTTCAAAGAGATGTCGTCTGGTTATAGCACCAGTAATGGTAATCACTACTCCGTGTACAAGGTATCGAACATCCTTTACGAATGACCTGTTGTTAACATATTCTAGGTCAATCCTGAGCTTCTTCGGCAGTATATTGTCGATATAATACTCTTTCGGGTCTATGTCCTTTGCGTAAAGTTCCTCCTCATTTCTCATCCTAATCTGGCTCGGCCCAACTATGCCAGGTCTCACGGTCAATATCCTTTGCTCCTCGGCCCCATACAACGCTACAAACTCTGCAACCTCCGGCCTCGGCCCCACAAAGCTCATATCCCCTTTAAGGACATTTATCAGCTGTGGGAATTCATTTATCTTGAATCTCCTCAAAATTGCACCTAAGGAGGTTACCCTCGGATCATTGGTTGAGGAGACCGACGGCCCTGTCCAGTGTCCCACCTCCATCATGGTACGGAATTTCAGTATTCCAAAAGGGCGACCATTTTTCCCAATCCTGATCTGGCGAAAGAACACCGGTCCTTTTGAATCAAGCTTGATGAACATCCCAATAGCCAGAAAGAAAGGGCAGAGTAGGATAAGCCCTACGAGAGACAAGAATATGTCAAAAGTACGTTTCAGCATCTTATCATCTCAGTCTCGACATTCGTGTGTATCTCTCAGCAATTTTCCCTGCATTTTTATCCTTCAGCTTTGAGCCCTCAACTCTGATTCTTCCACACTAATAGGCACCAAGTTCTCTTCAATGAGCCAATTATGGATTATCCGCCCCGCTAAGTGATGTCCTTTCACATTCCAGTGCCCATCTGCACCCATGTAATATAGTGCTGACTCCCCGGCCACCTTTCTGAAATAAGGGAGCAGTTCAAGGAATGGAATCCCGGAATCATCCAGAAACGCGGAAAGGAGTTGATCAGGCTTCTTGAGATTCCAGTCTCGTTGACGCATTCGAGGCTGCGTTAATTTGTACTGCCAGAGATTTTCATAAACCTGCTCCCTGGCGGGAATGCTGATTACCGCAAAACGACTCACACGCTTTTTGGCTTCGTTGGCGAGTTCAGAAAACAGGATCTGAGTTACCTCCCAAGCTTTTGTCAATTGAGGTCCATAATTCGCGGAAAATACAAGATCGTGAAGCTGGTCAACATCTTCGGCTTCATCAGTCGGCTGATGGGACAGCACTCCCAGTTTCATAAGGAAATTGGCCAATAAAGGTGCATGCTTTGGGATGGCACGACCAAGGTAGTTATAAGCACATGAGTTTATGGCCAAGAACTGTCTAAGATCCGTTGCCAATCCCTTTTGTGCATAGGCAACAGAAGTGCTCTTGTCCTCCACGATGTTCTTGGATTTGAAATTATCATATATATCATTTACAAAGAATGCTGATATTACCAGGTCGGGATCATATTTGTATCCCTCCCGTCTAAGAAACAGCAGTTGGTAATCTGTTCCTACCCCAGCAAACCCTGCATTGATTACCTCGAAGTGTCTTTCTCTCTTATTCCTATTCAGCGTTTCTTCCAGCACCTTGCAGAAGGTGTCCTGCAACGGGACCTGAAAAGCCTCGGTGAATGAGTCCCCCAACACAAGAATGCGAAAGACCCTTTTCTCCTTTTGGTAAGGGTACTCTCTGTCCCGCAGGCCCTTCGAGTTTATTTTCACGTGAATACGCTGTTTCCCGACTGTCCAGTGACCTTCCTTGCCAGGGATATGAGACCATCCGAGTTCGGGGTGGGACTCAACGAAATTTTCTGACGGAAACCTATAAAGCCCAAAGACTCTGACACCGACCTCGATTAGAACTAGTCCAACTGCCAGGCTCACGGCTACTAGCAAAACGTTCAACAATGCATTCTTAAGCAGCTTTATCATTTCTTCAATCTATGCCTGACCCTTCCAACAAGCCAACCATAATGTGCGGAGACCACAAAAGACGGTATGATCTTGAGGTGTTGCCGATAGTTGTTTCTGCACGCATATGTCAGATTCTGTAAGATTGACTTAGGAATCAAACCCAAGAATATTGCCACGTCACGTAGGATCCCTAAAATTGTCCTGCTCTTTCCAGCCATCAGTACAAGCGCGTAGGCACAGTCTCTTGAATTCTTGTAAGCGTTATAGCAATTGACCTTGTGTGTATGATATACGGCTGCATCCGGAGCATAGGCAATGGAATAGCCGGCTTCGACCACCTCTCTTCGCCACACAATATCCTCAGCATATGGCACGTTCTCGTCAAATCTGTGTCTCTCCCACATATCTTTTCTTATAGCACAATTGCTATTGGAGAAATGGACCAGCTTTAACATCTTCGTATTCTTCACGTTGAAGATGATCTTTTGTGGCCCAAAAAACATCTCGTTTTGCCGAGCTTCAAAAGGATTTATGTGGGCAATCGACAGTTGCCTGCCATAAACCCCGGCTATGTCACGGTTTTCAAAACCTGCAATCAAGTTCGTCAGCCATTTCTCATCTGCGGGCAAAGCATGGGCGGACAAATTGACAACAAACGTGCCCTTGGCGTTCTCCGCACCGATATTCAATGAACGTCCATAGGTAAACTCCCTTTGAGCAATTTCTACAACCCTCACACCATAATTCCTGACTATCTCCAGAGTAGAGTCGGTTGATTCAGAATCCACTACTATTACTTCATAGTTGCCATCAAACTCCTGCCCCTGCACCCTCTTCAATGTTTCCCCGATATACTGAGCTTCGTTTCTTGTCCTTATGACTATGCTAACATCCATTAGATTCACCCAGAGACGCCGAGAACTCAAAACGATTATCTGATATCTAGGTACAGAAAATCGTTATGTTACCACTTCCGAAATCAGGGGTAGGTTTGTCCACCGGCTCAATACTATACTCCATGTCCTCCAGGAACCGGACCAAATGTTCGATGGAGTGCCCGAAGTGGCCGATGTGATCCGGATGGACTTCTATCAGCAGGGCTGGATGATACTTGTCGAGCGAGTTTTTCATTCCAAGCAGCACGTCCAGTTCTGCGCCTTCAACATCGATCTTCACCAGATCTATTCTCTGGACTTCAAGTTCCGACACACATTCGTCAAAAGTCCTCGTCCGAATACTAATGCCTGTCTTTATGTTGGTCGTCTTTGTTGGATCTATTCGGGAGAGTATTCGTGGGGACTCCAGAGCCACCAGGCCATTACTACTAAAAAGGGCAAAATCGCATACAGTGACGTTAGTGTAGCCATTCAGTCGGATGTTATCCTCCAACACCTTTCTTGCCGAAGGAATCGGTTCAAATGCAATGACCCTCCCCAGTCTCCTCACTCTTTTTGCAAACAACAAGGTATAATAACCAGTATCTGCACCAACATCGATGGCCGTCATTCCAGATGCAATTCTCGAACCTATGTATTTCGTTACTTCCGGTTCCCACGCGCCTTTCAGGAACAGATCCTGACTGATGATATTCTGTCTTGGATTTTCGAGCAGGATTTGCTGACTGTCCCACAAAAGGACAATGTCCTCATTCGGCAGGCTTGGCTCAAGAATGAGCTTCTTGTACAACTGAACGATCAAAGGACATTTGTACAATATCTGGCGCACAAAACTGTGAAGTTTGCCATGCTTCCTACTCACGCAGTAGTAATGGCCAAGGAGATTCTTGAGAACCACACAAGGCATACCCCTTGGACTCTCAGATTTCAGCATTGATAACAATGTCTTGAAAAGCGCTTGTCTTCAGTGCTGCTGGTTGGAGCAAAATAGATTGCATGGCACCATGTGACTACTTCCTACTGCTACTTGAAAACAATCCCTCACCGCCCGCTTCGGTAGAGGCACAGGGAAACCGGAGAAATGCCCTGATTCCTTCTATCGCTGAGGAGAAACCAAAGGGAAACCATCTCGCAACTTCGTTACAAAAGCGGCTGCAATAGATGTCGTAACGTCAAAAAAAGAAATCCAAACAACAACTGCGTCCCCCAACGACTTCGGCCTAAAAACCACTAAGGAGCAGCCTCATACATTCTCTTGTATAAATGAAGAATCTTGTCTACGTACGGTTCCTGATTGAGGTGTGTAACTGCAAACTCTCGTCCTGCTCTACCCAACTTTTCTGCCAATTCTCGGCTACTCAGCAGAAGAAGAAGGGTCTCGTATAGGGCCTCCGTATCACCCGGAGGAACAAGAAGGCCTCTCTTACGATCCAGCCCAACGATCTCGGTCAGCCCCCCCGAAGCGCTTGCGACCACAGCCGTCCCTCGCATCATGGCTTCCGCAACAACGACACCAAACGGTTCATCCCAACGCGATGGAATAACTTGCACCCAAGCGGTATCGAAAAGCGGTTCCATATCAGAATGAAGAATGTGGCCGGTCATGATAACGCGACTGGAAATCCCTAGGTGGGCAATCAGCCTTTTCAGACTCCTACGTTCCGGACCATCTCCGGCTATTACAAGTCTAGCATCCGGGATCATTGGCAGTGTTCTTGCGAAGGCCTGCAACAGAACATCGACACCCTTTTCAAAAAACAGACGGCCCGCAAAGGCCACAGTAGGGGGTGGCGAAAGAGGTGGACGCGGCGACCTGTTAGGGACCGCGTTCCACACCACATCTGCCACTTCTATCCCTTCCGACACCAAAAGATGTCGCATAGCCTGACTGTTGGTGGTAATCAGGTTGAAAGCGTTGCTCCACTTTTTCCAGAGCCACATCTGCAACATACGTGGTATTAATGAACGAAAAAGAAAACATCCGTTATGATAGCACGCCGGTCCTGCCGAGATCCTGCAAACAGTTCCATCCGGCAACATCTTAATACCAGTCGGGCAAATCGAATGAAGCACCACAACATGATACAGGCTGGAAACCTCTCTGAGCAATGGGAGGATCAAAGGTGAAAGCTGCATCCGGAAAGTCCTGACATGCACCACATCAGGTTTAAACTCTCTTAGCACACGGCGAAGCTTCCAAAAGGCCCACGGATTTGCAACCTGGAGGAGTTTGTTAAAGCGCGATGTTGTCCCAAAACATTGGTAATCCGCCAGCACCTCTTGATCAGCAACCGTTCGTACACAACTGGCAAATAAGCGTACATCATGCCCTCGCTGTCTCAACAAATCTCGCAGTCCCAGTGTCAGGTTCTCAGACCCGTAGGCTGGGGTTGCGTAATCGTTAACCAGCAGAACCTTCATGACCTTGACTCGAAGTATTAACTTTTCTCCTTTTTACAGCACTCCAATGTTCCATCGCTCTGTCCCCTATGCTGGCACCACAAATTATGTTCACCATCCCAATGAAACAAGACAGCGTCAATCCATCATTTACAGGTTCCAGACACTTTCTAGTATCGCTGCCCTTGGTAATAACTGTCTCTATATAACCTCAAAAAGTACCTTATGTGGGCAATGAAGCCAATTATGTGATGAACATAGGATAACATGACAAAGCCAAGTATACGCCTAACCTTTGTCCGGTATTCTCTTGATGCGGCCAAAAACATATGCGCCCTTTTTGCTATATACAACATATTGAAAAGTAATGAAAACATAGACAACATCCCGAAAAATGGGATTGCACAGACTAATGCTCCAATGACAGCAGCATTACATGTCACTGTTCTGTAATTGACGCCGTTCATGACGATAAATGCTGTCAACCACTGAGACTCTATTCTCATGAAATATTTTATCGAACAAGGAAAGTGTGTCTTTACAATTGCATTCCTCATAAACACGGTTTTCCGCCCTTGTTCTGAAACCCTTTTTTCAAATAGATAATCATCTCCCATCCATATGTTAGCATCGAAGAAGTACTCAGTTTGATCTTTGACCATATCTGCCCGGAAGGCGACTGAGTGACCGGGATAGGTTGAAATGTTATCCAAAAAGTACGTCTTAATAATCATATAGTAGTCTGATATCCAATTCCTTCTTATGGGTTCCGAGTTGGCTATTGTCAACTCACAGATACCTTTCTCTATTGGACCAACCATATTCTCCAGCCACGCCTCAGTTACTTGAGTATCTGCGTCTAGTAAAACAATAACCTCATTTTTTGCCTCCTTAAGCCCCTGCTGAATAGCAGCATTCTTGGTTCCTTTTCTCCTTTGGCGAACCACAATATATCTTGGAAACGTCCCCATTTGTGAAGACAGTCCCCGGGCAATTTCATATGTGTCATCGTCACCGCCAGCAACCACTATTAACTCACAATCCCTCTGGTTGCAGTCTGTGTCCAACAGGCTTTGCTCCGTTGCCTCAAGAGTCTTTGCCTCATTCCATGCTGGGATAATAATCGATACTGACATCATTTTGTTTTTCAGGATAACAGTCCTCTCCCGATATCAACCAACACCCATCAGGGCTGAGCTATGTCCTTTGAATTATCAGCTGCATCCAAATTACTAACTTCCGGAGGAATACCGTGAAGATATGATATCAACTATCCTTCTTGCAGCTTTTCCGTCCCCAAACGGATTTGCAGGAACCAACATTTGATAATACTTGTTCTCATCCTTTAGAAGAGAGGTAACCTCATCAACAATCCTCTTCGTCTCCGTGCCGACAACCTTGGCTGCTCCCGCTTCCACTGCTTCAGGCCGTTCAGTGGTTTTTCTTAGGATCAAGACAGGTTTTTTTATACTGGGAGCTTCTTCTTGAATTCCTCCCGAATCAGTCAATATTAAGTGGGACCTATCCATCAAATGAACGAACGAGATGTAATCCATAGGTTTCACCAAAAAAATGCGTTCTCTTTCTGCCAAAGTTTCGTGGACGATTCTTTTAACATTGGGATTTGGATGGACAGGATAAACAAAAATAACATTTTTGTGGAGCTTCTCCAACTCGACAATGGCTTGGCATATGTTGCGAAGTGGCTCGCCGTGATTTTCTCGTCGGTGTGCTGTTACCAAAATCACCTTGGAGGAACTATCACATATGGTTTTCAATGTGTGATCAGTGAATCGACATCCCATCTCAAGTGCCTTGAACAGCGAGTCGATAACGGGATTTCCCGTTACAAAAATAGATTCTTCAGAATATCCCTCTCTTAAAAGGTTCTTCTTGGCCCATTCGGTTGGGGCAAAATTAATTTTGCTGATAACCGAGGTAATTCTTCTGTTGATTTCTTCGGGGAAGGGGTTGTACATGTCAGAAGTCCTGAGTCCTGCTTCCACATGGGCCACATCAACTTTGTTGTAAAAGGCCATCAAAGCAGCTACAAAGACAGTACTGGTATCTCCCTCAACAAGCAAGATATCCGGCCTGCCGGTGTTAATGGTTCTTTCCAGTACTTTCACGCTTCTCACAAAAATCGTGCAAAGACTCTGGTTATCTTCCATGACATTCAGATCGATGTCAGGTTTGATATTAAAAATGGAAAAGACCTGATCCACCATTTCCCGATGCTGAGCAGTGTTTACTACGGTCAGGTCAAACCTGTCACTCCTTGTCTGAAATTCACATATGACTGGGGCCATTTTTATTGCCTCAGGCCTCGTGCCCACAACAATCATCACTTTTATCTTACTATCAGGTTCTGTTTGTTTCACTTCTATATATACTGTGTTCCGGGATCCGGCAAACGTTCTCCTGCCCGAGCCGCCTATAAAACAACTGATGGTTTGCAGCAACGACATATAACCTTAGGTAGTTGTGCCAAGATGGCAAACAAAGCAACTTATTCTTAAAGTCTCCACAAAGGGAATCATATAACTCTCTTGTGCCAACAACTATCCAGTCTAACAGGTTGATGGCATCTCTTTGATCCTCATTGATATCACCATCAATTATACCTATCTTAAAAAGGAATTCCCCATGCCTGTGGCGTCGCAGAAAAGACAGGCATTCTCCCTGTTTCATCTGTGCATTCGTTAGAAATAGAGCACTCTTTTCACTTCTTCTATTATTTGACACAAGGTTATGAAGCACTCTACTATTTTCGAACTGGATTAGTTCAAGGCCCGATTCTCCCGACGACCAATCTCCCTTTCCCTTGTTAAACAGCAAATTCTTGGGGGCGTATAATCTCATTGGCAAACAGAAAAACAATTGACGCTGGCTATTTAACCGTTGTGCTTTCTTTATTGCTTCTTCAATAGTGGCTTCCCCCTCCCGCCTGAGAATTGTATTTCCGTGCAACCTGTATTTATAAAAGGATTCTTTTCTCCCTATATGTTGGATAGCAAAATGGTTGCTAACTCGCATCCAATAATCATAATCTTCAGCCCCATACATATCAGAAGAGTAATGCCCAATAATTCTTGGAACGTATCTCCTATATAAAAAACACGCATTAATAAAATTGTAAGTGTAAGTCAGCGATCTAACATCTTTATCCGTGTCGACAATACATGTCCCTGGGACAGTTAAGGTTGGATATTCAAATGCCTTATCTCTTTCATCGATGAGCTCATAGTTACAATAGACCATTTGGACGAAAGTGTTAGCCCTCAAAAATCCAACCTGTTCAGTGAGTTGAGCGGGTAGCATAATATTGTCTGCCGATGTCCAAGTAAGAAATTCACCGCTTGCATGAGCGAATCCGCTATTCAGTGCAGTAGGGAGCTTTTGGTTCTTCTGAGTTAAGATAAGAATCTTGGGATGCGTTACGTATTTGTCCAGCATCTTCTCTATGCCGTCTGTGGAACCATCGTTCACTATAATTAGCTCAAAGTTCTCATATTGCTGGCTCAGCACGCTTTCTATGGATTGTTGGAGGACATCCGACTGATTATATACAGGGAGAACCACACTCACCAATCCCCTTTTTTCTCCGCAATAGATATTCTTCCAATCAATGGCCAAAGCCGTCCGTTTCGCTTGATGTTGATAATGTCTTTTAAAAACTGGGCCAAACAACCTGTAAAGTACCTGCCTTATGATCCGTTTTCGGCCCTGTAAGTTTGCTCGGAGGCATCTTTGTTTTAGAAATTGAAACCGTGCCCTCCAGACCCGGGCTTTGGAAGTAGGTGTCGTGACAGCCCCTCCTCTGTATGTTGTCCAGTGATCTTCTTCAATTAAGCGAGAACTTTTATCCATTTGCAGGTATTCTTCTGTGCATGGAGCCGACAGATATATCGGCCTACATCTCATGTGACAGACTGCGAATACTAGAATACTGGATATAATGGTGAAGCATTCAGTACCTATCATCAAACATCCAAATTACCGCCCCCGACTTACAAACTGCCAAAATCGCCCACAACATGATCAACCCACTGCAAGGCTGGACTCAGGCTCTGAGGATGGCATGGATGGTTTGGAGACAGGCCCTTGATACAAACGAAACTTCCTCAAAAGAAGCTCTGTGAAACAAGCCTCGGCCCAGTATTAGCCATAGCCGCAAGACGTTCTGCACAATATCAACAGCCTTGACACCAAGAAGGGATCCTCGACTACAGTGTTTTCTTACAAATGTATGTCGGTCGCGAATCATCGCGGGCGCGCTTTGCCAGCCATCAATCTTATAGCGTACTTCCTCGACAGGAATGCCTTCCTCGTTAAAACTCTGAGATTCATAGTGTATGGCTTTTGCTGAATAGATGTAATAAGAGGACCAACCAGCATCGGTTGCTCGCTTGCATAGATCCCAGTCGGCATACCATACATAGAAATCTTCGTCGAAATAGCCTATTCTTTGAAAGACTTCTCTCCGAACTATCATACAAGCGTTCCAGACCCAATTCACCCGAGAAGTCGATTCGTGTGACCACTCCAATGGGCTGTAATCTCCAATCAGCCTTCTTCCTCCAGGAAGTTTCCTCAAAAGCCGCACAGCGAAGCATATAAGGTCGTTCTTGAAACCAGGGAATAATATCTCGCACGAGTTCGGAGTGCCATCAGGATAATAGAGATTTCCGCCAAGTATTCCAGCACGCGGATTCCATTCAAAAAACTCTAAGAAACGTGCAATTATGTCATTCAGCAGTCTCACGTCCGGGTGGAGCAGTAGATAATAGTCACCTCTACCCATTGGCAGAAGCCTATTGATGGCCTTGGTGAACCCAATATTCCGGGAATAACTGGTTAGATGCACAGGAGGAAACTTAGAACTAACCATCTCGGCGCTGCCATCGGTTGAATTGCTATCTGCAACAAACACCTCTACATCAAGGTCTCCCTTGGTCTCAAAAATGCACGTCAGACATTGCTCAAGAAGAGCGCAGGTATTATAGTTGACGATAAAGACTGATATAGTCATAACTGCCTGTAGAATATGTGTTCATCTTCCCCAAGGAATGTCTCTGTCCGGGCCCTGAAATGAGTGATCACCTATTTGTTAATTCTTCTTACAACTGTGCGGGGGTGTCAGTGATCAGATGATTTCTTGTCTCCCCCAGAGCCCGCTGAGGCTAAGAGTTCCTGATCAGATTTCCTGAGAGGGGGTATCTGATGAAATCCCGGCATGGCGGGACTATGGTGGGAGATTTTGACTGCCTCAAATGTACGAGTCCTTGATCAACGGCTGAAACGGATCAGACCAGCTTACGGCCAGATATCCCCGGGAAACACCAGTCATGAGCAGAGCTTATTGGCGGTCTTCCAGTCGTTCGAATAAACAGTAATTCCTCGCTTGGCAAGACTAGTCAGAGTTTTCACAACCCCCCTGGCCCCAAGCAAGTACATCTCGATACCGCCTAACATCTTGGTCCTAATAATCCCATCACGCCACAGATACCGCTCCACCCTTGATAGATTTATGTGCTTGTAAACCTCATCGTTGTGAATCTTTGTAGACATTGTTATGTCATTGCCTTCCTTATCAATGACTGTGATTTGAACAGGTTCGTCCAAATAGATCTGCACCGGAAACGAGTCACCCATGATATCTTCAACAACATGAACCACAGTCATGCCCCATTGTAAACTAACGCCCATGATCAGGATCTTCCCATTTACTTCAACTAGTCTTCGAAGAGGGGTATCTTGCCCAAACGGTGTCACAGATTTGTTGTGATCTCTGACTAACCATCCCGCAAGAGGACCTTTTGCTGCAAAGGAGTGATAAGGATGCAGACTTCTTTCAACGCCATTCATCCTTCGAAATACTTCGGTGATCAAACCCATTGAAGATGGGGATCTTCGGACATCAAATCTTTTGGTCTCGACGACCGTCTTCATCGATCCCCCTGGAAAAGTTGGCATGACTATCGTTCCGGCCTCTCCCACGGCGTCAAACAAAGTGTCTGTCACTGCCATGACTCCGCCGTCTATTCCTCTAAACTTGTCAAATGAACTATGCAATAGGAGAACGTCGCCTTTCTCAACGCCAAGTTCGATAAAAGCCCGAAGCAAATCTCCGGCGCTCATCTGAGTGTAGCCAATTTGCCTCCTGGTCATGCACTGTCGAACCCAACGATTATCGATCATTTTCCGCCAAACTACGTCGGGTAATTCTCTGCGCAGCAACATCCTTAATCTAGGTATCATTTCTTTCGTGGTTCCACATTTGCTTTATCAATGGCCATTTGATTGGCCCGACAAGCACTTTTCTGTCTCTGTGTCCATACTGAATTCACGAAATCACTCTTGGAGATCTTTCTTCTCTGTTTATACTCCGTCCCACGAACACCTCCAGGCGACAACAAAACCTCACTCACCGTATGGAGTTACCTATTAGCAGTTCAGGTCTACACTTCTTTCAGTACGAACATCCACCTTTCTTAAAAGCAGTCCGGCCTCAATCCTCAGGATGCTATTGCTCAACAGTCTAGCTCGACTTGCTTATGTTAAGAAAGAAGGCAACCTTGTCAAAATCATGTCTTGCGAGTTCTGTGGCTCGTATGTGAGGATTATTGGAAAGCCACTCCGAGAAGGCCTTTCGTTCGCCCAATGAGGGAGAACCACGAAAATAATTGTAATCATCGAATATGATTACGGTGCCATCATCAACCAAATCTGTAACGAAATCCAGTGCAAGAATGGCGGACTCATAATAATCGCAATCAATGTGCACTACGCTGGCTCGTGTTAAGTGATGCGCCTCCTTAGTTTCCTCTGTAAGGGTTTGATCGTACCATCCCTTAATGACACGCACATCTCTAGCGTTAATTCCCTTGCTGACCAGAACCTTCTTAAACTGTCCCAAGTTCATTGCGAAGTTCCCCTCTTTCCAATGTTTCGGGGAATATGGATGTCTATCTCTCTCCCCTGAGGGGGCAGGAAGCCCTTCAAAAGAGTCAAAAGCAAAAAAACGGGGCTTGGCTTTCTCAAGGGCCAATCTATCTCGTGCCGGCAGAGAACTCAGTACTTCTTCTCGGCAGTTCTGAAACATCTGATAGGCATAACAAAATGTCCGGCCTGAAGAACAGCCGAATTCAAGATAGTCCCCAGAAACTTGATTAAAAGACACAAAACGAACCGCACATGCAATGCACTTATTGGGTTCTTTTATGTATGATTTGATCTCACGTTTGATAGGAATGGGGACCAATCGCCGTATCTTGTCGAATAGTCTTATTACAGATGATGTTATTTCCCACTTTATGGCATCGGGGATTAATCTCTTCATTTTAAAGACCGTTTCTCAATCCTTCCAATTTCTCACCTTTCCTGATTCACGTAATCAATTGGGACCACAACTGACTATGGTCGGCGTCAAATTCAGAATACCGATGCCCATTTAATCACTCTTCTGGTCTGCCCAAGCAGTCGGTATAAGTAAGAAATGCGAATTGATCATTCTGGATGGACCTGGGTGAGACACCTCTAACGAATCATTTCAATATGATCCGGCGGGGGGTATGCGTTCTCCAAATTCCAGTAAAAAAGATATCCCCTTTGATTCAACTCCGGATCACTATTTCGAAAGAAATTCAAGCATGGTTTATTCTTCGGCGTTGGGACATATTCGGCATAGACCTCGTCCAACCCTATGGATTGTGCATATCTGAACACTTCATTCAGCATTCCTTCCTCCACCTTCCTACCCATCACTCTGCAACTCAGAATGAAGTCCACAATCCTTCCCACATTTTCACTCACGTCAAGGCTTGCAATTCCCGTTAGTCCTGAATCGCCAAACTTGTCAGATACCCGAAAAGTCCATATTTTCCTGCCAGCCACCTTCCCCCATTCCGCAAGTTCCGATTCTGTCATCCGTCTTGTGCTAAGATTCATCTGATTCGTTCTATTGAATAATTGCGCTGTTCTTTGAAGATTGCTCTCGTTGAGGTCATCAACTACCACCTTTGTGCCCAGATTCTTCAACCACTCATCTACAGACCCAACTCTCCTTTTCAAGTCTTTGCGCTTACCCTCGGAGACATACATTTCAGTTCTGCTCAGGTCTTCGGCGCTCATTGAAGGCACATCGAAACACCGAAGGCTGACTAGTGCCGATCTCGACAACAGTTTGTCATTCGGCCACTCTGGAACAAGAACTTCTGGTAACGCGTCTCTTACTCGAGCCCGTTCAACAGGATTGTCGTCAATAAAGACTACGGACTGAAGCCCGAGATTCAAATCTGAAACCAAATCAACAATATTCTGCGCTTTGTCCTGCCAATTGATCCTCCATCCAGCGAAATCATCCAATCGAAGGATCATCTCAGGGTGCTTCTCTATTGCTTCCACTGCAATTGCTTCCTCGTTCTTGCTGACAATGCCCAATATTATCCCACGATTTGTCAGCGATTTCAGAGCACGCTGAAAATCGACATATGCTTCGCCAATATGGTCGTGCCCACCAAGGCTAAGACTCTCCCAGCCAACGTCTCCAACAACTCCACCCCACAGAGTATCATCCAGGTCAAGGACGATTAGCTTTCTTGAATGGCCTCTCATTCCCCTTAAAGCTGCCTTTATGTCCTTCATTGCTTCGACGAAAACCTCATTTCCAAATGCAATTTTCCCCATGTACCAAAGCTTCGGGGGAACCGCGGTTTTGCCTGCAATATTCATCCATCTCTGTGCGTCTAGTAAAAAGAAGTTGGGTTTCTCCTCTAGCCTTTCCGCCAGTTTCAGGTTCATTCGAATTAAGGTGTTGGACGTCCCAAGCCCGGTTTTCATCTCAAGCATTCCAAGGCCTCTGTCGTAGGGTGGATGCACCCATGTCGGAACAAGCACAAACTTCACTCTGTCGTCAATACCCAACAGAACAGAGCAAAAATCGTCCACCTCCTGGAGAATCCTTTGTATCGGCACGTCTCTTTTCTGCAAAAAAATCCCATACGATTCGATTACATCCTCAGGTCGAGTCCAGACAACTGCCAAATCGGGCTTTTTCCGCCAACATTCCAAATCGTTTTCCATCAAAACCGGCATGACCTGGCCGAACGGTGCTGTAAAAGCATCCACCCGTGGCAATTCACTATCGTTCTTGATATATCCCGCCAAATTAGACATATTGAAGGACGAGACCAGTAGACACCCATGTTTTTGACTATTGTTCATCTACTTCCAGAAGTCGACAAAGGTAGTTTGCCAACGTTCCAACGGTCTTGAAAATATCATTTACCTGGGACATAGCTTTTTCATCGGCCAGATTTATTATCACGCCATATTCCTTTTCTAACGCCTGTTCTGTTGCAACAATTAGATTTATCAGTCCCAGTGAGTCCAGTTTCCCCGACTGTCCAAACAGAGGCGTGTCCACAGACGCTTCCAGTTGCATTTCTTTTGATAACATCCTGTTGACTTCACCTACTGCTTCAAATATCGTCTGTATCACTCTTTGCTTCGTCGTCATCTATGTTTACCTGTCGCCCCGCTGCACTCTTGGCATTTTCCTGTCTCAGTAGCAGATCGATAAAAAACTTTACAGCCCAATTTGAATAGAAGAGTTTCATGTAACCTCGGTAAATAGGATCACACGACCTTATTCCTCCCCGAATACCCTTTACTCTTGATGACAAGTCCTGTGTCTTCTTGAGAAAGTTGACTGCCCTATTTGTTGCATTGATGTATTTAACTTCACTGGTCAACTCAAACAAACGAAGCCAAATAATCGCAACCTGGGCGTTCGCACTCAGGCAAGTGAAATATGAATCGGGCTCCCAGTTGCTGCCAAACCTCCCAGGAAGAGACCCATGACTGCTTTGCAGAGCGCAGAGCCTATCGGCAGTTTGTCGAGCCGCCTCAATGTATCTGTCTTCTCTCAATAATACCCCACTCTCTAGCAAACCCCGCGCGGCATATGCAATGGTATGCGTAAGGGCCTTACTCTCTCCGTAGAAAGTGTTGCTCTCAAACCATCCGTTTGCCCGCTGGTACCTCAGGCCCCACTCTAGATTTCTGATTGCAGCCGTGGAATACTCCTCCCTCTCGGAAATATCAGACAGTTCAAGCAGCGCCCATGCTACCCTCATGTGATAAGCGCGAGGTCTCCCACCCAGCGTGAATCCTTCCCAAGCCCCGGAGCTATTCTGAACTTTTGATAGCCAGCCACCTGCTCTTTCTGCCGCCTTCTTGTAGTCTTCATTTTCGGTTTCCCGATAGGCCCTGACCAAGCCAAATAGCACCATCCCAGTATCAAAGACGAGAGGCTTTCCATTTGCTTCCGTCTCACATCCAGGAAACGCACCAGATTGCAGCTGCTGAGATAGCTCCCATCCAGCCATTTCTACCGCCCTATCAAAGTAATCCGCCCGTCCCAAACGCTGACTGCAATCGAACATCGTTGGTATAATATAGCCAGTGGTTTCAACATACGATGGCAACCAACCTCTGTTCAAAGCGAAACCCTTGGAAACTCCATTGTCAGCAGTCGCATCTTGAGCGTAAACGAGCCATCTGACCCCCGCCTCTATGTGCCTTGAATTTTTGTCCGACTGACCACTGTTCATCATGAGGCGATGTTCAACAAGCAATCGTGCTGCCTTCACTGCTCGCAGAAGCCTCTTGGCACCAACCTTTCTCATCATGCCTATATGAACCTCAAATCCCAGTTACTACCTCCGCCGATTTCTCCTACTGATGAAAAGTCCATGTGTCAAACGAATCAACTGTCCAAACCCTTCTTTGATGGCGACCAGCAGACCCCACATCACCAGGATGAATGAGTGTCATACCTGCCCACTGCCTTCAACAGCACTTCCTCCAACATGGTTGTAATCTTTGCGTAGTTGTAATTAGCAACAACATATGAACGCCCAGATCTTCCAAAGTGTGCTCTCAGTTTGGCATCTCGAGCCACAAAGAGGATCGCGTCAGCAAGTTCTTGGGGGTCCATGGGCGGCACAGTGAGTCCGCCTGACGCTCGCTCAATAAGCGCCGCCGCCTCGCCGGCGAGGGCACCAACAACAGCTTTACCAGCCGCAAAAATCTCGTATATCTTGCCCGGTATAGTCATCCGGAAGACGGGGAGATCTCTGAGGGACACCACATGAATATCAGCGGCAGCTACGACAGCCGGCATCTCGTCAAGTGGCTGAGGATCCACGAACCTGACATTGGACAATCCTTTGTTCTCTGCGAACCGCATCAGCGAGGCCTTTTCCAGGCCAGTACCAACAAAGCAAAACAGGATCTGCGATTCGCTGCCAAGCAAGTGCGCCGCCTCTAGAACCGTCTCCAACCCCTGCGATTCACCATGAGTTCCGGCATACATTACGAGACAGCGGCCGCCCACTTCAAGCCGCTCGCGCCATTGGGTACCATCCACTTCCGGTGCAAACTGATCCACGTCGGTCCCCAAGGGAACATAGTGAACGTGATCTTTCGGCACCCCCTTTTCGCAAATAGACCTAACATAACCTTGCGTAACAGCAGTGATCTGACTTGCTTTCAGATATATGAAACGCTCCAGGCCTTCTGCCATCTGGCGCATTGGGAAAGCAGTAAGCATCCCTTTTTCGAAAAGTATCTGCGGCCAGAGGTCGGCAACATTGAAAACATAAGGTATTCTTCGCAGACGCCCTATGGCAAATGCCGCAAGGCCATCTAACAGCGGGGGTGAATCGGTATAGATCACATCTACATCTCGTGGCACTGCACGGACGTTCCCAACAGCAGCAGCCGTAAACGACAGATGATTCAACATACGAAGAGCAGCACGCCGCCGCGGCGTCGCGTAGATCCAAGTTCTGACGACTCGGACACCCCCCATGCGTTCGTGGACGCACCACTTCTTTCGATATCTGCGTGGGACGACTCCGGTGGGGTAATGTGGAACGGCAGTAAGTACGGTGACCTCGTGTCCAATGGCTGCCAATCGAGTTGACAGTTGGCGCATCTGCCGCTGCGCACTTCCGATGTCGGGCGGAAAGTAAGGTGTTACGAACAGGACGTGCATGTGCGGCTCCCTGCCTTAGTATTTCTCCAGCACATCTCTTATTGGCGCTAACACCCTATTCCAGTTGAATTTCGTCTTTATGGCCTCCCTGCCGTTGTTGGATTTTTCCTCCCATACTTCTTTATCTCGCATCTTGTCGGCACACTCCAGAAACTCCTCGGCATTGCTATTCTCCGTGACCAAACCGCAGTCGTTTTCCTCTACATGTTGCGCCCATTCGCCACACCGTGGGGTTATTACCGGCAACCCACAGCCCATGTAATCATATACTTTCACCGGGCTTGCAACGTAACGCGTCACGTTTCTCGTTGACGGCGCGACGCCGATGCCCATCTCGCAGAACAGATCGAGGGCTTCGGTTCTATCCTTGGTGCCGAGGTAGTTTATCTTGATCTTTTCTTGCTTGATTCTATTAAGAAGGTGGCTTTGAAGAGGGCCTGTACCAATGAGATAATACTCACTTTTCGAGTCTCTCCCAGCCATGTCTACATAGGCATCCACATCCTCCCAATAGTTGAAAATACCGCCAAAGATGAGCTTCATTTTCTCTTTGTATGTCGAGTATTTGTGATGGAGGTCAGCGCCATTTTGTACGACTGTGACTTCAGGTTTTTCTGCTTCATATTCGCGTAGGAGGTAGTCCTTCATATTGTTTGACACAACTAAGATATCAGAGGCCTTTTCAAAAAGCTCTTTTTCTATTTCCTTGATTCTGGACAGATGCCTTTCAGATATTCTCGTATTCGGAGATTCGCTGTATTCTGCCGAGATAATCCCGTGTACGTCTGCAACTACTGGAATATTGTCCTGGTTCCTCAAAGCCATGTGTGCTGTTCTTGTCTCTTCGGCAAAGATTATGTCCGGGCGGTGCCTCTTGATTGCCTCCTTCAGAACATTTTCACCTAGCGAAACAAAGGCCTCACTCTTGATGAAGGCTATGTCCATGGTGTTGATATTCTTGAATGCTGAAGTCAGCAATGAGCGGTTAGTCAGAAGCTTGGCCCATGAGTCGTGCCAGTCGTACAGGTTGCAAAACCTGACATCTTTGTACAGGGTTCTAATGTACTCATAGGCTTTTGATATCCTGGTGGCGTTTCCGAAGTTGCCAACACAGTTACAGAAGAACAGAATTCTCACCAGATCTATCCGCCCTCAAAAAGCCCTGGATACGGCCCCATATCCGTTCCCTTTCGACCTCCAGGGTATGATTTCTCGCAGTAGCAAAGCCATTTTTTGCGAGTCGGTTTCTGAGTTCATCGTCCATGACGAGCCGCTCCACCGCAGAGGCTATTTCTGTTGGCGAGGCGGGATCAATTAACAGGCCGTTTTCTTCATCCCGGATTACGTGCGGTATCCCCGCTACTCTGGTGGCAACGATTGGAGTGCCACAGGCCATGGCCTCAAATATGGTCTGTGGAACCCCTTCTCCTGTCAGGGAAGGCAGTATAAAAATATCGCTCTGTCTATATATTGCAAATAGCTTCGGACCAAAGGGAACATATCCTGGAAAGCGGATGCGTCCTGATAGCTGACGTTTTTCGACCTCCTGATGCAGCCTTCTTTCCTCTTCGCCCTTGTATCCTTTGCCTACCATTTGCAAAACAATGTCCAATCGCTTTTCCTTGACCAACTCGTCGACTGCCCGAACCAAGAAATACAACCCTTTTTCCGGGTCCAGTCTTCCAACGCTCAACAGTCTAACAGGTTTGTGGAGTTCAGAATTCCTAGTGCTGAGGGTGTCTTCTATATCCTTCTCCGAAATAAGAGATATCCTTGTTTCATACACCACACCTCCCCTTCTGCTATAGATATCATACATCTCCCTGCCAACAGCGAAAGTAAGGTTCTTTCTTGCAAGTTTTTGAGAGGCATATTGGAGCATAGCTACCACTGCCGTAGCGAGATATCTTTTGATTCCTCTGTTGCTGTGTCTCACTTGCTCAATAAGGTTTGCGCGGATCATTTGAAAAAAAGGTTTGCGGTGCCTGTGGCAAGCGTAAGCAAAAAGGAGGCTGACTGGGTGTGGGCCAGGAAGCCAAACCATGTCCCAATGCTGAATGTTATCCCTTATTACACGATGAATCTTGGGATAAATGACCAGGATATTCTTCCAGAAAGCGTAAGTATTGAAGTTGGGGAGAGGACAGACTTCTGTTTCCATGGGATCTAATATATAGGCTTGTATCTTTCTTTCCTCCTTTACCGGATCGCAAAAAATGATCTTTTCAAAATAGGGATAAAAGGAGGTCACAAACTTCACAAATGCCTCATCCGTTGAATAATGCTTGCCGTCAAACCAGAAGTACTGTCCGGTGAAAACTGCCAATTTCATGCTAATTTACACCGCAGAGTCGCCAAGTACGCCCCAGAGAAATAGGTGGTGCATTTCACAGGGCAGGCACAGAGGAAAAATCTTTTCTTGCCGCTGAGAGGACGGCATGGACAAGGCTTTGCTCCCCCTTGTCCATCAGTAAACGGAAAACGGTGAACCGTGAACTTCTTCTCAGCATCCATCATCTTTACCTCGTGAAATTAACTGCAGCGACATCGTAGCATGTTTCTCTGGGACAGGATCACCCTCCTTCTGCCTTTTCCTCCAGTCTTTTACAAGCAAAAGGCATTGCGAAAATGATATAGGGCAGCAAGGCAAAGTATTCGGCTGCAACAAAGGGGGTCATGAAGAACCCATTTTCCCCAAGGCCGTGGACGCCTAATGCCACGAATGTCGCTGTGGCCCCCCTGCAAACTAGTCTAAGGAATTGAGACTGCAAGTTCTTCTCGATTTTCAGCGAAGAACAAACAAATGCGATGAACAAAGCCAGCCAGATCACAAGTGACATAAAACCCATCTCCGCGGCATTCTTCAGATATATACTGTGAGTGTCTTCAACCCCCACAAGCTTCGCATATTCGGGATCAGCCAAATACTCGGACATCAGATACATGGCGTTTCCAGGGCCCACACCCAAAAGGGGGTGGTCGCATGCCATATTCCAGGTTGCACCCCAAATCTGCCTTCTCATGCTGTAGCGTTCCCCGGTAATGTATTCATAAAAATCTGTCCCCGCAACGGGGAACAGCCACCCGATTACAATAAGCCCTATGACAATGATAAACCACATAGGCAACTTCACTCGACTTCTCCATAGGAGAAATGCCACAGCTGCAAGAGTGCCGACCCATGCTGTCCTCGCAAATGAGAGAAACAACGCGAGCAACATGAGTACTACAAAAAGAGCTTTAAGGCTTTTTCTAGACACAAGAGCAAGACCGGCAGTGAGCATTATTGGAATTGAGTTGGATAGAAGATTCCCCAGCGCATTAGGACCCATTAGCCATAGTTCTATCTGTTTAAAGATCGGCAATCCTGAGGATAGAGAATAAACCGCAGTTGCCACTGTGGAAACACTGAAAATCACTGTCATGATGAGGACTATTGATAGTGTTTTCCTAATATTTTCTTCATCTCGTGAGAAAAAGTCGTAGAACATGTACGAAGCGCCAACACCTATCACAACGTGGGAAAACCTCCGGATGCTGACGACTATATCAACGGAAGTGGTCACGGAAATGGTGCCCCACAGCAAGAACAGGAATGTCGTAACCATAATCGGCAGATTCTCAAAAGGGGCAAATTTCATGCCACCAAGTATGTTGTCTACAGCCCAAGCACTCATAATACAGAAAAGCAAACCCCAAAAGATGGCAGTACCCAGGACGTGAAAGTACTCAGGCATGAAACGCCGTGTAATGAGTAAAACAAAGCCGGTAAAGAAGAACCATCCGTAAATCAACCAGTCAATTCGTCTTATGAAGAGGACTAAGGCCAATGCAGTTCCAACAGACAAGACAAGCACAGCTGCCTGAATAGACGCCTTCATGAAGAAGGCCAATACAAGTCCCACAAGTACACTCAGAAGAAGCCCTAAGCCACCCTTATGCCTTATCGCTAGTAACAGGTCATTTTTCATCTGAAGCCTCCGACTATAACTACGCATTTCATGCTCAAAGCCCCGCAGGCCCCGGAAAGGCTCATCTGCGGTGTTAACCAACCTTCTGCTATGAAGAATTGCGGCCCAAGTAGTTACATAGAACTATTACTGCACCTTTCATATCTTCTTACAGCTTAACAAACATCTGCAACATGAATTACAAACCTATTGCAATGTTCAATCTTCCAAATCTCTCTTGAATCAGCCTTGCAGCCATCACTGGGAGGAACAGTCCGCCAAACAGCATTGCACATGCAGCGACCCAATACTCCATAATTCCTTCTCGATATAGTATTTGGAAGAATACCTGAGGGAACCATGAAAGGAGATAGATCTGATAGCTATATCCGTAAAGAGGTTTAAGAATGCCTGTATCCTTGATAAGAAAGACCAAAGAAATAGAAAAAGCTATACCGATAGTCGCAGGAAGAAGTTTGATTACCTGGCCAAGTTTTACTGAAAATGCTGTGGTGAGGACAAGTGCAACGAAAAGGATGATGAGAAGATAGCAATTACCGAGACGATGAAGCTTTTCCCTGAAATAGTGGGCAGCTAAACAGCCTGTATAGAAATACACAAGAGTAGAAACTGCACTGCGAAGACCAAATAGATTGAATTCCACAGGATCGAATATGTTTAAAGCCATGAGGAGTGGCAGAACTCCCAGAGATACCAACACATTGGTTCTCAATATTATTATCTTAATCAAAGGAGCTATTGAAAGTAGTATGAAGATTGTTGGAAGAAACCAAAAGAAAATGATTGGATTATACTGCGGAAAAGCCAATCCTCTGATGTAGTCACTGAAAGAGAAACCAATCGGTCTCATGGCATGTTGAGGTAAGATAACCTTAATTACAAATGCGATTGTGCTTATAATCAGATACGGCACAAACAATCTCTTGATCTTCTTTGATAGAAACCTGCTGAATATAACTTTTCTACCGGCATTTGTATAAATGAACAAAAAGCCCGAAATAAATACAAAAAGCGGCATATGAAAACTATAGATGAAGTAGTAAATCCACTCAGCCGCGATTGGCTGAACTCCACTTGTATTTCGCAGCGTGAAGCTGTGTCCCAAGACCACCAGGAAGATGCCAAAACTCTGTAATGTGGTTATACTATCAAGTCGACGCATTACATATTCCAGGACTACAACAGTGCAGCCCGTACCTATTTGAGACAAAGCTCTTAACCGGGAACACCGGCAAAACAATGGTCCATTGGTATGCAGCCATGCTGTACATGACAAACTCCATTAACCTCCTAAGTCAGTGGACCGTTTCCCTGGTCATAGCCTTCCAGTAGTAGTTCGCGGTTTCATCGGTTTTATACAAAACGAAGCCTGCTTTTTGGAATGCCCTGTTTCCCGCCTCGTTATTGGCAAGCGCAGTAAGGCTAATCCCCGAGAAATCCTTGGACATAACCAGTTGATCGAAGCCATCCATCATAACCTGACCAATCCCTTCTTTCTGACGCCGTTGTTTCACACCGATAACCATCAGGGCAGCTGATGGAGGACGAGACGTTTTCCCGCTTAATACCTTCGGGGGTTTGAATCGTCGAGCGAATTCAGCCACTGCCTGTCGAACGGAGGAAAAGGCTTTGACCAACAACCGGGGCTTGTTCTTAAGTATTGAAAAGAGAATACCCGGTACCCCAAGGGTGTTACGCAAGATCAGGGTCCTTTGAAACGACGGCCAATCCGAAACCCCACCTATCCATCCTACTATTTCATCGCCTTCATGGGCAACGATTGAAATACATGCGGAATCACAAGCCAATATTTCGTACAGATGTCTTAGATAATCGTCCCCCATCATAGTATTATCATACCCTCTAAACAGCTCTGCATGAAGTTGAACCAATACCGGAACGTCATCCCTTCCCATCTGCCTGATGACTATGCTTGAATTCTTGCTCAACTCGAAAATATTCCCACGCTGCCTCCGGGCAGACCATAAATATAGAAAGTTCCGGAGAAGTATGACCTCCCACGCAATGCCATTCCAAAAACTCCCTCATGAATTACAGCAAAACGATCCTTTTGTTGGCATAGATAAGCTGGTGTTGGCTTGACAACTTCTATAGCAAGCAAGAATCACGTTTTCAGCACCCAGCTCCGCCCCTTGAATTACATTAATAATCGGATCTAACTTGTTGAATTATAAACTATTTTTAAGCTAAGTGGCTAATTTGACTGTCCGACTATCTGTCCGGCGAATTACCTCGCCTCTAATGTCCGGGACCCATAGAAGGCCCCGGAGAGCCAACACCTACCTACTATTAGTGATATCTTCGCGCCGAATAGAGGTAAGTTTTGCCATAATTTTAGCAAGTTTTGGATCATCCTGCAACCAGTGTCTTAGATTCCCTATCAAGCAAGCCGCATAAGCACAACTGTCCCCCTCACTAGGGCGATAGTTGATCCATAAGCCATCCCTTTCTGAAGTGACCAGACCAGCTGCTTCCAGTAATTTCAGGTGTTTAGATACAGTGGGCTGCGCTATCTGAAGTGCCGCTTGGATTTCACATACGCACATCATCTTGTTTTGGAGTAGCATCTTCAGGATTGTTACTCGATTCGGATCGGAAAGGGCTTTCATTACTTTGAGGAAAGCTTGCACTGGATCGGTCTCCTCACCCAAGCTCAGGTCAAGGGGAACTATACGACGACGTGGCTTTGTTTTGCCACACACAAGATGGCATCCAGAACCCGTCCGTCATTCAATAGTCTTCTGGAGTAATGGAGTAATGGAGTAATGCAAAAAGCAAAGGTAGTAATGCCCCAGATTTCACCTTCTTTTCCAGCATTCCAGTACTCCAACACTCCAACACTACTTCACGGTTGAGCGGACAGAGCCAAGGAACTGTGATCCCCTCCGAAGCACGTGGCTTTGATTTGCCCGCCCGGGGAGATGTTCAGTTCCCTGATATATTCCTTTTTGGCAATTTATCCCGTTATCATATTGTTTGTCAAGGAGTTTCTGCGGCTATGATTTACGACACACACCCCGAGAAAGTTGTTTGCATATCCATCAAAGCCAAAAGTTGAAACCTCGAATGAACGTCAAAATCCTAACAGCAAACGCGAATCTATTGATATTGTTGATATGGAATCAATTCCGCTGTTGGACTTTGTCATCCCAAATCGTACCAAAATTGTGTCCCTGAGAAGCTCATGTATAATGCCAAATATGTGAGGGAAAAATACTTACTAAGAACCTGAAGAAGACCCTATTTTGACCTCGGGTGTATTACCTATAATCAATATAGTCCTCCGCGCAACGATAGACTACATTACGATCAGCTATTCTTTATATTCACCGCCCGCTCCCTATAACTAACTAGGTATTCACCGCCCGTTCGTTTCACTCACTGGAGGCGCAGAGTGCGCAGAGAAAGCCCTTGTTTCGTTTGTCCCGATGTTGTCGGGAGAAACAAATAATCACCTCTCCGTGTTCCCCGTGTCTCAGTGGTAAACATTTGTTCTGATCGGTAATTCTGGCTCTTCCTCATCTCTCTGAGAGTCTATCTTATGTCACCATATTTTTGAAAATCTGTACTTGGGCGGCTGCGGCTATGCATTGTGAGAATGAGAAGAGATGGTACGAGCAGTGAGCGTAGTGGGAGGGTTGAGTTGACTAATGGGCTGGGTTCTGCTCCTTGACGTAAATCTGCACTTTGGCCACTACTTCAGAAATCTCTCTTGTCTGTGGCAGGGTGGCGGCGATTCTCTCCACGTATTGTCGCTCGTATACCGCCCGATATGTAGGTCTGAAATTCAGATCAAAGACCCAGCTGATCTGAAGCAGTTTGAAATCATTGAGCGTGGACATATCTTTGAGGTCAGCCATCCTGTTCTCGCGAAGGGCATCCAGGACAGCAGGTGAACAGGCTTCATTGTTGGGCAGGCCCAAAACTATGGTTGAATTCGGCTCTTCATCCTGACGCGCATAATAGTCAATAAATACCCGCCAGATATCCAGCTTGTCGGCATCCCGCAGAAGACGCGCAAAAAAGAGGCAACGTTCATCTTCCTCTTCCGGCAAATTACGCACATTGTGGTGGCCAATTGCCTTGGTGATGAGGGACTGCTCCACGTCAGAACAAGCTACAAACACTTTATGCTTGGCCAACTCCTTCAACCCCAGCTCCGCATGGTCTTCCGATACTGCATCTTTGAAGGTGCCATAGACCGCATACTGCTCAAACCTGCCAACATCGTGAAAGAGGGCCATGGTTTCGGCCAGCAACATGTCCTGTGGCGGCACGTGAAGTGCCTTCCCGAGCATGACGATTTCTTCGCAGACCCGCTCCGTATGTTCCAGTTTCAACTGGATAGGCTTGTTGTGAACCGGATCATCCGTGTAGTATTTGGCGACATAGTCGGCGAACCATTTCTTGAAGTGTTTTAGATCATCTGAGTTCATGAGGGGATAATTTCTCGCCCTTGCTGGGCAAGATAAAGATGGTCTCTCGCCCGCTCCTTTTAAGTGAATATTCACCGCCCGCTTCGCTCGAGGCGCAAAGAGCGCAAAGCCTGTCCCCCTGTCTCTCACAGAGCCCACAGAGGACTCAGAGTCTTGATCTGTATTGCTGACCCCGGAGGAATGGTCCCGACGCGTCGGGAATTCCACAGGGCAGGGAGGGCAATCCAGATCAACCTGTCATCCCGCTTCGCGGGAGATTGGCATTCTTCGCCACAAGCTCTGATTGGCCATTCGATTGTAACGACCCTTGCTGGAAGTTGCAGGATTGTACGATCTCAAACGCTTAGTCGGCGGATGGAGGATTATATTGGTCCTAGAATTCCCCTCTTTGGGCAGAGGTTCTTCTATTTGCCAAACCCACGGAATTCGGCTGGAAATGCGTTATCTTTTGCAGAACAGTTGAGGCTTTCCGGACTCAACTGACTAGACCGGCCTTATACATGGCATCCGCAGCCACTGCCTGTCCCAGTGCAATCCCTCCATCGTTGGTGGGAACCTTGGACTGGGTGTAGACCTCAAAACCATGTGACTCAAGGGCCTCTGTCAGTTGAACCAACAAACGCGCGTTCTGAAAACAACCCCCGCCCAAGACCACCTGCTTCAGCTTCCGAGACGCCCTCAATTGCTCACACACCTCCAGGAACAAGGCAACCAAGGTGTTGTGAAAGGTGGCGCTGATCAGGCCTGTTGAACGTCCTGCCTTAACGTCATCCACCACGGATCGAATGATGGGCTCGATCAAGAACTGCTGCACGCCATCTCCCTCCTGGATCTCAAAGGGATAGACGCGCTCCATATCATCTTCCGCGGCTGCCTCAAGTTCCACGGCTGCCTGACCCTCGTAGGCCACATCGTTCCGGACACCTGCGATGGCCGCCACCGAGTCAAACAGGCGCCCGCAGCTCGAAGTCATCGGGGCATTTACCCGATTTTCTATCATCTGGAGCAGGATCCTGACTTTTTCTTCCGGCATACCCTTCAGGAACGGAAGATCCATCTTGAGAAAATCGGGCCCAAAGGCCTGGTTTAGCGAGCTCACAGCCATGCGCCACGGCTTCTTAATTGCCGCGGCCCCACCCGGCATGGGAACGTACGCAAAATGCCCTACCCTCTCAAACTGGTGCTCCTCGGCCACTAACACCTCGCCGCCCCAGATCTGCCCATCTGCGCCGTAGCCCGTGCCATCCAGAGCAATCCCTATGACCGGCCCGGCGAGACCGGCTTCAGCCATGCCCTTTACAATGTGGGCATGGTGATGCTGAATCGCAATCTGGATCATCGACGTCTGCTTTAAGGCGTACTGGGTACTCAAGTAATCAGGGTGCAGATCATAGGCGATAATCTTGGGTTCAATCTCCAATATTCGCTTCAAATGTCGGATAGTCATCTCAAAGAAATTAAGCGTTTCCAGATTCTCCAGATCTCCAATGTGCTGACTCAGAAAGGCCTCCTTCCCACGCGTCAGGCAGATGGTATTCTTCCACTCAGCGCCACAGGCCAGGATCGGTTCCAAGGATCGTTCAAGAAAGATCGGTATCGGTACATAACCCCTGCTCCGCCTGATCTGTCTGGGCACGCCTCCCACCACACGCCTCACGGAATCATCGCTTCTGAGATAAATGTCTCGATTGTGGTTCAAAAAATAGTCGGCAATATCCCCAAGGCGCTCAAACGCTTCTTCGTTGTCAATCGCAATCGGCTCCTCACTTATATTGGCGCTGGTCATGACGAGGGCCAGGAGGTCGTCGTCTTGAAGCATCAGATAATGGAGGGGGGTGTAAGGAAGCATCACGCCGTAGTTCCGATTTCTTGGCGACACCTGTTCGGCAAGATAAGGGTTGGGCTTCTTCTCCAAAAGAACGGCCGGTCGTTGGATTGAGCTAAGGAGCTTTTCTTCGGCTTCCGTCACCCGGGCAAACTTCCTAACGTCATCGAGATTCAGAGCCATGACAGCCAAGGGCTTCTCCTCCCGGTATTTCCTCTGCCTCAGCCGTGCAACAGCGTCATTGTTGGTGGCATCAACCGCCAGATGAAACCCTCCCAGTCCCTTCACGGCAACAATATGACCCTGTTTCAAGAGGGCCTGGACCTCCTTTATCGGTTCTTTGGTCGGAATCTCTCGGCCTGTGTTATCCCATAAACGCACTATCGGACCGCAATCCCAGCATGCATTGGGCTGGGCATGAAACCTCCGGTTTGCTGGATCGTTGTATTCGGTTTCGCACGGACCACACATTGGAAACCCTTTCATGGCCGTAAACGGCCGGTCATAGGGAATGTCCATGATTATGGTATAGCGTGGGCCGCAGTTGGTACAGTTGATAAAAGGATAGCCAAGCCGCCGATCATTTGGATCAAAAAGCTCTCTTACACAATCCTCGCAAACGGACACGTCGGGTGAAATCA
>SDBU01001873.1_pt1 | contig 29005 bp, 24 predicted proteins | sample 2277071 | NCBI WGS metagenome assembly SDBU01 (sample SAMN10397929, study PRJNA504765) | marine sediment metagenome | isolation source: marine sediment core GS08_GC12, 126 cmbsf | place: Arctic Ocean: Gakkel Ridge, Loki's castle | collected 2008 | reverse complement strand
AGTGTCGTTTGTTGGACACCGTACTCTAACGCTTTATGGAAGGCATTTCGAGTCTTTTTTTGAAAGAAAGCGATCAAACTACGCTTGGCTTAGGTCTAGTGTAGGGCGACCCTCAGACCTGACCAGCGCGATCCCTCGCTCTCCCCCATAGGGGACGAGGCACCGGGGGTCTTGTCTGCACCGTCGCTGCGCCCGCCATGAAGTCATTGTCTCTGCACCGCAAACGGTCGATTCCTTCGTTCCGGGCGCAGATTTCTGGGGAGAGTCGTTGTTGTTCCGTAGCGAGCCGCGGGCTTTGGCCCGCGCGGATTCCCCGGATGCGGTAGGCTCTCGAATGTCCGTAACACCGCGCCGGCTGAAGCCGGCGGCTCGCTGTTTGGTTGGGGCCGAAGGCCGCGCCAAGTTCTCTGCGGTGAAAGAACCACCCGGGGTGAACGGCTACGACTTGGAGTGGTTTCCCAGGAAGCGCAGAACGGCAAGACTCCGATCACCTCCGCTTGGCTGCGATCCGCTTGCGAAGCAATGTCGGTGAGAGAGTGTTCACCACGTCGCCTTTGGTCGCCCCGCCCCGCCGGGCGGTCATCACCCCGTAGCGCATCTGGTCGTACTGCTCGGTGTGGTGTGCGTCCGTAGCCATGACCAGGAGGACGCCCGCGTCGAGAGCCTGGCGGATGTGAAGGTCCTTTAGATCAAGCCGCTGCCAGTTCGCATTGATTTCGAGCATGGTGCCCGTTCGGGCGGCCGCTTCCACGACGGCCCCCATGTCCAACTCCATGGGGGGGCGCTGGCCGATAAGCCGGCCGGTGGGATGGCCAATCGCCGAAACGTACTTGTTCTCCATGGCCGCCAGAGTCCGCTCGGTCGGACTCGGCTTGCCCGCTCCCCTGCGGTCGCGGCTCCAAGTCATTCCGGAATGGATGCTGGCGACCACAAAGTCGCACTCCGCGAGCAGCTCGTCGGGATAGTCCAGTGAGCCGTCGCGAAGAATGTCGCACTCGCAACCTACTATAATGGTGAACCCGCGGAGCTTTCTGTCGGCTGACCGGATCGCCTCGATGTGCTTCTCCATGCGTTTGATCGACAGGCCGTTGGCGATCGCGCTGCTTTTCGAGTGGTCGCACACCGCGATGTACTCGTAACCGCGCTGCTTGGCGGCCTGGGCCATCTGCTCGATCGAGAACCTGCCGTCACTGGCGTCGGTGTGGACGTGCAGGTCGCCGCGGATGTCCTCCAGCGTTACGAGTTCAGTAATCCCGGCACCGGCGTCGTCTCCACGGTCGGAGGGCGAAGATGATCTTTGCCCTACCGCTCGACCGTGCCACCCGGAGTCAAACTCGCCCCGATCCTCGCGAAGCTGGGGGGGAATGTCCGGCAGGCCGAGCTTCTTGTAGATGTCCTGCTCCCGCCGGCCGGTGAGGAGCTTCTCACCGTCGAACAGGCCGTATTCGCTCAAACGCCACTTCCTGCGGACCGCCAGCTCGCGAAGCCGTACGTTGTGCTCCTTCGAGCCGGTGAAGTACTGCAGCGCCGCCCCGAAGGACTCACCGGGAACCACGCGCAGGTCGACCTGCAGCTCGCGGGCTCGCGGCAACTCGACGGTAATCGACCCCTTGGTCGCTCCGGCGGCAAGCACTCGTTTGACTCCCGTAAACGCTACGAAGTCCTTGATGACCGCCTTCCCGTCGGCTGCGTCGCAGAGAATATCGATGTCTCCGACGGTCTCCTTGCCGCGCCGCAGCGAACCGGCGATCTCGACGCGTTTTACGCCTTTCAGCGACGCGACCTTGGCAGCCAACATCTCCGCGATGGGCAGGGCGATTCCCAGGGGAGTTCTCTCCCCGCTGCGCTGAAGAAACGCGATACCCTCGGCGATCTTCTTCACGCTCGTGGGACCGAGCCCGGGTAAGGCGGCCAGGGTGCCCGAGTCGATCACCTCCTTGAGGTCATCCAGGCCGGCAACCCCGAGCTTCCCGTGCATCAGGGCGAGTTTCTTGGGACCCAGGCCGGGAATCTCCAGCAAGGCGGGCAGACCCTCGGGCAGCTTCTCCTCCAACTCGGTCAGCACGTCGATCCTGCCGGTGTCGATGAACTGCTCGATGCGCCCGGCCGTCCCCTTGCCGATTGCCTGCAGCTCGGTGAGCCGCCCCTCAGCCGCCAGGGCGGCGATATCCGCGGAGGTCTCCTTTAGCGTTCGTGACGCCCGGCGATAGGAGTTGATGCGGAACGCGTCCGCACCGTCGATCTCCAGCAGATCGGCGATCCGCTCAAACATCCGAGCCAGCTCCGGGCCTAGCATGATGGAATCTGTCTCTCGACCGTAGCTTGAAAAAAACCGTGCCGTGCAGCTCGATTCTACGGCCGCTGTGCAGGCGGGCAACCATCGCCCGCCCACCTGGACGCCTCGATGTGGTATAATGATAGTAGGACAGGAAGGATCTACCTGGGGTTAAACGAGTCGCGGAGAACGTACCATGAGAACTTTCGCAGCCTGGACGGCGACAACCGTGTTGATCGGCGTCCTGGGCGTGTTCGCATTCGCAGCGCGCCCGTCGTCTTCGAGCGGCAAAGATTATCTTTCTTCTACCCCTGTTTCACCAATGGCGGTAGAACGCTCCCACGACGACCAGCCGGTCGCCGATGGGCAAGGTCTCCCGGACGAAGTGCCGGCCCTGATCGGTACGCTCCAGACGCGGCGCAACTCCATCAGAATCTACGCCGGATTGCGCTACAGCGTCCAGGATGCCAACGGTAAGGCACTGGCAGTCCTCATAACCGACGACGAGTTGTGGGATCAGTTTCCGGGGCTGTTCTACGACCTGAAGCACGCTCTGGCGGTTAGACCGTTGTGGGCCGGCCTGTGACACCTCGGGCGGACTCGCTTAGGGAACCTGATCTGGGAAGCTGACGCCCGTCAACTTCCAGGAAGGTTGCAAAAGGCACACGCGGGTGGTACGATCCGTTTACGTCAGCGTCTTCGATTCTGGAGTAACCTTTTCAGGGGGGAACGTCATGTCCTGTTTCGGCGCGCTCACCATCGCATGGGGGTGTTGTGTGGTCGCGGACACCGTGGAGGCGCAGGCCGCCGATCGGGGTTCGACCCAGGTGCTTTATCTAGAAATACAGCTTTCGCCGGTTATGGTACCCGGTCCGCTCGAGCGATGTATCTGTTTTGACCTGTACACCGCGGACTGCGACAGCGATCCGACGCATCTCTGCGAAGTTCTTACGTTTGGCGGGCCGCTAGACTTTCCGGGGCATGCCCTTGTAGAGCTGGAGATCGAGGCGGGTGTGTACGTGTGCATAGAGGCTTGGGATCCGCTGCACACGCTACGTTCGAAGGCTTCCATGGACTGGGACGGCGCCGCGTGGACGGCTGTTTTCAAGGGCGATCCATCTGTCGGCGGCAACTGGCTGCTCAGTGGCAACCTTGACGGCAACAACGTAATCGACACGGTCGACTACGAACTGTTCGTGGCCGAGTTTGGTGCCGATTACGGGACGGGCGACACCACGTGTGAGACCGAACCTCCCCATGCCGACATCAACGGCGATGGTCGGGCGGACGACACGGACTTCCCGTTCATCGCCATAAACCTGGGGGTTATGAGCAGCAGATGCTGTCCCGATCAGGCGGACCCCGACGGAGACGGGGACGTGGACCTCAACGACCTCGAGCTGTTCATCGACTGCTTCGCCGGCCCGGGGAATCCGCCCGACCCGACACCACCAACCTCGCCGGACCTTTGCCTCGATGTGTTTGATCTCGATGCCGACGACGACGTGGATCTGTATGACTTTGCCAAGTTCGCGGGGCTCTTCACCGGATAGTACCCTGTCACTCGCAGGAGAACTCGAGATTCGGGTGAGGGGAGAGTCGATGTAGAGAGACATGGCCCAACCAAGCCCGGGACACCGATCAACCGACCGTTTTCCTGTGCCCGGCGGTGTGTTGGCTGCGGCGTTGTTGCCCCTGGCGGCCTTGTTCGTTCTGTTCCTCACAAACGTTCCGATCGGCCAGCCGCATTTTTTGATCTACCGCTACTCGCCGTGGTCGGTGCTCCGCCTTGAGCGGGCGTTTTTCGCATTGGCCTTAGGTGCCGGGGGAACCGCGTTTCTGTGGTGGAGTTTCGCACGTGCAGGTACCCGCCGATCCTTGCTCTTTGTTGGTGCGGTCTTCTGTTATGCCGGCCTGGTCGTGTGGACCTTCGTCGGGCCGCCCGGTTACGTTCAGCAGCACAGTTTCAACATGCTGTCTCCATCGCATGAGGGGGCGTTCGTCCTGGAGGGGCGGCAGATCGGCTCGATCCGCGAGTACGTCACCGAGACGTTCTATCAGGCGCTGCAGAAAGAGCCCGAGGACATGCGCGGCCGGAGGGTGCTGAGCAACCCGCCGGGTGTCACGATCATGTCAGTTCTTGTGCATCGTCTGGTCGAAGCCTGCCCCGCTCTGCGGGCGTGGTGCTCGCGGGCGTTCGGGCTTTGGGACCTGGACGATCCGCACCAGCGCAGCGGGTTCGTCGCCGCTCTGATCCTGGCGATGGTCTTTACCGCGGTGTGGGGCGGGGCGCTGGCGCTGGGGTACCGACTTTGTCGTTTGTGGCTGCCGGTGCCCGCCTCGGCCGCGGTGGCGTTCGCCATGGTGTTCAACCCGTCGACGGTGAACTTCACGCCGGGGAAGGATCCGGCGCAGATATTCACCGTGCTGGCGATCCTGCTCTGCTGGCTCACGGCCTATTCGCGCCGTCGTGCTGCCTGGGGGTTCGCTGCCGGCGCGGTGCTGGCGGTTTCCACCATGATCGGTCTGGTACACCTGTGGATCTTCGCCATCGTCGCGGGGGCGACTTTGTGGCACAGCCTATCCTACGGGGAGGGTTTGCGGCCCTGGTTTGGACGATGTGCGTTGCCCTCGCTTGTCGGAGGGCTGCTGGTGGTTGTGGTTGCATACGTCACTTGGGGTTGGAACCTGGTGGCGACGGCATCTTGCGTCGCCGTGCGCTACGGGCAGATTCAGCTCGAGGTGATCACCGACCCATTCTGCTGGACGCTGATCGGCCTGCCCATGTTTCTGCTGTTCGTCGGGCCGCTGTTTTGGGTGCAGGCGACAGCCTTGCGGCGGGACGTTCTCGACTCGAGTTCGTCACTTGGCAGATGCCTCTTCACCTGCACCGTCGCGGTGATGATCTACACGTACTTCTTTGCAAACAACAGCGAAACCCCCCGTCTGTGGATGCCGTTCATCCCCCTGCTTCTTATGGGCATGGCCCTTCGCCGCTCGCCGTTCCGCGGGGACACGCCAAACCATCGGAGTCTCTGCCTGCTGCTGATCGTTCTGCAGCTTACGGTCACCGCCCTGCACTGGTCGATGATGGACGTGCGGGAGAGCGAGTGGCGTCTTACCACCGGCAGGATGTGGTCCTGATTCCCGCAGGAGCGCCAACCGAGCGGGAACGGCGAAAGCAACGTCTAAACGTCTAAACGTCGAAAAGTCGAAAAGTCGAAACGGTATCGTTTCGATGTCTCTGCGTTTTGACGTTTTGACGTTTTGACGTTTTGACATTTGGCCATTCGTCAATCGCTATTGCGTTTGTCGCTCTTGGGGTTGTGAACTGTTCGGCCGGCGGCCGGGGCGTCGAGGAAGCTCTGCAGAATCACTTGGGCGGCGACGCGATCCAGTCGGTTCTTGCGTTTCTTGCGGGTCAGCTCCGCGGGTATCATCAGTTCGCGAGCGGTGTTCGTGGACAAGCGCTCATCCCAGTATTGCACCGGAATTCCCGTTTCCCGGCCGAGTTCGTCTCCGAATCGTCTGGTAAGCTTGGCCTGGGGCCCCTCCGTACCGTCCATGTTCAGCGGCAGACCGACCACAAAGGTATCGATGTCATAGTCGCTGATGCTCTCTACAATCGTACGGACGTCGTCGGCCGCCCGGCCTCGGGCTGCAATCGTTGCAAGCGGAGACGCGATGGCGGTGCTCGAATCACCCACCGCCAGCCCGATGCGCTTGCTTCCGTGGTCAATCCCCAGATAACGGATCATGCGATTTCAGATTGCGGATTGCGGATTTGCCTTTGGGGCAAGGCCGACAGAGACCATACGGAGCCAATCGCCAAACCACAATCCGAAACTCGAAATCCACGATCTCCAATCCGTAACTCGCAATTCGCAATTCGTAATTCGCCATTCCTAGGCATACTTATCGCCGTACTCGCGATGTACGTTGTCGACGAGTTCCTTGATGCATTGTGCATCGCGTCGCGTGCAGATGAGGGTTGCGTCGGGGGAATGGATAATCACGAGGTCATCGACGCCGATGGTGGCGATGAGGTGCTTCTCCTCCGACACGACGATGTTGCCCCGCGAGCCCAGGTGCATCACATGGCCTATCGCGTTGACGTTACCGTCGGTGTCTGCGTTGATCACCGACTCGATCGCGGGCCAGGAGCCGACGTCGACCCACTGGCAGTTCATCTCCACCACCAAAACCCTCTCCGCCCGCTCCATTACGGCGAAGTCAATGCTGATGCGCATCAGGTTGGGATAGAGGCTTTCGAGCTTCTGCATCCGCTGCTCGCTATCCCAGACGTTGGAGATTTCGCAAATGGCGGCGTACGACTGGGGCAGGTGCTTTTCGATCTGGTCGAGTATGGCGGTCGCCCGCCAGGCGAACATGCCGCTGTTCCAGTAGTACTCGCCGCTGGAGAGGTACTTTATCGCGGAGGCTACGTTGGGTTTCTCGGTGAACTTCCGCACCTCGTATACGCCCTCGTCGAGGCGCTGGCCGCGGCGGACGTAGCCGTAGTTGGTGTCCGCCCGCGTCGCGGTGATCCCAAGGGTCACCAGTGCGTCGCTGTTCTGCTCGGCTGCCTGATAAGCCCGGTCCACGGCGCTGCAGAAGCGGTCCGTCGGGCTGATCATGTGGTCGGCGGTGAAGACCCCGATGACCGCACCGGGATCACGTTTCTCGAGAACCGCAGCCGAAAGACCGATGGCGTTGGCGGTGTCGCGCCCCACCGGCTCACCGAGCAGGTTGCCGGGGGGAAGTTCGGGAATTTCTTCAGCCACCATCGGCAGATGTGATCGGCTGGTAATGACGTTGATCTGCTCCGGCGGTACGGTGGCAGCCACGCGCTCGTATGATTGCCGCAGGAGGCTCGTTCCGGAAAAGAGGCGCAGGAGTTGCTTGGGGTGGTTCTTTCGGCTCAGCGGCCAGAGACGCACGCCCGCCCCACCGGCCATGATTACAGCATGTCGCATGTCAGGCATCCTCGCATGTTCTTCGCGTCATCCGACCTCATCAAACTCCACGCGCTCGAGTTTGGCAAACTCAACTGCCATGGTTTTTCGTGAGCCACTTTGGAACTCAACGTCGACCAGCGTCCACTTCGAACCGCGCTGCAGCGACAGAATCTGACCGAGCCCGTGCAGCGGGTGCCGCACGAGCGTGCCCGCGGACCACTCGGCGATGTCCTCGGGCAGCTCCCTGAATTCCACCGTGCCGCTTGGCCGCGGCGAGGGGGCCGGTGCCCCTGACCATTCTATCTGATCGCGGGGTAGTTCGTCGAGAAAGGGGCTTCTGACCGTCCGGTCGGTCCGCCCGCGCAGCATCCGATATCGGGCGTGCGAGAGGGTCAGACGCTTCTGCGCCCGGGTCATCCCGACAAACAACAGCCGGCGTTCCTCCTCCTCATCGACCTCATTTTCCTCGTGGCGGCGGAAGGGGATGATCCCCTCCTCCAGGCCGATCACGAAAACGACGGGAAACTCGAGTCCCTTGGCGGCGTGCAGGGTCATCAGCGTTACCAATCCGCCCTCGCTACGAACGGTGTCAACGTCGCTAAGCAGGGCGGTGTGCTCGAGCCAATCCAGGATCGTCGCATCCGGGCTGGCCTGTTGAAACCTCGAGGCTGCGCTGATCAGTTCGTCGAGGTTGGCGTCCGGAGTCGAGTCAGCCCCGTCGGCGCCCCGGTAGAGGGCCCGCAGTCCGGAACGGCTTATCACCTGCTCCAACGCCTCCCGGGCACCAAGCTCGAGGGCAGGGGCCAGCTCGCCGAGCAACTCGACGAATTGCCCCACCTTGCCCGCCGATCGCCCAACATCCGACAGATCATCCCCGCTTCTTAGCAGCTCGAAGATGCTCCGCCCGCCGGCGCGGGCCCGCTGGGCCAGCCGCTGGACGGTGGTTGGGCCGATCCCGCGCGGCGGGGTGTTGATCACCCGGAGCATGGCAGTGTCGTCGGCCGGGTTGATGAGTATCCGCAAATACGCCAGCACGTCCTTGATCTCTTTGCGGTTGTAGAACTCCACCCCGCGGGCCACCTGGTAGGCGATCCCCTCCCGGATAAGGGCCTCCTCGATCACCCGGCTGAGCGAGTTGATCCGGTAGAAGACGGCTACGTCCCCCGCCCGCGTGCCGTCTCGAATCTGCCGGGCGATCTCCCCAGCGACCCGCTCGGCCTCCTCCTCGCCGCTTTCCAGCTCGACCACGTCAACGGTCGCCCCCTCTTCGTTCTGCGTCCAGAGGGTCTTGATCTTGCGGTTGACGTTGCCCGCGATCAGGGCGTCCGCAGCCGCGAGGATGCGTTTCGTCGATCGGTAGTTCTGCTCCAACCGGATCACCTTCGCCCCCGGATGGTCCTGCTCGAAAGAAAGAATGTTGCGGATGTTCGCCCCGCGCCAGCCGTAGATCGACTGGTCGGGATCGCCGGTGGCGCAGAGGTTCTTGTTTCTTCGGGTCAGCTCACGGGCGATCAGGTACTGGGCGGCGTTGGTGTCCTGATACTCGTCCACCAGCACATACCGGTACCGATCTTCGAGCTCGGCGCGCAGGTCCGAGTCCTTACTTAGCAACATGGCGACGCGCATGAGCAGATCGTCGAAATCCAAACCGCCCCGCCTGGTGAGAAGATCTTCATAAGCGAGGTAGATCCGGGCGATGGTGCGCCGCTCCCAGTCGGCGCTCCCGTCGGCGAAGTCACCTGCGGTCCTCATGTCGTTTTTCGCCCGGCTGATGACCGAATCCACGACCCGGGGCGGCCAGTTGGAGGTCGACAGCTCCGAGGACACGATGGCTTCTTCGAGTAGCTTGCGGCGGTCTTGCCGGTCGAATATGGTGAAGTTAGGGGGCACGCCCGCCCGCTGGTGATACCGTCTGAGCAGGCGGGCGCACCACGCGTGGAACGTGCTGACGGTCATACCTCTGCCGACGTCGAGCATTTCGACGCGTTCCTGCATCTCCCGGGCAGCCTTGTTGGTAAACGTGATCGCCAGAATGTGGTGGGGCTCGGTAACCGTGCGGGCAAGATGGGCGGCCCTGCGGGTGACCACGCGCGTCTTGCCGCTGCCCGGACCGGCCAGGATCAGCAGCGGACCCTCGGTGTGGGTGACCGCCTCCCGCTGCGGATCGCTCAGGTCCGCCAGAAGGGATTCGATCCGTGCCTCCGTGCTTGCTTGCATGGACCACAGGTATAGCCGCTACCAAGCGAAGCGTCCACCGAATTGGCAATAGCGAATAGCGAATAGCGAATGGCGAATGGCGAATGGTGGGGAAGCTCCCGCCCCGCTGCCCGTTTTTCGCTATTCGCTATTCTGCTTGCGGCTCCGCTGGCTTGCGGTACCCTGTAGCCATGTCGACACTACGCCAGGGAATCGATCTGGTGGAATGCCCGCGCATCGCCGACATGCTCGAGCGCCATGGCCGGCGGTTTCTCGATCGCATCCTCACCGCGGCCGAGCAGGCCCGGGCGAAGCAGTTGCGAAACCCGACGCAGTTTGTGGCTGGGCGGTGGGCGGCCAAGGAAGCGATCCTCAAGATGATCGGCACCGGCTGGCGGGCGGGAATAGCCTGGACCGACATGGAGGTCCTCCCGGATGAGCTCGGTCAGCCCCTGGTGACACTCTCCGGCCAGACCGCCAAAATCGCCTCCAGGCTCGGAGTCAGCCGCGTACTTCTCTCCATCACTCACACCAAGGGGTACGCAGCCGCCTCAGCAATCGGCGTCGGGGAATGAATGGTGGATTACGAGTTACAAGTTACGAGTTACGAGTTACAAATTGCGAGAAACAAGTAACGAGATAAGAATTACCAGGCGTGGGAGAGCGTGCATTCCGAACCGCGAGCGTGAGGGAGCGACCAAACCGAACCGCGACCGTTAGGGAGCGTGCAAGACTCCGGGACCCCGTTGTGCCATGTCCGAACTCACCACCGGCCAGCGCGGGTATGCTTCCGCGCGGGTGTGTGGTGGTAACAGGCGTTCCTCGACCTATCCTACCCGGCGAGCAGGTCGGGCTTTGCCCGACACCGGTGTTAAGCGTCGGGCACAGCCCGACCTACCCGCTGTTCCGGTCGCGTAGGACCGGCGGTTTACGGGCAGGAGAGAAACGGAGCGGGTGGGATTCGAACCCACGGTGCGGTTACCCGCACACCGCATTTCCAGTGCGGTCCCTTCGGCCACTCGGACACCGCTCCAGGATACCTGGTAACTCCTTTGTTTATGAGAACTTAGAGTCTTCAAGACGCCAAAGGCAAATCCGCCCGCCGCCTGTCTTTTCACCAGTCGTCCGGCAGATACTACCCCATAGACAAGGGCGGTCAACGCAAATACCGGGGCCGACGTCGTCAGCGACGCGATCGGGCCGGAAACCTTCACCTACCGGGAACTGGTCAGACAGATCGGCGAAATCATCCAAAGGCAGCGCCCTATAGCCTCAGTCCCACCCGCTGTGGGGCACCTCATCGGCAGCCTCATGGGGAAACCGGTTGGCGATGTCGTCATCACCCGCGCCGAGACCGCGGGGCTGATGGCCGACCTGCTCTGTACGGATTCGCCGCCGGCTCGTCGCCGTCTTCTTCGTCCGCCTCCCGGGAATCCTCGTGGATCATCTTCTCATCTAAACGCGTGAAGTCATCGATGACCGCTTCCTGATCCGTCTCTTTGTATAGCTTCCACGTCGCCAGTGAATCGTGGCCTGCGGACTCGAGGACGCTTGGCAGACTCATGCAGGTTGAGGCGATGCTGACAAAGTAACGTCTCAGCGTGTGCCGGCCGAGTCGCGGTGTGCCGACGGGGTTCATCACCGCAATAGAGAATGAAGGATGGTGCTGCGACCGTAGTGGGCGTTGAAGATTGCCGATCCTCGATTGGACGTGCTCTCAATCATCAGTCGTGAATCGTCAGACGCCGGCTCACGAAAACGGCAAGCTGATAGCTGATGGCTGACACGTTGTAGCCCATCGACGTCTTTCCAATTCGGTTGAGCACGACTTCCCGCACGACACGACCCGCCCCGGGGAGTCTATCTAAATTGCCATCTCCCTGGTAACATGGCTCATTCCAGTGCCGAGAGTGACACCTGTGATGGCACTGTGCTCCTGCAAACGCACCCTTTTTTTCTCGGAATCCGTCTTGACGCGCACTGTGCGTTTGTCCACCCTGCCTTAATGGAGCCAGCCAGGCCGGGGCGCACCGGTTCCAAAGCTCCCCCTTGGTTCTTATGGCCGGATTATCTGTGCGAACATGTGAGGCGCGCGCATTGGGCAGAAGCATGAGCATACTCATCACCGCACTCTTGTCGTTCCCCCTCCCCGGCTGCGCGATCCACTACTTCGACCCGTAGACCGGCACCGAACACCTGTGGGGCATCGGGCAGAGACGCAGGAAAGTCGCAGCACCGGACGAAGGGCCGGGCGGAGCCTCGTGCATGGAATGCTAGTCGGTGGATGGTCGACGGGGCGCAGGTCGCTTCTTCGTTGGATTGTTCGCAGTTCGCGTTGACAACTAGGGAGTCAGGAATGAACGGTTTGTCAAGATCGGATGAGGACAGGAGCCAAGGTGGAAGGAGTGCCGCTGCCGCGCGGGCCGGTCGGACCGGACGATTGTGGTCCCGCGCAGGTCTACTGGCGGCCGTCTTATTCGTGGCGGTGATGGTGACGGCATGTGCAACGGTGAAGGTGCGGAAGGTCCCGTCGCCGACGCAGTACATTCGCTGGACCGACGCCCAGCAGGAGAAGGCTGATAAGATGGAGGGCATCCGCTTTTACCTGCCCCGCCCTTTCGTGAGCGTGTTCGAGTCGTTTCCGATTCGGACGGACATCTATCTGGCCAACGGGGTCGTGTCCCCGGATGGTAAATATGTCGTGGTTACCAGCGTGACGACCGAGAGCGGTCTGAGCAAGTACTTGGCCATGCCAAACGAGAAAGTTGAGATTCCCGATGCTTACATTTCGAAGGGCCGGATCAAGGCGCATGCAGGCGATGCAGTCACCGACGCGGTCAAAGATCTCGTCCTTGGAGACATCGGAAACATCATCGAAACCGGTGTGGTCGGCGGTCTGGATCCAGCGCCCAAGTCACCGCCGCCCCCACCGCCTCCGGCACCGCAGGCCAGAACGGGGATCGGCCAGCGGACCAGTACGAACGATAACGGAGCATTTGCGTACCAGCCGTTACGTGGGAACTTTGACCTCGTTTATCTGCCGGACTTTGAGGAACAATTCGTGGTTTCGGAATCCGCGGGGTTGGGCAATGCTATGTTCGAGATCAACCTCGGCCAGGGATGGAGTTTGCAGGGGTTCAACTCGCTTACGGACAACAGCGAGCTGAACCGGCGCATCTACGATCTGATTGATACCGCGATGCGTATGGCGAAGACCGCTGCATCAGGGGCATTGGGTATTCCTCCGTTACCTGATGCACCGGGCGTGGGTGGTCTTCTTAAACCGCATGCAGGACAGGAAGAGAAGTTCGACAAACTGGTTGGAACGCCGGTCACGCTGAAGATCGTCGTCGTGCACTACGCCGCAAAGGGGCTCTATCCGGTCATCAAGCCACGTGAACTCCAGGAGCGCACCCTCGACCCCGGCGACTCTTTCGGAATCCTGGATCTGTTCAAGCTCTTCCCCAAGGTGCAGATGTCGAGCAACTTCGATCCGACAGCCATCACCCGCTCCCAGCGGGCAATCGACAACCAGACGGGCAGCTACACGGTTCCGCGCTATCCCTATCAATACATCAGCTTCAACACCTTCCGCTACATGGCCATCGAGGTCGTGCGACCGACGGCCGACGATACCTCGCCGTTCCAACACCTCTATGACAAGACCGGCACCCAAGGCGACGTCGGCGACGCCCGCCGAGGCGAGCTTGTGGACCTGTTCAAGCAGCTTCAGAAGTTCTTTGACTCTCAGGCGCATCGACGGAAGAACGGTGCCAACGACGAGACTCCGCTCCCGACGGCTTTTGACAAGCTAAAGGGAGCCATTGGGACGAGCCTGAAAAGCAAGTTGAAGGATAAGGTCGCCGGTTTCGAGGTAGAAAAAGTAGAACTCGCGCTCGTTGAATCGAATAAGACCGTTACGCCTACGGTCAAGTTGAGTAAGCGAGGAACGGACGAGGATAAACTCAAATCGGAGGTCAAAAAGGCACTTGATGAAGTACTTGGAAAAACAAAGCAGCTCAAATCCTTCGGGCTCAAATCGGGTGAGCCAACGCTAACGGGCGGTGCGCCAGGCACACCCGCAACCGGCGGCGGTACGGCAGGGACACCCGCAACCGGCGGATCGACCGGCGGCGGGGCCGAGGGCAACCAATAGCTAGGCGTGCGCCCTCTCGTGTTGAGGCGGCAGGGATTGGATCAGTACGGCCGGCGGAGCCGCCGGGATGGAGCACGTTGAATGGCGAAGAGGCGCGTGAAAATCAAGACCAGGAGAAAAGCGGGAAGGAAGCTCCTTCGGTTGCCCACGACAAGTCAAAAGGCGGAAGCCTTGGCTTTGAAGGCCGACGATGAGGGTGAATCTGATCTTCGTGGGGCACTCAACGCATGGATGGCAATTGGGCTAAAAAAGAGGATCGCCATCACGCGTGCGATAGTCCGAACGCGTGGAAAGGAGTTGCGCCTGGCGTACCCAGAGATCTTGAGCATCGCATACGGATTTCGAACTGTCAAGGCCGCGGGTCGCCAACTGACCAAGGAGCCTTGCGTCGTCTTCATGGTGGCGAAGAAACGGAAGCGTGTTGCGAAGACCAAGCGGCTTCCCGAGTACCTGTATCATTATCATGGGGGAGGTGCATCCGGGATCGGAACGCTTGTCGCCGTACCTACAGATATCGAGTGTCGTTCCGATTACAAGGTCAGGCCCCATTGTCTTCCGGAATTCGTACACGTCTCGAAGCCGAATCTCGCCACTCAGAAAGGTGCGATTACCTGTGCCGTCAAACTCTCCGATGAATCCGGTATATTTGCAATGAGTTGTCATCATGTCTTGGCAATGTCGCTTGTTACGAGGCCTCCCGGCAGTGAGGCAAAGCGTGCCCGAGTAAGCCGAGTCAGCGGCGGAGCATTCGGTGCACTCTCGGATTGGCATGGTCAACTCGTGAGACCGAAGGAAGGCAGTAGCTTTGATGCAGCGCTGGCAACCGTGGATGACGAAGGAGAGCTCGACATGGCGCTGGGAGGCTTGCTGCTCAACGATCCGCCCGATCCGTTTGAGATTCCAATCTTTGCTGAAATCCGAACGCCGGAAGAAACCGTCGATGTGGAATACGTGCAAACATGGGCTGAGTTCAACGAAGTGGGATACTTCTCGTCTGGAAATCAACCCGTGCAAACAGGTATTGTCGAGTGGTTGGTTACCTCGGGCCAGGTAGCCGGCGGACATAGCGGGTCGCCGGTCATTGACGAGAACTACCAGTTGCTGGGAATGCACATAGCGGGCCCTGACAGCGGCGACAAGGCATTCATGATTAAGGCGGATGATCTCTTCTTCGGATTGAGTTTTGGGCACCCCGGAGAGATCGAACTACATAATAAGTTCTGACTCAGTACGGCCGAGCGGTTTGTCGTAGGCGCACCATTCGGATGTTCGCGTGAAGACAAATGGGCAGGTTTTTGGCGCAGGTCCTGCAGGTGATTCCGCGATGGTGATTCTCGCATGCCGTACAGTGGCGGGCGCCAACCGGCGAATCGTGATGCCTGATGACAAGACGCTCAGCTTGCGGACTAGTACGTAATCGACATCGGGAGAGAGAATCATGCGACTTCCCTTTCGAACTGTGCTTTTCATTTTGCTTGTATCGCTAACGGCGAGTTGTACGAGCCCCCAGGAGCGGCTTTGCGACGTTGACGCCGGACTCAAAGCCGACAGCGCCCGGCGCGACTACATTTTGGAGACGGATCGGCGGGCAAAGATGCAGGGGCTCTCGGGCATCGACGGGACCTGGGAAGAGGACGGTCGAAGAACGACCCTCGGCTATAGGCGGCGGCCCAGTGCCGAGAAGTTCACCAAAGCGATTACACTGAATTCCGCAGAATATAGTAAGGAAAGTGGAATTACATGCGTCGTGCAGGGCGCCGCACGCGTTCAGGACGGCTACAAGCGCACGCCATTGGCGTTGTTTAACGTGTACGACAAGTACAACAGACTTCACCCGGCGAGCCGCTTCTTCGAAAGAATGAAGGGGCTGACGGTGACGGTCTTACACAAGGCCGCTTGCCGCGATGATCCGGATGGCTCCCGCGAAGGCATATGCGAAACAACGTTGATTCTGCCGGTGACGTTCAAACGCAAGGAGGATTTGAGTGGCCTGAAGATCGAGCTTATCCCCACGAGAATCGTCCCGGCGGTGAGCTATTCGGTCACTGGAAGAGCCGGTATCGGACGACGCAACAATTGAGAACGGCCTCGGAAAACACCTGATTTGGTGAGCTGACAGGAGACCGCTGCGTAGGGCGGGTTTCACTCGCCGGGAAAGTGGAGGAACATTCGATGTCTGAGAAGCCTGGTGTCATTCAGCAACTGCGCGGCGTTATTGGCGCGCTGGAACAAGAAGGAAATGGGCTGCTGATCATGGGGCGGGGGTTGTCGCCCGAGGAGCGGCGGCGGTCTGATCATATCTCCAAGGCCTTGCCCAAGCTGCGGGAGGGGTTGGAAATTCTGACAACGGAGCCGTTGTCCGAGGATAAAAGCGGCCCCTGAATCGACACCGAGCAGCTCCTGCGGGCACGGGTAATGTGTGCCCGGCGGAGACGGGCTTGGGCGGCGGCTGGCCGGCAGTGAATCAGGGGTGAACAAGGCGATCGTTATGGCCGATCGAGGGAGAGCCTACAAAGAGATTCGCGAAGCGATCAAGACCGGTGATATCGTGCGCTTTGCGGGCAAGGGCAGTACCAGCGAGTGGGTCAAGTGGCTTACGCGCAGCACCTGGTCGCATGTGGGAATGGCCCTGCGGTAGGATGAGAGGGACGTGCTCCTGCCCCGAGGGCGTTCGCGTGGTGAGCGAGAGGAGAACTTCTGTCGACATGTGCCGACTGGACACCTTCGTATTGAAGATTGGAAAACCAATGAAACAGGTGAGGCCGATTCGACGCGGAGAAATCAGTAGTGCGAGCCCCACCCCCGTTTCATTGATAACGTAAGGAGCAGCAAATGTCTCAATTTCGCAACTTGGTCTTTGAGGGAGGCGGGGTAAAGGGCATCGCTTACGCGGGGGCGGTCCAGGTGCTCGAGAAAGAGAACATTCTCGGGGACATTCGGCGCGTGGCCGGTGCCTCGGCGGGGGCCATCACGGCTGCGCTACTCGGCGCCGGGGCGTCGAGCAGGGATATCGAAGAGATTGTGGGGAATACCAGCTTTCGAAAATTCATGGACGACAGCTTCGGCCTCATCCGCGACGTCAATCGCCTGATCCATGACTACGGTTGGTACAAAGGTGATGCTTTTTCAACCTGGATCAAGAAGCAGATCCAAACGCTGACCGGCCGCCCGAACCTGGATTTCAAGGGCTTATCCGCTCTCGCACAGGAAAACCCCAAACGCTACCGCGAGCTGTATGTGGTTGGCACAAACCTGTCATCACAGATGGAGCAGCTATACTCGGCGGAGCATACGCCGGACGTGCCCATCTGGCAGGCCGTACGCATCTCGATGAGCATCCCCCTGTTCTTCGCGGCCATAAAGGAGAACGGTGACATCCTCGTCGACGGTGGGGTCACGTGGAACTATCCGATTGATCTTTTCGACGACAAGGACTTTCGGCCGGCCGCCGGAGCGGGGGAGGCCGTGAAGTACCCCACCAAGTACGACGACGCCCACATCTACAACAAGGAAACGCTCGGCTTCCGCGTCGACACGAAGGACGAGATCAAGGCGGAAAAGGACCGCTGGCGGGCACCACCCAAGCGGATCGAGAATTTTGTCGATTATGCGGGGGCGTTGATCGGGTTCATTCTCGACACGGCGAACAAGGCACACCTGCACACAAACGATTGGCATCGCACGGTCTTCATCGATGCCCTGGGTGTGGAAACCACGGACTTCGCCCTTTCGGACAGGCAAGTGGCCGATCTGGTCCAAAGCGGCGTAAAGTGCACAACGGCCTATCTAAAATGGTTCAACAAGCCGGGGAATAAACCGCTGAACCGGGCATCGGAGTAGACGACCCGAACGTAGGGCAAATGACCGTCGGCCCCAAAGAGACGGCAGTGACTGCCCCGCGTGGGATTGAGCGGAGCAATACCATCCCCTGGGGATGGACAAGGCTGGTCTCAGTGGGGTCGGTTGCCGGAAAGGACGATCTCTCCGTGTCGGTACGGGCACTCGGCCGAGAAGGTGCTGAGTGTTGACTCAGCGGTTCAAACTCCGGCCCGCCCATGATGCCTTCACCCCGATCGCTTCGTCGGATTCATGCGACCGTACCTCGAGGAAGCGAAACGCATCCTCGCGCCGAAGGGCTGGGTGCCCCATTCTTCGCGCCGCGAAGGGCGGGGGACGGACGGTTCTGCGAAACGTCTCTGGCTCGTGAATCCGTCCCCCGCCGCGGAGTCGACACGGCGCGGTCGCGACCTCTATATGGTGGACTTGATCAAGGCCGCCATCGACGAGATCGGCTTACGCCTCATCGACGCGTTCTGCCGGGTGAGGTCATGGGTCGTGCCCGCCCGGCTGGGTGCGCGCGAACTTCCCGACGGCCAGATGCGCTGCTTGCGTTTTCGGCAGTCGTCGCCGGCGCGACCTCGAGCTTCGAGGTGGCCCTCTTGTTCCTGGCCGGCGCGGCTATCCTGCTGCGTCAGATTGGGTTGATCTGGTATCCGGTTCGTGGCCTGCTGGTGGATTGGCCACTCGCGGGCCGTTCCTCGCACTTACCGGCACGCTCTCGGGCATGTTGCAACAGTTCACAGCCCTGCTGCAAGACATCTCAAAGCACTGACGCAACGACCTCCCCGAGCCGGGCCCGGAGGCTGTCTTGTTCAAGCTTCTTGCCTGGAGAGCTGGGTAAGCTCTATGACTTGTCAGGTCGGATACTCTGGTTATGGGTCGACATGTCCGCCATACGTTTCCCAGCTTGAAGGAGCATGCCCGCCCGCTAAGCCGGGCGACTCAACCAGGCCGGGCGCCCCCCGGTCACGAATCGTAGACTGCAAATGTTGACTCAATGGGCAAACCCCCGGCAACCGCCAGTTGGCGGTGAGGGTGGGACGCAAAGCCTCGAGTCCCGATGGTGGGAAAGCCACATTGTGGCCATCGGGATTGTCGGGCTGCACAACGGCACATCTCGGTCTGTTGGAGAGCTGGTGGCCACTTTTCCCAATTCAACGGCGTAGGGAGGGGTGCTGCATCCATCGGATGTCGGCAACTGTGAGAACGCCCGGTAACTCCGGGTCGTTTCTCGTCTACTTGTTGCGAGGGGCAACACGATGCGCTTTTGTCGAACGATGATCGTTATCGGTTGTCTGGGAAGTGTGTTCATCCTGGTAGGGTGCGGGGCAGTCGATGGCGGTGCAGATGCCGACCCCGATGAGTTCTTCGCCACCCCGATCAGTGACTTCGGGGGCACCCAGGCGCTGGCTGTCCAGGCTGACACGGTGACGACGGAATCGGCCACCGTGGGGCTTCCCCGCGACATGGTGGAGGATGCACCCGATGAGGCAGCCCTGGTACTCAACGCCGCCGACATCACGGTCACCATCGACTCCGAACCGAGTGGGGGCAAGACCCCGACAGCCAAAGTATCCCAGCATCATGCCACGGTTACCTTTCACGTAGGTCCGCAGGGTCAAGACGCATGCGCGTCGAACGATCGAGTCGGCCCTTTCGAGATGACTATTGTTGACGGATTGATCGAGCTCGCCGAGGAGTCGCTGCCCCTAAGTGCCAACGTCCGATCGACCGCGACCGCCAACGAGTTCGAGGTGTGCGCCGAGACCTGGTCCGACTTCAACGGCTCGATCTCCATCGCGAGTTTCTCCTTTGAATTCGGCGAGCTTGGGGCCAACGACAACGGCGTCGTAATCTGCCACATTCCGCCCGACGATCCGGACAACCCCCACACGATAGTCGTCAGCGAGAGTAGTCTGCAAGGCCATCTGGCCCACGGCGACTACCTTGGTCCCTGTATAATCGACGACGACGACGATGTCCCGGACAACGACGACGACTGCCCCAATACGCCGGCGGATCAAGAGGTCGACCAGCGCGGTTGCTCCTGCAGCCAGTTGGATGATGACCAGGACAGCGTGTCCAACTGCAACGACCTGTGTCCGGACACTCCGCCGGGCGAGCAGGTCGATGAGTTCGGATGCTCCTGTACTCAGCTAGACTCCGACGGCGACGGCGTGGATGATTGTACCGATAGCTGCCCCGGCACCCCGTCTGACGAGGATCCCGATCTGCAGGGCTGCTCCTGCAGTCAACTGGACGGCGACCAGGACGGCGTGGACGACTGCAGCGATCAGTGCCCCGACACGCTACCAGCCGAGCCGGTGGATACGGCAGGATGTTCGTGCACGCAAAGGGACGCCGACGCCGACGGGGTGAATGACTGCGACGATAACTGCCCGGATACTCCTGAGGGCCGAAATACCGACGAGCAGGGTTGCTCCTGCGACCAGCTGGACGACGATCAAGACGGAGTGACCAACTGCGATGACCGGTGTCCGGATACGGCGCCGGGCGAAGCTGTGGATGCGGCCGGCTGCTCGTGTGCTCAGTCAGACTCCGACGGCGACGGCGTGAGCGACTGCGACGACGCCTGTCCCAACACGCCCGCGGGTGAAGATCCCGACGGGCAGGGCTGTTCCTGTAGTCAAGCGGATGACGATCAGGACGGCGTGGCCAACTGCGACGACCAGTGCCCCGACACGCCGCCGGCCGAGGAAGCGGATGAGTCCGGCTGCTCCTGCTCTCAGAGAGACTCTGACGGCGACAGTGTGAATGATTGTGACGATAACTGCCCGCTTGTCGACAACGAAGATCAACTCGACACCGACGCAGACGGCGTCGGCAATGCGTGTGACGAAACCGATGATTGTCCCGTTGTTATCTACACCGAAGATCTTGATACCGATGATGACGGTATCCTCGATGTCTGCGACGATGACGACGACGACGACGGAGTGCTTGACCCGGACGACAACTGCCCGTGGATACCCAACCCCGACCAGGCCGACGCCGATCAGGACGACCGGGGAGACGCCTGCGACGGCGACGCCAATGACAGCTGCCCTTTCACCGTGATCTTCGCCCTCGGCAATCTATCCGACTCTGACAGCAACGGCATTCTGGACGTGTGTGAAGACGAGGTTGAATGCGTTGATACTCGGATCGGGACCATTCGCATATCCGGACGTCTTGACAAGTACTGCACGATCCAAGCGGCCGTTGATGACGCCGTAGATGGCGATGTCGTCCTGGTTGGAGACGGCCTCTACACCGGCGTCGGCAACAGGGACATTACGTTCCGAGGCAAGAGCATTATCGTCCGTAGCGTGAATGGTCCAGCCAACTGTACGATCGATGCAGAAGGCGCCGGGCGGGGATTCCAATTCAACAGCGGCGAACCGTCTGCGGCTGAGGTGGACGGCTTCACCATCATAAACGGCGTCGCCCACAACGCCTCGGAGTTACGTTTCGGTGGCGGCATCTATATTGGTGCCCGCAGCAATCCGAAGATTGCCAATTGTGTGATTACCAGGTGCACGGTGGCGGGCGGATACCCCGGCTTCGGAGGGGGCATCTATGTCGAGGACAGCAACCCGACGATCACCGGATGCACGATCACCGACAACATACTCGATGGCTGGATGCATAGCGGCGGAGGTATCTTCCTGGAGAACAGTGCAGCGGTGATCACCAATTGCACGATTTCCAACAACGCCTCATTCTGGGGCGGCGGCATCCGCTACCGCAAGGGTGCCGACGACTTCACCAGTGGACCCAACGTCGTGGATCCTCTGGATCGCACCGGCCGGAAGCTGGTCATCAGGGGTTGCGTGATCACTGGGAACAAAGCCCAGTATTACGGGGGCGGCATCGCCGGCTACGAGTTCGAGATGGATTTGTCCGATAGCACGATCACCGGCAATACTGCAAACATCATGACTCCCAACGGCACCAACCTGGGCGGAGGAGGTCTCTATCTGAAGCTTGGCAAGGCCAATATTCAAAGGTGCGACATTAGCAACAACGATGCGAGCTGCACGGGCTGGGGAGGCGGTGTGCATCTCAGAAAGGGTACCTTCACCATTGGCAACAGTGTCATCGACGGCAATTCGAGTGATTCTTACGTCATCCACTGCTATTTCAGCGACGTCAACATCTATAACAGCTTGATTACGAACAACACGGTCTGCGGCGTGGAGCATGACAGTCTTCTGGCGGGCGGCGTCGGTAATTCATACAGCAACCTGACAATACGGAATTGCACGTTCTGGGGAAACTCCGGTACGTACGGTAGTGTCTGGACGGCGCCCGGGCCCTATGCCTATCCTACGACTACCGTGATCGTTAGCAGCATTCTGTGGAACAACCCCTCCACGTCCGGGCTCGATATCTACGGCCCCGCCGAGGTGAGCTACAGTTGCGTGGACGGTGGGCGGGATGGCATTGGCAACATCGATGTCGATCCACTCTTTGCGAGCCCGCAAAGCCAGGACTACCGCCTGAGCTCTTTCTCCCCGGCGATCAACGCGGGCGACCCTGCCACCGCGCTTGAAGGGGGCGAAACGGACCTCGACGGCGAAGCCCGCATTCTGTACGAACGCATTGACATGGGGGCCTACGAGTTCAGCGCACCGTTCAGTTACGGTGTGATCCCAGGTGGAAACTGAAGCCCTCACGACCCGCGAGTAAACCCCCACCAAAACCCACGGCTGGTCAGACGGGGGCGGGTGATCGCGCGGCTGGTCGCTATGAGTTTGGAGAGGGTTGGCTCTGGTGCGCCGGCGCGCGGCGCGGCGATCTGAGTTTCTGACGTAAGGAACCAATCATGAGCACGATACGGAAGCAGTTGCGGTCCTATTGCGTGGCGGTCATCCTGGTCGTCGCATGCTCGAACGCACGAGCGGCGCACATTACCTGGACGGAAGGGACTGTCGGCGCGGGCAACCTATCGTGGACCGCTGTCGCCTCGTCCGCCGACGGCACGAAACGTGTCGCGTGCGCGGATGGAATCTTCGGCAGGATCTGTACGTCTACCGATTCAGGCACAAATTGGACCCAAAGAGACCTGGTCGGGGGAAACGTCTGGTGGACTTCTGTGAGTTCGTCCGAAGGACGCAGTCCGCGCCGCTGCGGGGCCGGAGCTGTCCCCTGTGGTCGCCCAGGCGTCGACGAACGAACTCTAAGGGGCAGGGCTTGCGGGCCGAACTTCGAACCCAAGCCGATTTCAAAGGGGAAAGACAAATGACGATGCAAATGTTTCCTGAACTCGACCTGTTCCTTGCGATCGCCCAAGACACTTCGGACGGCAACCCATTTGGCGCGCTGGGCTCACTCGCCGTTGTGGCGGCCATTGTCGCCGCCGCCTGCGCAACTCGATGGCACCACAGATTACCCATGCCCCGGTGCCTGAAGCCCAAACTCGTTAAGCTCCAGACTCTGCCGATCGACCCGGACAACCTGCCCCGCGACGTAGTCGCCTTCTTCCAGAACAAACACGCTTCAATGGCCGACCTCGGCTTTTCCCTCGTCGGCGACTTCCAGACGAAACACGGACGCGAACCCGCCTACGAACGATACTACTATCGCCCTGACTTGGACGTATGGGTTGCAATCGCAATCGCCAGGTTCAGGATCTTCCACTTCATTCGCGTGCCTTCCATGCGCGGCATCGAATTCGACAGCGTCTTCAAAGACGGAACCTATCTCTGCACCACCAGCATGCGCGTCCCCGAAGAGCACGCGTTCAAGCCCCCACAGATAGTCTACCGCAGTAGGCCCGGACTGAACGCTACGCAACTGCTGGAAGAACATTGCAGGTGCATCGACGAATATGCCGCACGGAACAGCACTTGCACGCTCCACTACCCCGCCGAGCAGATTGCCGACGTCACGATCTTCTACACCCAGTACCAGCGTGAGTACTGGATCTCCAAAGGCATCGTCAATCCCCCGCCCGGCTACCACGCAACCCCCATCCACCGACAGCCCCAACCCCGGGTCGAACTGAACGCCTGAAACACCCCCCGTCCCAACGGGCGCTGACTCGAGCGATCGGCGTTGTGGGCTTGGCGTTGGCGCGGTCGGTCAACGACCCCTGTGCCTCCAACAGGCTCGGCGACCCCCCGACACGTAAGTGATAAAGCTCGAGGCTAGGAGGGCTTGCGGGTGTTGAATTCCTGATAGGCCGGGCACACCGACGGGTCGGCGCAGCAGACGTCTCGGATGTACTCGTAGTAGACGTCGGGTGGATGGCCGTAGCGCTTGCGGAGAGAGCACTTCAGGGCGATTCGCGGTTTGCTGGTTTGCCCGTTCCCGAGAATGATGGACTGCAGGTACACCTGGTTCTTGCCCGCGAAGCAGACCATCCGGCGGTTCAGATGTTGTTCGAGATCGGAAAGATTGGCGGTGAACTCCTCACGGGAGATCGGCGGCGCCGACCTGTGGGAGTACTTGTCGTTCTGCAGGGCCTTCGAGAGGGCCCGGTCGAGGGGCTCCTGCTCCATGGGGTACTCGAGGAAGTCGACCGCCCCGTACTTCATTGCCATCGGCTGTAGCGCGCCCGCCCCGGCGGCCCCGCAGAGTACAACCGGCAAGTCGATTCGACAGCGCCGAAGATAGCGCAGGAGATCGAAAGCCTCGGTCCTCCTTCCATCGAGTTCGGCGATCACCACATTCGGCTGAAACGAGGTGATCGCTTTCATCGCCCGGGCCAGAGTGTCTACGCTCTTGGTCTCGTGGTGCACTTCCGCGCGGGCGACCAGGAATTTCCTCGACCCTCGATCGCCATGAACCACAAGAACTCGTGCCATCGGTGAGCAACCCAACTACGCGGCTGATGAATCTCCCGGAGCAGCAGCCCGAGACACTTGAACAGATGAGGCACCCCTCACGCGCCCCGTCAGCCAGAGCACCTGCAAGGCTCCCCACGTCCTTATCATATCCACGTTTCCGCCGGAGATCAAATCAATACTGCTATAGGTCCTGTCCTTTCAGCACACGGATCACGTCGTCAACAACCGCATTCATGCGCTTCAGGGAAGTTTCGGTCCGGGCGCCGATGTGTGGTGTAAACAACGTCCCCGGGGCAGCCATGAGGGGGTGGCCGGGAGGCAACGGCTCGGGATCAAACACGTCCAGAGCCGCGCCGGCCAGGATACCGGACGTAAGAGCCCGGGCCAGAGCCTCGCCGTCCACGACAGCCCCACGAGAGGTGTTGATCAGCAGCGATCCGGGCTTGAAGCGTTTAAAGCTCTCTTCGCTTAGCAGCGACCGCGTCTTGTCCGTCAAGGGTACGTGCAGGCTGATCACGTCGGATCTGCGGTACAGCTCTTCCTTCCTGACCGGGCTGGCCACGAAATCGAGCAACCCCGGCGCAACGATGTCGTTGTAAAGGACGGTCATTTGGAAGCCGCGCCGGCAGCGCCGGGCCACCGCCTTGCCGATGCGCCCCAGCCCGACGATGCCGAGGGTCAGCTCGCCAAGCTCCGGTGCGCACGACGGCTCGCGGGCCTCGCGGAACCGCCCGCTGCGCACCCTGGCGTCACCGGTGTTAATGTTACGCAGCATAGAGATTAACAGGCCCACGGTCAGATCCGCGACTGCCTCAGTGCCGGCGTCGGGGGTGTGGACCACGGTGATGCCGCGCTCTTTTGCTGCCTCGATATCGATGTTGTCCAATCCGGCCCCACCGCGACCAACCACCCGCAGGCGGGGGGCCTGCCCGAGCATCGCCCGTGTTACGGTCGTGCAACTACGCACCAGAAGAGCATCGCAGTCTCGTATCGCCTCGATCAGGGCCCTATCGTCATCGGACGCATGCAGTACGGTCACCCTTCCGATCTCCCGCATCTTCTGAATGGCCGGGGGATCGAAGGCCTCCGCAAAGACGATGTGCAAGGGGCTCGCGGACACACCCGGCGATCATCGCGACGCAGAGCCCCGGGGTCAATAACCTCGCCCCGGTACCGTTCACACCGCGTGCTCCGCGGTGAACTGCCCGGCCTGGAAGGCAGGACTACCAAAGTCGTTCCGCCTGAGAGGGTAGTGCTCTGTCAGAACTGTTTTGATGGGTACGAACCGATTGGGTGCCATGGCCAAGCGTAGCGCGGCCATGCTCGTGCGCTGGCGAGAAACATGCCCGCGCCTTCGGCTTGGGCATGGCACCCACTCCTCAATCGATCCGTGACAGGGCACTGGCGATCTCGCCGGGTTGAGCTATGATTTGCCTGCATGAACACCGCGTCGATTGAAGACATGCTGGATCTCGCCAAACGCCTGGGGTCCGAGGCGGCGGCGACTTCCCTGGCCGGGTTCGGCCACGCCAGGGCCCACCGCAAGGCGGACAACAGCGTTGTAACGGAAACGGACCATGCTATTCAGGCACGGGTTTTGGGCGCGGTCGCCGAGGCCTTCCCGGACCATGCGGTCGTGGCGGAAGAGACCATCGCTCAACCGGACGCTCACCCCGACGCGGCTGCAAGCCGGTACTGCTGGGTCATCGACCCGCTCGACGGCACGAGGAACTACGCCTGCGGCTTTCCCTGCTTCGCGACCTCGATCGCGGTTCTTGACGGGGGGCGGCCTGTCGTTGCGGTTGTGTCGGACCACAACCTCGGCTTGGTGTACGCCGCCGCCCACGGGCTCGGGGCGACGCTCAACGATCAGCCGATCCGGGTTGTGGAGCCGCCCGCCGACGAGGATTATCTGGTGGGTATTCCCTCGAGCAAGGATGCCATGACCGTACGAGTGCTGCGCAGTTGGGTAGCCATGCCGGGGCTCATTCTCCGCAACGTGGGATCGACTGCGTTACATCTGGCGATGGTTGCATCGGGTGCCCTGGCCGCTTCGTTCGGCAAACAGGCCAAGATATGGGACGTTGCCGCGGGCGCCCTGCTGGTAACCGAAGCCGGCGGTCGCATCACCGACCCAAAAGGCGCCGACTGCATCCCCTTCGCCCTCGGGGGGGATTCAAACGCAGACATTCCCTTCCTGGCGGCGGCTCCGGACCTTCACCAGCGGCTGCTTCAGTCGATCGAAACCGTCGCCGGGAGCCCGGGGGCCGCGGTCTGATTTGTTAGGCCGGTCCCCCATTCTTGCGCAGCAAGGCTGGCGGACGGATTGGGCCTATCAACGAATCCCGCAGGCGGTATCGATCCCCCACCCTTCGCCAGGGGCGAAGAGTGGGGCATCGATCTCGGGTGACACGGTCTAACTTGTCAGGCCGTGCGTCTCCAACCGACTGACGCCCGGCTCACTTCGACATGTCTTTTACCTCGACGCCGGGCGGTGCCTTGAACACGAAGCGATCGGGGCTGATCTTCTCGTTGATCTTGATGTCACTGTAGGTCGTCGTGGTCAACGGTTCTCCGTCGGGCGTGTAGGCGACCATCTTGATCATCTGGCCGCTTTCCTTGTGGTAGTAAGTGACGGTCCTACCCTGGGCGCCCTGGTTCTGCTTCGGAGTCGCCTCGACCACCCACACCGCATGTCCGTCCAGGGATGAATCCGGGAGAACCTTGAGTTCGTAGTGCTCTCGCCATACTTTGAAGGGGTCCTCGTCCGACTTTTCCATCTTCGTCTTGGAGGCCGTTTTCGTGCCCGACGTTTCGGAGACCGTGTAGGTGTACGATCCGTCGCTGATCATCAGCATGGACGACTCCTGCCTGGTTGTGTTGCCGCCCATCGTGGTCTCCGTGACGCTCTCATTTTCGATGCGCATCAGAAAATCGTCACCTTTGCGAAGCATCTCGGTGGTGCCCTCGACGGTGCTGACCATAGAGAAGCCCTCCTGCTTCATTTCGGTGACCATCTTGGTCTTGGCGCTGAAGGACTTGAGCTTCTTGGTCGCTGCGGCGATCTTCTTGCTCACTTCCTCAAAGGTCTCGCCCGCGACGGCCGAGCTCACCAAGCCAAACCCCAGAACAAGGACTCCAATTCGCCAAACTCGCATACTCATCGCAATACCTCCCTGCACATATCTGTGCACCCAGTGATTGACCAGCGGATCTGCCGCCCGATTCTACCCGGGAGAGCGCCACCGCGTTTTCTACTGTGCTACCCCCCCGCCCGCACACCGCGCGCGCCAGCGAGTAGCCTACTACATTCCACTCAGGTAGTCATGCACTTTTGGGGAAAGAATCCGTGCCGGGTCCCGCGCACCGGCTGGACCGAATGGTCCGCGTCGCGACTCCGGTGTTCCGCTGACGCAGCGCCCAGCTCTGCAGGAAACCCAGGCCCGGTTGTCCCAGCGGCGGTGCGCTGCCGGTGGAGGGTCAGTCGAAGATGTACGTCTTGATTTTGTTTAGGGCCTCCTGCTCGATTTGCCGCACGCGTTCGCGCGTGAGCTTGATTTTGGCCCCGATCTGCTTGAGGGTCATGGGCTCCTCGCCGTCGAGCCCGTGGCGCATGCGGAGGATCTTGGCCTCGCGCTCATCCAGATCGTCGAGCAGGGCAAGGATGCTCGTAGTCTCCGACTCGTCGAGGATGGCATCCTCCGGGCGAGGGGTCTTTGAATCGGCGATCCCCTCGGTGAGGCCTTGTCCGTCCGCACCGTCCGCGTCCTGGGTCGGGGCGGTGACCGCCTTGACCGCGCTGCGAATGTGGTCGACCTTGCTCTCGGTCATATCGAGCTTTTCGGCGAGCTCCCGGGTTGTGGGCTGCCGACCCTCGGCTTCGATGAATCGCTCCCGGGCCTCGCGGAACCGCGAGATCATCTCGACCATATAGGCGGGAATGTGTACGGGCTTGTCGCTGTTTATCAGACTTCGTTTGATGGACTGCTTAATCCACCAGGAGGCGTAGGTGCTAAAGCGGGTGTTCTGGCCGGGATCGAAGCCCTCGACCGCCCGAATAAGTCCCAGGTTGCCCTCGTTGATCAGGTCGTTTAACGACACGCCGCGCTTGGCGTATTTCTTGGCTATGTTGACCACCAGCCTCAGGTTGGACTTGACCATCCGATCCCGGGCTTGGGCTGCTTCGGATTCGACCCGCTCGCGCTGAACGAGGGTGACCTCCCGCCGAGCGTAGCGTTCCGCAACATCCTGCCCCTCGCGCACCGTGGCTCCCAGCCGCTTTTCCTCTTCCGCGGAAAGAAGCGGGGCTTCGTTGATTTGGCGAAGGTAAGTTTGAAGGCCGGTGTCGACAGCGATGGTCCCATCCTCCAGGCCCGTCCGACGCCCGTCCGAGCCGCAGGCTTTAGCCTGCGCGGACGTTCGCGCAGGCCAAAGCCTGCGGCTCGGGTTTAGACGCGCGGACCGAAGTTCGCAACTCGCACAGCGGCCTGCGCTGAAGAAAAACTCGCGCCCCCCACCCTCAAAAGAGGTGGTCGCTGGTCCGCGCAGAGATTCGCCCGGAATGAAGTCCATGCTTCGCGGGCCGGTTTATGCTACTCACCGCCCGACTCAGGCGAACTCTCGTCCTCAGCCTCAGGCTCCGCTTCCCCGGCCGGCTCGGAATCCTCGGTCTTCGTTTCCGCCTCCGCTTCCGCAGGTCTGTCCGCAGGCGTTTCCGGGGGCGTTTCCGGGGGCGTTTCCGGGGGCGTTTCCGGGGGCGTTTCCGGGGGCGCTTCCCCAGCGGCAT
>SDBU01001872.1_pt1 | contig 29013 bp, 47 predicted proteins | sample 2277071 | NCBI WGS metagenome assembly SDBU01 (sample SAMN10397929, study PRJNA504765) | marine sediment metagenome | isolation source: marine sediment core GS08_GC12, 126 cmbsf | place: Arctic Ocean: Gakkel Ridge, Loki's castle | collected 2008 | reverse complement strand
TGCCATTCAAAAGGTTATATTCAGAAGCATAAAATCTCATTGGAATATTAGCAGATAGGGCATCATTAAATGCCGCAATCGCCAACTCAGAACTTTGAAGACCAATACCAAGATTTACGTTGGCTGCTCGCCTAATAATAAGCTTATAATTGTTGTCTATCGTAGTAAGTCCGATGCCAACGTTGTGATTTACTTCATCTACTACGAGAGTGGGGGTATCGACAATGAGACCATTTTCCAATGTTACATTCTGACCTTCATCAATCGTTAATGCTAAAGTATCGACGTTGCCTACTGCAGTATAAAACTCCATAGAACTAATAGATGTTCCGGCGGTAGCATAAGTACCTATGCGTTTGAATACAATGGCCCCCATCTGGCCCGAATAGTCTGCCAGTGTTTTTACGTTAAATATAACGCTTTGACCAGCAACTCCTGCGGCCACTGTATTTGATAATTGGAAAGTTTCTAAGGGACCGGCCTCAGAACCGGATACATGCAGTATGCTTTGTGGCGTTTTTGTGCCAATGCCAACACTGCCTTGTATTGCCATTCCGTTATTTAATGGAAGGGCACTATCCGCATAACTTGACCCAACTGACATAGCCCCTCTTACCGCCAATCTACTATCTGCTGTAGGTAATCTCCAGTCAAAAGTTACACTCCCCCCTCCTATATTACCTATTCTTAAATTTACACTTCCCACCCCAGCTCTGGTTAAGCGAATTAAGTCAATAAAACCACTATCGGATAGTTCAAATTTCGCTCCTGGACTCGCCGTTCCCATCCCCACCCTATGATTAACTGCATCTACTACGAGAGTGGTTGTGTCAACGACAAGATTTCCGGTTTTATTAACAGTTATAAAATTAACTGAATCACCGCTTACTATCGTGAATAAATCGGGGTCAGTCCAAGCAGATAAACTACCCGAATTGCTACCTTGAGAATTAGAATCAAGTGTTAGACTTATATCATTAGTAATACTTGCGACTGTGAATATTTCATATCCCGCTCCGACATCAGATTCTATCTTGATAGCATCTCCAACAGCTAATTCAGTTAAGAAAAGAGTGTTTGTTCCGTTGATGCTGCTTTGGCCGTTAATCGTTCCTACTGTGCCCGTCAAAGCCACTGTCAGGTTGCCGGTGATACTCACGGGGCCGGATATAATAGTATCTGCCGTTAATGCACCAGAAAACGTGGCATTAACTCCGCTGGTTATCGAGCCACTTGATATGCTTAATGTGCCATCTGTGAGAGTATCTGCCGTTAATGTACCAGCGGTGAGCGTGAGACTGGCGGTGGATAGGGTATAGACGTCGCCAGCAAAGGTCGAAAAGTGTATTGCGTATGGGTCGTAGAGAGAGTTCATTTCCATTTTATCTTGCTGCTCGCCTGACTTTAGTTTTTGCCTTGTCCTTTGCTATTTGAATCACTGATTCTATTCTGAGCAGTCGTATTTTTATTGGCAACCCAGATAAGTCCTGTAGTCGTGATAAATCTGCGTCAAGTATTTCTGCTGTTATTTCCTGATATTGTTTATATCGCTCTTCGTTTATTTCCCAATCTCCTATCTTTCTCGATAGGCCAAGCGAAACACCGGCCTCATCCAGAATTTTCCGGTTCTCCGGCTTGAGTTTTTTATAAACAATTTTACCAGCTTTTTTTTCATCTTCTATCAGCCTGCCCACATAATCATAGTCATCCCTGCGAGCACCTTCTATTTTTGCCTGCAACCGTAACTCCGTAAAGACCTGTTCATTTGTTCTGGATAATGTTCTCTGCTGAACTTCATTGAGTTCTTCCCAATTCACACCGTATTCTGTTTGGGCGATGTTGTCTTTGAACTTGGCAATTTTGGTAAAGGCCGTATCTTCATAAGAGGCTGTATTGAAACCAAAGAACGACAAAGCACCCGCAGTGAATCCCAAAGGCCAACCATCGTTTGCAGATGCCTCAATGAAATCCTGTGCCCACATAAACAACATCCTGCGGTATGCTTCCTTGCCAATACCCTGAATAAGTCGAGGAACTCGAAGAGCCTCTAATATAATTCTCATCTCACCTTCCGGCGGAGCAAACGGCCTATCGCCTTCATAGGTTTTGCCTTTATATAAATCTGATATTAAGGAAACAAGCGGATTTTCTTTGCCTCTTATAAAACGGCCTATAGTATCAAGTCTTTTGGTTTCTTTTATCTTACCAGCTTGTGTTTTGTATTGCCCCAATGTCATTTGCACTAAAAATCTTGCAGCTTGTTGATGTCCCGACCATAAATCTATTCTTGTATTGCCTATTTTTGCTTTGCCCCAGTCGGGAGAGCGCGGGTCAAGTTCGACAGTAGCCCTATCGCCGAATACAAGTTTGATAAGAGAAAGTATTGCTATATTAGTTCCTATAAATGAGGCAAACGCTTTGGCTGTATTCCTGCCTACCTCTCTTGCTACAGGGTCGCTTGATGCTAAATGCCTTAAATATATCGGTGAAGTAAACCTTGATACGGCAAATCTCGGAGCGAAGAAAAAACCCGATGCTATGGGCGCAATACGCCTGCCCACAACTCCACCAATTTCCGGCCTGCCACTCATTGACATTAACCATTTACCGCGTAATGCCAATTCCGCTTTCGTTGGTTCTACACCATTTACTACATCCTGCGCCCTGAGTTTGTCCCATATAGACTGCATAAACATATTCATAGTTTCTACATAGTTCCTGTTTCCCATTCTTATAAGATGGCCAAGAATGGGAACTCTTTCTGGAAAACGACTTACATACCATTCCGGGCGCTCTGATGGCGGGGTTGTTTCTGTACCAGCAGGGTCAAAAAACTGAACATACTTCTTTGCCTCTTTATGAAACTCAGACGATTCATAGTCTTGGCGCATAATCTTTGCTAAGCCCTCACTTACATACGCCTTTAATCCAGCTTTTACTGCTTCGCCAAATTCTTTTGGGTATCGCTGACCAAGAACACGAAGTTGCCTGCCAGCAACGCTGACATCGCCACCGGCTATCATAGTTCTCATAAAGTTACTTATATCAGCGGCAGTGTCCCACGCCCTGTCCCCTAATGGTCGCTTTTTTAATAAGCCCCTGGCAAATTCCTTGCCCCATTGTTTTTCAAGTAATAGTATCTCGCCCCTTGTGGGAACGAAACCCTCAACGACTTTAGACCAAGCCTTTGCCGTATTGAGTCTGGAAAAATGGTCGGGATTATGGGGTCTTACCCATACATCATCGTGAAGTGCATCAATATCGGCTTTTGACATTGTGTCTTTAAGTGGTGTAAAGTCAGGATTCTTGTACTCTGCAAGTGGGCCTTTTAGTTGTCCTAATGCTGCCGAAAGCCTGCCCTCTCCTTCTGCTATTTCCGCCGCTTGCGCACTTCTGGCCGCTCGCTTGCCGAGTTCTTTTGTTTTTAACGCTTCGATTATTTCTCTTGGCCGTTCAGCTTTGCCTAATTCAGTAAGAGCTTTATCGGTAAGAGTTTTAACTTTTGCTCTTTGTGTTTTTGCTATCTGTTCTGGAGTAGGCGTAACCTTGGCTTCTACTGGTTTTGGCACTTTCGACACTTCCGCTCCAGCGGCCCAATATCTTTTAGAGGCAGCATCCTGTTCCAACGCTTTAATCCAGGCCCTTTTATATTGACGAGCTAATCCTTTGATTATATTCTGTGCCTGTGGAGTTAGTTTACTAAATGTAACTTCACTTGGCACTTCAATGCCAGCTACAACGGCCTCCTTTTTGAATGTTTCCAATGTTGCGTCAATAAATTCCTGTTCAGGCTTACCAGCAAGATAGTCAGCTAATCTTGGAAATTTGGCTTGTAATCTTAAGGCTATTTTCTCAAAAGTCTTTGTGCTTATTCCGGCCTTAGCTCCCTCGGCTATTAGCGGTACTACCACTGAAAAACCAAGCCCCCATATAGCACCTTTTCTGGCTGCTGGGCCGATAGGTTCGCCCCTTCTCGCAGCTTCGGTCGAATGCCAAGTTGCAACAAACGCCATATTTTCTGGTGCGGTTTTTGCAATAGATGTTAAAACTCGTGTGCGAAATGTGTTCCAACCACCATATCTTAATAATGCTTGCTTGCCACCTATTTTTGCCATTTCACGGCCCGCTATTCTTGATGCCAACTTTGAGCCAAGTGTATTAAATAAGCTCGACAATCCAACTGCCTTGAAAAGAAAGCCAAGTGTTTTGAACTCCAATGCCTTTTCTGCTGTCCAACCCCCTGCTTCTGGCAATTTTTTGTACCAAGGAGCTTGTTCTATTTGGTCTGCCAGACCATCTGGGGCGGTAAATTCTGGTTCTGGAATTTGGGCATCGGCTAATCTTAAAAGACCGCGCCTTGCCCCTGGTATCAAGGCTTCTGCGGCAGCAAGCCACGGTCGGGCAAAAAAAGTTTCAGCCAAAGGAAATGGTCTTCCCCTGCCCGTTCCCATACCACTTGTGGCTGGGTCAACAATTTCTAAATTATTAAACAATTCAAAATTATTACTTATTTCAATCGAAGGAGTTTTCATTTCAGCTGACATATCCCAAACTTTGCCAGCCCTATCCTCTGCCTCTACTTGGCCAAATGGCACGACTTCCAATCTATCTGGAACAAAATCAATCTCCGGCTTATCTGGCGTAAAGGTTACTGCCATTATTCTACAACCTCATATCCCTCTTTCTTGGCTTCTTCAAGTTGTCCAATAGGTATAACGCCACTCCTGCCATCGGGGTGAATGACCCTGACTGTTTTGCCGACCACGTTAATCCTGCCAGGTCTTATCATACGTTCTATTAAGAACGGTGGCCTCTTGGTATAATTCTCTGACATTGCCATCACTTCAATAAATAGTTCCCTTGTACTCATATCCGGGTTATCCGCGACAAATTTATTCTTGGCTTTTTCAAATAGGTATATGCGCTCGAGGTCGTGTTTATTGATTGCCCTGAATTGTTTCATTATATCATCAAGTGCCTCTACCCTCTCGTCAAATTGGAGTTTCTCAAATCTTCTTATCATATCGCCGTATGTTTTCTGCCCGCCTTTGTTCCTGCCGCCGAACGCACCTTCGAGACTTGCCCTAATGATTCTGTCTTTTATAGTCGGGTCAACTATACCGGAGCGTTGCGCCGCGTCCATTTCCTGGTTCAGCGAAAGCACCTTGGCGTAGTCAATCTCGCTTGTGCCCCTGCGCCACTTCTCCAAATCCGTTAGTAATCTTCTCTTGCGGGTATTTGGTATATTGGCAATCAGTATCGTTGTTTTTAATTCTTCGGCTTGTGCGTCGAAATCCAGTTGAGACATATTCGGCGTGTTATCTATCCTGATAAGTTCGCCGTTAAGGACATTCTCAAATGCGACCCGACTCTCTTTCATTATCGTTTGGGCATCACCAATAGCACTCCTGAGTTCAGAGTTAGTCATTACCTCTTCGGGTATTTTGCCCCTACCTTTTTTCCTGGTATCAACCTCGCTGTTTAATAATTCGATAGTGCCTTCAGCATCTTTACCAGCCCTGTCCTTGAAATAAGCCTTAAAGCCAGCAGTAATAGCATTGCGCCTTATCATCTTTGCTTCGTCGGGAGAAAATATTCTTCGAGCGTTTATGTCAAAGTTTTCCAAAGCAACAACTTTGCGTTCAGGGTCATTTACTCTAAATGCCTCGACTATCTCATCTATCATTACAACCTTGGTATCCTGCTTTTTTTGTTCTATTTCTTCTATGGTGAATTGCGTACCTTGTTTGGAAGACCACGCAGAGGTTTCAGAATTGATTATTCTTCTCATTCTATTGGAAGGTTCCAACGAACTTATTTGATTATTTGCTCTTCCAAAGACTTCCTCCGCCTGCTTTGGCCATAGGCGAGTATCTGCATTTTCGGTCCTGAATAATTCTATTTCAAGTTCTGCATCAGTCCGTATTTTTTGGGCATCCGCCCTGGTAAGATTATCATCCATCTGCTGTTTGCGTTGAAACAGTTCCAAGCCAATAGCAGTTCCTTTCAGTAATGCCTGCCCTATCGCTCCACCAATGCCTCCCGTTCCACGCACATCTAAATCGCCACGAACAGAAGTCGCTGGAGTAAAACCCAATTTTTGTCTTGCGCGCGTTATTTCAAAAGTACCCATTAAAAAATATCCTCTTATCTAAAAGAACTTACTGGAAAGTTTCTTGAAAACTGAAAACCACCTGACTGACCTGTGGCTCCGACGTTAACTGGCGTTCCTGCCTTACCAAATCCTCCTAAAAACGGGGCTGCTACTGATGCCGCCTGCATACCAAACTGAATATTTGCCTGTCTTGCAAGGTTCTTGCTTCTTTGCCTTGCTAACTGACCTTCCAATCTATCAAGTTCAGCTTGAGACCTTGCCCTGCCCGCTCTCACTTCACCTTCATATCCTATCAACAGATTTTCAAGTTCAAGTTCTGCTGCCTGCTCTGCGGTCAAGTCGAAAGCCACCGGACTGCCTGTTCCTCCTGCTGCTCCTAATTGGGCGCGGAGCCTGCTTTTAACTCTCTCTGCCGCCTCAGTTTGCCTTTGCTGTTCAAAACCCGCTGCAAGCTCTTCTGCCTTTGCTGTTTGTTCTGCAACCGCTGCCTTGTAATTGGCTATATTCTGGGCAGACCTGCCTTCCGCTCTTATCCCTTTAGCTCCACTTAATGTTTCAAATAGACCGCCCATAATTACTCCATAATCTTAGAATATAAATACACACTGCCTTTGTCGGGACAATACATTCTCATTAGACCTTCTCTTTGAAAACCGAAGAACTCTAACATCTGAATAGCTTTCGGAAAATCAATTCTTACAGTAGCCTCAGCGCGCCAGAGATTATTCTTTTCTATTAACTCGCTTATTTTATCTCTTAATGCGTGCAAGGCTATAATACCGAACATATCCTGTTTCCTGCACTTAGCTGTCAACATTAGCCAGAACAAACCTACGCCTTCCCATTTAATTACTAAGCCACCTATGCCAACTATTTCACCCTCAAAAAGGCCGGTAAAACTATTCTCGTCGCCAACGGTCATATAATGATAACTTTTAACCGCCTTCTCAAAAGGGTTGTCTCTGACATATTCCATATCTTCCTGCGTAGCCTTGCGAAATGTTACAAGCTTGCTCATCGTCCCGTCTTATCCATTCTTGCTACTATTGCCCTCACTGTAAGCGGAGTCGGGTCGGTAAGGCCGCTGGTCTTCTGGCTTGTAATTACAATGCTATCCTCTATACTGAACCCGCCGTCCTGATGAACCGTTACATCACCAGCGAACAAGTCAGTAACTTCACTGTTATTCACAAGTTCGTCCGAAGATAGGTCTACGTCGAAAATATCGTCGATACTATCGCCGTATGCTACGTTCTTTGAATTTAAGAGACTTAACACCAATTCAGGTATATTCTTAATAGAACCGTGCGTCGTACCACCCGTATCCTCAACGTCAAGCCTCATGGGTTTGACCTGTGGCGTAAAGGGCAAGCCTGCGTGAACCACTGAAGCTGCTGTGGCTAAAGTTATTGCGCCTCCTGTTACAACTTGGGGAGCAACTGCTTCGCCGTCAGCCAAGATAACCACAGTCTCATTCTCTAAGTGGCTTAATCCTGTAATAGTTGTAGCAGCCACACCATCGTAGATAATACCACAATCAACAAAGTGGGCATCGTCATCGTCTGTAATGGTCCTGACAGTCATTCTCTCGATGCAAGTTACCTCAACACCATTAAGGGTCCTGTCGGTTGAAAACCATACCTCGTCCTCGTCCGTACCAGGTATGATTGAACCTGAATTGACCGTTCCGGTTGTGGGATGAGAGGTATAAGCCAATACGTCCTGGTCTCTTTGATAAGTAAACGAATGCGCCGTACCATCAGCCATACCGAACCAGATAATAGATTCAGGGTTCTTTTGGTGAGAAAGCCACGTTACCGTCGATGAGTTGGAAAAATGCTCCGCCAAGACAGTAAGTTCGGGAGTACGATACTTGTCCTCAGAAGTATTAAGTGCAAATTCCATCAACTTCTTTTGGACAGAATCCACAAAGACTATCGCATTGTTAATTTTAATCCCTTGAATATCGGCAGAGCCAAATCCTTCCTCTTCAGCTATTGTAAAGTTGCTCGGTGTCATTACCGTTCCGACCTTATTGCTTTGCAAAGTCCACGGCGTGCCGGTGGTTCCGAATACTATCACCTTATCAACAGTGTCGACCCACATAATTTCTTCTGCCGTCTGCAAGGTAATAGTGAACGAATCAGCGTCATTTGTCCCTGCGTCAAAGCTTTCATAATCCCCCACCGCACTCAACCAGCCGAATCTACGCCCTGCATAGACCGCCCTATCATTAAAGAACGTGATTGACTTAGGATAGCCCTGAACGCCGCTCCACGCCCCCTCTGCCCATCTTTTAGTCGCCCCTGTGCCATTAGAGCTATCCAGCGGCGTTAAGAGCGTTACGGCGGCCACAGTGGTGCTTGTGATAGAGTCTATCCTTGCTATGCCTATCTTCGTGCTTGAATTAACAGTAAGGTCTGCACTGAAATCAGCGGACATTCCAGCTTCAGTCTCTATGTGATATTGAACATTATCCTTGTTCTCCGTGGCGGATAGCTGGATATTCCTTGCACCAACAGTAGCTGCTACAAAAGTCCTGAAAGTCTCATCGCCAAGTCCGTTTTCGTTTCTTATTATCCTGGCTGTTCCAGCCCATCTCCCACTTGTATTGTATCCCCAACTACCTTTAACATCTAAAAAACCACTATCAGAAGCTCCGGTGGTCGATACACTACTGTCGGCAAGAGACCTTGAATGAGTCAATTCGACCAGCGAACCAACATGGCCGGAAAGGAAATGCGCAGAAGATGAAGTCAAGGTCCCTACCGAGCCCTTAGTCAACGTCCCTGCATAAGTCATCGTTACATCATCGCCTTTTAGAATATCGTTCCTGATAAGGAACGGGCCTGTTGTGAATGTGATAACGTCTAATGAAAACGTAATTACTGTAGTTCGTGAAAGTTTTCTCGGCTTATAGTCAGGGTGGGTAATCCACATCACGTCTCCAACCTGCTCGAATTGTAATTGAGGCAAATCCGCTTCGAGATAGGGAGTCTCTATCGGCGCACCATCTCCGTTCAAGAGTTCGCCGCCAAAGAAGAAACTGGCGTAAAACTCGCCCATTTCGATTTGATAGGCGACGGTTGAAGAAAATATAAATGGAACCATTCTCGTTGCCATCTTATCTCCTATGCGTCATTAAGAAAACCAAACACAGTTACATCGGCAGTTGCATTGTCGCCAGTAGTTACATCTATCACAAATGCTTCACCGGCTGTATAAGTTACCTGTTCTCTGGCTGGGGTTGCACTTGGTACGGGCATTAACCATATTGCTGCGCCAGCAGTTGTTATATTGGTTAGGTTCTGTGAAGGAAGAAAATCCGTCTTTGCGCTGGATTGCCCAAAGGTAACTACCGCTGTTGTTAGTGTAGCTGAAATCTTCGATATACAAACAGCAAAAGGTGTAAACTCCTCGCCCGTTGCCACGATATACAAAGTCGTAGAAGCTACAGTGTTCATATCAAAGCCTAAATTCTGCGATATACGCCCAATACCTCTTTGATTTAAATCAGCCATTTTTTTCTCCTAAATATTTACTGTTGTATTTTCATGGAAAACTACTTCGTTTTCGTGACATACTATTCTTGGCAGGAACGATATTGCAGTCGTTGCAACTACCTCGTTTTCATGTACGACTATACTGTTTTCGTGACATAGTATCTGTGTTAGAATTTCATCAAAGTCCGTATTCACCGCTGAATTTTCGTGACATATATCTATTCCCTCATGCGCAACCAGACTTTCCATAATCGGTTTAAAACTTGCACTGCTCGTTATAAACTCCGTTCCAGGCCTTCTCTCCACCCCGCCAAATATAAGCGGAATCATATTCTGTAACGTCCTGCATCCGCTGACGTATTTCTCCACGTCCGACCTTGTATCTATCTTCGGCGTGAACTCACCACTATTCAGATTTATTATTCCTATGTTTGGCATAATTTATAAAGGGTAACATATTCTTTTTATATCTGCCAGTCTTTGCCATTGGTGTCTTGGATAATCACTTCCTCCATCTATCTCCCACACTGTATCAAAATCCCAATTTGTAAATGTGGTTTCAGTATACATCTGGGCTGTGGTTTTGCCTGTAACATTTGCAACATCACCTAAATTATAAGTATCATTAAAACCGGTTGGGGCAACATCGTCGTCCCAGAAACAATCAGAATAGGTAGTAAAAATTCCACCGCCCAAAAAATCAAAATCTTTGTTTACAAAACCTCCAACTTCATTACCTGCTTCACCGCCACTAAAAGTAACAGCAGAATAACAATTTGTTATAGTAGTGTTTTTAGGCGAAGCGGTTTTATTCTCACTGAACCCAACTAACCCACCTCCGCGATTTTTTTCGGCAGGGTCTGTGATAAGTGAACCTTCTGCATAAGAATCAGTTATTATTATAGCAGTGGAACCGCCAACTAAACCGCCATTAGTCAAACTACTTGTGAGACCAGTCAGTGATGTTATCGTAACATTAGTCGAACACCTCGTTATAGTAGTTCTTCTGATGTTAGCACCGCTTTCGCTTGCATAAGCAGCACCAACTATCCCGCCTGTATTTTGAAGGTCGCCAGCAACATCAGGTCTTGTAATAGAACCTGTTGCCCTACAATTTATTATAAACACATCTCCATCATCGGGGCGGACAAAGTTGGTAGTTGCGACCCCCACAAGAAGTCCAAGACTCGTAGAAGCATCAGAGGCGTCTATAATAACATTTGTAGCTGTTAAATTTTCTATAGTTGCATTAGCTATATTTGCGAACACCCCATAGCCAACGCTATCACCTGTTGCAATATTGATATTGCTTATTGTAAAATATCTGCCATCAAGAGAACCCCGAAAAATATCTCCTACAACATTGCCTTTTCCTATCATTTCATACGTAATTCCTGAGAAATCCAAGTTATTCAATAATTCATAATCACCCGTTAAATCGTCATTCATTGCGAACCATTCTTCAACCGTTGAAATACCAATCTTATTCGGGTCGGGGATAATCGGTTTATAGTAGCAAGCTGCGCCTTCGCTAACTTGAATCAATTCTGTACCAGGCCTGCGTGTAGCATTGCCGTAAATATCGGGAATCATATTCTGCAACGTCCTGCAAGCGCCTGTGTATTTAGGTATGTCCTTGCGAGCGTCAACTTCGGGAGTAACCTCGCCTGAATTAAACGAAATAACTGCAATATTAGTCATTGACAAACCCCCCGATTGTGGTATAATACAATGAGCCGCACAGGGATTGGCCCTGTAACGGCTCTAAACACAACTTTTTTGTAAGGAAAAAGCCATGTCTAAGCCAATCATAGCAAAAAGATGCTGTCATTGCAAGAAACTTATACCACTCAGAGATTTTGGCAAGAACCGCTCCAGAAAAGATGGCCTTCAGGATAACTGTAAACCATGCCGCAGAATTTTTGATGTTGCTTATCAGAAATCTGACAAAGGAAAACGATGTACCAAAAAACACACTCAAACTGAAAAATTCATAACTACTCAAAATAAGTACAAACAAAGCCCAAAAGGACGATTGCAACAAGCAAGATTTAGAGCAAATAACAAGAAATCTCTCAAAGCACGCGAAAGAGTAAATGTCGCTGTCAGGGGAGGTCGCTTGCCACGGCCCGATTCCCTGCAATGCTCTAATTGCGAAGAACAAGCACATAACTATCACCACTATATAGATTATACGCCAGAGCATTGGCTTGATGTTATTGCTGTATGCATTAAATGTCATTGGCTTATTCATAATATTAAGTCTAAAGATTGATAACTTGTATTGGTGGACCCGATACCTCTTCTTCGTAGATGTTAGTTACCGATGATTGAGTTATATTTATCGACCCTATGTCAACTTCACTCGCTCCATCCCAATGAATCTCGCCCTGAGCAACAGACCTATCGTCCGTATCCGGGCTACCTCCTGCACGCACTCGTATTTCAACCCTGTACGCCTGAACTGCCGTATTAGTTATCCCAGAAGGAAAGTCAACTGAGTGATAATCTCCTGAAGCAGTCATAGCAATATCACACTCGCCTGCTCTGGCATCGTTCCAAGTACCAAGAGCTTCAAATGCAGAATCTCCTACATCCCATATATAATCATCCGACTTGCGACGGACAAAGGCATAAAGGTTGCTTGCACTATCGTAGTTATGCCAAATCTCGTTAGCCAAGTTTCCGCTTCTTTCCCGTTGACTTAGGAGTTAAGGAACCCGTTAAGAACGTCTGTTCAAAGCCAGACCTGCCACGTTTTTCCTGCAAAGCAAATTCTTCCGCCTCTTCCTGAACCACCGGAACCGGAGGTGGGGGTGGGACAGGGGGAGCCTTAACTTCTTTGGGTTTATCGAGCAAACCGCCCATAGTATTTTCCTTTTCTTTAGTAAAATCTTGCGTTGTTCCAGTCGGAACTGCCTGTATTATTGCCTTCCTGACTGCCAACAGTTCTCGCTATTTTGGTTAACTCTTTAATCTCTACGTCCAAATCTTTTCTTAATGCAGCCGTACCTGGCCCGTGTCCGGCAAGCGAGAGTAATTTCTTGGCAAGCGTAGCGATAAACAACTCCATAAACAATACATCCCATTCGGTCGTAGTATCTATGGTATCGATGTAAACAATATCAACCTCTGTGTCGTTTGTCAGGATAGTATTCGTCTCAAGCACCCACGTATCTGCTGGTCTGTTCGATTTTGGATAAGTGTACGAACCATACCAATTCCAGTTTATGTTAGTATTGTTTATATCATCATTCTCGACAAGCCTTAAAGAACTTGACGGTATGTCGTAATTGTACCCGAATACGTTAGTTGGTTTGGTTGAACTTAATTGCCATTTTCCAGCGGCCAAATCAGTTGCAAATACTCCTGCCGTATGAGCTTCAAGACATTTATAATACAAAGCATTAGTGGTTACGAAAGCACCAAGCGCATACACAGTAAGTGTAACCCACGCATCCACGGTCGAAACTAATGTCCATTTTGCTGCTGTCAGGTCAGTTGCAAACGTGCCAGAGGTATGTGCCACGGCGCACTTATACAATAACGCACTCTGCCATACGTATTGGTCGGTTGTATAAATGGTATCTGTCAGCCACCCGCTTACCAACCTTAACCTTGTTCTGGCAAACGGCCATTCGTAACTTCGCAATAACGCATTTCTGGTCTGGTCGAAGTTAAGCAGGCACTTAACGCTCTGACGGCTTGTTACATCGCCGAACGTAAATGTCTTTGCGCCTATCTTATCCAACGATTGCTTACATATATCAACCTCTGCCGTCGTTAGTGCCATTATGTCCCTTTCACTTTGACGGTAAACTCCAGTTCAGCATTGTTGTCGGCGTTGACCAGCCAAGCGAGACTTGTAGCCTGAGCCTGAGACAAATGGAGAGTGTGGATAAAAATAGTATCTCCATTAGTTTTGGTCTTAAACTCAATTCCATCCACTTTCGTGAAGAACGTAAGTTCTTCTTCTATTTCTGCCATAATTAAACTCCATATCTTTGTCTGGTAACTTCATAAATAGACTTAATCTCCGCAGCCGTCTTAACTACATTGAAAATCATTACATCGTCTATCAGGCCATCGAAATAGACAGCAGGGCCAATATCCGCCCTTCCTATATCAAGGTCAAATGCGTTTCTTGAGACAGTATCGGTTATATTTATAAGATGCCATGCGCCAGCGCTTATCGTTGTTACTCCACTTGTGCCGACAACCCCATCAACATATAACGTAGCCGCCCCAGCGACGAAACCATTAACAGTTACCACTCCTGATTCAACTGATAGATAATCAGTTCCATTAAGGTCTATGGGGTATTCGTTACCGGCAACATCATCCTGCTTAATCCATAGCGATATGGTCTTTACAACGGATGGGCCGGTTCCTATATCAATGAACATCGAACTGCCCGCTGTAAAATCAAAACCTGGATAAGATGCCACTGCACCAGAAACCGTACCCTCATTACTGTTCAAACTGTAATCAAATACCGATACGCCAGAAGTAAATCCAGCCCATAACTTCCAATGTCCCACTAACCCAACTGTGCTGGGCTGTTGGTGAAGATATTTAACATCCATTTACACACCTCTAAGAGTAACTGTAACCGTTGCGGTAGCAGCCGGGTTTGTGAATCCCAGTACAATATTCACTTCTTGGTTGAGTGGTTCACTTACGCTGTATGTATAAGTTACGCTTTCAGGTAAATCAGTTACCGACCAAATCGTATTATCACCGTTGTCAGTTAAAGATACATCAGTAGTGCCCTCTGCGGATTCCATATTTGAAAGTTTGACAATTATCTTTTGTAATAGACCGTTTATGGGTATTGCAGCCGCACCTGTTTCGTCACCACTAATCAGACTAAAAACTGTTACTGTTTCCCACGTAGGAAACCTATCAGTCCCCTTCGGTCTATTATCAACTAAAGTTGTTACACCTGTACTTACTGTTGCCATAATTTATTCTCCTTATGCACCGCTGGGATACGCAGTAAAAATGTGCGATTCTGGATATTGTGATTGGTCGGCCTTGGCATTTGAAGGGTCATACCAAGAAATACCAACACCATCAGTATTAGCAGTGGTCTTGCCTGGAATATCTTGGTCTACACCATAAACATTGCCAGACCCTAATCCTGGGTCAGTTGCTACTCCTGTTCCAGCGTCGGTTACATTAACTAAGTTAAATGAAGCCACCATTTTCTTAATCTCGTCCCAATGGACGCTGTTAAGACTATTAAATGGGTTTCGTTCAGCCCAGTGGACGAATCCCCATAGGTACTCATTTCCTGTTGATACAGCCATGATATAACTCCTTACTTTTTGAATATTCTGTCATAATTTTCATCATAACGTTTCTTGTTTACAGGACGGTATAAATCGCCCTTGCCAGAACTTGTTCGGGGCTGTCCGTCTCTGTCGGTGTAACCGGCTTTGCAACTTCGCCTGTTTGCTTCTTCACGAACATTGCTTTTGCTTTCAGAGGCAGAAATTATATCCATCTCCGCGTTTTTTGCTCGTCTTAGGATTTGCATCTGTCAGCTAACCTTTTTGTCAGATACTCATCGTTTGTAGTCGGCTTAGCCTTTTCTTCTTTTTTATCTTTTTTATCTTTTGCCATAACAACTTCCTTAAAAAAGGGACAAGGGCGGTTACCCGCCCAAGTCCGTTAAAATCAAATACTGATTTGAAGCATTACCATTGGCATAGCTCCGGTAGATTCAGCCGAATCGGTTACAAAACCGGCAAACTGAAAACCATCTTCAATGGTTGGGACGTTTCCACCATTTACAGTACCATCGCCAACAAAGTAAGCCATTCTGTTTTGCCATGCTCCAGCAATGGAGGTGTCTGCGCCACCTGGCTTGCACCAACACAACCCCCAAGTCTGAATCCAAAGCATCTGACCTGTGGTAGCAGTGATATTAGGTACGCCCATAACAGAACCAATGGTATTAGCAGGTAGCAAGAGGTATCCATAAGCGTTCAAAGGTAACTCCATAAAACCGGTTGTATGCTCAATCGCAAATGGATAGTCAACTTCAACCAACATTGTTCCACCAGCAGCAGCAAGAAATTCATTGCCGACAACTGTTCTGGTTTCCGTAGTAGCCGCGGAACCATGACCAACAACGAACATAGCACCTACAAGCTCATCTTCTTCTATAGCGCCTTCGTTATAGCCTTCTGTAGAGGCTACAGTAACCAAAACTTCCCTATCGCCAATGTTAATGGTCAAGGTGTGGTTCGAGTTAATCAGGTCTGATACATCTATCGAAGCACCATTCAATGCTCCTTGACCCGCGTACAAAGTATCTTTAGAACGGCCATACTTAAATACTTTTCCGTCCCAAGTCATACCACGAGTTCCCCAGATATATCGCTGAGTCGTCTCAGTTGTGTAATAACCCAAGTTGCTGTCGCCAGTGTTATCGTGTGGAACCGCAGGCCAAATGATTGGATTATACGGTAATTTGTTTGTTCTACCTATCATTGTAATCTCCTTTCAATTAGGCGGTGTCAAGCAAAATGCCGACAACTGCGGGACCCTCTACTCGTGTAGCGCCAATACTCAGAGTAGAGAAAATCTGAGTACTGTTTAGCAGGTCCGTGCGAATATCAATATTGACATTCGGTTCCTCGGCAACTGCAAGCACGATAGCGTCTTGCGCGTACGCATAACACTTTGTTGCTCCTGTATCTTGGTCATCTGCAACAAGTCGTGTTGACTTGATGAATTTGTAACCCATATAGGTATCAATCTGGCCCTGTGCCAACGCTTTAATCGTATTGTAATCCGAACTCTTAACCTCAGTTGTGTTTAACAGTTGATTGATGTTAAAAGGATTACAAAGGAAATAACGCTGTCTCTCATCGTCAATTTCTGCATCGTCAAGAAGTTGCTTGCAAGTAAGCAGTTTTGCGATAGTCAACGGGGTTTCCGTTACATCGGACCAATCAGAACCAGCGGCACGAATTGTACCATCTGACTGAACCAATCGACTTTCGCCTACATCATGGAAATTAACCGTCGTAGCGCCAGTATGTCCGCCGCGTGTAGCACCACCAAGGGCGGTAATAACCACATCGTCAATCGCTCGATTCAGCGAGAACATCTGGTTCTGTGCATAGGGTGATTGTGGGTCGATAAGCATTTTCAGCTTATCAGGCTTATCAATTATATCGGCGGGAACTACATAATCCGCCATCAACAACTGACGCCTTGTGTGGTCAGCATCGGAGATAGGAGTCGCACCATGTCGCGCACCGCGCAACTGAGCATCCTTTGGACCAAGCCTTTCCACAAACATTGTATCGCCCGTTACTGTCTCAGGCCGACAAGTCATCCTTAGCTTCGCCGGTTTCTGCTGGGAGAGCATAAGGATATTATCTTTAACCTGGTCAACAAACGCGATGGGTATCTGCGTGCTCATTGTTTAACCTTTCAATTAGTTAGATTACCTCGGAACGATAGTCTGCAACAAGCAGGTCTATTCCTATCTTAACGCCGATAGGCGGGTCGGTTACGACCATGTTCCGGGGCCTAATGAAAGGCTAATCCGTGAGACTGAACCTAAGTAACTGCTGGTTCAGGTTTCTGCAATTTTCTTATAGCCATTATCTTTTCTGCAATAAGCATTCTTTGTTTTTGCGTACCCTTGGTATATAGCGGGGCTGCCATCAAGGCGTCAATCTGCTCCTGATAATCACCAGGTGTCGGTATCGCACCAAAGTTTGGAGGCTTACCTTCTGCGAACTTCTTACCGAGATTACTTGCAAATCGTACAAAGTCGGGGTCTGAACCAAACTTTTGAGTAAGTCTTTGCTGAAACTCAAAATCGCCTCCTACGCCTTCGTCAATGGCTATATTGCCAAGGTGTTCGTTCTGGGCATAAGCAGCACCCCAGTCGGTAAGAAGACCTCTCTTGAGTTCTTCCATCTCCATATTCTTTTCATTTACCATCTTCTGATGGTCGGCAACCATATCCTTTGCGAACTCGGCAAGAAAAATATCTGCGGCTTTTTTGCTTACACCACCCTCGAAAAACCGCTCCTGCCACTTTGTTAATCTATCGGCTGGAAATACTTGTTCAACTATCTCTTTTGGAAATCCTTCAGGCGCGGCAAGGTTGTAATCCGCAACAGTTTCAGGCCGCCCACCGGCTTTGTAGTATGCTTGCCATTCGCCCTCAGTTGACGTATCTGTTGGAACGGCTATCGTATCTTTGCCAACCATTCGTTTTGTATCTACAAACATCCTCGCAAGCACCTTGGAGTCTTTTACAGTTGCAAGACTCTTTTCTTCCCTATATCCTTCGGGCAACGTACTTTGCCATCCTTCATTCAGTGTTCCATCAGCGCCGAAGTATTCTGGCGTAACAGGTGGGGTTATGGGTGGTGTAACATCTGGAGGAACGTCAGGCGTAACCTCTGGAGTTACAATAGGTTCATCAAGCATTTTGTTTCTCCTTAAACTGTTCTATATTCCGTGATGCGTTTAGATACCTGATAGCCGTTGACTTTCTTAACTGAATCGTAAACGTCTCGGTTCTTACGTCTGGGTTGTTCTCGGCAAAAACAAGAGCATCTTCAGGGTCCTGGCAGAAGTACGGCTCCCTGCCAATTTCTACATATAATATATTTCCATCCTTGTCCTTCCTTATTTCGCCCCTGGTTCCATCTTTTTCCGGTGGATGCCGCCTTGGCTCCTTGGTGGCGTCATAGGCGAGAATCTCTACAATCTCCACGCATCCCCGCGCAACATTTTCCCCCTGTTCGATTTCTCGATACATTGTTTTCGGGGCCGTGATAGTCCCTTGTTCGGGGGTCAAAGCTAATCCTGATTTTGACATGTCTGCTCCTTTTCTAATTTAGTTATATCCATATCAAGCCAATGCCTGATTTCTAATATGACTCTGCGAACTCCTTGGTTATAAGAACTCTTGTGCACGTCTCCAGTTACAAAAGTACAATCTTTCTCAAGGCAAAATATTGACAGGTAAGCAAGAACCCTCTCGTTGCGGTCGCCAGTAAAAGTGTAAAGAAAGTCACTGTTCCTCTGCCTGACTATTTCTTCTCTGGTCTGTTCAGCCATTATTTCTTCTTGCCTCTTTTCCTTTTGTGTCCGGGTTTACTTTTGTACGGTTTCTTGCCTTTATGTGGCATTATTTTGCTCCCATAACTAATTCAGCCGGACTGCCTTCCTCTGGCGCTGCGGTAGTCTGGCCATAGGCCTGCCCGCCGACTTGCGCCATCTGCAAGGCCAACTCTTCCTGCCTTAGCTGTTCACGTATCTGCCGTTTTTCAGTTCTTTGTTCCTCAGATGCCATATCCTCGGTATTGACTCCAAGTGTCCTGCCAAGACGCTGTATGGCATCGTCAGAATCGACGTTATCGGTTGCACCGGGGAACTTCGCTTCCAGTTCGCCAACAATAAACGCCCACTCCTGAAACGCCTTAGACTGCTGGCTTCTAAGCTCTAAGGCAAACGGACTGACAAATTCAAGCCCGAAATTAACACCTTCAAGTTCTGCCGGGGGTCTCTCTACTACACCGTTTCTAATGAGAAGTAATATCGACCTCTCGACAAGCGGTTCAATCTGTTCGTACCATATACGAGCTACGGGGGTTCCAATTTTAGGCCATTTCCCGCGTATTCGTTCTCTAATCTCAAGGGTAGTACGCCTGTCGCCGGTCAAGTCCTCTATCGGGTCAAAGGCGTTCTTGTAAAATGCCCTGTCAATGATTCCCGTCTGTCTATCTAAAGATTTTTCGGTTATATTGAAGTTTCCATTAAGTCCACTATCTACCGGTCTGCTTGACGGAATTTCACGTACAACATTATTCGCACCGGGAAAGGTTCTGAATTTTCCTTCAAAAGACGAAAGCGTTTCTCTGGCCGGGTTTGCCCACTTATTACCAACCTCGTTAAAGTCCCTGTTCATCCTGTTAAGAACTTTTATCTGCGGAAGCATTTCCGTTCCAATCCCGCGTCCGTCCTTCTCCTCTGCCGGACGTTTCCATCTTGCCGTAGGATATGGAAACTCCCTGTATCCACCTTCAAAGACCGTTAGTTTTTCCTTGACGTTTACAACCTGCTCCTCCCACGGCATATTGCCTGTAAATCGCTGAGATAGGTTTGGATTTATAACCTCCCTTGGTTGTATCAAGTAAATAAACTCGAACCTGGCGTTCGATTTCTTGGTATCTTCAGAGGCCTTAACAACTTCCTCACCGACCTTATCTTCGCCAAACTCCTCGATGGCCTGTTTCGGCGTGTAGTCCACCGATATTACAATACCATCAACCAGTTTCTTACTGTTCTCGATAAGCTGGTATGTACCAATAGTTGTGGCTCGATAGTACAACCCTATCTTTTTATTCCAGTCAGAATACATAGGCGATGGGCCGAAGATAATTAAAGAGCGCAAGTCTTCGTCAAGCTCTGTTATGAAGTTTGAATTGAATATCTGGTCGTGAGTAACCTCGGTCAGCATTGAAATATATCGCTGAATGTTATCGGGAAGTTTCGTATTGTTACCTATCTTTATCGCAAAGAACATCTGGCCTGCCGGGAAAAGAATGTGTTTCAGATTAGAAACCATATCCTCTGCATCTAACAGTGGAGTAAGGTCGTATATTTCTCTTGTTCGGCGGGTCCCAGGTTCGAACTTTGCCGTTATCTGGACATACGGATAGATATAATTAGAAGTGTCCTGCCAGAGATTGCGGATATTGGACTGTCTGGACTTCTCCCTGTTCCTAACGTCAATTACTTGCTCTGGAGTCATTTTTTATATCCACCTTTTTCGTGTGTACCATTTTATTTGACATAGTCCGCACTCTCGACAAAATCTTCTAAGTAAATACTTCGTCTTGTCAGGAGGATAAAACCATTTATGTTTATGTTCTTCGCATTTCATTGTTAGCACCTCTCATATTCATTGTCTACTTCTGCATAAGTCTGTACCTTGTACCGTGAAACAGTACCCACCCTATGCCCGCTGCAAGCTAAAATTAGATAATTAAGTGCATTTCTAAAATGCTCCTGCCTGTCGCCGGTAGGGCGGTATCTATGGACTATGATATTTTTACGTTTATCCTTTTCCTCGAATCTGGCGCAGTTACAACACTGCCTTGCAAACTCCTCTATCTCCGGGCACTGGCGGGGAAGGACTATTTTACCTGTAGTCAAAAGCGCATGCGTCTGGTCGAATATGCCCGTCCTGTGCGCCTTGACTACTCCAGTGTTTATATTGAAAGCAGAATCAGTTATCTGGGTATCACTGTATTCGCAAAGGAACGTGGCGGGATTAGTAACGTCTCCGCCATGCGACCTCTGGTACGCTCTTGCCTCGTCCTCGTAGGGGCGTATATCAATGACCGTACTCTTAACATTATACATCCGGGCAAGGTCTGAAATCTGGTTCCAGCCCTCCGGACCTTCGGGAATCTTAATCGCACGAAGAAGCTCAAATCTCTTATTATCAAGTTTAATACCTATCACAATATGCTTAATCTTACCAACGTCAACTCCCATAGCGCAAGGTCCGGGATGTTTTGTAGTCATTCCTTCATTACTACAGTTAGCAAGGACATCGCTTCTTCGTAATTTCTCGCTCTTGTCGGAGTATGCGCGGCCAAGCTTTAACCTGTAAACATCAGCCAAATCACCTAAACGAGGATTTACATAAGCTTCTAAGGTCTCGGCGGGGTCATTAAACGGAGCCATAAGCTGTGAAGCTTGGTATCCCCGCATGTACTTTGTCTTATCAGGAAATTCGGGGACCCATTCGGCAGAACCAGTACCCTGCCATACCGGAACCTCTCGCCCACATTTATTACAACCAATATATCCCGTGCCATCATGTTTTATTTTCACACAACCAGGAAAACTCTTTTCTGCGCAAATCCAACCATTAGATACGTCTATATACCAGAAATAATCAGCTCCTTGCGGTGGTTGTCTGCCGCAATGAAAACACTTCCTGAACCAATACCGCTGGTCGGATTGTTTGAAAATAAGGTCAATCCCGAAATCCTCGTGTGATGGATTGCCAAGGTAAACTTCGTGTTTGTGAGGAGACATATTCATGCTCTCGATATATTTTACTATCGCTTCGGGATTCATAAAATCAACTTCGTCGAATACGCACTTATCACAAGAAAATGCAGCAGTTGAGGAGGACGTATTCTCTCCCGTATCACCAATCTTCTGCCCCAGTCTCGCTCCAAGAAGAAACAACATTGCATCGCCAACCCTTTTCAAGGTCGTAGTATCGGTAGAGCCGGCCACGTTCTTAACATATTTGCCTATGGTCTGCTGATTAGCGGCAATTAAAGGTTTGAAAATAGATTTACTAAACTTACCAACCTCATCAATATTAGGAAAGATATGAGCAACACCTAATTTGTACTTGCCTGTTATCATGCCCCAAAGGTCTTTTATTACCTCATTGATAGTGGCGCCAAAACTCTGCCTGGCCTTCATGTAACATAATCTCCGGCCGGTATAACTCATCGGCTCTGCCTGGTATTCAAAGCCATCAAATGTAAACATACCAGCCTGAAGACGTATTTTTTTCAATATCGCCCAGTAACCGGCATTCTCATTTGCAAAATGTTCAGGAGTCAGGTCCATCTGGTAATTTCACCTCTTTCATGGGTTCGTCCTCTATCGAGCCAAGAATCATCACAACGGCGTTCAAGTTCTTCATGCCATCGGCTTTCAAAGCTACATCACAGAACTGTTCCATCAATATCCGCTCTTGTTTATTCGCTACTACTATCTTCATTTCTTACTCCTGTTTATACCAACTGGTTGGTCTTTATCGCTTCTTCTTTCGCCTTCTGTTGGCAGTTCGCCGATTATCCCGCCAAAAATAGATTTTCATTCTCGTCTTCAAGGGTATATACACAATATTATGCACCAAACCACAATCACAACAAGCAAAATTCATATTGGCACCTTTGGTTTTAAGTGCCTGCGTATATTTAAGTATTACTGGCTCGCCATCTTTTATGTCAATGAATTTGGACATTACGCACTTTTCCGTTCAGACTCATAAAGCTTAAGCCAACAACATTCACTATCGCATTTCCGGTGTTTTGGCTCTAAATGAAATACAACCCAGTCTCGTTTTTGCAAATATCTCATCATCATTCTGTGGTGTACGTGTTTGAGGTTGTGCAAAAATACTTTTAATTTATCTTTGTTCATTTCAATTCTCCTTTATTTTTATTCCTTTATCATCGGCCAAATAGCCGTCGACAGAGCACTAATAAAGATTGCCCGTAATATAAAGCAATCCAATCATAAACCCTACTATTGACTCTACAACAATCAACCCAATAAATAGCATAAAGGGCCAAGGAGGGCCAGTTTCCTTACGGTTATCCTTTGAAACAACATAGGTCTTACCACAGATATTTACTGTTTTAGGTAGTCTCATCTTTTTTACTCCGGCTTCTTATGAATACCAGTTCCTTCTTTCCCTGTCCAGTGTTCTCCCTCAGCCTGAATACAATGCCAGCCGTCAGGACAATAAATGCGTCCGCTCTGTATATCTGTTGTGCCTGGGCCACACCACGAAAAAGTCAGAGGCTCACTGCCCACCTCAACCCAGCCTTTACCCGAACAGCCGTGGCAGGGTTTCTCCTGTGGACAGGTTGTCTCTTTCGTGCTTTCATCTAAAATCTTGCCCTTGCCCTTACATACCGGACATGTTTCAGCTTGGCTCATTATTGGGTCTCCTTGTCTTGAACCCGAAGGATTGGATGTAAATATCGTTGCTGGTCTTCAAGGGCTTTAATTATCACATAAGCCTCTCGCTTGCTAATGCCGAGGGTAACGTCATCCGGCCTATGTTCAAATTCTTCGCCAACAAAGGCCGTGCAATCATCGTATATATGTTTTTGCCAGTTATCCATTTCTTCACTCATTTCTTATTCTCCAAAAACTATATGGTGACTGATGGGATTCGAACCCACTCCCGTAGTATCACAGACTACTGTGCTAACCAGTTACACCACGGCCACAATCTGAGAGGCTGGATTTGAACCAGCGGCATCTCGGTTCCAGGCCGAGCACTCTGGCCAGACTGAGCTACTCTCAGGAATTACTCGCATTTCTCACACTCCCTTTTTAATATCTTGCAATAACTTTTCGCCAATTTGCTTGGCCTTGGAACTATCAAACACACCCTTTGGGGTTTCACTCCAGCACATAGATGCCTCGCCTATTGCTATCATAATCAGTTTTTCCCAGTCGTTTAATATATCCAATTCCACGCCATACCATACCTCCCTTTTGTTGCTGGCAAGCTCAAAGGCACATAGGCAATCCATCATAAATTTAGCAAGTATGTAATCAGGGGTGTTGGAATCTTCTTCTCTACTCTCGGTGTTTATCAAGCCTGCTAAGTCTTTTTCTAATTTAGTCTTCTTCATTTCTCATTCTCCCTTAGCCTGTTTACATTGGCAACTACACAAACGGGATTAGTTAAATCATAGAAATTTCCATTTCTTATCTCCGAAACCGTATCGTTATTAAATAGGCCATTAATACCCACGCACTCATCAACATCAAAGCTTATATCTAAGCCCTCAAAGTCAATAATGTGCTTACCCTTACCATCTTTAGTTATCTTCATTTCTCATTCTCCTTGCGCATTTGAATATAGTTCCACTGACTGTCTGTAACGCCAGCAGGCCGAACTGGCTTGGGCTGTTCAGGCCTAACAATACCCTCTTTTATTAAAGCCTCCACGGGCAATTCTCGTATTGCTTGGCAAAGATTCATCGGCGCAGGCCGAGTTAAGGTCTTAACAGAATCAGCCTGGGTCTTAACAGTAATACCAGCTTCTTTGTTAAGGCCTGCCCGACGCCTACGCATATAGTCCCTCATATACCCTCGCTGGTAATCTACTTTAGCCTGTCCGGTTAATGGCATTTGTTGTGCTCCTAATCTTTTATTGGTAAGGTTATATCAAAACGACATTCAATGCCACGCTCCTTGCAGACCTTATTCTGCCTCTTTAGCATCTGCACAAAACCACGCAAAGTCTTGTAATCAACAATATTTGCACCACCATAAGGCAAAACCTCAATGTTTAGCAGGTCCGTGCATTTGCCATTTTTGTATTCTATCTTGTGCATTTCTCGTTTAGTGTTTGGCCAAACTCCAACAACTTTTGTATATGTTTATCTACTTCGCCAGATAATATACGCTCCTGCTTGCCTAAGTGGCGCGTTGCAGTTAAAAGCAAATCGCGCAATAATGCAACCTCTTGCCTACTAAGAGTTAAGACCAAAGTATCATATTCTATTCTCATTTCTCATTCCCCTTTATAAACACCCACATAGTCAACATCACCAGGTAAAGGCACGCGGTTGTACCCCCGTGGCTCTAACGTAGACGCAGACTTCCACGGGCCGTGGTTAAGCGTCAACCTACCCGCGGACTGCTGGCAATGTAAACATCCACAATCAGACAAGCCAAAATTGGGCGGTCTTAACGTAACAACTTCGGGAGTTACCGTAACACTTTCGGGTTCTGTTACGGTTTCAATAAGAGCCTCAGTGTTACGCTTTCTGTTACGGTTCCATACCGTCTTGCAAGTATCAGAGCAATACTGACTCCTGCCCCTGCCCTCGTTATTGCAGTTTAAACACTTCATTTCTTGGTCTCCTTATCACCAACACGAACCTGGCGAGTACGAAGTATATCCCAAGCAAGACATAAGTCGCCAGTCTTTAAGGCTTTATCATACAAGAGCTTAAGCTCTTTCTCGTATTCATCTTTGTTCATTTCTCTATCCTTTCTGTCCAGAATGCTAATTATCCATATATAGTGAGCGAGGCACTATACATTAAAGACCAGTGGCCGTCTGGGGGGTTTGCCCCTCCTGAAAGGGGGCCCTTGCCTCTTTAAGCCACGTTCTCGCCTTATCCTTGCCCTGAGTCATGTTATGCCCGTTCGTGCGTCCTGCGCTAACCTGGGGCCGCTCAGGCTAACAGCCTGAACTTGGCGTATCGCTGTGCCTCTGCCCGTTCCTGCTCTGATAGCTCCTTAACCTGCTCCTGGCCTGTATGGAGCGTAGTGCTCTGCAAGCCGCAGATGTGGTCTAACTCACGGATTATCGCTGTTCGGGCCTGGATGGCCTGGATGTCGCCCTTGTCGGCCTTATCCTGAAGGTTGGCGTAGTCGGAGTAGAGTTTGGAGATGCTTATCTCTTGATTATGCTCGTATTTCGCCTGCTTCTCCCCATCTAACGCCTTAATCGCAGCTATTACACGTATATCTGCGTATATCCTCTGTCCGAGTCCTGACCGTGCATAAGCCTTTGAGTATCCTATAGCCAACATTGCTTTTTCTTGACATCTGCCATTACTCGTGAACTCTCGCGCGATTGCTTCTACGGTACTATCGTCTTTTATGCTTGGCATATACTTTCACCGCCTTTTTTATATTTATTTTCATTCATAAATCTCTATTACTACGTACTTTATGATTTCCTTCTTATTTAGTGTCAAGATTTATATTGACTATGCCGATATATGTGTTATGCTTAAGTAGATAAGTTGATAAATTATTCAAAGGAGCAATGTCATGTATAAAGTACTATTCGCCCGTAAAGGCTTCACTTTCGGCTTTAGCTGGACTTTTGAGACTTTAGCTGAAGCTGTTAAGGCCTGTAAGGAATTAAAAGCCGCCGGGCATGTTGTCCAAATTAAAAGAGTTTAATTATTACTTTTATTGGAAAAGGGTTAAACATGGAAGCAAAAAGCCGAATCGAGTTTATGAGCCGTTCGCTATGGCGCCTTTTTGAAAAACACCTAAAAGATACCCTTACTTTGCAACATCCAGGAATGGCAGCAAATTACGGCATTGTCGATAATAACAACCATGTTTACTATTCTAACCTCGACCCGTTTATAATTCTACAAAAGCTTTGTAATGATTTTAACCAAGTAGTTAAGAGCTCTATTCAATGGGGCGATATGTGCCTGGTTAATGAAAATACGGGTACAGCCAACCCAGATACACCGCAGGCCCCGGCTTTGACCCATAAAAAAGCTTGTTGCTGGTATAATATAAGTGTATCAAGTCGAGTGTCTAACTTTTCACGAGCTTTCTAAATGCGAGCAATTATGCTTAATGCAGATAAGTTGATAATCTTTTACACGTACAGGAGTATGAATTATGACGAAAAACAAAATACAAGTAATTAAGGATAAGCTCACAAGAGTAGATTGTATACTCGCCTGCCTTGAAGGTGCACACAATGACGATAAAGGTTGTGGTGAATACCTACATGCACACGAAGCTGGAAAACTAATTGAAGATGTATTGGTATTACTCAAGTAATGGCAATTATGCCGGGAAAAGGGAGTTAAAAATGGAACATCATATTGATTGGTCAAAGGCAAGTATTAAGGATTATGCACTTGCAAGAAAGATTGTCAAACGAGCAAGCGACGAGCTGAACAACGAAAAAGTCGGCATTGGATTAGATGAATCCTCTCTCCAAATGGATATAATAGCTACTCACGTTAGTGGCTGTAAGTTGAAGCTAAAAGAACTACTCGAAGCCGATGCTGGCAATTTCCTGCATGATATTTGCGGGATAATCAACCACCTTGACCGCACAACTGGCAAGCTCACAGATTGTTTTGTGCCTCGTTATGCCAACTGACAGCCTGTAAGCCTGAGCCTTCGGGTTTAGGCTTGTGTGCTGTTAAACTGAAACTGTTTAGAGAAAAGGGGTTTATTGTGGAACGTATAACACAGAAAGATTTAGAAATCCAAGTAAAACGCATTAACAAAGCCACTAATTCACCCAATGGGCCTTATACCAGAAATGGAAAGAAAGGCAAGCGAGAGGCTGGATTCACTGCTAACGTCGGTAATTATCATCTTGATTATGCGTATGGTGGTGTAACGCTTGTTCGCATGGTAACAGAAAGCGGCGGCATTACCGAAATCAGCCGTAATGGCTTTGGCACAAAAAGAGAGCTTTACAACTGGATGGGTGCTTTTTTGACTGGTATAAACCAATCTGAGTTTTTAGGCTAAAATGCGGTGTGTGCTTTAGCTGTTAATCGTTACTTGAAAAGGGAGCGTGTATTATGGGAAAAAATTATGAAGCAGAAAACGATGTTGAACTGGCTATTAAGATTGTTGATAAATGGCACGCTGACAGTCGCAACCAGATGAATGCTGAGCCAGATGGTCTGAAACTGGCTCGACTCATTATCCAGAGAGGTAATGAAGTTAAGGAGGCTTTCGATAATACAGAATCACTGAACGACACCGAACAAGCAGAAATTGGCAGAGTAATCGCCGATGGCTGCACGAGCGGACGAACAGACTGTGAGGAGTCTTGTATCGCTTGGGAGTTGCGCTGGAATAAGTGGACTGATTAACAACCCGCCCGCTCACGGTTCCCCGGGTTCGAGTCCTGGCAGCGGGCTTGATTCGTTCAGATATTAGAATTTACCTAAAGGGATAAATGATATGGACACCGAACAAGGCAAAACATTCAGCTTAAGAGACAAATATCGAATGATTGAAACAAAGAAACTCGAACAACTCCAAGCTGGGAACAAAGAACTATTGAAACTTGTTAAGCTGTCTTATAGGAATTGGCTTGAAGACCCTGACGTTGCATGGAGAGAATTAGGCGAGCAATTAGGCGATGGCTTATGCAACTCAATGGGAGATGGGAAATTTCAAGAATGGCTAAAGAAGCTGAAAGACGCTTAACCCTACCGGTTCGACTCCGGTAAAGCGGGCTTGAAAGCTGTTAAACTTTAATAACCTTAGAAAAGGGAGTGTATTATGGATGAACAAAGCGTAAAAAAACTAACACAGTTGATAATCAAGATTCAAGATGTTTCCAAAGACTTAAAAAAGAAAAGAATTCATCCGCTTGATATTATTCCCATTGAACACCCCGCTCAACTTGCCAAGAGATTGGATGAAGCAATAAAAGACTTCAATAGCCAATAGCCCTCACTGCGGCGCCTTGACGCGAGCCAGGGTGTCGCGGTGTGTGCTTTAGAGATAACCTTTAATATGAGGTATGAATTATGAAAGTTAGAGTCTTAATTAAGTGGTTACAAGGAACGTCGCCAGACAATGAGGTCCGCTTACTAAATTCCAGTGGAACCGATAAAGGTGATTACACGCCAGACCTCTATGTGTCCTTTGATGATGCAGGTGATGTTTTAATCTATGATATTTAACCTTAACTTTAATGTGAGGTGATATAATGCCCTATCAAACGTACTGGCTGGCTGTGCTGGCCTATATAAGTATGATGTAAAACCTTAATTAAAAGGAGTTTAGCAATGAAAAGCAAACAGGAAATACAAGAAAAGCTAT
>SDBU01001871.1_pt1 | contig 29021 bp, 30 predicted proteins | sample 2277071 | NCBI WGS metagenome assembly SDBU01 (sample SAMN10397929, study PRJNA504765) | marine sediment metagenome | isolation source: marine sediment core GS08_GC12, 126 cmbsf | place: Arctic Ocean: Gakkel Ridge, Loki's castle | collected 2008 | reverse complement strand
CCAGTAAACGGCGTGAAGGTGACCGTCTGGCCGCTAATCACGCACAGAATCTCTGTTGTCGCTGGTGTCGCGTCTACCAGCGTCTTCTCCTCACCAATATTGAGGTCGATGTCGGTGTAGGCAACATCAGTTAGGGTGAAGTCGTCGGCAAAAGTAACCACTATTGTTGCGTCATTTGCCCACACCGTTGACTGAGTCCAACCAATCTCGTGGTTAGCATCCGTGTTCTTTACATCTGTGCTTAGCGTGTCAGTTACGGTTAAAGCCGCTGCGAAGACTGTTGCTGGCACCAATAAAGTTAACACTAGAGCCAATGTTACCGCTATTGGTAATAGTTTTTTAAGTCTTTTCATTCCTTTTCATCTCCTTTCTTTTTGGATTTGTGCGTTGTTCTCTGAATTACTATTCTATTGTGTTTCTCGATAAGCGTTACCTCCTTTCAAGACTTTACTATCACCACCGTGATGACAGTTGGCTATACTATAGCCATAAATGTGCCTATTGACCATAGTGCTTATGTACTACTTTTGATAGGCGATAGTACTAGTTAAATTGGCTGGAGGTAGCCAATGTAGACGACTGATGAAGCGTAGGTTATAATAACTAAATTGAGGAAGAACAAAAGCAATGCCGAATCTTTATGTTGTGGCTACACCTATTGGTAATCTAGAGGATATTTCTCTGCGTGCCCTCCGTACCCTCCGCGAAGTGAAGCTTATTGCTGCTGAGGATACACGCCGGACGAAGCGGCTTCTAGTTACTTATGATATTAAGACACCGATAACCAGTTATCATGAGCATAATAAGTTGACTAAGCTAGATTATATTCTGGATTACCTTGAGGATGGGGATGTGGCGCTTGTTTCTGATGCTGGAATGCCGGGCATGTCTGACCCTGGCTATGAGCTGGTGGTGGCAGCTAGCCAGCGAGATATCCCGGTGGTTCCTATTCCCGGGGCTTCTGTCATTGTTACTGCACTTGCTGTCTCCGGATTGCCCACGGATAAATTTACTTATCTTGGCTTTCTGCCTCGTAATACTGGCGGTCGGCGGCATCTTCTTGAATCTGTTGCCGATGAATATAGCACTATTATTGTCTTGGAATCTCCACACCGATTGCTAAGGGCGCTAAACGATATATTACTAATCCTTGGAGATAGAAGAATAGCCGTTTGTCGTGAGCTTACCAAGATTCATGAGGAAATCTTCCGGGGAACAGTAAGCCAGACTATAGAGCATTTCGCCGAGCCAAGGGGTGAGTTTACTCTGGTTATCGAGGGTAAAAGGGAGAAAGATAATCCATCACTGACAGAGGACATTGAGGCACAATTGCACAATATGCGTTTGTCTGGAATACGGGCAAAAGAAGCAATAGGCAGGGTGGCTGGAGAAACCGGTTTATCTAAGAAGCAGCTTTATCAAGCCTGGCTCAGGTCAGGTTAGGATTTTGGAATATGCTAGTATAATAGTTTAAGTGTTGGTGGTTTATAGATTATGAGCGAGAAAATTTTTATCGGTGTTGCCTGGCCCTATGCTAACGGGCCACTGCATCTAGGTCATATTGCCGGAGCATATTTACCAGCCGACATATTTGCCCGATACCACCGCACTAAAGGAAATGAGGTGTTACTGGTATCGGGCTCGGATGAGCACGGCACACCAATAACTATTAAAGCTGGCCAAGAAGGGAAAAAGCCGGCTGAAATAGCCGACCGCTATCATCGGCAGTTTCTTGATTCGTGGCAGAAATTAGGCATTTCCTTTGACCTATTTACCTCTACTGAGACTGCCAACCACGCTCAAGTATCTCAGGACATCTTCCTTACCCTTCTTGATAAAGGTTATATTTATAAAGCTACTATGTCACAACTTTTTTGCCCCCAGTGCCAGCGTTTTCTACCTGACCGTTATGTTGAGGGTACTTGCCCTTACTGTAACACTTCTGGAACTCGAGGTGACCAGTGTGATGTGTGTGGTAAGTCTATAAATCCAGCTGAGTTGATTGACCCTCACTGCCGTTTATGTGGCGCTACTCCGCAATCCAGGGATTCGGAGCATTTTTTCCTGAAATTGACTGCCTTTGCCGACAGGCTTTTAGCCTGGGTGAAACAGCAGAGCCACTGGAGACCAAATGTTGCTAATCTTACTATGCGCTATCTGAAAGAAGGATTGCGGGATAGGGCTATCACCCGTGATATAGAGTGGGGAATACCAGTGCCAGTTGATGGCTTTGATGGTAAGCGCCTCTATGTGTGGTTTGAGGCAGTCATCGGCTATCTTTCGGCAACTAAGGAGTGGGCTAAATCCAGCGGTGATGAGGAAAGATGGCGTTCTTTTTGGCAGGGAGAAGTAAAGAGCTACTATTTTATTGGTAAGGATAATATTCCTTTTCATACTCTTATCTGGCCAGCAATGCTAATGGGTTATGATGATAACCTTAATCTTCCTTACGATATTCCGGCTAACGAGTTCTTAACCATTGAGGGCAAACGACTTTCTACCAGTCGTAATTGGGCAGTCTGGCTGCCTGATTATCTATCACGCTACGACCCTGACCCGCTTCGCTATCTGTTATCCATAAACATGCCGGAAACAGGGGATACCGATTTTTCCTGGCGTGAGTTTATTCGTCGTAATAATGACGAACTGGTAGCTACTTATGGGAATTTGGTTAATCGAGTGCTTACCTTCACCTATCGTAAATTCAATGGCTGTGTGCCAATCCCCGGTGAGTCTGATAGCTCCAGTCAGATGATTATTAATAAAGCCAATAATACTCTTAATACAATGGATGGGCTTCTTGCTGGCTGTCATTTTAAGGAAGCAATAAAGTCAGCCATGACTTTAGCTCACGAGGCTAATCGTTATCTGGAGGAGAAGTCCCCGTGGAAATCAATTAAACGGGGGGAGCAGGCTGCAGCCAACTCACTGTACGTGGCTCTTGTCGTAATCTCCTGCCTTAAAACAGTGCTTTATCCCTTCTTGCCCTTTAGTTCCCAGAGGTTGCATGAGCTTCTTGGTTTTAAGGGCAGAGTGGAAGATGATGGCTGGCAGTTACATCTTCCCCAACCCGGACAGAAATTACTACCTCCCAAGCCACTATTTTCTAAGCTGGATGAAAAGCTGGTGGAAGAAGAGACCAGCCGACTGGGGCATGTCTGATGCTAATTGATTCACATGCTCATATTGACCTAGCTGCCTTTAATGATGACCGTGACCAGGTGTTAGCTCGAGCCCGTAATCAGGGGATTAGAGCTATCGTGAATGTGGGGCTTGATGTAAAGTCTAGCCAGACAGCGCTCCGAACAGCTCAACAGCATGCTGATATTTTTGCCACCGCCGGCTTTCATCCTAATAGTACCTCACGGATGAAAGATGGCGACCTTAACCAGCTGGCTAAACTGGCTGAAAACCCTGAAGTGGTGGCTATTGGTGAAACCGGGCTGGATTTCTACAGAAAAACTTCCCCCAGAGAACGACAACTGGAGGTCTTTCAGCAGCAACTCAACCTGGCGGCAGAACTGGGCTTGCCTGTGGTTATCCACTCGCGGCAGGCACATAAAGAAACCTTGAATATATTAACCAGTTGGGTAAAATCCACGCCACCTTCGGCTGGCAATAGCCGTAAGCGAGGTGTTATCCATTGCTTCAGTGGTGATATTGAGTTAGCTCAACGCTATACCGAACTAGGTTTTTTAATATCACTAGCTGGTTCACTAACTTATCCTACTGCGCTGAACTTGGTTGGGGTAGCCGGCGAGCTTCCTCTGGGCAAGCTTTTAGTGGAGACCGATTCACCTTTTTTGACTCCACAGCGTTACCGGGGGCAGCGAAATGAGCCATCGTATGTATCGCTGGTAGTGGACAAGATAGCTCAGATTAGGCAGATTTCGGCAGAGGTGGTTGAGCAAACTACTGCCCAAAATGCTGTAAATCTATTCGGTTTGCCCGTTAGTTGAGGAGAGTGTCTTGTCGCTTAACACAATTTATAAACCTATTCAGGAAGATTTAGCCAAGGTAGAAGATAAGCTAAAGGCGGTCAGCAGGGTTGATTTTCCCTGGCTAGCTGAATTATTGAACCATAGTCTAATGGGTGGTGGCAAGAGGCTTCGCCCGGCGCTCGTTTTATTATCGGGCAAGTTTTACACCTATAACCTTGTTTCTCTTTTACCTATGGCGGTGGCGGTCGAGCTTCTTCACACGGCTACTCTGGTTCACGATGATGCTATTGACAAATCATCAGTTCGTCGGGGCAGACCAACCATCAACAAGCTATGGGACGAGGAAACTTCAGTTCTTCTTGGTGATTACCTGTTTGCTAAAACTGGAGAGTTTGCCGCTGCTACTCATAATTTGCAAGTAACATCGCTCTGGACTCAGACCCTTAGGATTATTTCCAGCGGAGAGCTAAATCAAATTTTTAATGCTTTCAATTTAGAGCAGACTCGCCAGCACTACTTACAGAGGATTTCTAGTAAAACTGCTTCCCTGCTCTCTTTAGCTGCAGAATCAGGGGCAATTTTAAGCCAGGCTCCGGAAAAAGCAATCGAGGCGCTGAAAAACTATGGTTACTACCTTGGTATTGCCTTTCAAATTGTTGATGATATTCTAGATTACATTGGCACTGAACAGGAACTGGGTAAGCCGGTAGGTTCAGATTTGGCTCAGGGCACTCTCACCCTGCCAGCTATGCTCGTTCTGGAGCGCTATCCCGGGAATAATCCAATAAAGAAGGCATTTCAGGATAGAGGTGGGCAGGAAAATATAAAACGGGCTCTGGAATTAGTTCGTAATTCATCGATTGCTGACGAATGCTACGCTGTTGCTTCTGAGTATGTTTCCAGGGCTTGCCATAACCTTAACCTGCTGCCCCAGGGAGCCAACCGCCAGACATTAGTAGAACTGGCCGATTATGTGATGGAGCGAAGGAGATAATATCTATGAAAAGCGAAATTACGCGGAGACAGGATGCAGTGCAGAGCCTGATGAGTAGCGAGGGCATCAGCGGGCTGATATTGGCTACTCCTCAGAATATACAGTATTTTACTGGTGTAACCGAACCTAGCACACTTACCTGTGGTAAGGTGATATTCGGTCAGCAGATACAACCAATATTGGCAGTACTGTGGCTTGACCAAGAAGCAACTCAACAGCAGACAATAGAAACCAGTGTTAAAGTCTATAGCCAAACTACTCAGGGGAAGGTGGTAGTCAGAGCACTTGAACAGCTTGGAGGTTTACAGGGTACGATTGGGATGGATAGTCATGCCATGCAGGTCTTGAAGGGCTCAGTCTATGGGATTCTACCCCCAGATGTGGAGATTATAGATATCTCCAATGCAGTTGAAGGGGTAAGGTCGGTAAAATCTGAGGAGGAGATACAGTGTATCAAGAAGGCTTGCGAGATTGCAGATGAGGGAATGAAGGCTGCTGAGGAGGTATTGAAATCGGGAGTGACAGAGCTTCAGGTGGCTGCTCTAGTCGAGCATAGAATGATGATGCTAGGCTCCGATAGATTGAGGCACACCACGGGAGTGGCATCGGGGTCTCGGTCTAGGCTTCCTCATGCTTTTGCCAGTCAGAAGCAGATAGAGGCTGGAGATACCGTTGTCATAGACTTTGGAGCCGTCTATCAGGGCTACTGTTCAGATATCGCTCGTACCTTTGTTGTTGGAAAACCAGATAAGGAGCTAAAGGCTGCCTTTGATGTCTTTCGCCAAGCCCAGGAGGCGGTTTTGCAAAGGCTTCGCCCAGGTGTAGCCATACAAGAAATACTGGCTGTAGCTAGGGAGTTTACCAAGGCTGATGGATATCAAATGGTAGGTTATATGGGACACAATATTGGTCTTCAAGTAGAGGAACACCCCTATCTTATGGGAGCGGCAACTCCAGACCCAAATGCGATAATCAGGGAAAATAATGTGGTGGCTTTCTTCCAGGGCTCAATTAAGCGAGAGGGAGTGTTGAATTTGGGGCTCAGGCTGGAGGACACGGTACTGGTAACAGAGTCAGGGGCAAAAATGCTCACCACTTATCCCAGAGAGCTTATCGTAAAGTAGCTTCTTAGCTAAATATTGGTGAGCGTTAACCTTCAGCCAAGATGCTACCGTCCTGATAGGTTTCCTTTTTCCTGGTAGGCATTATTTGCTTGAACTGGTCAATAGCATACTGGCAAGCGGCGAATCCCTCCTGGCGGTGGGCAGAAGCTACCGCAACAACTAGATTAATGTCGCCTACTTTGAGCTTGCCAATTCGGTGACAGATAGCTATATCTTCCAGTTGCCATTTCTTTCTGATTTCAGTAGCTACCTGGCGTAACTTCTCCTCTGCTTTTCCTTCGGGGTCTTGGTATTCTACTGAGAGAACCGGTTTGCCTCGGGAGTATCCACGAATCACCCCAACATAGGTAACCACACAACCACTACCATCAGTCTTAACCTTATTAACTATTAGCTCAGGGGAGATGGGCTTGTCTGTAATCTTAATCATGCTAAATTCCCAGAGATACGTTGGGCAACAGTCTATCCAGATAAGAGTTTGGGTAGACTTATTCCTCTCCTAATCAGATGTAGCTGGGGCTTGTTTTGGTATGGGTTGAGGTATGAGTGGTGCTTTCTTATCCTTGGTCTTGGTTGTAGCCACTACTGGTGCTGGAGAAGGTGTTATTTTGACTTCTGGTGGAGCTGAAGATGCCGTCACAGGTTCGTTAAATAATGCTTCCAGCGCTTCACCCTCCAGAGTCTCTTCAGCAATAAGCTCTTCCGCAATCTGGATTAATTTTGACTTATTTTTGGTCAGAATCTTTTTAGCTGCCTTATGAGCACTCCAGATAATCTTGTTGACTTCCTCATCAATTACGTCAGCTACCTTGTCACCGTAATCCTTTTGCTCAGAGATTTCACGACCGAGGAAGACTAGCTCTTGCTTATCGCCGAAGGTTCGTGGTCCCAATTTATCACTCATCCCGAAGTCAGTTACCATCTTGCGGGCAAGCGCGGTTGCTCCTTTAATGTCTTGAGAAGCCCCATCTGTCATTTCATTGAAGATTAGCTCTTCAGCAGTGCGACCACTAAGTGCGACAGCTAACTCATCATTGAATTGAGAACGTGACCACATATACCGATCTTCTCGTAGCATTTTGGTATAGCCGCCCATAATACCTCGAGGTATTATGGTGATTTTACGTGGCGGGTCAGCATTAGGCAACATTTTAGCCACCAGGGCATGCCCTGCCTCATGATAGGCAGTGATTTTCTTTTCTTTGGGGCTTATCCTTTTGCTCTTTCTCTCCGGCCCAGCAATCACCCGGTCGATAGACTCCTCAAATTCCGGCATCTCAATAGTTTTCTTGTTCCGCTTGGCAGCCAGAATAGCGGCTTCATTAACTAGGTTGGCTAGGTCAGCCCCGCTAAAACCAGCCGTCTGCTTAGCCAAAATTTCTAGGTTAACTGATTTATGTAAAGGTTTACCACTGGAATGCACCTTAAGAATGGCAATTCGACCATTAACATCGGGTCTGTCCAGAATTACTCGTCGGTCGAAACGGCCGGGGCGAAGCAGGGCTGGGTCAAGTATGTCGGGTCGATTGGTAGCCGCTAAAATAATCACATTAGTATTGGTATCAAAGCCATCCATCTCGGTTAGAATTTGATTTAGTGTCTGCTCTCTTTCATCATGGCTGCCGCCCATTCCAGCGCCGCGATGGCGACCTACTGCATCAATTTCATCAATAAAGATAATACATGGTGTATTGCGTTTAGCCTGGTCAAAGAGGTCGCGCACCCTGGAGGCACCAACACCGACAAACATCTCAACAAATTCACTGCCGCTGATAGAAAAGAAGGGCACGTTGGCTTCACCGGCTACGGCTCGGGCCAGCAGTGTCTTACCTGTGCCTGGTGGACCGATTAACAATACCCCCCTTGGGATACGGGCGCCTAGGCTTTGAAATTTCTCGCGCGACTTGAGAAAATCTACTACTTCACGTAATTCTTGCTTGGCTTCATCTACTCCAGCTACGTCATCAAAGGTTACAGTAGGTTTATTAGCTGGGAACAATCGGGCTCGGCTGCGACCAAAACCCATAGCTTGGCTGCTAGCCCCTCGTGCTTGGCGAAATAGAAAGAACAATAGAGCACCAAAGAGCACCAGGGGGAGGAAACCTATTAATAGCCCACCCCAGTCAAATCCTGATGGCTGAAATTCGTAGTCTATCTCACTGAGATTAAGCCCCAGTTCTTGAAGGTCAACATAATTAAGATTACCGATATATGTCTTTAGCTCTCTGCCACCAGTGGTAGTAATGAGTAGCAAATCCTCGTCAATAGCCAGCTTCCGTATCTCTTTTCTTTGAGACATAGCTACAACTTCATCTAATCCAATTTCAACCGGTTTTTGAGTTGGTAACCAAAGGCGGGAGAAGAAAAATACGGCAGCAATTAGAATAATTATATATATTATAGTGTTACGTCCCCAATTCAGCTTCATAATCCTTTACCTTGAATAACTCTTGTCTTAATATTATAGCAGGAATAGCAACAGATGTGAACGAACTCAGCGATGGGCGGCCTGGGGGTGTTAATCTCTGCAGTCGAGACAGTTGTCAAATATCTCTGGGGATTGATTTGACAGCTTGGCTATGTACTCTAACTCCTTTTCAGTAGCCCAGTATCTACCACAAGTCTTGCATCTCTTTAGCTTGAACTCCATCTTGTCCATCTTGGGATTAGGCATACTTATTATTCTTGTATCTCCAATATCTTCCATCTTTATAGCATCGGTGGGACAAACATAAACGCAGGAACCACAACCGATGCAAACATCTGAAGACTCATAAAAGGGGGTAGCTAATTGTCTATCAACACCCCGATTGACTAAGCTAATTGCGGAGACACCAACAATCTCCTCACATACCCTGGCACATAATGAACAGAGGACGCACTTTCTATTATCCACTTCCAATTTGAACGTTGTTTCCTCAACACCAAGCTGTTTGGCTAAATCCTGTATCACTTCTGAGTCAGAGCATCTGGCTAGTAATAGCTCCATTATCATTTTACGATTATTTATAACCCTCTCGGAATCAGTCTTTACGATAAGTCCCTCTTCTACCGGGTAGAGGCAGGAGGCTACCAATCTTGCCCTTCCATCGGTAACGATTTCAACCAAACAAAGCCGGCAGGCACCGAAAGGGGTAACTCCTTCATGGGAGCATAGGGCAGGTATATAGATGTTACTTTCCTTAGCGGCTTCAAGTATCATTGCCCCCTCTTCTACCTGAACTTCTTGCCCATCAATAGTTAATGTCACCATTTTCTCTTACCTTCACTTTACTTCTATGGCACCAAGCCTGCACACATCATAGCAAGCCCCACACTTGTTGCACTTCTCTTGATCTAAGACAACGGGCTTCTTTTTCCCCATAAAAGTTATAGTCTCCTGTGGACAAGCTTTTACGCAAAGCCCGCACCCGGGGCACTTTTCATCGACAACAAGATAGGTAATTAGCTCCTTGCAGACACCCGCTGGGCATCTTTTATCTCTAATGTGGGCCTCATATTCATCCCTAAAGTAGCGTATAGTAGTCAATACTGGATTAGGTGCAGTAGTGCCCAAAGCACATAGTGAGCTATCTTTAATTGCCGCCGATAAGCGTTCAAGTGATTCAACATCCCCATCCTTCCCCCTTCCCTCACTAATATCAGTTAATATCTGCCACATCCTTTTTAGCCCCTCACGGCAAGGGACACACTTACCACAGGATTCCTCCTCAAGGAAGGCAATAAAATACTTGGCTATATCCACCATGCAGGTATTCTCGTCCATCACAATCATCCCACCAGAGCCCATCATTGAGCCAACCTTGGTTAACTCATCAAAATCCACGGGAAGATTGAGCAAGTTTTCAGGAATGCAGCCTCCTGAGGGACCACCGGTCTGCACCGCTTTGAATTTCTTACCGCCAGGAATACCACCGCCAATATCATAGATAATCTCCCTCAAGGTCATCCCCATTGGCACTTCCACCAACCCGGTATTGCTAATCTTGCCGGTTAGAGAGAAAATCTTTGTCCCCTTACTTTTTGGAGTGCCTATTTTAGCGTACCAATCAGCACCCTCATTGATTATTAGCGGAACATTTGCCCAAGTCTCTACATTGTTCAGGTTAGTTGGCTTATCCCACAAGCCTTTCTCCACAGTATGAACATACTTTGCACTGGGCTCACCAACTCTACCCTCCAGTGAAGCCATTAGCGCCGTTGATTCGCCACAGACAAAAGCCCCACCCCCTCTATTTATCCTAATGCTGAAGTCAAACCCAGAGCCCAAAATGTTCTCCCCCAGAAGTCCATGCTCCTCAGCCTGTTTAATGGCTATCTGGGCATTCCTTACCGCTAGGGGATACTCATTACGAATATAGATATAGCCTTGGTGAGCCCCAATAGCAAAAGCCCCTATTATCATCCCTTCCAGAACGTTAAACGGATTCCCCTCCATGAGGCTTCTATCCATAAAGGCACCGGGATCTCCCTCGTCACAATTACATATGATATACTTGGTATCCCCCTTAGCCTTTCGGCAACTTTGCCATTTAATACCAGTCGGGAATCCACCACCGCCACGCCCCCGCAAGCCAGATTTTCTGACTTCCTCGATTACCGCATCAGGTGACATTTTAAAAAGAACCTTACTCAAGGCAGCATAGCCACCTAGGGCTAAATAATCCTCAATATTGTTAGGGTCAATCCGAGAATTGTTAGCTAACAGAAGGCGCTTCTGTTTAGTATAAAAAGGTATCTCATTCTCGTGGATAATCTGCCTGCCGGTTTTTGAATCGAGGTAAAGCAGCCTATCAACTATGCTGCCCTTTAGAATAGTTTGGGAGATTATCTGGTTAACATCCTTTTCCGTTACTCGTTGATATAGGATGTTATTCGGTTCGATAACAACTAATGGCCCGCTCTCACAGAAACCGGGGCAGCCGGTTATTCTAAGGTCTATCTTCGTGTTTAGCCCCTGTTCTTGTATCCTCTGCTTGAAGGCGTTGATAACATTGGCCCCACCTAGAGCTAAGCAACCGGTGCCACCACATATAGATATACAGGGCTGGTTAGGGTCCCTACTTTTGATTATTGATTTTCTTAATGCCTCTAGCTCATCTGGGGAGCCCAGGCTGTTTAATGCTTGTTTGTTAATCGTATTTCTCCAGTAAAGGTATAATCTTATCGGTTCTCATCTCACCTGAATATTCCCCATCAACTATGACTATAGGACCCAGGGCACAGGCGCCAACGCAATTGACGGTTTCTAGGGTAAATTTAAGGTCTTCCGTCGTTTTGGTAGAGTTGAGTCCTAGCTCCCGTTCAATTCTTTCTAAAATTCTAACAGCACCTCTAACATGACAAGCAGTACCAAGACAAACATTGATTAAATGACGCCCTCTTGGTTTTAAACTGAACGACCTAAAGAAGGTGGCTACGCTATAGACCCGACTCAATGGAATGTCTAAACCTTGGCTTATCTCTATTAAGGCATCCTTGGGCAGGTAATTGTATTCTGCCTGAGTATCTTGCAGAATAGCTAACAGCGAGCTTTTGTCCTGCTGGTAGTTATCTAATATTGACTTTACCTTCTCTGCTATTTGTTTACTCTCGAGGTTCATACTACCTTCTCCATAAGTTTTACATATTCCTCATCTACCCTGCGTTGAATCTCGACTATTATCTTGTCAGATAAGTGGCGGAACCTCCCCTGTAATTTTAAATAATCTTTTACCGGTCTTAATTGGGGGGGGGCAAAGCTTAGTTTATACTTACCATTTTCCACTTCATATAGTGGGAATATCCCAGTCTCTACAGCCAGGCGGCCTATCCTGACTGTTAAATCAGGAAGACTCCTCCACCCAGTAGGGCAAACAGAAAAGATATGAACATAAGCTGGACCATGGGTTGCTGCCGCTTTCTCTACTTTGGCTATCAAATCAAAGGGATAGCTATGACAGGCAGTCGCTACATAAGGAATATTGTGGGCAGCAGCGATAGCAGGCATATTCTTTTTCCAGGTAACCTGCCCGATACTCTTTTTACCCGGTGGTGAGGTGGTAGTAGCTGCCCCATAGGGAGTGGCTGATGACCGTTGTATTCCGGTATTCATATAGGCTTCATTGTCAAAGCAGAGATAGACGAAATTGTGTCCCCTCTCGAATGCTCCTGATAGCGCCTGAAGCCCAATATCGTTGGTTCCCCCATCACCAGCTATAGCTACTACCGTAACCTCCTTAGCTGGTCGGCTTCCTTTCCTGACCATAACCTTTAAGCCCGCCTCTATGCCCGAAGCTACTGCCGCCGTATTCTCAAACAGGGTATGAATCCAGGGAACGCGCCAAGAAGTATAAGGAAGCTGCGATGCGACTATCTCCATACACCCGGTAGCATTAGCGATAATAACATTCTGCCCCAGCGCTTTACAGGCAAGCCTCACCGCTAGAGCCTCACCGCAGCCAATACAAGCCCGATGACCGGGGGCAAAGTTTTCCTTCTTAGTTACCAGTCGAGGGACATAAACAGCATAATTTTCCATCACTCCCTCACTCCAAATATTTCAAATGCTTGCTCACTTCCCCGCTGAGAGATATCTACACCTCTATTGACTATCTCCTCAAACCCGCCTACATTAATATCTCTCCCACCCAAGCCACCAACAAAACTGACTATCTTTGGTTTTTTGGTTTCATTATACAAGGCTGCCTTAATCTCGGAGCAAACCGGTCCCCCCGGACCACCAAAGGAGATAGCCCTATCCAGCACGATGAGAACCTCAGCTCCCTTAACTGCCTGGCGAAGTTCTTCAAAGGGGAAGGGGCGCCATAAGCGAAGCTTTATCAGCCCAATATCTTTACCCTCTTCTTTCATCTTATCCACCGCCGTCATTGCTGTCTCGCTAAAGCTGCCCATGGTTAACAGCAATACTTTGGCATCATCACATTTATAGGATTCTACTGGATGGTAATATCGCTGGAAAGATTTACCAAATTCATCCCAGCATTGGAGAATTACCTCTTTAGAAGCCCTTAAGTTTACCTCTTGGGCTATCTTTGCTTCAAAATAGATAATAGGTGGGGCGAAGTCTCCCATGGCTACCGGTTTATCCGGCCATAGTGGTAATGGATAGTCGTTCTTAGGTAAAAACTTATCCACCTCATCTCGTTCAGGCAGAAGTATTGGCTCAATCACGTGTGTCAGGTAAAATCCATCCATGTGAATCATTACCGGAAGTAAAACCCGGTGGTCTTCAGCAATACGGAAGGCGCATATGACATTGTCAACAGCTTCCTGCCCATTCTCAACAAATATTTGAATCCACCCGGTGTCACGGACAGACATAGCATCAGAGTGGTCGCCCCATACGCTCAGTGGAGAGGATAAAGCCCGATTAGCCACTGTCATAACTATTGGTAGCTGCATAGATGAAGCCACATACAAAACCTCATGCATTAGCTCTAACCCCTGACCAGCGGTAGCAGTAAAGGTGCGGGCTCCAGCGGCAGCAGCTCCAAGACAGGCACTCATTGCTGAATGCTCAGATTCAACAGGAATAAACTCGGCATCTAATTCACCGTTAGCCACTAACTCAGACAGATGCTCTACAATATGGGTCTGTGGGGTGATGGGGTAAGCAGCAACAACATCAGCATCAGCCGCCCCAACTGCTTCGGAAACAGCAATTGAGACTTCAATTCCTACCCTTTTTGCCATTATTCCTCCTCCACTACCATTGTTATTGCTCCTGTCCAGCACTCCCTAGCACAGATGCCACATCCTTTACAGTAAAAGAGGTTAGCTTCAGAATATCCATCAGCATTTTGTTCAACGCACCCTTCAGGACAAAAAATGTAGCAGATACCACACTTTACACATTTGTTATTATCGAAAATTGGTCTTTGCGACCTCCAGTCACCGCTCTTGTATTGGCTGGCGTTTCCTGGCTCGGTTACTATAGAGCCAATTTCCAAGTCTTTCCAGGTTAGTTCAGCTTCAGTTTTAGCCAACTTATCCTTACTCCTTTATTAAGGTTTCCTCGTAAGCTTTTTGCATCACCTTGATATTCCGCTCGGCTATGCGACCAAACCGATTTTTTAACGGCTCAACTACGGATTCCAACTTAACCACCCCAGTGGCTCTTATCAAGGCACCAATCATACTAGTGTTGGTAATAGGAAGCCCCAGTATTTCCCTGGCAATACCCAGAGCATCAACGGTAGCCAGTTTCTGTTTAATTTTAAGTTCAGACTTAATATCCTGAAACGACTTTTTGGTATTTATTATTACCATTCCGTTTTCTTTAAGCCCTGCGGTAACATTCACGATAGTAAGCAGTCCAGGGTCAAGCACTACTACTACGTCAGGATTAGTTATATCGGCCCTTACCCTGATAGGTTGTTGACTGTTTATTCTAAGGAAAGCCTGGACAGGAGCCCCTCTCCTTTCTGGACCAAAGAGAGGGAAGGCTTGCCCAAAGTTACCCTCGCTTATAGCCGCCTGAGCTACCAATTCGGCGGCGGTAACTGCACCCTGACCGCCGCGGCCGTGCCACCTAATCTCAACAAGTTGTGTCGTATCTATCATTTAGCTTCCTCTTATCCTAATATAAAAAGTACCCCTGGAGCGACTCGAACGCTCGCACCCAGCTCCGGAGGCTGGTGCTCTATCCATCTGAGCTACAGGGGCAATCCATCATAAATACCATAAAAATTAGCAATAAAACGAAATAATACCACATCAGGGAACATTAAAGCAACTGTGTGCTGTGTTTACCCAAGTAACTAGCTCACTGCTCAGCTACCTGAATAGACCTGGTTTTGGGAGTGGCTTCATATTTAAATTCAGCCCTTTCGGCAATAATAGAAAGGAGGGTGGATGAAGTACCGCGGGGTTTGTACATACCTCTTTCCCATTCGCTTATTGTTTGCTGACGCGTGCCCAGTCTATCGGCTAGTTCACGCTGGGTTAAGTCTAAATGGCGCCTTAAAGCCTGAACGCTCTTACCGTCCCATTGCTTTTGGGTCACTCTATACTGGTCACTCACAACTTTATTATACACTGTTTGGTGTAAGTTTTCAAAAAAGTGAGCACTTTAGAGTAACTTAGGTAGATATTGGTAACAAATAGGGCAATTATGCCCTTTGGTGGGTATTTATGCGTCTAGAATATCTCTCAGTCGCTGATACTGGCTGTAAATAGCCATTTGTTGAGTTGCGACATATGTTTATCTGCGTTATTATATTAATTAGCAGTCTTAGCTCGAGACTGCTAATGACTTGAGGGAGGAGAATTGAAATGGCAATCAAGCTTCAACCACTGGCTGACCGGCTGGTAGTTAAACCACTGGAACAGGAGGAAGTGACCAAAGGGGGTATTATTTTGCCCGTTACAGCTAGAGAAAAACCCCAGGAAGGAGAGGTTCTAGCTGTTGGTCCGGGTAAGCTATTTGAGGATGGAAAACGGATAGCTATAGAGGTTAAGGTGGGTGATATCGTTCTTTACGCCAAGTATGCAGGCAACGATACTAAGATTGATGGCGAGGAGCTGATAATTTTGCGCGAAAATGATATTTTGGCTAAGAAAATTAAGTAATAAGTCCAGTTTAGGATTAGGAGGAGAAGATAAAAAATGGCTAAACAGATTATATTTGGTGAAGAGGTGAGGCATGCCTTAAAGAGGGGGATAGATACTCTGGCTGATGCGGTTAAGGTGACCCTGGGACCGAAGGGGCATTGTGTGGCTCTAGATAAAAAGTGGGGCGGACCAACAGTAATTGATGACGGGGTTACTATTGCCAAGGAAATCGAGCTTCCCGACCCCTTTGAGAACATGGGAGTGCAATTAGTTAAGGAAGCAGCTACCAAGACTAATGACGCTTGTGGTGACGGTACTACGACATCAACTATTCTAGCTTCTGCTATCATCACCGAGGGCTTTAAAAATGTGGCGGCTGGAGCTGAACCTATGGGACTGAAGAGGGGTATTGAGAAGGCGACAAAGGCTATTATTGATGAGCTTAAGAGGATATCTAACGATGTAAAGGGTAAGGAACAGATTGCTCAGGTGGCGACTATAACTGCCGTTGACAGCGAGATAGGTAATTTAATTGCTGAGGTGATGGAAAAGGTGGGTAAGGATGGGGTTATCACTGTTGAGGAATCCAAAGGGGTAAAGTATGAGACAGAGTATGTGGAGGGTATGCAATTTGACCGAGGCTACATTAGCCCCTATTTTGTTACTAATGCTGAAAAGATGGAGACAGTCATAGATGACCCCTATATCCTTATCACTGATAAGAAAATCTCAGCCGTTTCTGACCTCTTGCCAGCTCTGGAGAAGATACTCCAGGTGTCAAAGAACCTGCTTATTATGGCTGAAGATGTGGATGGTGAAGCCTTAGCTACACTAGTGGTCAATAAGTTACGAGGAACCCTAAATATTCTGGCAGTCAAAGCCCCTGGTTTTGGTGACCGACGCAAGGCAATGCTAGAAGACGTGGCAATTCTTACCGGTGGTAAAGTGATTTCGGAAGAGTTGGGACGTAAGCTGGATTCGGTTACTGTAGAGGACTTAGGTCGGGCTCGTCGGGTAACTGCCGATAAGGATAAAACTACCCTCGTTGAGGGTAAAGGCTCGGAAGAAGCGATCACACTGAGAATCAAGCAGATTAAGGCTCAAATAGAGGAGACCACCTCTGACTTTGACCTAGAGAAACTCCAAGAGAGGCAGGCGAAGTTAGCCGGTGGAGTGGCTGTAATTAAGGTGGGGGCGGCTACTGAGACAGAGCTTAAGGAAAGGAAGCACCGGGTTGAGGATGCGTTACAAGCTACCCGTGCTGCTGTGGAAGAAGGTATCCTGCCTGGTGGTGGTATTACCTTACTCAGGGCTGCTTCAGTTCTGAATAAACTAAAGGTTAGTGGTGATGAAGCTACTGGGATTAATATTATTAGTAAGGCTGTAGAGGAGCCGATTCGGTGGATTGCTATAAATGCTGGTAAAGATGGGGCAGTGATACTGGATGCAATCAAGAAGAGCCCAGCCGGGATTGGTTACGATGCTGAAACTGATAGCTTTGGTAATATGGTGAAAAAGGGTATTATTGACCCAACCAAGGTAGTAAGGTCTACTCTGGAAAATGCGTCTAGCATTGCGGCTATGGTTTTGATTACTGAATCATTGGTTACTGATATCCCAGAGAAAGAAAATGTGCCCGCAATGCCACCTGGTGGTGGTGGTATGCCGGGTGGAGGGATGTACTAATCGACTTTTGCCCGAGTGGATTGGAGATAGCCGCAATCTGTAGATTGCGGCTATCTCTTATTTATGCTTTACAGCTTCAGAAGTTCTTCCAGAGACTCCTGGTTAGTAACCGGACCAACTACTGCCAAACGAAGCTGCCTGCCCACCAATAGCTCTTGAGCTAACTGCTTTAGCTCGTCAGCAGTGATAGCATCAATGATAGATGTTACTTGGTCAACACTAAGAATGCGCCCGGTGAGAATCTCTTGTCCTCCCATCCAGCCAGCAACACTGCGGCTATCCTCCATACGTAGTAGCAAGCGTCCTTTTGATTGTTCCTTCGCCTTGGCTAGTTCAGATTCAGGGACTACTTCCTTGAGCTGGGAAAGTTGTTCCAGAATAGCCTTGATGACTGTAGGTAGGTTTTGCGGTTTCACCCCAGCATAGACAATAACCGAGCCAGTGTCAAGGAAGTGCTCAACATAACTGTGAATACTGTAAGCAAGCCCTAGCTTGTCACGAATCTCAACAAATAAGCGGCTACTCATACCTTCCCCCAGAATGACATTGAGTAGGTCAAGGGTGAAGCGCTTTGAGTGAAGAAGAGGTAAACCAGGTAATGCTAGGCATAGGTGGACTTGCTCGGTGTCCCGAGTTTTAACCTGCAGCCGCCTAGCTTGTTGTTCCTTATAAGTCAAATATCCAGAACGAGACTGCTGGTTGGTCCAGTTACCAATATCTTGGCTAACAGCGGTTACCATCTCCTGATGCTGGATATTACCGGCAATGGTAACTACGGTGTTACTAGGTTGATATTGACCTCCTAAATAGTCAAGCATTTTCTCCCTGGTAATAGCAGCCACTGACTCCTTATTACCAGCTACATCGCGTCCCATAGGGTGTCCGGACCATAAAAGCTCATCAATGAGCATATTAACCTGCTGGGACGGAGAATCTTTGCTCCTGCTAATCTCTTCAATGATAACCTGGCGTTCCTTTTCTATATCTTGGAGGTCAAACTTGGAATGGAGCAACATGTCTGACAGCACATCCAGGGCTAATGAGTAATGGGGTTGAGCCACCTTACACCAATAGACAGTTAATTCCTTATCAGTTCCCCCGTTAAGGATTCCACCTACTCCCTCAATTGCTCCCGAAATTTCCTTGGCTGTTGCCCGTTTTTGTGTACCTCTGAAAAGCAGATGCTCAATAAAATGGGAAATACCAGCTTCAGTCTCGGTCTCGTATCGGGAGCCGACTCCAATAAGGATAGTGATAGACACCGAGCGGGTATGAGGCATATTAGCCGTAACAACCCGTAACCCATTATCTAAGGTAGTTTTTTGATACAATAGCTCACCTCTCTAACTAGGTGATATTCTAATGACATTGATAGTCAGGTGTCAATTTAGAGCAGTGTAGAGGTGGCTTTACCCTCTCAAAAATAGCCTTCTTTATATTAGATTAGGAAAACAAATAGGGGAAGCGAGACGTTACAAAGTACCTGACAAGTACAGAATGAGTCTATTCTAATCGAATAATGAGCCTGAATAAAATGGTTTCAGGCAACTCTTTCTGCAAATTGATTATCGCTCATTCGATTGGCAACCGTCTCCACGGCATTGATATGCTATGCCCCTTTATGCCCATTAAGGTCCCCCTGATGAATTGTGTCTACTCGAATATACCAAGCTTCCCTTGCGGGTCCGGTTTCGCCCGCTCGCCAATCCTGGATACTATAGGCCTTGTTTTGATAAATCGTCTGGCTAAGCAGGAAGCCAGGAAAGCTAGGGTTGACGAGGCTCTCTGCCTCAATGAGAAAGGCCTTCTCGCGAAGACCAGTATGAGTAACATCTTTCTGGTAAATGGTAGCATATTACTGACACCAAAAGAAGAGAATGGTATTTTACCCGGGATTACCCCCGAAACAGTATTGGAGTTAGCTTCCCAGCTAAACATCAGTGCTTTTGGGCAGGATATCAGGCTGGAAGAGGTTTTTCAAGCTCAAGAAGCTTTCCTGATGAACTCGCTTATGGAAATTATGCCACTTGCTGAGGTAAACGACAAGCCAGTTGGTTCCAGCAGACCGGGTCCTGTTACCCTGAGACTCATGAAAGCCTACAGGAAATTAGTGCTTACTTCTAGGACCAACGAACAATAGCATCGCTCACCCGGCAGACCCGTACCATCTGTTGCACATCATGTACCCGTACCATGTCGGCACCCTTGGAAATACCGATGGCTATGGCAGCAGCAGTACCTTCTAGACGTTCATCAGCAGGTAGATCCAGCACCATGCCGATGAAAGATTTGCGGGATGGCCCAATTAAGATAGGCCTTTTCAGTTTTTGTAATTCGTCCAGCCGACGAATTATCTCCAGCTCCTGTCGCCAGGTCTTGCCAAATCCAATCCCGGGGTCCACAATAATGTTCTCCTGTAGTACCCCCAGTTTCAATGCCAGTTCCACACTATTCTTAAGTGATGAAGCTACTTCAGTCATCAGGTCATTATAATAAGCAATATCACGCTGAATCCCGGCATCATAGCCTCCCTTATCCCGTTGGTTGCTCATCAAAATAAGGGGAACACTCCATTCAGCAGCTAGTTCAGCTAGCCGCTGGTCTCGTTTCAAGCCCCACTGGTCATTTATCATGGTTGCGCCAGCCCTGAGTGCCTGTTGAGCTACCTCCGACTTATAAGTGTCTACACTCAGAGGAATAGTTATTTCGGAAGCCAGCCGTTCTATCACCGGGATTACCCGCCTGATTTCTTCATCGACTGAGATTGGCGATGAACCAGGACGGGTGGATTCACCACCAATGTCAAGAACATCGGCTCCTTCACTGACAAAGCGGCGCGCCTGAGCTAATGCTGCTTTAAGATCTGTGATTCCGTCGCCAGAGAAGGAATCTGGAGATAGGTTGATTATCCCCATAACATAGGTTCGTTCCTCCCAATGAAATTCTGTATTTCCACACTTGGTAGTGCCAAGCTGATTCATAGTTAGTACCTCATGAAAAGTTCTCTGTTCTTGCTTACTCTCCTCTATAAATCTCCTAACAACCGCAAAGAAACCAAAGAAGGCTGCTTTCTGAAGAAACAGCTAATCGCCATTTTACCACATTGCGCGGTACCATCATAAGTCTTTGTGATCAAGACTCTATAAATTAAAACTTCAACTTTTACTATGAAATCGCATACCAGTTCTTAAAGCTTGTTTAGGCTTCTTAACTGGTTGTCAATACTAGGGTAAATCATTACCCCATTCCGTGAAATAGCGAATTACATAGCCGACAGTATCAGAGGCGTTACCCATGTGACAGAATTACAATTTGTCATATTGTGGACTAAACAATAAGTCTCAGGAATTATTTAAAGAAGCAACTTTTGGCAACTTCCTTATAACTTTTAGCAAACTCTTGTTATAGTACCCGGTGCTTTCCAGCAAACCGGGTCAAAGTTGTTTCTGCATCTTTATGTGTTTAATGCCAGCTTCACAAAAAGGTGACCCCGATTTCTCAAAGCCGCACGACTCATAAAAGTCAGCAGCTGAGTATTGGGCATGAAGAACTACTTGCTCTACTCGCCTGTTCCTTAATTCTTCACTCAGAAAGGAAATAATTCTCCTTCCGATTCCTATGCGGCGAAATGGTTTTAGGATAGCCATTCTCTCTAGCTTTGCTTGATTAGTAGCCAAGAATAGAACCCTGGCAGTCCCGATAACCTTATCCCTGTCCTTAACCACCATGTGTAGCGCTTCGCTGTCATGTTTATCCAACTCCAAGTCTTCTGAGATGCCTTGCTCCCTAACAAAAACCTGTGCCCTGACTGCGAAGGCTGCTTTTAGCTCTCTATCGTTTGTCACCAGTTTATAGTTAAGTCTACTCATATCAATGTAGATAGAACATATTGTAAGTTTGCGTAATCATAAGATAATACTATCAACCATATCACCAGCATGATGGAGTTAAGAACAGCCTGCAAACAGTACTAAACAAGCTGGCTCGGTTACGGAAATAGTATTGGTAAATTAGAACAGTTTGTCGTATCCTAGCATTTGTTAGGACTCGCTGTATAAATAATATTTCACCACTGATATAAAAGCAAATAGTTAAAGAGGACAGTAATCAGAATGAAACCATACATAACCCTGTTTGTAGGTGTGCTGTCTGTTTCTTTCGCAGCCATTTTCATTCGTTTGGCTGATGCACCGCCATTAGTCATTGCGACCTACCGTTTGACTATAGCCTCTGTCATATTAATCCCTATTGCTTCAATAAAATCTATGAAGGGTCTTAACAAACTATCCAAGCACGACATGCTATTGATACTGCTCTCAAGCGTATTCATAGCGCTACATTTTGGGCTTTGGATAACGTCGCTCAATTATACATCCATCGCTAGCTCAGTTGTTCTAGTAACTTCTCATCCTGTCTTTGTCGCTGTAATCTCGTATTTTCTGTGGGGTGAGAGATTAAACAAACTGACAATAAGTGGAATTGTGATTGCCCTAATAGGGGTTATATTTATCAGCTATGGCGGTTTTACTTTTGGTTCACAGGCTATCCTAGGAAACTTGCTAGCTTTAATAGCTGGTTTCTCAATGGGTGCTTATCTCATCATTGGTGGCCAGCTTAGAACACGCATTGATATTCTCAGTTACCTCACCATTATTTATACTTTTGCCGCCGTAATACTACTGGTAACGACTATGATCTGTGGTCATAGCTTTTTTGGTTATTCACCTATCACATACATAATGCTAATTCTGTTGGCACTCATACCACAGCTTGTCGGCCACTCATGTTTGAATCTGGCTTTGCGCCTAATAAGAGTGACCTTTGTTTCGGTAGCCATTCTTGGTGAGCCCATTGGGGCTACACTACTAGGATGTGTTATCCTTCGTGAGATGCCAACGACCAACGAGATAGTAGGTGGCCTTCTTATTCTTGGTGGAATCTTCATTGTGATGAGACGGAAATTTAAAGGATTGAGTGATGAAATAAACGGATGGTATTAGGCAAAACAGCATTATCAACTAACTATAAAACAATTTAGCGGATTGTTATTTTAGCATTTCACCGCTTAACAAAAGGAGCTTTTGTTATATCTGAAAACCCAGCTAGATTCTCCTCCCCTCTGAGCCATCAGAGGGGATTTTTGAATTGCCACAGGATGCAAGAGGTTATAATAGGTGAGGACTATGGAGCTTAGGCATAATTAGGTAGAACTTCAATGGTGACTTTCAATCTTCTTCGATATTAGAATGGCTAGTAGCCTAATAATATTTATAGGAGACTCCTATTTGCAAATAATTCATCCAGAAACACCTGAAGATGTAGATTCTATTCGCTATGTAAATAATCAGGCGTTTGGCCGAGAAGATGAATCCAAGTTTATTGAAAAGCTTCGAAAACGTGGTGTTTTAACGATATCGCTTGTTGCTGTCCAGAATGGTAAGATTGTGGGGTATATTGCATTCAGCCCGGTAGTTGTGGAATCGGAAGGTTCGAGCTTTGAGGCAATTGTTCTTGCTGCGATAGCGGTTCTTCCAATGTACCAACGTAAAGGGATTGGCTCGCAAATGGTTCGGAAAGGCCTCGAAGAATGCCGTCGTCTTAGGCAGAAGATAATAACTAGCACATATTTTATAGTCTAACGGTCTAGTAAAACGAAAGTCCATTTTGTTTCGTGTATTTGCATTTTTGGTATATTTCAAGCATATTATACTTGTAGCCAAATGAGCGCCACGAAATATCAGTCACAAATGAAAAAATCTCGCAATATCAACATCAACGGCATCGGCCCAGTCCTATTTGAACACAGTGTCCGAGCTAAACGAATTATCATCTCTATACGTCCTCAGAAAGGAGTGAGAGTTGCCATTCCTGACCATACGTCCTTCAAATCAGCCCTGGAATTTGTCTATGCGAAAGAAATCCGGATTCGAAAGCATCTGGCCAAAATTGAACAATGTCAAAATCAAGGCAGGGTAATGGCGAACGCTCTGGCGACCATTGAAAAGGTAAGTAGTAGGAAGAAATTAACGACCAGGCTCAAACAACTTGCGGAGAAGCACGGGTTCATTTACAATAGGGTATTCGTGAGGAATCAAGAAACCCTATGGGGGAGTTGTTCCTGTAAGAACAACATCAGCCTCAACATGAAGCTGGTGATACTGCCCAAAGAGCTGATTGACTATGTGATTCTGCATGAGCTCGTTCACATCAGGATACACAACCACAGTAAAAATTTCTGGGCTGAACTTGATAAATATGTGGGCAATGGCCGGGTAATAGCCTCTAGATTACGGAAGTATGATACGAGATGGATTCGGCTTCTATTGTTTAACTAGCCGTTGGCCACAGGGGTAACAAAGACAGGAGGGTATATGCGATATATTATCTATGGAGCAGGTGGTATTGGTAGTATAATGGGGGGGCATCTGGCGCGCACAGGAAGCGATGTCATTCTTATTGGTCGGCCTGGGCACGTAAAGGTCATTAATAACAATGGCCTCCGCCTTATCACACCGACCGGCACCCATGTTTTGCGAATACCGGCCGTTACTAATTTGAGTCAGATTGACTTCACTACAGGCGATGTAATCTTCTTCTGCATGAAGGGACAGGATACGGAACGATCCCTTAAAGACCTTAAAAAGGTGACCGAAGATATGCCCGTCTTTTGCTTTCAGAACGGGGTGCGTAACGAGGAGATAGCGATCCGGTATTTTCCTGGTGTCTATGGCGTCATGGTGCGGGTCGGTGCCGTTTATCTGACTGATGGTGAAGTTATTGCCCGTCGGGATCCGCCAGGGTGGTACGTCATCGGGCGGTATCCTGATGGAACCGACGGTATTACTGAGGCTGTGGCTGAAGAATTGCGGACAGCCGGTTACTTCGTCAGGACAGCCGCTAATGTCATGCCCTACAAGTGGGGTAAATTAATGGTTAATCTCGGCAACGCTGTTGGTGCCATCACTAATGGTGACAGGGAAAATACGCGACCAATTCATCGCGCGGTATTCGAGGAAGCCAAGACCATCGTGCAAAAGGCAGGCATAAAGTGGATATCACAGGAACAGGTTGCCAGAGACTGGCCGGAAATTACGGCGCCACTTCACGGTCAACTCAATACCGAGGCGCAGAGCTCGACATGGCAGAGCCTAGCGCGCCACCAGGGAAGCGTCGAGACTGAGTTTCTAAACGGAGAGATCGTGAGGGTGGCGAAAAAGTTGGGACTTCAAGCACCCATTAACGAGAAGATTGTGGAAATCTCGCAAGAGATGGCAGTCAATCACGAGCCGCCAGGAAAGTATACACCTGCCCGATTGAGTGAGATATTGGAGCTAAAACTGGAAGACTAGCTGAAAAGACGTTAATAATAATGAATCCAGATACTCCCTAATGTGTAAGAATATAGTAATCTATGACGCCGAAATCACATTCACTTGAATTGTCGATTAGGTAACAAAAGTCCGTTCTGTCTCATCGGGTTATGAAAGCCTAGACGGACGGCTAAGGTACATTCAACAATAACTCATTTTGGACGGAGTCTTTTCAGTATTGCCGACGATTTACACGCAGTATTTTGTCTATTTTATAATAGCTGGCTCTTATTTCACCTCTGCCAGAACTGTATGCTCAATTTCCATCACTGCTAATTCACGGCCCTTGGGCTTAATATAGCGCTCCAGAAACTCTTCATGACCAACATCTTCAATTAGAGAAAGGGAATGTTTTGACAAATACTCATCCATCTCGGCAGGATTAAAACCACAAAACCAGAGAGGATTCTTCTTTTTAAGGAAAAATTTATACAGGCTATTCAAACCATCAGGGATGTAGCTGCCATTAATAAAGCTTTCTAGAACGTAGGTAAAAACAATTCTACTGCCAGTGGCAGCCCGGGCAACATATTTCAGAGTGTTATCAATAGCTCCTCTAGAAATATACTGTGTTACGCCTTCCCAGATAAAAAGAGTTTTAGAAGATAAATTATATCCTGCTTTCTTCAGCTCCTCGCCAAGGTCTTGCTTATTAAAATCAACAGGAACCAGAGAAATATTGGGAGGGAGCTCTCCGATTTTTTTATCGACATATGCTCTTTTAGCTTTCAGTGCTTCGGGAAAATCTAATTCAAAGTATGGAATACTCTCAATGCCGGGAATACGAAAAGCACGGGAATCCGCACCTGCTCCCAGGTTAACAACTGTTCCGATTCCTTCCTTAATGGCATTGATTAACAAATCATCTATATAAAGCGTACGGCAAAGAATTCCACCAACTACTCCAAGTGTTGATTTTTCTCTCATATTCATCAAAAAGTTCCATATTTTAGGAGGACGCATTATCATTGCGAAAAAATTATATATAGGAGGTAATAATTTCTCAGAATAGGGATCTTCAAAAAGCCGCTTACCTTCCGGTAATAAATTTTCCACCGCCCGCAGAAAAGCAGCACCATAAGCAGTAGAACTCACTTTCATAATACTACCTCCTTATATTGCAGTACTATAAATTATAGTGAGGGAAGTCTCAATGTCAAATAGATAAATCTTCCTTTTTTACCTCATATCTTCACGCCTAAACTTCAGGCGTGAGACCAAGCGCACCTTTTTACCACTTAATTAAATTACTATCTATAGCACATCACAAGGTGTTTATAGCTGATTAGCAAAAACATCGATTGACACAGATTTTTTATGCCAATATACTTACTGAATCTCTCACGGAGCTGTAAAAATGAGTGCAACAGTTAACGTTTACTGTGATGAAAGCTGCTATTTAGAGAAAGACCGCCAGACAGCAATGGTTATGGGAGCTTTATGGTGCCAAATCGAAAAAACCCACGAGATATTTAGACATCTCAGAGAGATAAAACTCGACATGGTTTGCCTCCGTTTTATGAAATTAAATGGACCAAAGTGTCTCCATCGAAATGTCAATTCAATCTCGATATCCTTGACTATTTCTTTGATGATGATGATTTACATTTTAGAGCGCTAATTGTGCCTGACAAATCTAAACTTCATCATAAAAAGTTCAACCAGAGCCACGACGAATTCTATTACAAAATGTTTTTCAATTTACTTAAGGTCATATTCAATCCGGAAGACTGCTATCATCTATATTTCGACATAAAGGATACCAATAGTTCCATAAGGATCAACAAGCTTCACGATGTTCTTTGCAATACTATCTACGATTTCGATAGTCGGATTATTGAGAAGGTTCAGACTGTCCGCTCCAATGAAGTTGAACTTATTCAATTGGTTGACCTTCTTACTGGAATAATCTCCTATGTTAATCGAAAACTCACTACCAGTGGCGCTAAACTTCAATTAGTTCAACGAATGCAAGAGAGATCTGGATATAGCTTAACCAAGACAACATTACTTCGTGAAAATAAGGTAAACATATTTGTCTGGCAACCTTGGGAGGATCAAGTATGACACAAAGAGCTAAATGGTTGCCGCCTGAATTAAAATATAGTGACTATTCAGGCAATTGGGATAAATTCCTGGACGATATCTACGAAATATCCACTTATGATTTTATTCAATCATATATACAATATGAGGGGTCAAGGTTGGTCTACGATTCCAGAATAGAAAATGGGAAGGAGGTGGCATTCGGGCACATTATACAGAGAGGTGATAGTAGGGCGGGAGATAGGGTGGCTGAACTCAGGAGATGTGAACGCATACCTTGGCCAAAGCCAATACTTGAACACCCGAACGAAGATTGTATATCAATGTGGGAGAACACGAGAAAAAGCCAAATAGAAGACGTCAATCGAGGATACTATTGTGGCTTAACGAACTTGATTATTTGGTCGTCCTGGGTAGGAGGCCCGATAGAATAGTATTTATCACGGCCTATTGTACTGATATTGAGTCACAAAGGAAGAAATTAATAAAAGAAAGAGATGCTTATCTAAATACGAAAGCCGCCCCGTAAGACGACTTAAGTACTCCTTCTACACATGGCAGATGAGTTAGTATCATTCTAATGTAAAACCAGAGTTATGTCAATACCCACTATCGCAAAATAACAACGGTTTTTCCCAATGCCCTTCTTAATCTTCACTTCTAAAGTCTGCCCATATCCGCCTTGTTAATCCCGGGAGTTTCGCAACAAGCTATATTATGACACGCCCAATTAATCGCTGTAAAAATGTCCTCCTACTCTCAAGCCTGAAGAACAGGCGTGACTCTATTAAGTAAAAAAGGAACACTTATAATAAAATCATTCCGAGGAGGTAGGGCAATGAAGCCAGTAATGCTAGCGCGGGGTGTCCACGTCGTGTCTTGTTTTGACTATCCCAGCAGAAGAGATAGTTCGCCAATCCAAACGACAATATCCCGCTTATCAGCAAAATTAAGACTGACCAGAGCGGGTCGGGGGCAGTGGCTTGATTCTGAGCAAACTCTTTAAAGACATTCATAGCGTATGTAGCCGGCAGTAGTAGCCCCACTTTCCCTAGTGCATCGGGCAACATGCTGGAAGGTAGCATTAGCCCGCCTATCAGCATCGATGGTAAGAAGATCAGTTGCGACCACAGCACAACGGCTCGCGTACTGGATGAAATCACACTGATTAGCATACCAAGTCCGGCATGGGCAAAGGCTGCCAGTAGGAAGAACAGGATGAAACCAAGCCAGTTGACAGGTACTGGGGCGCTGAAGAACAGGGGTGCCGTGGCAGTTATTATCACAGCAACAACCATCATGTGCAATATAGTTGTCAGCGCCGGTATGGTCAGGATCGATATTGCCGGCACACCGTTAATCTTATAACTACGGAAGATGCCGGCTTCCCGCGCTGTCACCAGTGGGGTGGGTAAGCTCAGTATCGTACCCGATAGGATGGCGACGATAATCATTGCTGGAATCATAGTTAGCACAAAATCCGGGTTAAGGTCAGCCATAAGGAATCCCAACAGGATATAAAGTCCTATGGGGAAGAGATAGTTCATCAACAGTAAGGTCTTGTCACGAATACCGGTGCGGAACTCAAATAAAAAGTGGCTAACAAAAGCGCTCATTAGTCACCCCCTTTGCCTGTGATTTCCAGAAAACGCTCTTCTAGAGAAGGGCGCTCTACACGCAAATCGATAAGCGTGTCTCCTTGTACCTGGATGTGAGCAATAATAGCAGAAACTGTGGGCACAGGGTCAGTGCTGTAGTAGATGGCATATTCATCTGTAAACGCCTGTTGGCTGACAGCAGGGAAGATAAGACCGGGGTCGGACAGGCAGTTGCCTTCGGTACGGGCCGAGATTTTGGTGAGACCGGAGCCAGTTGCAGTCAATTCACGGGGGGTGCCTGTGGCAACAATTCTACCACGCAGCAAAATAGCAACGCGGTCGGCCATTTTTTCCGCTTCAGCCATATCGTGAGTTGCCAGAATAATGGTGGTGCCGCTGGCCTGCAATTCGCGCATCAGGTCATGCAGTTCGTTGCGCGATGGGACGTCAAGGCCAGCTGTCGGCTCATCCAGAAAGACAACAGGCGGGTTATGGGCTAAGGCCACAGCCAGTGCCAGACGTCGCTGCAGGCCGGTAGAAAGCATATGATATTGTGCGTTCATTTTCTCCGATAGTCCCAGACGCTCCAGTAATTGATAATTGGGAGCTACCCCATGATAAGCAGAGAAAAACCTCATTGCCTCATCGACACGCATGCTGTCCGGGAGCCCCGAGGTTTGTAGCTGCACCCCGATAAGGTTACGTAG
>SDBU01001870.1_pt1 | contig 29025 bp, 32 predicted proteins | sample 2277071 | NCBI WGS metagenome assembly SDBU01 (sample SAMN10397929, study PRJNA504765) | marine sediment metagenome | isolation source: marine sediment core GS08_GC12, 126 cmbsf | place: Arctic Ocean: Gakkel Ridge, Loki's castle | collected 2008 | reverse complement strand
TTTCTGCCCGACATCAGGCGCATCCTGGACCTGCTGCCCAAAAAGCGCCAGAACCTGCTGTTTTCCGCCACCTATGTGCCCAAAATACGCCAACTGGCCAATTCGCTGTTGACCGACCCCGCTCACATCCAGGTGTCGCCGATCAATGCTGCCACTGAACTGGTGGTGCATAAGGTGCATCCGGTTGAGCGGTCCAAGAAACGGGCGCTGCTGACCCACCTTATCAAGACCGAGAACTGGGAGCAGGCGTTGGTCTTCACCCGCACAAAACGGGGGGCCGATCGCCTCACCAAACATCTGGTCAGGGCCGGTGTCAGCGCCCAGTCCATCCACGGCGACAAGAGTCAGTCGTCGCGCACCAGGGCGCTGGCCGATTTCAAGAGGGGCAAGGTGCGCTTTCTGATAGCCACCGACATCGCCGCCCGGGGGCTGGACATCATCGAGCTGCCCCGCGTGGTGAACTTCGACATTCCCCAGGTGCCCGAGGACTACATCCACCGTATCGGCCGTACTGGCCGGGCGGGATCCAACGGCGTGGCGGTTTCCCTGGTCTCTGTCGATGAAGGCGATCTGTTGACGGCCGTTGAGCAGGTGCTCCACCAGCGGATTCCCATCCATGTCATAGAAGGTTTCCGGGACGAATCACACGCCCAGGCCCGGCCCATTGCCAAGCCGGTGGCGCCCCCGGTGGCTGCGCGGGTCGTTCGCCCAATGCGCATGGGCCGCCGCTCCTTCGGCAAGCTCAGGACAGGCCCCGCCTACGGCCGCCGCCCTGGCCGGGCAGGCCGATAACGCGCTACGTGCACAACCTGAAGGTGCGCTCCAAGATGGGCGACAAGGTGTTTGGCCTGTTCGGGGAGATATGAGGTTGCCGGCGCCCGCGATAGGCCATGTGGTGATAAGGTGAACAGCTTCAGCAAAATAGGAGCACCCACCCTGTACAGGCTATCCGACGAACTAGGCTGATTGTATAATTTCTTTATCTTTGAAAATCGAAAAAGGAATCCACTCCTCTTTCCACGTCCCACGACCTCGATCATGACAGATGTGCGCTTCGAGATCGGTGTGCTCTAACACGTATTGTTTATGATCGCCCTCCTTCATGATATTCCACAAATGAAACTGATAGCCCCCATTTTTGGCTGTATCCCATTCATGGCGAGTCAAAATGAATTTTGCTGATTGAAGAGGCAGTGAAGACGCTTTGACTTCGATCCTCAATGGGTAGTCGTTGTCGTTCCCTCTAATGGACAATACATCATATCCGTTTTTATTCGAATCTATTGCCACCCACTCAGGTTTCTTTCCAGTTCTCTTCTCTTCGTATTCAATAGTTAGGAGTTCGCCCATCCTTCCAGTCTTTACTTGATTTTTATCCTTATTTCTTCTAATCATCCATGCTACATCATCCCACCACTCTATAACATCCATGTCATAGCCGCCAAGCAAACCTGCTTCATTAAAACACTGTTCAACATTCCGGTTCGTAAAATTCTTTTGGGCTTCAATTCGGCCCGAGGGTATTAACTGAGCCCATCGTGGTCTTAGCACGCCGATTAAATCTGATATCTGCAATCTAAGAGCAATATATTCTTTCGGTGAGCTATTGATAGCACGCCCTCTATCTGTAAGAGAGATGCCACCTCCTTCAACAATCTGCACCCAGCCACCTAGCTGGATGGTCTCCAATACATCTACTGCTTTAGCGATTTTGTACCTTTCGAAGGAATCCAGGAACTCTTCAGCACTGAGATCTTCATCTCTAATTAAACCTAGCAGGCCTTGGGCTGCATATAGTATACCTACCGAAAACATGTTTCAATCACCGCTGAGATGCTCTATTATTTCCTGCATATCGTCCTCATCGACCCCATCACCCTCAAGGGAATACTCTATTGGGTCAATTACTAAACTTGTATCTTCTAGCACTTCAGCCATTTTATTGACTTTCATGATTAATCTGTTATTTACTCGTTCGTCTATTGTCTTTTCTGACATTAAAATCTCAACCTCAATCTTTGCGTCGGCTGGTAACCCCAATCTGTGGATACGGTCTTCTGATTGCATATAATGCGCCGCGTTAAAAGTTCTATCTACATAGATAGCATTATTACACACAGTATGGAGACTTATTCCTTCGCTTGCAGCTGCCGGGTTTGCTACAAGCACAAACGCGTTTGGATCATCATGAAATCGTTTAATCTTTGCCTCACGCGTATCTTCCTCGTCCTCATCGCCAGGTTCTACGCCGCCATGGATATAGTCAGCGCCAAGATCCTTTAATCTATATGAGATCGTTTCAACATTAGCCACGAATGAGGTCCATATAATTACTTTCCGGCCACTAGCGGCTAACATCCTAGCCCTGTCGCATGTCCAGACGATCTTTGGACTATCATCATCCTCGAGAACTTCATCTAAAATATCGTCTACTCCCCTGATTCCTTCAACATTCGTTAATAACGTAGGATTAGATGCGATTTGTAGGAGTCTCAGTGCACTTCTCCCTATTCGCCTAAGCGTTGTTCTTGCATCTCTCTCAACTGCCTCCTCGAATCTTCGAAAGGATTCTTTTCTAGCGAGATCATATAATTTTTCTTGCCCCGCACTCATCTTCAAGGAAATGATGCTGCGTTTAACGGGAGGAATCTCCAATTCTTTTTTTGTAGTTCGTACATAAACAGTTCTGATTAGATCAATCACATTGTTCTCATCAACTTCTATCTCAGGGTATAGAAAACTGAATTGTGGTATGAGATCGCTCACGGAATTGGGCATCGGAGTTCCAGAGAGTACCAATTTCCAATCAGGAATATGAGAAATGCCAAGAAGGTGGCTGCCAATTTTCCCTTCTATTCCCTTCTTAATTCTGTGGCTTTCATCTAGGAATATGAATGATGTTTTCTCAAGGATATAATTTGCTAGTATTGTTCTTACGCCTTCCCGTGCGAACTGATGGTAGCTCATGAGCATTAGCGCAGGGGATAAATCGGTTAATGTCTCAGCAATATTATTTATACCACCCCGTAATCTGACGAACTTCGTTCCTATATCTTTGAGACATTCCTCTAATTGCTCCTCCCAGGCGGCGAAGGCATTTATTGGTGAAAACACGATCAATCTCGAATCCGCTTTCTTGTTGATGGTGTAGTAAGCTAGTGCCTCAGTGGTTTTACCTGAGCCTGGTACTGAAAAAGTCGCAGCGGCGTGGAATCCCATCATATGTTGAAGGTTTCTCAGCTGCGGTTTCTTTAGCTCCCGACTGAATCCCCCTTCCCCTAGCTTTGCTAATATTTCCTTAGCTGTTAACTGTCCCCTGACCTCGGGATTGGCAAACCTTTCTTCTCTGAAAATTGCCTTTTTCAGTTCACTTTGGGCTGACTTCGATATACTGAACTGAATTCTGTAAAGTCGGATTACTTTTAGCAGTCTTTTTCTTGTACCCAAAAATCCCCACCATGGCATCCTTAATTCTGAATCAGAAATATATTTTGTCTCATCAACACAGTCTGAGAATAACCTGCGTATGTGAATCCATCCTCCATCTATTTCCGAAGAAGAGATCGATGCTTCGCATTCATGGGCATCATAATTAATGCTAATCATCTGGAGTGGCCCAAGTTTTTAACTTGGAGACATTATCATTGATCGATTCTAATTGCTCAGCTATACCGTCTTTCGTTACCAAATCATTTGAGATACCTGACAATGCTTCAATCAGCGAAGTATTGGCTGCCCTGACCTTATTCAGCACAAAATCCTGTTCATACATCTCCCTTTGAAGAGATTCCTGTGAATGTATCTCTTCGCTAATTATTTCAACAATTTCATTCTGTTTATCTCTGTCATCCATTACTTCGATAATATTGCTTTGCTCTGATTCTATTTCGCCAAGTAATTCTTCGTCCTCACTTTTCTCGACTACCTCATTTGCGATTTTACTCCCGAGTTCTCGATCAAGAGAAGACTTTATGGCCTCTATGTGAGCACCGACTTTTTTTATCTGTGCGTAGGCCCTGCCTTGCTTGGGATTCTCTATAATGGCATAGGCACTCTTTTCCAAAATGGCTTTGTCTGTTTCATCTTTCATTTTCTTCCGAGTTCGGATGAGCTGTCGAAATGCAAACTCATCCTTAAACACAACGGAGTACATTTTCGGCTTCTCAATTCGATGTAGATACTCTTCTGCATATCTGAGCATGTCAATTATTTCGTCGATACTGGATACATTCATTTGATATAATTCACAAAGCTTCTTGATCTTATAAATTGGCCTCCGCTTCCTTAGCATAATAGCCTCGGATACCCAATTGTACTCTGCTTTTATGTCGGTGATAACCTGCAATCTTGCTTCTAGTTCATCAATATCTACTTCGTCTGCCACCGGCAAACGGATGATTCTGACTGTCTGAAAGCGACTAAATTCTGAAGGATCCTCCGCGAAGAGTTCCCTCATTGCACACAACCTTCGATTTCCATTAATTACAAAGCCATCATTCGATAGATATAGTGCTTCAATCTGGATATTCTTCCTGAAGAATGCACCCAGATTTTCCTCATCAATATCCTTCTTTAGGAGGCCGTGTTGAACCTCATGTGCTTCTGCAGATTCTAAATCTCTAGTAAACAATTCTTTATCTACATCTGGGTCAGAGGCAAGATATTCCTCCTGGTAGGCTTGAGTTCTACCATTCGCCAATCGGTACTTTGGCAAGTCTAACGGAACCCGGTATGCTGGTAGATCAAGTACCCGTCCCTGGAATTCAATCTTCTCTTGCCCATCTGTTGATGATTCATTTAGTGCGCTTAGGAAATCAAGTCGCTTTGGTCTTGCCCATCCTAATTCCATTTTAGTCCCTTTCTATTCCGAAAATTAAAAGCGGCACCTGTATCGTTTTATAGAACACGGCAAGTTCTTCGATAACTCTTTCATAACTCACAATGTTGCTCCCAATCATTTTTGCTTCCCTCTTAGTAGGTACAATGAATATCGCTGATCGAATCACCTGATTACTGAATAAAGTCTGCAATTTCAGTAGATCTGCATAATACCGGCTGACATTGCCTGTCTGTAGACAAAGTCCGATATCCTCATACTGAGAAGTAATCGTAATCCTACTACTTGCGTGGATTCTTACCCTGTTTGACCAGCCACGTTTTCCTAGCTCTCTTAGGAGTTGTGCCCTCAGCCGCGTCGTGTATTTGTACTTCGATACATCGGTTGCCGTAAGTATCGAGTTTGTATAATCAATCACTTGATTGGAGATGATTTCTTTCGCGCTGTTATAGCTGTGTGTTTCGAAATTCACAATAATTCCAGCATCTTTAGATTGTTTGAAAACGCGGGTCTATCGACAATTTTGATTTTCTATGATCATAAATGGGTTTATCATAAGGTCTATGAACCGGTTTGCCTCTGAGCGCGGCATCAATTCGATTTTTCCCCATCCTGGTATATTTGTGAATTATTTCACAACCCAGATATTTGCGCCCATGGAGTGCTGCAGCCACACCCGTTGTGGAGACACCTGCAAAAGGATCAAGTATTCTATCGCCCCTATCCGTGAGTGCTAGGAGCAGTCTCTCTACTAAACCAACGGGGTACTGGCATGGGTGGTCTGTCTTCTCGATGTGGTTGCTTTTCACATTTGGGATATCCCAAATCCCTTCCTCCATAACCCATACATCCTCCGGATTCTTACCTAGTGGATTGCTAGAGTATTCTCCCGCCCTCGGTCCTTTGTAAAATTTCTTAGATGGGTATTTCGATGGTACCCTGACTGGATCCAAATTGAATTTGTAGTTATCGGTCTTTGTGAACCATAGAATCACCTCGTACCGACCGCTGAACCTTTTTCTACTATGCAGTCCATGGCCATAATGCCATACTAGCCGATTTCTGAGTTTTAGTCCATTACGTTTGAAAATGGGGGCAATCTCGTAATCGAGAGGCCATATCTCTCCATTTTCCACATAGTTACCCACTTGCCAGCAAATACTTCCGTCATTATGCACCAAAGGGACTATCAATGATATGACGTACTCCTGCCACTCAATATATTTCTTGATATCAATTTTATTTTCATATTCCTTACCTATGTTATATGGCGGCGATGTGACGACTAGGTTGAATCGTCGGCGCTGTCCAACTGAGGAGAGCAAATCCGCGACGTCACCATCCCAAAGCAAATAGCTATTCCGAAGGAGAGGTAGTTTGTTTGTTATTTTTGCTTCTATCATAATTCCGTCGTGAGCTAGCTCATCTTTCCTCAGCTCGTGGCTTAGGCTACTTAATTCATCCTTCTACAATTATATCGGTTCCAGGCCTATTGGACATTTGAGGCTCAAAACTAAGAGAGTCAATCCGCGTTTACAAGACTTAATTCGCGCCTCATATGAAGTGTCCTTCTCATTAGCAGTTCCCGCCTATCCCTTGCTTGGCGCACCCCGCGAACGACAGCCCCCCCAAAAATCCCTATATTCCCCCGCTCTTTGAAAATCTAGTTGGATGCTCTTTCCCTCTCCCTTAGGCTGGTCCCATGTAAGTTGGGAGAGGGATCTCACGAAGTGAGCAGGGTGAGGTCCGCTTCCGGTATCTGCAAATGGGTTCCGGTATCGAACAGATATTAACCTCTTCATTCTTAATATCTTATACTCTCCTTCCGCCCTTTGTGCCCTTTGCGCCTTTGCGGTTAAAACGCTTTGGCTACCATCCCTCGTCGGTAAGCGTTAACCATTTGATGGGTATTAGCTAGGTTTTGGCGGGGTTTCTGAGGGGTTTTTAAGGGGTCTTTGGTGGGTCGGAGATGGGTCGCCGATGGGCAATCGTGAACCCCTATCTGTGCTGGATCGGCCTGAATTATGCCGCTCTAACCGGTCATCGAGATTATTCGTCTGACCGATGTAGAACTTTCCATCTGGATTTTGAATGATGTAGACGGTGTAGGTCATGGTAGCAAGAAGCCCCTTTGCAGGGGCTTGCTTGCGGGACCGACGAGACTCGAACTCGCGACCTCCGGCTTGACAGGCCGGAAGAATCCGACGGGGGAAGAGGAGTGATTCGCTATTTAGTCGCTGTGGATGGTCTCGAAAAGACTCCGCACTTATTGTTATACCCAATACCTCGCATCCAATTCACTCCAATATTGATAGCTCCAAGCTTGGAGGTATGAACCATGGCATCCCGACAATCTGGCCTCCGGATGAAATGTGATGCTCAAGATCTGCAATGTCCTTTTGAAATATGGCCGAGATGCGCATATCGACGTCCGGCAATATTTCCGAAGGAGAATCTTCTGTGCATGGGGAGCCAATTAAACCAGGTTTCCATTAGGCAGGGCATCGGTTCTAATTGTCTCATTCGAAACCGGCAGATGCCCATGCCCTATCGGCATTTCTCAACAACTCGCGCGAGGCTCGAGAAGAGTGCCAAATCACATCGCTTGCCACAATGGCAGCAGATGAAATCATCAAATCCATAACCGCGGAAAGAAAGGATCTCAAGGATGAATGAAGACAAGGATAGGACATCCGGATTGACCAATGAAGAAGCTCAATTTATGGTGGACGAGCTTAATGCATTACCCCAACGGAGGCTCGATATGGAAGATAACGACTTTAGATGGTATGAACAGGGTGAAGAAGCCGCTAAAGAAATTATAGAACTCTCAGGCGATCCTAATCCAGATTGGTACGAAATCGCTATGCTTGTAGATGTTTTTTGCAGTGAGGAATACGATCACTACCGCGGGGACTTATGTTGGGAGGATTGGAGCGATGAAAACTCCTTGCCCACAGAAACAATCGCGAAGCACTTGGAAATTTATCGTCAATTGACTGATCTACGTGAAATCCCCATCGAGGAGTATCGACACCTTAATGCAGACCGGGTGGATGCTCTTCTGAAGCCTCTCTTACCCGACGAGCCAAGAATACCAGCAATAGACTACGAGGTTGCATGCCCATCATCGTTTGTTGACAGTTGGTGGGAATGGAAGAAAGAGTTACTATCGCGCCTCAAGGTTGGATGATTAGTTGAGGAGCTTACGTCAGAATCGATTTATTTTATGGTGCGGCCAATACGACAATGCCGGGCAACCGTTGATTTGAAAGGTGGGTACTAAATGAATAAAAGTGAGGGTGAGGCGCTGGCACTCTGGTTTATCAAAAGCGCCATTGATGCCCAACGGCTATCGCGGTTCGACCTCGCTCGGGAATTATACCTTGGGCACAAGCAGCACAACCTGTGGCGAAGGAAATCTGAAAGCATGACGAGCTATCTCAAGTATATATCCACCTTGTATCCAGAACTGTCTTTGCGCACCTGCACGCGACATTACAGGGTGCACGAAAAGCTGGTCGTCCGTTCCAGAATAAGCATATCTACTTTGATGGATTTTGATTTCACGATTTTGGCAGCAGCCGCTGAGGACCAAGACTTAAATCCCCCAGCGCTGAGGACCATCATATCAAAACTGCATACCATGGTCAAAAACGGTGCCAGTCAACAAGATGTTCGAAAGCAGTTTAAAGTATATGCCGAGAGGAATCGGGCGAATATACCACGCCTTCTTGCACTGATTCAGGAGTACGATGACCAGATCGTGTCTTATACAACGAACAAGGAAGGAGAGCATGCATAAATGGTAGCCAATCACTGGTTTTAAACCTTGAGGCTCGCCGGGCAAGTATTTCATGTATTTGCCGCTGCTTACGATTCTGTGGCTTTTAAATCCCGTTTGGCGAGGAGAAACTCCCAGATTTGGGGCGGCAGTTGACTACCTTATTTGCAGTAAAAGTAGCCCCTTCGGATACAGAAAAACCGCTCTATTGAGGCCAATACTGGCCTAAATCCCTAGTTGCAGCGATATCTTTCTCGACGGAGGAGCCTTCATCACTATGCTTTATCCAGCTATGTGGCCTGCCTGGTGCTTTATGATGGGCTAGGCTAGGGCAATTTGTCGAGGGAAAAGAGGAGTAATGATATGATAGGCGAAGAGATACCAGCCCTCCCCAGAAAAATCAAACACGTCATCAACCGACCGCTGGAGATCGAGGACCTCGAGATCATTTTTGCGAGTGCTGGATCCTGGCGGCTATATTATAGCCTCCTGCTATCTACCGGCCTGAGCTGCATTGTGGTGGCCAACCTCGTCCACTGGAATATTGACCACCAGCGCTGGGCGATTAGGCTGCCTGAAGGTCGAACCGGTCGGTTTACCCTCATACGGCTCACAAGACAGATGATGGAACAGATCCCCTCAGATCGATTGCCTGGCGAACCCCTGTTTCCAGCGCTATTTGTTGATGTCGAAGATGAATTGATTTTCAAGGAGGAATTGCACTCAAAACTTGGAGAGCCGCTCGATTATCTGCAAGCCTTACTCGGTGCGGCAGATCGGCCAATCGCTAGCTTGTTCTCCTTCACATTGACCCACAGATACCTTGTGCAGAACCGGGACACGCCTGATCCAGACTGGCGGGCGCTTTTGGAGAAGACTAACGACATACTACGCTATCCTGGGGAACCTACAGTACTCAATTGAATCTCCAGCGCCTAATCTCAAAATGCTTCTGGCACCCCTTGGTGAAGTAGGATTACGAGGAATAAAGAGAGTCAAACACCGGCAAGTACGAAAAATACCCAGGGCAGTGTTTATTGTCGGTTTTTACAAGCGGCATTCGGGGATGCCCCTGGATAGGTCGTTTTTGAGGAGAAATGGCTTCTAAAAACGGTTTTGTGGTGGCACATTTTTTGGTGGCAATATGGGCTTTGAGCGCTCGATAAACGCCCTTCAAGGCGTCCAGCCCTGGACAGTTTACATCTTTTGGCAATCGGCTCAAGATCGATGCCGAACGGGAACAGATCATCGGCGAGATCGGACTCCACCCACTACTGCCAATTTGATATTTAGTTAAGAAGTTTCCTAAACACTGCAGTAATAATGTTCTGTTCAGGCTTCTTGGACATGAGGAGATTTTTCAATGTTATGGAAAAACCAATTGCTGCTGAAGCAATCCCCAATGGATTTCCTTCACTTCCTAATATGGCTAGGATACCACCTATTGAGGCACCAAAGGTCTCAAACGATTTTAGGGATGCTGCTACGGTCTCATTCCGTGATAGAATCGTCTTCTCCAAGATATTCGCTAAGAGTTCAAGATTTTGCTCAGATTGAAGACGCCCGCCGGAAGACAGCTGATCTCTGAAAGCCTTATAGAATTCCTTCCGATCTGCTACAATCTGATGAAAAACATGCAGGGGTTTTCTAAGTGCTTCATCGAATCGAATGTCATTCAATAGTCGAGCTGATAGTGTCGCTGTGAGTAGTGTTTCATATTGATATTGTGCATCCATTTCCTCTACGGATTTGATATACTTCCCCTGAGATGCCAATAATCGGTCGTACTCAGATTTATGCTCAATTATTGAATATGGGTGTAGATTTAATTCTACTGCCATCGCCAAGGCAGACGCTAGACCTAAGAGTGTTGGATTAGGTCCGACGCTCGAAGCAATCTCCGCAAAGGCTTGCCTAGATTCATTGTGCCATTCGAAAGGATGACGAATTATCACGAGATGTCCATCTAACGCGAGAGATTTTGTACTGACGAGATTGTTCGCCACGACTCCTAATTGCTCGAAATCAATTTCTTCAATATTTTTCTTTCTTAGTAATCTACCATAGAGCAAATCCAACAAAACAACTCTATCACCAATCAGATATCCGGATTTCAACAAAGTATCAAAATCATCACTTAAACCATATGCGACGCTTTGAATGTGCGCACCTTCACGGTTTTTAACAGAGGTTCTTGAATCCTCCTCGTAGTGCCAGATATTGGTAAGATCGTCTCGTAACTTATGGATATTCGATTTATCTATTCGCTCGGGAACAAAGATTGGAACTCCATGATCATCAATTTCTATTTTTAGACGGCGCTGTACTGCGTCTATATAATCAACAGTAAATTGGGTGGCTGGGTTCGTCCTATTCATTCTCCAGTACCCCCTCAAGCCAGGCAGGAACGGTATCGTGGAATATTTCTCTCAGAGACGCCAATATAGCGGGCCTAAAAGTCTGGTCTAAATTCGGTACTTCTTCGTGATAAGTTTCTTCCAGTTGTTCTAACGTATAACGTAGGTGGTCCTTTCCATAATCATCGATGCTGTTTACCCAATCGATTAGCTCTTTCTGCATTCTTTCACATTGTTGAGATGCGGTTGTTTGCGCTTTGATAACATTAAAAGTGGTCAACTCGAAAAGATCGCGCTTAGCAAATATCAACGTTTCGAGCAAGGTAATCCAGACTTCCCAGGGCATATTTTCGGTCGACATAATATCTAGATGAAAATCATTGTCGCTGATCAAAACACCATCTGGATGGATAAGGGATAGCCTAATATGCTCCCAGAACGAAGTTGGACTGATTGACCATAGGTCTTCAAGATAATCACATATATATGCTTCTTGAAATTTTCGAGCATTTACATTATATGAGATATCGTCTTCTACCAATGACTCAACAAGTTCTTTTGCCTCTGATAAGGGCAAGGTTTTTAGAAAATCGTGCCGTGACTCAATCCAGTGACCTGAGAAAAACTCAGTTTGTTTTTCTTCTAGACTCATTTTCATCATCTCACCCAAAAACATATTCTGAACTCGTTCATCCTCGAGCAGACTAGTTTGCTTCCCTTCGAGCGCGATTGTACCGATCCTAAACACATACCCCCGATGGCATACATCCAACGCCATCCGAGCATTCTGCTCAACGAGGAGGATGCTGGTGCCGTTTCGGTTGATATCGACGAGCTTTTCGAATATCAAATCAACATAGTTTGGCGATAGGCCGAGCGAGGGCTCGTCTACCATCAATAACTTTGGATTTAGAATAAGGCCACGACCCAATGCCAGCATTTGCTGCTCACCGCCAGAAAGAGTGCCAGCCTTTTGCCGGATTCGATCCTTCAGCTGGGGAAAAAGGGTAAGTACCCGATCAATTTCCGTTGCTACTACCTTTTTATCTCGAATGATGTAGGCTCCCATCTCTAGGTTCTCCCGAACAGTCATTGCCGGAAAAATCCGCCTGCCTTCTGGGATTAGGGACATACCTTTTTTGACCAGTTGATCCGTGCGAAGGCCTCTAATGCTTTCCCCATCAAAAAATATCTCTCCTCTATCAATGATGCCCCCCGTTGCATCAAGCACACCGCTGACTGCGTTCAATGCCGTGGACTTACCTGCCCCATTGGGGCCGATCATAGCCACAATCTCGCCTTTGTCCACATTGAAGGAGACCTTTTCCAGTGCCCTAACCGCACCATAGCAGACGGTTAGATCTCTAGCTTCAAGCAGCAATTTCTTTGCCTTTCCCCAAGTAGGCTTCGATGACCTGCTCGTCTTGCCTGATTTCATCTGGAGAGCCTTCGGCAATCTTCCTGCCATGGCTGAGAACTATGACGTGGTCCGACAAGTCCATTACCACGTTCATGTTATGCTCTATGAAAAGGATGGTTTTACCCGAATCCTTAAGGTCCCGGATGATCCGCATTATCTCATGAATCATCTGTGGGGATAATCCAGCCGTCGGTTCGTCCAGGAGAAGGATCTTAGGATCAAGGGCAAGAGCGCGGGCAATCTCCAATAGCCGCCGCTGACCATGAGACAGTTCCTCCGCCAGAGCATCCTGCTTTTCAGCCAGACCGACAAGTTCCAGGTAACCAAGTGCCTTAATTCTATTTTCACGCTCTTCGGTTTGCATTTCCCTGGACTGGAGCAGGGCAGGTAAGAGACCTTCGCCCTTGGGATACTTCAGTCCCAGCAGTACGTTTTCCAATGCCGTCATTTGGGGCCAGAGGCGGATATTCTGGAATGTACGTCCGAGGCCCAGCCTCGCAATCATGTGAGGACTCATTGCATTGATGCGTGTACCATTGAAGTGAACCTCACCATCGTCCGGCCGCAAGAGACCAGTGAGGATGTTAAACAGGGTAGTCTTCCCCGCTCCATTAGGTCCAATGAGTGCAGTGATCTTACCCGGTTGGAGTTCTACAGACAGGGTATCCAAGGCCTTAACACCGTCAAACTCCATGGAAACATCTGATATTCTCAAACCAGCCATAAAACCTTACCTGAACCTGAACTTCCCCAGGATACCCTGAGGACGTTTCAGCATGAGAACAACAAGCAGGAGGCCATAAATCATCTGCCTCAGGGGCGCGGCCACAGAGGAGGGCATCCCCAGGAATCTGAGCAGTTCAGGCAGGATCACCAATATGGCCGCACCAACAAACGATCCGGGAAGGCTGCCCATCCCGCCGAAGACCACCATGAGCAGGATGGTGATGGACTCCATTACGGTGAAGCTGGATGGATCAATAAAAGTGATGTAATGGGCATAGAGACTTCCGGCGATACCGGCGAAAAAGGCTCCGATGACAAATACCTGAACCTTGTGCCGATCAACATCTTTACCCATCGCCTGGGTAGCAATCTCATCCTCCCGGATACCCCGGAGGATCCGCCCAAAGGGTGAGTTGACCACTCGTCCAATGACGAAATAGGTCAGGAGAACAAACAAGACCACTAAGATGAGGTAGGACCATATCTCCGATAACTCAAAACCGGCTATTGAGAAGCCGGGAATCCCGGGAAGGCCCATAGGACCCCTGGTCAGGACTACCCAGTTCTTAGCCACCGAATAAACAATCACGCCGGCGCCAAGGGTGGCCAGAGCAAGGTAGTCACCCTTTAGGCGCAGGGTGGGAAAAGCAATGACCACACCCAGAATCGATGCCATCAAGGCACCTGCTACAAGTCCGATCCATGGTGATATCCCCCAGTTGAGTGCCAGGAGAGATGATGTATACGCCCCCATGGCCGAGAAGGCCGCATGTCCAAGTGCCGGCAGGCCGGTATAACCCACAATCAGATTCAAGCTGATCACCAAGATCATATAGATACCGGTAATGATCAAGATATGGAGCAAATATTCCATAGCCTCAGAGCCTCTCCGGCTCTGTCTTGATCCCCATGATGCCGCCAGGCCTGAACAGTAGAAAAATTATCAGGATGGCAAAAGCAATGGCGTCCTTCCAGCCGGCTTGAATCTTCCAGATGCCCAAGTTCTCGGCTAGACCTAGAAAATAGCCGCCCAAGACTGCTCCCGGGATGCTTCCGATCCCACCAATAATGGCAGCAATCATGCCCTTGAGGATGGCATTGAAGCCCATGGTCGGCTCAAGATTCGTCTCAAGGGAAATGAGAATGCCCGCCGCTCCCGCCAGAGCAGATCCAATGAAAAACACAGCCATAATAATCACTTCAGAATTAATGCCTACCACACTAGCTGCTACCGGATCATCCGCCACCGCTCGCATGGCTTTGCCCAGTTTGGAATACTTCACGTACAGCCACAGGGCCACAGAGAGCGTGATACTGGAAACCAGAATCAGGATGTGTATATCTGTAATCACCGCACCAAGGACATGGTGTCCCACTACCACCGGTCCCGTTCGTATGGTCAGTATTTGAGCACCGTAAATGAGCTGGATCATGTTCTGGATGAATATGAAGATGCCAAAAGAGGCCAGCAGAAATATGAGATTTGATGCTTTCTGTTTGCGTAGGAGGTAGTAGACAAGCCTGTCAATGGCAAGGCCCACACCACCAGCTATGAAGGTGGCTAAGAAAAAAGATACAAAAGGATTGTAGCCACGGGTGATGGCAAAGGTGTAGGCCAGATAGGCGCCGATAGTGTATACGGCTCCATGCGCAAGATGGAAGAACTTTACCGTCCGGTAGATAATGGAGAAGCCGAGGGCGATGAGGGCGTAGATGGAGCCGGTGATGAGGGCGTTGACAATAAGTTGAATTATTATTCTATCTCCAATCCGAGGCTTCTGTTAAGAAAATCGACCACTTGAGGCGGATCTATAATTTTCTTAACTGAAGAATCAAATATGTTTCCTCATCGTTGACGTACTTCATATCAACTACAAGCGGGAATCTATCCGTAAGGAATATTTCTAATTTGGATGGAACATACTTAGTTGAAGAGGCCACTAGAATTCGTTTTGCGTCGTTATAGAAGTAGGATTCAACCGTTAAAGCTGCATCCACATCGCTCGAATTCTGTGCGATACAGCAATCAAAATCAAAATCAGACTGGTCAAAACCCACATCTTCAAGCGGATTAAACAGGAATTTTTGATTATAAATACTGTTGTAAGACAAAATCAGATCTTCTTCGGTGCGTCCACCAATAAGATCCACACCCAATATGAAAGAATCATCTGGCGTTAAGAAATCTATCAACTGCTCGGTTAACCGTCCTTCCCTATAATTTCCGAATGTACCGCCCAGTAAACATACAAATCTGTTTGAAAACTTGTTGCTTTGAAGGACACTTTTATAGCGATTCAGATTTCGAAGGTCCCCGTTGATTGCGAACAGATCGACTCTATCCCTATAGTTCTGACTCTCAAGATTATATTTATCAATATAATTAATCGCTGTCAATATCATATGATAACTAAAATCAACAAGCGCACATTTAATCTTCTTCTCAGGATGCATATTAAGAAGCGTGTTTATCATCACATGAGGCTCACGTCCATCTCCAACACCTAGGTCAATTAGAATGGATGCTTTATCCTGAGAAGGCTTCAACACTGCTTCGGCGATTGCAGGAAAACAATTTCTAAGAGCTAGGTCTGCTGTGTCAGGCAATGCGTAGTTAGGATTTTGCTTAAGACTAAGATATTCTTTTGTACCCGAAAGATTCCAATATAGAAATTTGCTATCAATCGCGTTATAATATTCAATCTCATCAAGTATATCTTTGAGGATATCAATGTTCGTTACATTATTTTGGACATAACAAGGCAGCAACCGACTAGGGATTCCTAGCTTACGCTCCATATTTTGATTGCGATGTCCATCCGCATCAGTGTATATGGGTTTCCGTTCTAATTCATCTAATATTGAAGGGGCCCATTCAATTGCAAAATGAGTGGGCAGTGAAAAAGATATGTCCTCTAGGTGGAAATCAACAGTGATGAAATTGATTCTGATATTCTCAAGTAAGTGCTTATGCTCTGATGTTAGATCCCTATTTAGTCCATCAACGTAAGCCTTAATTCGCTCTTGACTTTGGACATCATCAGCGCGGGCCACAACACTAATTATGGATGGGTCACTATCACTTGGTTTGCAACTTAGTATTTTGATTCGGATATCCTGGAGGAACTCGTTAAATCTGGTTCGATTGGGATTGATAGCATTATATACGCGCGAGGCTCGCGCTTCGGTTGTGCTCATCATATCTGCAAGCCTGAGAATTGCAGCTATGGATTTCAAGTGTACTTTTAGGTCACGACCAATGGGCCAGAATTCGGGAATATTTGAAAAATCACCTCTGGTATGTGAGGAAATGATATATGCGATAGCCTCCGCAGAAGACTGATCAGTAACATATCCTAAGTTGGTAAGGTTACCATGTAGAAATTTTGCGCCCTCACTTGCATGATCGATATCATCTCCCGTCTTTGCGCAATCATGCAATGCAGCGGACAAGGACAGTAAGAACAATATTTCGTTGGGAAATTCATCCTCATGTCCTTTAATTAGATGCCAAATAATGTTTTCGACATCCCTAACATGTTGGTAGCCCTGATCGGTACCCCCTATTTGCGACCGGATGAAGTCATGATAGGCCTTATTCCAATAATCCGAATAGGACATTCCTAATTGGTGATAGTCATCCAGTCTGCTTCGGAAGAAACCGTTTCCAGCATTTGAGTATTGAGGAAGATTCATAAATCAAATAGGCTATGGTACAAATTTTTCAATTACAACCGAACTCCCATCCGCATTCAGCCGCTTAATCATGACTGGCTTAATTACATCTCCCATTTCATCGAAAGTTGTTTTTCCTGTAACCCCTGGGAAATCATTAATTTGATATAGCTTACTCTTAACTTGGTCAATGTTATAATTTGCCTCATTGAGGGCCATAATCATGATATTTGCAGCATCAAAACCATGACCAGCGACAACATCGGGCATCATTCCAAAACGGTTATTATAATCGCTGACGAAATTCAATACTAACCTCTCGGAACTCTGTATATCGAAAGCTGGCGTAGAAAATATTATGCCCTTCGCGGCGCTTCCGGCTATTTTGAGAAAATCAGGAGATTCAACAGATAGGTTTGCACTTATTTCTACATGGATTCCTGCCTCAGTCAGCTGCCGAATCAATAAGCCATTTTCAATTGGCTGGCCAGGCAGATACAAATAGTCAATCTCAATGTTTTTTAATTTGTTCAATAAAGTTCGAAAATCAGTTGCTCCCTGATCATAACCTTCGAATATTGCCACCCCGCCACCACTTGATTCAAATGTTTCGACAAAGCGCTTACCAAGTCCTAAACCGTAGTCATTATTTACATATATTACAGCGCATCTCTTAATCTTCTTCCTGTTAATCAGATAATGAGCCATCATGGCACCGTCGAAATTATCTGATGCCCAATTTCTAAATATGTAATCGCCAGCATCACGTACTTTCGGATTTGAGGCGCCTGGTGCTAATATTACAACCTGCTCTTTCTCCGCTAAAGGGGCGATAGCGAGAGTAACGCCGCTGATCAAATCTCCAATGATGAGTTTTACGCCATCAACAGAGGTTAATTTCTTGAATCCGCTAATCCCCTCAGCCGGCAGTCCTCTTGAGTCTTCAGCGATGATCTTAATAGTTGCCCTGCTTGTTGAATCATTATACTGCTCGATCGCCAATTGAATTCCCTGAAATGATTGCACACCCGGTTGAGCCAGGTCTCCTGTTAGAGGCAAAATCACGCCAATTTTTATTGCCTCATCCTTCTTTCGAGAGCACGCACTGCTGATTATGACAACACTCAGCATAAAGACTGCGGTATACAATAAATAGGATCCAAGCCGATATTTTAGACGGTACACGATCTTGATGCTCCCGTTTGAGGTTGGTTGGTTAAAAGATGTTGCTAGCGGCCAGGTGTTGGGTCAATATATGGCGCACCCAGCTGCACACGGAATGTTATCTTATGTGGCAGTTGATGTCAAGCTTACTTAACAAGTTCAATAGTAGGATAAGATAAAATCTTGGAAGGAACTGATCGAAATCGGGGAGGCGTGCACGGAATGGCCAGGATGCAAAATATTTCCTCACACGGTCCGGCAGCACGGGTTCTTTTCGCCTCGAATAACCGACCGAATATTCGTATTTGAATAATAGGTGGTAGAGAACCCTTTGTCTCTCTTATCGGCATTTTTCCATTGTCCAAGTAACCTCCGTTTATTGGACTCATCACAGACTGTCCAACAACTCCTCTGAAATAGGCAAAATACCGCCCAAAAACTCATCTGAAAATCAGCGTCCAGTTACTCGACCTCACAAACGTTAAACCGACAAAAAGAAAGGAGTGCACCATGCTGATCGGCTATGCCCGGGTGTCCACCAGTGGCCAATCCCTGGACCTGCAGCTTGATGCACTAAACGCGCTGGGCTGCGAGAAAATATTCCAGGACGTGGCCAGCGGAGCCAGGTCAGAGCGACCGGGACTGGAAGAGGCTTTGGCGTATCTGCGTAGAGGAGATACACTGGTGGTGTGGAAACTGGACCGACTGGGTCGTTCCTTGAGGCACCTGATCAAGGTAGTGACCAGGCTTCACGACGAAGACAAATCTTTTCAGAGCCTGCAAGAAAGTCTGAACACAAACACCTCCAACGGACGACTGATCTTCCACCTATTTGGCGCCTTGGCGGAATTCGAGCGGGACCTGATCAGGGAGCGGACAATAGCTGGCCTAGCTACAGCGCGTGCCCGAGGTAGACTTGGCGGACGTCCCAGAGTCATGGACGAGCAGAAAATCACCATGGCAAGAGCCCATCTTGCAGATCCCAATAATACTGTAGTAGACGCCTGCAGTACCTTGGGCGTGTCGAGAGCCACCTTGTATTCCTATCTGAAGCCCCGACCTGGCAGTGCTACGACCGCAAATTGAGGGCTACTAGCTATGCAAAGCGCTGCCCCTACTTGGACGCATTTAAGCCATGGATTACTCCAGGTCATAGATCTGTTTATTGGCAACCAGCATTCCATACAGGACGTTGATAACTCTCAAATGAGAACGATCAACGTCCTGTACTGGTCGTGAGCGGATAATTCCAAGGTAGCTTTTTTGGGCCAAGCCCGAAATAAACTCAGGCCTCCACACATACAATAACAGAGTCCTCTCGCGGGGCAAGGAGTCCGCCAAAAACGCTAAAAATACCCCGGTCGAGAGGGATCCTGTCAAACTCAAGAGGGACACAATTGGAAAATTGAGAACCATATCTTTGTACAACAACATGCCGCTCAATCGTGGCGGCTTCCTTGACGCTACAGCGCTCGTAAAAAAAGGAGATCGGGTTGAAAAAGGACAGCATTTAGCGGATTCAAAGTTGACTCGCGCGGGGCGAGTTTCTTTGGGCAGGAACCTAATCACCGCCATCATGCCCTACTGCGGCCATAATTACGCAGATGGTACAGTGATCTCGTAGTCGGCGGCCAAGAAGTTGACCAGTGAAAATATCAATGATCTGAACCAGAAGCTCAACGCCAATTCATCGACGAGCGCGGGCAGGTTTACGACCTATGGCAAGCGGCACAAGATCGATGCCGAGAACTGGGCGCAGCTGGAGCCAATTCCCCTCGAATAACCGACGGAAAAGTCGTATATGAATGTAGGCAAGAAGAAACACTTCTTGCCTGAAATTCATCACTGACGGAGGCACACCATGGCTACCTGGGTTGTCAGCCCTCAGAAGTTCTTGGCATCTGATGAAGTTCGCGGCTTGCGGAGAATAATTTCCGACGCTGCTACGCTGGCTAAGGCCCGGGGCGTCCAATGTGCTGTCCGAGACCAATTGATCATCGAGCTAGCCCTGGGCACTGGCTTACGAGTATCTGAGATTTCAAACCTCAAGGTAGATGACCTGTACCTGAAAAAGGGCCAGAACACGCTACACGTGCGAAACGGCAAGGGCGGAAAGGCTCGTACCGTACAGTTTTCACCCGGGCTAAAGAACCTGATCCGGGGCTACTTGGACTACCGTAGAACCGATAGCGATTATCTGTTCCCCTCTCAGAGAAATCCGAGGATGACCCCCTCGGGCTTGCAGCAGACCTTCAAGCGCTGGGCCGCCAAGGCAGGACTCCCAAAACGTTACTCGATTCACTGCCTGCGGCACACCTATGCCACCCGGCTGCACAAGGCCAGCGGCTACAACCTGCGACTGGTCCAGAAACAGCTGGGGCACAGCAGTGTGTCGACCACGCAAGTTTATGCCGACGTGCTTGACGAGGATGTTACCAAGGCATTAGCCTGTCTGGACCTCGAGCAGGAACAGCCAGGTTTTGCAGCTTCCACCAACGCATGATTTCCAAACCCAAACGAGGATAAAACCATGACACGACCGCAGATACTAAGAGCAGCAAGTCTGGGCCAGGCACTACTCAGCGCAACGGTGCTGCTATTGCAGATCGTCGACCTGCTTAAAAGCCGCCCTGTACAGACCGATGTCGGAAGCGCGCCTTCCGCGTGAGGCCGAAAATCAGGTGGTGGATATTGATCTCCGCCACTTGATTTTAGGCTGCATCATTGCCGGGTCAACTGTCGCATTGCTCGCTTTGGCGGTGAGTACCCTTAAAGATCGAGCCCGCCTCCGCCGCCAGGAAGCGCTGCTGCAGGGCTCAGAAAGACTGCTGCTACTGATCCGGCAAATAAGAAGAGAAACACCCGCAGATCCTGATGCAGGAAAGGAAGGAGCCTCATGAAATGCCAATGAAGAAAATCCGCATCACCTTGACAAACCAATCCCTGGCCAAACTTGCGTCTCTCGTGGCCAGCGGCTCTTTATTGGCCTCTAATGTCTTCACGGTCACCGCCGGCATCCGGGACAATCTTAGGGACAACCGCCGGCAGCGAATCAAGTCGGGTCTGCAGGCCGGCGCGGAGATCGCAGCCAGCCTGGCTGCATTAGCCCGGGTGATCAGCGAAACACTGGCGCGGCACAATGGCACGGGCAGTTAGGATCTACCCGCCCGATGAGCGGCGCAACGTGCCGGGCAATCTTCTCTGTCCCAGCTGTGGTAACACATCGGTCTTTTCCATTGATCTGCATCTGAGGCACAGCCTCAGCATCCGGCCCAGTGGGTTGGAGATCGGGTTGGACCGAGTTCCAACTGAGAAGTTTCTCAAGGCCCTGCAGAAGAACCTCTATAAGGTGCTCGACAGAGGATTTCTCGAGGAAAAACCAACGATCAGCTGCTCCAACTGCGGCGACGATGAAAGCGTCGACCTTTTGGAGCGGACGGTGGATGCCTGCTGGAACGCAGGGTGCCCTGGTTGTTGGTATTGCGCGAATTTCCTCGACGAGGAAACTGTCCGGGAGCTGTGCTCAGACTGCCTGATCGCCAAGGATGGAGAGATCGATCCCGAGACCTGCGAGTACGGCTGTCCCCACTACGATTACGGCCTGGGAGACGTGCGGGATCATTACGGTTTTTCCCTCGCAGATCTGAAAACTGAGCTGGCTTTTCCCAGGCTGAAGAGTGGCTGAAGGTCGAAGCAGCTGCTTAAGTATACCTGGACAGGGGCTGGGAGCTTTGGCTTCCGGCCCCTTTTTCCCTCGAAGAAAGGCGGTAATAGGGATGAAACTAATCTGCGCCGACTGCGGCAATTACACCCATTTCGAAGCCGAAGTTGAAGGCCTGCAGGTTATTCAGGTTTCTCCTGGAGGATTGGTGATCGGGGATCGGGACCAGGAGGGCGCATTTGACGCCGGCAGCTGGATCCGCATGGGCCTGCAAGACCTGGTCGACTACTGCGTCAAGATGGACCTGGAGGCCCTCAGGTGGGATTCCTCGTCGAAGAAATACATTAATCCGCACATTAGTTGCGCCCGGTGTGGCAGCAATAGGGTGTGCGTGCCCTACAGGGATTGGTCACCACCCCGGAAAAGTCAATTCCTCGACGAGGAAATAAATGAAAACCGCCAGGAATACAGCTGGCTAAGAAAGGAGCGTCGCTATGCAGATTCAGTGCCGGTCGTGCGATAATCAAAAATCGTTCGTCCTACCCTTGTGGACCCGGGCCACCTTCAAGATCGAGGAAGGCGGCGCCATCAGCATTCTGCATGTCCGCCAGCTAGAATTTCTCGAGGAAAAACTGGTGGATCAGGCCAGCCTGGCAGCCCTGAATTGCAGCGAATGCGGCTCAAACGATGTGGCTGTTGATTTTGGTGAATATGGCCAGGAAACCCAAGCCCGCCAGGAGCTGCTGGCATTGGAGGGCTTATGACCCAGGATTATAAAAACCAGATCACCTCGCAGGTGAGGGAGGCCATCAACCGCCATATTGAACGGCTGAAGCAGGAACACCCGGAACTGCTGCTCACCAAGCGGTGGCGCATCCCCTGGCCGAAAGGTTTTTCCGAGGGAAACAACTGTGTTCCGGTAGTGACTTCCTGCAAGCAGGGCCAATACCTGGTGGGGCAGGTGGAGTTTGTACTGCCTCAGAACCTGGAACTGGACTTGGAGGCCGTGGAGTTAGTGCTGAAGGATGAACCTTTTGTCGACGAGAAAATAGTCTCAGTCTCGCCTTCGCCGGATGATCCTCTGGACCTGCTCAATGACCTGGTCAGTGGCATCAACGGCTTTTTGGAGAGCCTGTCAGGAGGTGCGTTGCTCTCCGCCCGAACACCGATCTTCGAGGAGAAAAGTCTATTTGGTGGCGGCCTTGGCAAACCTCTCACGGTCCATGGTTCTCGGGAATCTGGATCTATCAGAGATGACGCCGGCATTGAGGAAGTTCGGCGCCAGATGCTCCGCAGTCCCTACATGCCTGAGTGGTATGTCACGATTCACAGCCGGCAGGTAGCTGATGACCTGCTGACTAGGCTGGCCGAAGGCTACCTGCAATATAACCGCAAGCTTGGCCGGACTGTGACCCTGCAGGAGTATTTCAAGCAGTACAGCGATTACCTGCTGAAGGAAAACAAGCTCCATCACTACTGCCCCTATAAGGGCAAGCCGGTGAGCCTGGATAGCGATGATTGGTGCACCGAGAGTTATTGCTCCAAGAAACCCTACCACGCCGAATGCACCCAGGCTACCCTGCGCTTCGGCGCTCAACCTGACGACCTTTAACCCTTTACCGAGGAGAAAACCATGCTCAGCGCTTTACAGCGCCTTTTGCCGATGGCGGAGAAAGTCGTCGACAGGAGGACGTCATTGCCTATTCTCAAAGAGATCTGCATCTCAGGCGGCCAAGCCCGAGTAACCGACCTGGAAACCATGCTGGTGATGCCCGTTCCAGATCAGGGTGCCTACACAATACCTGTGGCGATCCTGAAGAAGATTCTGTCGACAAAACCTCAGAGCCTGGAGGTAGAACCTGATAAGGATCACAAAGTCACAGTACGCTATGGCGACCTGTCAATCACCTACCCGGGCAAAAACCCACAGGATTTCCCGGCTTTACCCCGAGAAAAGTTCAAACCTCTGGGCGAATGGTCCCGGGAGGTGTTCCAGTGCCTGGCTGTCCAAACTGCCTACTGCTCCAAAGACGAGCTCAAGGGATCCCTCTTGGGCGTCCACGTCTCGCAAAGCAAGGGACAGCTGAGCGCCGCGGCCACCGACGGCCACATTTTGAGGCTCCAGAATGGCCTACAGGGCGGCAAAGAGACTTACGAGGGGGATTCTACCGGTCAGGCCGCTTTCGCTCCTTAGCAAGCTTGCCAGGGGGCATACCAAGCTTGGTAGGTCTGATACTCATGTGAGTTTCGCCCTGCCTGGTGACGTCACCCTCTTTGTGCGTCTCATTGACGAGAAATACCCAGATGTTGAATCGGTAGTTCCCCAGGAGTTTACCGGTGAGGCGCTGCTGGACCGGGACAAGGCTTTGGCAATCATCAAGGCCGCCAAGCCCTTTATCAACAGAGACACTCACCTGGCCGTAGTTGATCCAGCAAATGGACAGACGCGACTCCTGGTTGAAAACCTGGAGGAACAAACCCACTGGCAGGCGCCATTGCCGGTCACCAAGCACACAGGAGAACAGTTCGGCATCGGTTTTGACCTACTTCTGCTGGAAAAAGTGCTGTCTGGTCAGCAGTCCCCCACCGTCCGGTGGCAATACACCAGTCCCGATACGGCGTCAATCTTTACCGAGGTCGGCAAACAGTGGCAGAGCGGCGCTAAGACGCTGCTCATGCCCATCCGATTAAAAGAGGAGGAAACTCATGTTCCAGAACGTAGTAATCGACCGGCCGCAGAGGCTTGAGGACGAGCTCGAAGGCTTCCGGTTAGACGCGGTTGACGACGAGAAAAACTATACCGCAGCCAGATTGCGGCTCTGCCGGGATACGCAGAATCATCAACCTGTTTTGTTCTACAGCCAGGAGCTGTCCAGGAACTTCAAGGATCCCCAGGATCCCTTCGGTAAGCGGCACCTGGTCCGGGCATTTGCCCCGGGACAGTTCCAGGCGGCTGCCGATGAAGTGGTGACTGGCAAGTTTCAGGACACACTGTTGGCCCACAAATCTGCCATCCCCGACTACTCACCGTTGAGTGACATCCACAGCACCCGGATGAACCTGTTTGTCGACGAGGAAACAGCCCAGTTCCTGGAGGATGTGGACGTAAGGATCGATGGCCTCTCGGAGGATTTCCAGGGTATAGAATCGGTGAGTTCTACTCCCTACCTGGAAGATGTCGCCCGTGATGCTTCCCAGATCAAGCGCGAACTGGCTGGCCTTAGGGGCAAGTACGAGGTGGTCAAGGAACAGCTGGCTGATGAGTTCGATGAGTATGTGGACCCCAAGACCGTGAGCGATGAGGTCTTCTACGAGACACTGGCACGCGAAGGGCATTTGCCCCAGCGCTTGGTTCAGGCCCATCTCTCCCTCCGAGAGCGAATGCAGGAGCTCGAGGCCCAGTTGGGACAGGTGGAAGCGGCTGTGTTCGCCGAAACAGCCCCCAAAATCCGGTTGCCCAGGGCGGTTGAACTGCTACCGGCAATGGCAATCTAGGAAGGAGAACCCATGAACGAAGCTCAACTGCTGCTGGACCGGGTCAGCGATCAGGACTTGCGCGATGCCTATCAGAACCGGTTCACATTAAAGGCCGGCGAGGTGTTGGATAACAGCCGAAAAGTGGCCGATCATTTGTCCACTCTACTGGCCGGACGCACCCGGGAGACTTTCGTGGTTTGCTTCCTGAACCGCCGCAATGCCCTGCTCTCCACTGAAATCCTGTTCGAGGGCACCTTGACTCAGGCCGTGATTTTCCCTCGGGAGATCGTGAAATACGCCCTGCTCAAAAACGCTGCCGCGATCATCTGTGGTCACAACCACCCATCAGGAGAAATCAACCCCAGCGGCGATGATCAGGCCATTACCCGGAAAATCAAACAGGCCTGTGAGCTGGTGGACATCCAGCTGCTGGATCACGTGATTATTGCCGGCGGGGAGTTCTTCTCCTTTGCCGATAAGGGCATTCTCTAGGTGCGGCTTTTGCTTGCCCGATTTCCGGTTCACTGGTAACTTGCTTCTGCGCGAACAAGCACGACGATCGATATGTCTTGCTACACTCTCGGCATCTGCAAGCGGATGATTTCGAGGTGGGACCTTTGTCCCCCCTGGAACTTCCCTTGTGGATGCCTCGTGAGTGCTTGTTCGCGCAAACACCTCGAGTTTTCAGGGGGGCATCTTTTATCCCCCCAATGATCCGCTCGAGCATTAACCGATAAAATTGCCCGAGTTATGACAATCTCAGTGCTCGAGAAAGCAACCTTGACCAAGGCCAGGGGATCTTTCCCCCTGCAGGCGTTCCCGTTAGGGCTGCTCGGGCTGCGGTTGTGTCGCAACTTCCAATACCTGGGTCAGGTTTGCAGGGGGATCTCTTCGCCTGCCAAACCGGCTCCGGTTTCCACTCACCATTTTCACCAACCACAGTTAACGGAGATGTATCATGAGAGCTAAATCCATGTGCAGATATATCCTGGCGTTTCTGCTGGCACTAAGCGCTGCAGCGGCCCAGGAGCTGGAGAATATCACTGTGCTGCCCTTTGAGGGGTGGACCGGCAATGTGAGCGCAGCCCGGGAGTACCAGCACGCCCTGACCGACAAGATCGCCACCAAGATCATCCAGTCCCACCGCTTCAACGTCATCGACCGAGTCCACCTGGACAAAGTGCTTATCGAGCAGGATCTGCAACTCACCGGTCTCATTGATGAGTCTACAGTAGTGCAGATGGGCAAAGTGCTGGGAGTACACAAGCTCATCGTAGGCAGGTTCACCCGTAACAGTACGGAGCATCACAAGGCGGAGTACTATAGTGATGGCCAAAAACGCACCGCTGCCTATTACTCAGCTGTGGTGCAGACGACCATCAAACTCCTGGATGTACAGAGTGGCCGCTATCTGGAAGCCGCTGAGGCCGAAGGCACCGGCCGGGGCTCGGACCGGCGCAACGCCCTGCTCAACGCCTTGGATGAAGTAGCCGAGGCGGTAATGAGGGCTTTCGAGCAGTACTTCGCCATCCAGGCTCATATCACCAGTGTGGATAAAGCCATGGTAACCATTGACCGGGGCTCCATCGTTGGAGTTCAGGAGGGCATGGATTTCCTGGTCTTCCATGTCCCTGGAGTGGATGACTGGATACGGCCTGAAACTTCCGCCAGCGATCAATCCATCGGCGTCATCCGCATCGCCTCCGTTGAAAGCCAAACCAGCCGGGGCCGGATTATGGCCGGCTACGATAAGATCAAGCCCGGGCACCTGGTGCGGGAGTCCAAGGAAGAGATCACCACCGTAGCCATGGTCTTAGACAAGACCGGCAGCACGGTGATCATCAATGCCGGTGTGGACCTGGGTATCAAAGCCGGCATGACCTTCGATGTCATTACTAGTGGCCGAGAGATTACCGACCCGGCGACTGGGGAGGTATTCCGTGCCTCGCCTGTCAATGTGGGCGTGATCTATATCACCAGACCGGGCGCCCGCTCCTCCGAGGCCAAGATCATTAAGGGCCAGAAAAAGGTGGACCCGGGCATGTGGATCCTGGAGCGGGAAACAGCCACGCTAAGCGTGTCGGCCAGCCTCTCAGCTGGACTCTTGAGTGCAGCCTTTGAGCCCAATACGGTAGTCGACACTTTCACCGTCGAGAATAAATACACCGGCAGCCACGAGGTGGCAGTTGATTACTCCGGTTACGAGGATATCACCAGTGGCGTGGTCTTCCAACTGGCCGGCATGCGCCGCGACCTGGTGCGGGGCTACTCTGTAGGCTTTGCCTTCAACTGGCTCAACTATACCAGTGACCTGAGCGCCTGGGCCTTGGACCTTATGGCCACCTACGATCTTGCGGTGATCCCTGACCGGCTGATTCTCTCACCCGGCTTGAGGGTTGGCTATGGCAGTGCCTCCCAGAAGCTGCCTGATGGGATCGTCGCCCAGATCAGCAATGATGAGAGTTCAGCCCTGAAATCCTCAGGATTTCCCATCACACCTCAATTGGGTATGCAGGCTAAGCTGGGTGATCTCACCCTGGTTGGCGAGGTTGCCTATCGCATGTGGACTGCTGATACCTGGACTTACGACGTGAAAACCGGGAAGCAGGATGATTCCGGAGATGACGAGACCGAATCGGTGGAGCTGGATTCCGATCTTATTCCCTACCCCGAGGTGTCTATGGGCGGTTTGTATTTCTCAGTGGGGCTGTCCATTGAGGATTTCTGGTCGAAGATTACCGATTTGTTGTGATCCAGTAAAATCTGAATTCAGTAACCCAAAACACGAAGGAAAAACTCATGAAATTCAACTTCAACGAACTGGGGCTCGGCGCCAAGATTAGCCTCATCGGAATCGGCCTGGCCTTTATCTCACTCTTTCTGCCATGGATGGATGTTCGGGGGCGGAATCAGAATGCGTTTCTTGAAGGGGAATTTATCATTTTCCTGCCCCTGATCTATCCTCTGATGATTCTCCTACTTGGCAAGACTCTGCGTGTCTTCCCCGGCATCCTGGCAGTAGTGATCTCCCTGATGACCGGTTCAGCACTCTTGACCGTCTATCTTCTGGATCGAAACTCTGATCCGGCAAGTGGAATCTACGTGTTCCTGGTGGCATGCCTTGGTACGCTGTATGGTTTGGTGCGGTGGAATCTGCTGAGTGATGCTCAATCCCAGCACGAGGAGGAGGCACTCTAGACCTGGCCTATGGCTGCGAAATTGAAAGCCACCTGATAATCCTGTCAGGTGGCTTTTTTTAGCTGATCGCGGGACTATTGCCGGTTGGCAGGTATATGATGTTGGTCAGATAGGGATTTTACGAGCATACAGGGCCGTTCAGGGCCGGTGTGCGGGATTGTGCGCCCACTACCACATGTTCAGTCCGCAGGCACAACCGGATCAAGTGATGCTTTCCCATAAATTCTAACGTAATATTCTACTCACCGGTATTTCTATGCCAATACTCGGCAACCCTGCAGAGGTCTGTGCAACAATGAACACCAGGCGTTTTCTTTTCATCGCTACCCTTTCATTGGCCATTTCCCTATCGGCCCAAACAGTTGTCTCGACACCAGTCCGCACCTTCAAGGGGCATAGTAGTTCGGTCAATTCCGTGGCCTTTTCCCCTGATGGCCGCTACCTGGCAACCGGATCTTGGGATGACACGGCGAAATTGTGGGAGGTTGCCACCGGCCGGGAGGTCCGCACCTTCAAGGGGCATAGTATTATTGTCTGGTCCGTGGCCTTTTCCCCGGACGGCCGCTACCTGGCTACCGGCTCTGGTGATAACACGGCGAAATTGTGGGAGGTTGCCACCGGCCGGGAGGTCCGCACCTTCAAGGGGCATTATAGTACTGTACTGTCCGTGGCCTTTTCCCCCGATGGCCGGTACCTGGCAACCGGCTCTAAAGATAACACGGCAAA
>SDBU01001869.1_pt1 | contig 29031 bp, 26 predicted proteins | sample 2277071 | NCBI WGS metagenome assembly SDBU01 (sample SAMN10397929, study PRJNA504765) | marine sediment metagenome | isolation source: marine sediment core GS08_GC12, 126 cmbsf | place: Arctic Ocean: Gakkel Ridge, Loki's castle | collected 2008 | reverse complement strand
CTTATTAAGGTACTTGATTATTTCTTCATTATCTTTTGCTTTATAAGCTTTAAGTATTTTTTTTTCTTCAAACCCTTTCATTATTATTCACCAATCTTTTTCAATAAGCAGTTTATAACCTCTGATAACCAATATATTATTGGTTTATCAGTTGTCACTCTTTTTATTTTTTCAAGGAATTTTATATTTTTCTTTATAATAACTCCGTCTTTATCTCTTACCGCCCGAACGATTGCTAGACACGTTTTTTTTGAAATATGATATTTGTACTGAAATGATTCTACTAATTTTTTAAAAAATAGAGAAATTTCTTGAAGAGTTATTAATTCTGATATGTGAAATGCAATAAAGGGCTGAACTGTTTTGGGGAAATCTATGCAAAGGATTAACACTTTCGCATATTAATAAAAATGCTCTTAAGATCAGGTAAGATCGTAAATATATGGAGCTGGAAGAGTTCCCTTTCAAATTCTGTAAGAAAACTGGTTGGGGATGATCATGTGTATTATATCGACAATATTTGGAAAGATATCCGAAAAATAAAACAAAAAAATTCTAAGTATAATTACTAATCTCATTTTATCTCGTTAAGCCTACTCCTAAGAGAAAGTAAGAAGAAAGAGAGCACCCCTTACTCATCATTTTGATTTATTATCTCTTTCTCTTATTTTCTCTTTTTTTAATGAAAATTAAGGTATTTAGCTTCTGATTTCTCAAATTAAATTGATATGCGTGGAATGGAATAGTTAGGGATTTTCTTGTCTTCTGATACAGTTCAGTAAATTTCTTCACACGAATTCTGAAGCGGTTTTGTAGTCCTCTCTATTAGCAAAATATTTAATTTAATTTTTTTGAAAAGAAAAATTGAGAAAATTTAAAGTCATAATATCATCCAATCTGGGATACCCATACCTAAATTCTTTAACTTACTATTATAATTAAAATCAAAAATGTCTTGACGAAGAATAAACAAACGCCCCAACAATCCTTGTGCTTTACTTGAATCATAAATTTGTTTGTTGCGCAAAGCACATCCAATTATTTTATCCATATCGGATTTCGTCAGTCCAATGTATAATTTGGATACAATTGCCGCATTAATTCCAGCTATTTGAAAACTGTTGCTTTCACATAGTAATTTGATAAATTCAGGTAGTAAGTTATGATCAAGACAATGTTTCTTCAATAAAACCATATCTAAAAGTTTGGGTATCTCCTCTTGTAATCTTTCGACTATATAATGGTTATTCTGAGAAATTACGGTTTCAATCATTTTAGCAAAAATTGCAATTTTTTCTGTTACCATTTTTCTAATTTTAATCGAATATATAACAAAATCGGAAATGATAGTTTTAGCTTTAAATTCTTCAAAATTTTCAATTAAGATTATTTCCACTAGAATTTTCTCAATTACTTCATTTATTTTATCAGATTTTAGATCTACAATCAAATCACCAATCTCTTCCTTATTCATGCTTTTTATGTCTTCTATAATACTCCTAGCATTACCAATGTTAAGATCAGTTAGAAGATTCAGTTTCTTTGCAATGTTAGAGTGAGTTATACTATTAACTATTAATACTGATTTGCCTTTTATGACTTGATACAACGGAAGTAATCCCCTTAATAAAGTATTGATGTCTTCCTTTTTACCAGATGCATAATCGGCTGGAAGTTGAGTAATTATACTGTGGACATCAATATTTCCATCCTTTTGGATATTCTTTAGATATTCAATTGTTCGAATTGTAATTATATCTTTGTGATATTTTTTAAAATCTGGATCATCCCGCAGAATATTTAATAATGAGATTAATTCCGAAAAGTCCCTACTTCTGTTAAGATGAGTATTATAAAATAAAATTGTATGCTTGGCATCTAATCCATCACGGAAAAGGTAATATAAAAGATTTTCAAATAAATTCCTCAATAAATATGGTAACAGTCGAAATAATTCAGGATCATTAGCACATTTATTAATAAGATCTATAAATTTACTAAAATCATGAAGATCATAAGAATTAAAATCTTGTTCTATAAATAATGAAATTGTCTTCACCACATAATTAAAACTTAATAAAAATTTAAACTTTTAATAAATAATATCTTCTGAAATTAAAACTAATTAAATAGCTATATATATTCTAAGAAGAAAAGTTAGATTCTTGTAATTATTTATATACTTTGAATATTGTGTAATAAGTATCAGCAGCAATAATTTTACGTTCTTTACCATCTAAGGACTCAACATAAATCTTCGCATCCTGCTCTTTCCCGTTTTTAATAATATCTGTAAGAATTTGGAGATCTTTTAGGAATTCTGCCCAAAATTCCTCAATTTTTTGAGAAGACAGCATCTTAGTAATCCGATAAAAGAAGTCATAGTCTTCTTTGGTCTTTAACAACTTTCACTCCTTTAATCTCTGTTTAGTATCCATAATATTTAGTATCTCTTCATTAATTAAAACTAATGTAATTCCTTAAGAAATCGTTTCAAGAGAGGAAATCCCCCAAAGTATTTTGCTAAATACATATTAAGTTTCGGAACGCTGAATTTCTTATGCAATCCTCCGTGCTCCAAGAGTGAGAAAATAAATTTAATAAAGTTTTCACGCAATTGAGAAAAATTTCGGCTAATTGTTTCTTTAACTCGAAGGTCCATTGCTGATCTTAAAAAATCAAGAATCTTCTCAATGTGCTTAACAACTGGAGTTACAAATTCAAGTTTTTTTTTAATATAAAGAACTGAAGTGAAAGGAAAATCCTTGTCGATAAAGATACAGAGGTAAAACGAAATTTTGAATACCGCTTTTGAAAATGCACTCTTCGCCGTTTTCTCATCTTTTTCTTTTAAACTCTTTTCCAGATGATATAGACCTCGTGCTAAGATATCATCATAATCGAATTTTATGTTATTGGGGTCAGGTAATTTGTCTTGGATATCCTCCCCATAGAGAAGTGTGGAGTTTTCAAGATTAGAAACATCCATTAAAGCCCATTTATAATTCGCGCCTGAATACTTACTGAATGCTTCCTTGTTTTGGTACATCTCTATAGTGTTATAACCGATAAGAGATGCAACGGCAGCTAGAGATATCTTTAAGAGTTACACGAAAAACAGGAATAACCCCAAAGTAAATTTACTAATGCGAATTCAATTCAGTCATCCTGTCTTACGACAAATCACTTCATTAAAGGAATTTTCTGAATTATTATTTGGTGATGAGGATTACTTAAAAAATAATTTTCTCCGGCTGTATGGTCTTAACGAACGTCCTAGACATCATAGATTGCATGGGATTACTTATAATATCCAACAATGGACTACTGAGGATTTTGATAACTCTATTACCGAATCAGAATTAGAAGAAGTTAAAAATCAAGCTGAAAATGTAATATATAAATGGATGTTCAGCAATCCTAGTCAGTATTATAAACCTTATGTAACGGAAACACCACGACGGTTCGGAAAGCTTCAATTTAAGTCATTTCTGAGTCTTGAGTATGAATTAATGCAAGCTTTAACCCATGCTGTCTCAGCTCATAATGAGAAAACTTTTGTAGGTTTTGGGGAAGTTTTGGATAATTTGGGAATACCGACTCGTTCTATGGAGAAAATATTATCCTCCGGTGATCGATCTGCAACCGTATCACATCTCTTAAAGGCTAAATCTACTATTGTTTCATATATTCTTGATGGTTCAATGACAGAACAAAAATTAATTTTTTACGATAACGCTTTAGAAAAAATTGACGAGTACTTAGCTACAAGGCATCTAAGGCTTTTTGAGGAAAAAATCCTAAGTAAGACAGGATATAATAAAAAATTATGGGGTGATGATAAAATTAAGGCATACCACGTAATTACCTTACTTTGTAGGGATTTAGGATTCGATCCATTATCATTCCGACCGTTGAACCCTCAAATATTTGACGCGGACTCTAGTACGGGAGTTTTTGCTCGTCATCATCTTGATATTCTTAGAAAATTCTCTATATACTTACAAGACCTTTTACTCACCGATAATAGTCAGCATAATGTGTATGAGAGCTATATTCCGTTAGAAGATCAGAAGATCTTGACAAAAATTATGCAAGATTTAATTCAAAATGACGGTTCCGGTCCTAACAAAGAGATTACTGCAAATGATATTGTAAAAACGTTTTTAAACAACTTCGAGGATTCCAAAACAGCCAGACACTATCTTGAGAATTACTGGCAATCAGGAGATTTTCGGGAAAATTTAAGAGAATTCAATCAAAGAAGAGAATTTATAAGAAATGGCAAATATGAAGAATTCTTGCTATCTAAATATAATGATGCGTATAGGAGATTCTTTAATGATGCTATGGGCATCCTTAATTCTTTGTCTTCATTTTCAGATATTAGAGGATATAGAATGAGTAAAGTGTTCAGCATTGCCGATATTGCTTATTTAAGGCGTGTGTTTAATATTTAGTCAACAAAAAACCGTCACACTACAAAGATTTAAATTTAGAATACGCTAAGATAAATATGATGAGAAATGAAAAATGGTAGAACTATAAGCATCAAAAACCCGAAGCTACAGAAAATTAGGAATAATTTACGGCTAATTATCTTAAAGGAGTGTTCAAAAAGGAAAGCGGAAATTATGGATCAAGAGCATAACTTAACTCATGATCAAAATGGAAACTTTAAAAGTCTTGGTGATGGTACAATAAAGGTTTTACAAGGACTTACTAAAAAATGGTGGGATATTGAGCGACCCTTAAGGGCTTCTATAATAAAGTGCCCGATGTGTAATAAGCATAATAAAGATATGACTTATCATAAGAAATCTAAGACGTGGTTCTGCGTTGAGCATTATAAGACTCAAGTTGGTTAGAAAGAATATTTCTTATCTTTTTTATTTAATTATTTCCTATTAATCAAACAGAGTTCAAAGTATTAGATTTAATGAGATCTTTCAAAGACTAAATTAACAATGAGGATATAAAAACAATAGATTGCCTTTTAGAAATCGGTTACTTTCAACTTTGTTTTTGTATTTAGTTAACTATAAATTTTGAAAATTTATAACATAATGGATTAAATTTTTTTTTTCACATACCATTGAATGATTCCAGCCTTGTCCACGTTGTTGTAGCAGACGATTCAGCTTATCTAAGGAAGAAAATAGCTGATATTCTGAATAAAAATGAATTAATTAATATCATTGATTTTGCAAAAAATGGGGAGGAAGCTGTGGATAAAGTAAAAAAGCATAATCCTGATGTCTTGGTTTTAGATCTTGTAATGCCAAAAATGAATGGATTAGACGCTTTTAAACTGATTATGGAGGAATCTCCAACACCAACAGTGATTTTATCTGCAATTAGTCCTAAAAATCTTGATTCCTCTATACAAGCGCTTCTTATGGGTGCATTTGACTATATAATTAAACCTGGGGGGATTGGGGCCAAAGATTTACCAAGATTTCGCGAGGAATTACTTGCTAAAGTTTTATTAGCATCCCAATCCAAAATAAAGGAAATTTTTGGAAGCGATAAATCAAGAATAAAAAAAGGCAAATCAATCAGGCAAGATAGGATTAATGAAATCTTTGATTTCGGTAAATATCTAAACATGTTAACCCCTGTTGAAGAAACTGAAGAAAAACAAGAAATAATTGACATAGGGAAAACTAGTAAAGGCGAAGTGTCACCCGATTCCGAAACTGGTTTTGAGAAAACATCAACAAAAATAAATAAAGTAGGAGTTGAGGGGAGTGGTGAATCTGGTATAGTAAAGCCAATTAAACCTAAAATTTCATCAAAATCTATGAAATCAACTGTGAGTAAAACTCGTATAAATTCAAAAATACAAAAAGGCTCAACAATAAATTCACTTCAAATAGAATCTAGATTTACTCCTAACCTTACACCAGTTAAGAATGCTCTTATAACTTCCAATGTGTTAGTCATTGGTGCTAGTGTCGGTGGACCGCGTACAATTACCGCAGTGTTAAAGGGATTCCCCATAACCTTTCCAGCACCTATTCTGGTAGTTCAACACCTTTCTGCTCATTTTACTGAAGCCTTTGCTCAAAATTTAGATATAGAATGCAAATTAAACGTGAAAGTAGCCACTAATGGGGAACATCTCAGATCTGGTATAGTTTATATTTCCCCTGGAGAAAATCATATGGAAATAACTGTGCAAGATAGAAAACCGAGTATTAGGATTTATAAGGGAAAGCCTGTTAATTTCTGTATGCCCTCTATTGATGTTTTATTCTTCTCAGCAGCAAGAATTTTCAGAAACAAAACAATGGGCGTAATTTTGACTGGTATGGGAACTGATGGTGTTGAGGGGTTAGGTGCCATTAAAAGGCTAGGTGGTAAAACAATAGCCGAATCAGAAGAAACATGTATTTTATTCGCAATGCCAAAAACTGCTGCAGAAAAAGGATATGCCAACTTTGTTTTACCCAACTATGAAATTCATGAACGGATTTTAAAATTTATTTAGTTCTTGACCCAACTTTCACTTTTTTTTACCAAGAAACTCCTTTATGAAACTTAATATCTTGAATAATCCTTGCCGATTCCTGAGATGGAACCTCCATGAATCTGTAAAATTCATTTTGCCAAAAAGCCCTTCCAGAAGAACTATTTCTTATATCATTTGCAAAATTTATGGAATTTCTCACTGATAATAAAATTTCGATAATAGCTTGGTATTCCTTTTCTTGATCCATACTCTTAATTTTAGCAGAATATTTTGAAAGGAGAGAAAGGGTTTTCTTAATATGATCTGGAGGAAGTTGAATAATTGTATGATAAATGGGTTCTAAGAGTATCAATTCTGCTTCAGATAAACCCTTTTTTAAAGCTTCATAGAGTATAACGGTTAAACCTGTGAAACTTTCCTCTTTAAAACTATCTTCAACAATTAATTCCTCAATCGATATTTTTATTTCTGTTAATTTTTCACCGCATAATGGTCCATTGAAATGGATTTTCTCAATGGTTTTTATGATTTCATTTTTCAATAACTCTTCTGGCTTAGTTTTTCCATTAAATATAACAGTATTTTGATCCTCATCAGTACTCCAAAAATTATCGATTTCTTCCTCGCTTAAATTTGTTTTTTCTTTTAGGACTTCTTTCAGAGTATTTAGAGGTTTAATTTTTTTATAATCATTATCTCGAAAGAATTTCACCGTTTTGGGATCCATCCTTTCCACCCTTAACTTTAAAGTACTTTTACCTTCAGGTGATCCCACCGTGATTAGAGAAGATTTATGCCTACATGATTCTTTAAAAACAGCTCTGGGTTCTGAAATAGAAACGGATACACCTCGTTTCCCAATTTCATTAGCAGTTACTTCTAGGTGTAAAGGGCCCACTCCAGATAATAGGAATTCTCCATTTTCCTCATTAATTTCAAAATTTAGATTTGGATCCTCAATTAACAAATCTTCAATTATTTTTTTCATCATATCTAAATCTCTTAGATATTCGGGTTCAAGTGATATGGTAACCACTGGAGTGGTAACGTATTTTACACTTTCAAATGGCACCATCCCATCAATTTTATTGCTATCAATTATGGTTTCACCACTTTTTACTTTCTTCAAACCTTCAATTGCTACAATATTACCAACCGGGATTTTTTCTACCTGTTCTCTTCTTTGTCCCATGAATATAGCGATTCTTTGAATCTTTTCAAAGTTGTTTTCATTTAAAAGAAAAATCTCATTTTTTTTGCTACAATTCCCTGAAAATATTCTTCCTGTTGCTATTAAACCATGTTTATCAGCTTGAACTTTACTTAAACAGATTATCAATGGACCCTTGGGATCACAATTTATCATTGCTTGCCCTAAATCTGAGTCCATATCACCATCCCATATTTTGCTGATTCTATATTTTTGAGCTTTAATCGGGGTTGGTAAATGATCAATCACCATTTCCAATATAGCTTTATGAATCGGTAAATAAATAGCCAAGTCTGCATAACTTTCTTTCGTATAGGTCTCTTTCTTGTATCTATCTCTAATATCTTGGAATTTCAATTGGCTTTTTTCTAAGATATTTAAGGTAAACGCCCACTTATGCAGTGCTGATCCAAATGCAACATTTCCTAATGAGGGTGATACTTTCCATTTTTTTTTAAATGAGGCTTCTGCAAATCTTTCTATAAGGGTATTAAATGAATTAATTATTCTGATATATTTTTTCTTAATATCTTCATCAGAGAGTTTCAATTCTCTGATAAGACGATCAACCTTGTTAATGAAAAGAACAGGCTTAACACCTTCTTGTAGAGCTTGTTTAATCACAGTTTCAGATTGAGTAATTATTTCCTCTACAGCGTCAACAACAACCACTACTCCGTCAATCAACCTTAAAGCTCTTGTAACTTTTCCAGAAAAATCCAAATGGCCTGGAGTGTCAACTAAATTTATTAGAAATGGTTCATGTCCCTCAAGTGATTTCTCATAATAAAGAGAAATATTGGCTGATTTCATGGTGATCCCGCGTGCTTGTTCTTCTTCTAGATAATCTAAAGCTCTTGCTTCGCCTGCCAAATCCGGAGATAAGAAACCTGCCTCACTTAACAAGGAATCAGAGAGCGTTGTTTTACCATGATCGATATGACCTACAAATCCAATATTTCGAATGTTTTGGGTTTTTTCCATTAAATTCAAGATTTCTGATATTTCTTTCCTATGAGGCATGCTCTTCTAAAAAACTTTCTAATATTTTAATTAGAATTATCAATCCTTCGATTAAAATTTTAGTAAATTTAAAATGATTTATAAAAAAGAGGGAAATGATTTTTCGCTACTCAAGATCTTTGTCATTTTATCTAAAGCAAATAAGCTAAGATAATCCGCTGGGTCAGAAAGCACATCAAAATCACTTCCCATAATATTATAATATTAAATAATTTAACTTATAACTTAACTTCTCCATCAATTTTTACGATTCTGTCATTTATGTGTAACTTTCCATCGCAAAAAAGTTCAATTGCCTTTGGAAAAGCTCTGTGTTCCCATTCTAAAATTCTACGTCCTAAAGTTTCCTTAGTGTCAGTATCATAAACTGGAACGGCTTTCTGAATAATAATAGGTCCGTGATCTTCATGAATATCCACAAAATGGACGGTAACTCCAGAAACTTTAACGCCATAAGCTAGAGCATCTTCATGTGCATGCATTCCTTTAAAACTTGGGAGAAGAGCAGGATGTATATTCATTACATTCCCATTAAAATGATCTATAAATAAACCACTTACAAAACGCATATATCCCACTAATACGATCAATTCGCACTCGTATTTGTCAAAAACATCTATCATTTTTTGGTCGAAATCTTCCCTTACCCCTTGATGTTTACTAGAGTCTATTAAAACATTAAGAATGTTATGATTCTCTGCACGCTCCATACAATATGCTTCGGCTTTATTACAAATCAGTATTTTTATCGTTGCCTTATTTTTTAAAATTCCAATTTCACATGCGTCAACAATTGCTTCAAAATTGCTGCCCGACCCGGAGGCTATAGCACCAATTTTAGTTTTCACCATGATTTACTCTAATTTTTATTTTCAAAAAAACATATCTATTTACAAAACAGATTGGGATGGAAGTATTATTTAAAAAATTGTTTTTTTACTTTTATCAAAATCTTTTTATTTGATTAATTTATATTAAACTTAGAATTTTAGAAGATATTTCGTTCTAAAAATTATTCTCTGCATAAAATTCTGCTGTAAGAGAAAGAAATTCTATTTATTCACAGATTGTAGTTACAAAAAATCAAAATATATGATTATCAAGGAAATTTCAAGTGTTATTATTAAATATTCAACCCATAGAATTTAAAATCTAAATTTGGATTTTTAAAAAGTTAGATTCTAAAGCAAGTAAGTAAAAATATCAAATAAATATTAATTAACTAAATTAAAGAAGAATCATGAGTTTTGAATTAGAACTTAAAAGAATTAGAGACGAAATTGTCCAGAATCTACCCCCCGAAATTACTGTTACAAAAATCGAATTTGAGGGTCCAGAAATTGCTGTTTATTCAGAGAGTGAGGATGTTGCCGCTATTGAAACCTCTTCTACCTTAAAAGATTTAGCGAAGGTGATGAGAAAAAGAGTTGTGTTTAGGTGGAACGTAGATAAACGCAAAGACCCAGCAGAAACTAAAGACTATATAATGAACCTAATCAGCAAAGATGCTGAAATTGGCGAAATAACCTTCGATCACACCCGTGGCGAAGTTATCATCGAATCAGGAAAACCAGGACTAGTAATAGGTAAAAAAGGAATTAATTTAAAAGAAATTAGAACAAACACATTCTGGCAGCCAAAAACTATCAGAACACCACCTCTACCTTCTAGAACAATTCAATTAATTAGAGGTATGCTTAAAAAAGAAAGACAAACACAGAAAGACATTCTTTTAGAAATAGGAAAAAGAATTCACAGACCTGCACTATTTAACAATTTAAATATAAGAATGAATGCATTAGGGGGTTTTCGCGAAGTTGGGCGATCCTGTATATTAATGCAGACGAGAGATAGTAATGTTTTACTAGACGTGGGATTGAATGTAGGGAATCCGAATGACAGGTTTCCTTATTTCTTTGTCCCACAATTTTCCATTCGTGATCTTGATGCTGTAATCATTTCACACTCGCACCTTGATCATTGTGGTGTTGTTCCCTTTCTATATAAATATGGTTATCGTGGTCCAATTTATTGTACATTACCTACAAGAAATTTATCAACAATGTTACAGCTTGATTTCATTCAAATTTGTGACAAAGAAGGAACTCCATCACCATATTCAAAAAGAGATGTTAAAAATGCAGTACTTCATACAATTCCCCTCTCTTGGGGTAAAGTTACTGACATTGCTCCGGATATAAAACTTACACTTCATAATTCGGGTCATATTTTAGGATCTTCTATGATACATTTACATTTTGGGAAGGGAGATTATAATTTTGTGTATACAGGGGATTTTAAATATCAAAAAACTCGATTGCTAGAAAAAGCCACAGTTAAATTTCCAAGAGTTGAAGGCCTTTTAATTGAAGCTACTTATGGTGGGCCTCAAGATCGCATCCCAAGCAGACAAGAATCTGAAAAGGAGTTAAAACAGATTTTAAATTCCACACTCAAAAGAGGTGGAAAAGTTCTAATACCTGTTCTGGCTGTAGGACGTGCTCAGGAATTATTAATTGTTTTAGAAGAATACATCTCATCAGGATTTATTGATAAAGTACCAGTCTATATTGATGGTCTAATAAGTGAAGCCACCGCAATCCACACGGCCAATCCTGATTTTCTGAGCAGTGATTTAAGAGAAAAAATACTTCATCAAGGGAAAAATCCATTTTTAAGCGACTTTTTTGAGACCGTTTCATCTCAAGATGAGAGAGCTGACATAATTGGGGGAGGTCCATGTATAATACTAGCTACTAGTGGCATGCTAATTGGAGGACCTTCAGTTCATTACTTAAAAGCTCTAGCAGAGGATTCAAAAAACACATTGATTTTCGTATCTTATCAAGTTTCAGGGACTTTAGGAAGCAGGATAATTCGTGGGTTTAGAGAATTCAATTATATAGATTGGAAAGGTCGAACACAGCTAGTAAAAATAGGTTTAAAAGTATTTACTCTTGAAGGTTTTAGTGGACATTCATCTCGTAGCCAAATTTCTCAATTTCTGAGAAGAATTCAGCCAAGACCAAAGGTAGTTATAGTAAATCATGGAGAAGAAAGTAAATGCGTAAGTTTATCAACAATGATACATAAAAAGCTAAGGAAATCAACTAAAAGTCCTAAAAATCTTGAAGTTGTATTACTTAAATAAGTAATCTTAAGGTATTTTAACCTTTTATTTTTAAAACATCATCAAAACGTGTTATTTTAAAGAAAATCAAATTCAAATAGGTCTCAACTTAATTCTTTTAATTTTATATGTTATGAAATCTATTTCATTTATTAAATGAAAATAAAGGAATTTAAGTTAGAAGAATTTTTTGCAAAATATGAATTCGCAGTTAAATATTCATTGTGTTCTTCAGATTGTGAGACTTTTAGCGTAAATGAATTATTGTCATTAGAACAAAACTCCATCAAAGAGTTAAAGCAATTATATTTAGGATATACCGAGTCTACGGGGAATCCTAGACTAAGGGATGAAATTTCTAGACTTTACGATAATATTGAAGCTGAAGATGTTATTGTTTTTTCTGGGGCAGAAGAAGGCATTTTCATTTTTATGAATGTTCTATTAAGTGAACGTGATCACATAATTGTTCAATTTCCCGCTTATCAGTCATTATTTGAGATAGCAAATTCAATAGGGTGCAAGGTGACAAAATGGCCTATGATTGAGGGTAAAAGGTGGGAACTTGATATAAACTTCCTTAAATCTGAGATAACAACACGCACAAAATGTATAATATTAAATTTTCCTCACAACCCAACCGGTTTTCTCCCTGGAAAAAAAGAATTTAATGAAATTATAGAAATAGCGAAAGAGAAAGAAATTTTCGTATTTTCCGACGAGGTTTATCGATATCTAGAGTATGACGACTCTGTTAGACTTCCACCGATTGTAAATCTTTATGAAAAAGGGATTTCATTAGGTGTGATGTCAAAAGCCTATGGTCTAGCTGGGTTAAGAATTGGATGGATAGCTACAAAACACAAGCAATTATTAAAACAAATTGCCTCATTTAAAAATTATACAACCATTTGTAATAGCGCTCTTAGTGAATTTTTTGCAATACTCGCTTTAAAAAATAGTAGCTTTATATTACAGAGAAACTTAAGCGTCATTCAAGAAAACCTTATATTGTTAGACAAGTTCTTTAATAAATTTAATTATTTATTCAAATGGATTAAACCAAAAGCAGGATCAATTGCATTCCCTAAAATAATGAATAATATAAATATAGATGATTTTTGCTTAGATTTATTAAAAAGTAAAAGTGTGCTGTTAATGCCAAGTTCAAATTATGATTATGGAAACAAAAATTTCAGGATCGGTTTTGGTAGAAAAAACATGCCGGTAGCATTACAAAAACTGGAAGATTATGTCAAAGAAAAATTTTAAACAACCCAAAATTCGATAAAAAATTAATTTTTTTAACCAGTGTTAATTAAATTCTTTAAAAGTATAGTGGTAATTTTTGAACATTAAAGGATTTATATCAACAGCAAAAAATCGTCAAACGACTATTATTCGACACATTGTTCAAATAATAGCATTTTTATTGATTAATTATGTTCTAATTGAATTAATTTTTTCTATTAACCTTCTTAGTCTCGACAGCCTTGTAAAAGTTCTCCCAATTTTGAATTCTCCTAGAAATTCTATTTCAAATGGAGCGGGAATCCTGGAATATATCTTCTTTTCCATCACAGAAGGAATCTTTCCTATATTTCTTATAGGTGTGTTAGCGCTGGTCCTCTTATTTACAAACCGGTTTTTTTGTGGATGGATTTGCCCAATTGGGGCAATACAAGATGTATGTGCAGGGATCCCTACAAAAAAAAAGATGATGAAAATAAGCACTCACAAATCACTCTTAAAAATTAAGTATGTATTTGTAATCCTTATTATTCTAATAATAATCCCCTTAGTAGTCACAAAATCCTCAAATCTTCCTTTTTATTTAGATTATAGAGCGAATCTAGGGGATTTTGGAGATAAACCTATGGGTTATTTCTCCCTGGCAGAATATATTTTCGTGTTTTTCCCAAATATCATGAGAGAAATGATAACTACGGGGAGTTTACAGCCTTTGTTCTCGAATTTTATTGTAATAGTTATATTTTTCTTTTATTTAATTGTAATTTTATTATCAGTATGGTATCCACGGTTTTATTGTAGATATCTCTGTCCATTTGCTGCAGTGGCATCTACAATTAGTGAATTTTCCCTATTGAAATTGTCTAGAAATCCTGTAAGGTGCGTTGGTCGTACTGAATGTGGAGTTTGTGAAAAAGTCTGTCCAAAGCAGATCAGGATGCTAGATGAGCATTTCGAATTTTTTACAGGAAATGGTGAATGCAATTTATGTTTGAAATGTAAGGAACGATGCCCATATGAAGCAATTACTGTAAAATTCGGCTAAAAAATCTTTTTATCGCAGTACTCTATCGTGTTGGAATGTAAACCTCAATTGTAAAATTGGTTAGAGATTATTTTTATCAACAGAAATTTATTATGAAAATAAAATCTATTTATCTTAAATCATGTAATTTGATATAATAAATCTCTATTTTAATTAAAATCACCATTTATTGGTTTTGTTATGCTATGGATAAGAGGATAATCGAGCAATTGCAAACAAGGATGAAACGAGATGTAAATGTCGGAATCCACGGTATATTAGATTCAGAGGCTATTCGATTCTATGAAGATGAAAGTGAAGATATCAGACCCCCTTTTTTTAGAGATGTAGATCGCATTGTACATTCAAGAGCTTATGCTCGTTATATTGATAAGTCTCAAGTTTTCTTTGAGATAAATAATGCTAATATCACTCATCGCTCACTTCATGTAACTATAGTTTCAAGGATCGCGCGCCAAATAGGCCGTGTTTTAAGACTGAATACAGATTTAATAGAAGCAATAGCTTTAGGACATGATATAGGTCACGCTCCTTATGGGCATTTAGGGGAGGAAATCCTAAATGAAATTAGCAAAGATTACGATATGGGTACATTTATCCATAATGCACAAGGTATAAGGTGGCTATCCTATCTTGAAAAAAGGTTTCCCGAAAAACCTGCTCAAGGGCTAAATCTATCATTACAAGTTCTTGATGGGATACTATGCCATGATGGTGAGGTCAATGAACAGAAATTAAAACCTATTAAAAGAAATGGAAAAACCCTAGATGAACATATTAAAGAATATGATGATTGTTTTAAGGAAAATAAGATCAAAAGGATTCCTATGACCTATGAAGGAATTGTGGCAAGATTTGCTGACACAATCAGCTACATCGGTAGAGATATTGAAGATGCTATCTTATTAAAGCTTGTTGATCGAAAACAATTACCCGAATCATGTGTAGATGTACTTGGAAATACAAATGCGAGAATCATTAATACTCTTATAACTGATTTATTAAAATATAGCCTTGATAATGATGTCATTGGATACAGTGATGTAACATTCCAAGCCTTAAAAGAATTGAAGACATTTAATTATGAAAATATATATACAAGGAGAGATACGAAAGCTGTCTCCTATGAAACTTTTGTTAAAAGATTGAAAAGCAATTTTGAACTAATATTTACCAGTTGTTTAAACGATTTAGAAGGAAATAATTATGAGTCTCCTATTTTTAGAGACCATATTGAATATATTGATGATATCAATTACAGTACCTACTTTAAACCTCTTAAGGAAAGTAAACAATTAACCTTGATTGTAAGGGATTACATCGCAGGAATGTCGGATAAATATTTCAGAGAAATTTTTGAATTGTTTAACTAACATGATTTGTACCTTTAAATTATTAATTCTCAAAACCCAAATCTTTTATGAGAACTCTCCAAAATTTGTTATTTTAGGGATTAAACTACCCACCATATTTGAAGAAAAATTTGTGATTTTCATCTCATTGAAGAATAAATTCTGCTAACAAAACATTGGAGACGCCTAAATCTGCATTTTAACAAAAGCTAGGTACCCTATAAAGTCACTCTATCTTCCTGACAAATTTTATGTTTGAAAATAGAAATGATTAAAAACAATGATATTCAAGAATACTTTAATTATCCTTTTATCATAAATGATAATTATCAAGAAAATATTACTCTATTTCAAAATTAAATATTAAATGATAGATTCTTAATAAATTACCATCTACTGGTGATTATTTGTTAGATGTGAATGAAAATTCTGATAGTTATAAAGAAAAATTTGAAATCTTCTTTAAAGAACTTCCAATTCCTACCTACACGTGGCAAATAGTAAAAGACGATATGATTTTGTTTAATACTAATAATGCTGATAGAAAATAGAAAACTTGAATTAAAATATTCAAATGAAAATATTAATACCATTATTAATGATTGTGTGAAAGAACTAAATTATCTAGCAGATAATAGGCAAGTAACCTTAAACGTCGATCTTACTATGGATGTGTACTTTAAATTAGACAAGAATCGATTTCCCCAGGTCGTAAGTAATATTCTTTCTAATGCAATAAAAAATACTCCCCCAAAGGGGATGGTTTTTTTAACACTTAATGAAACAGATGATTATATTGATATAATTATTAAAGATACAGGAGTGGGCTTAGTACAAGAAGAAAAAAATAAGTTATTTCAGAAATTTGGAAAAATTGAGAGGTATGGAATGGGTTTGGATGTAGACATCGAGGGTGCAGGATTAGGACTCTATATTTCAAAAGAAATTGTTGAATTGCATGGCGGACAAATCCTCGTTGAATCTGAAGGAAAAAATAAAGGGAGCACTTTTATTATCCATTTAAATAAAATAACTGATAAATTTCAATGAAGGTGAAAATATGGAAAATAGGCATACTAAGATTGATTTTTTAATCATTGAAGATGATTTCGATACAGTTAATTTGTTAAAGACATTTATCGAGGCTCAAGGGTATACGTGTAAACATGCCGGAAGTGTTATGAAAGGACTTGAGATTTTAAATAATAATATTCCTTCAGTAATTCTATTAGATTTAATATTACCAGATAAAAAAGGTCATGAATTAATCAAACCAATTAAATCAAATTTGTTATTTAATGATGTACTCATTTACTTATTAACTGCAATTCCTAGGCCTGAAGCTTTAAGGATAATGGAAAAATATGGTGCGAATGGTGTTATTACCAAACCTTTTGATATAGAAGAAATTAACTCTCTATTTAAAATCCTAGAAAAGAAATAAATTATCCTAAGATTAAATTTAGAATGATCCATATATCACATGCTTATTTTATTAAAAAAAGGTGGATTACACTATAAGTCGAAGAATTTCATAAGTATTCAGTTTACGGGGTTTTTTTTTCAGTCACACGGGGTTTATTAAAAATTAGTTTATGAAACTGATATCTTTTTATTCTTCAAAGTTATTGTGAGTGTAATCCACTATAAATATAGTTAGATATAAATAAAAATCTATCTCTTATTATTTTTTTTGAGGATCTTCTTACTTAAGAGTTTTCATCCAAAAAATAGCTGAAATTAATCAAATAAGTAATATTTTTTAGAAAACGGAGATTATAGAATTTAGGAAAAGTATTAATATAGCCCAGTAGTGTAGGATTGAGCAAATATAGTGCTCAATTGCATATTGGTCAAGCATCGGGGGCTCTGAACCCCTGGACCACGGTTCGAAAAGTTAACGAATTTCTCGTGCATCGGAATTCCGTGCTGGGCTATTTATTCTTTTTTAAAATCTTGTTTAAATAATCAGAATAGTTTTATAACTTTCATTTCGTAAGATTTCTTTTAAACTCTTATAAGTTTTATTTGTTAACTTTATAAGCAATTTACAATCGTTGTCTAGTATCATAGAAAATACATCTATTAACTAATGTGAAGTAGTACTAAAACTAAAGTATAACTTCTAATATAAATATTGGTGAACTGCTGAGATTTCAGGGTTAAAAATCTATTTTTACCTTTCTATAATGACAATATTATTTATCCCGTACGTTTAATAATATGATATCCAAACTGAGTTTTTACTGGTTGCGAAAGTTCACCTATTTTTAATTTTGTACATGCATCCCAAAAGCCATTAACCATATCTCCTTTTGAAAAATCACCTAAATTCCCGCCTCGTTTTTTGCTTGGGCAAGTGGAATAGAGTTTGGCTAAATCTTCAAGTTTTTCACCCGATAGTAAATCTTCATGAATTTCTTGAGCCTTACTGAGTTTCTCTACCAAAATATGACTCGCTTTTATTTTCCCTCCTCGTATTGGAGCTCCCGCGCTGCCTATACTTTTATTTCCAGTTGATTTTCCGCTTTTTTGAAAGCCCTTCCCATATTTATTTTTTCCCATTAAAACTCACATTTAAAATTAAGTAAAAAATACCGTTTTTATACTTTTCAGGAGCTTAATAACTTAATAATTAATACTAGTTAACTATTAGATACCTGAAATTTTTTATTTCTTTAATACTGTTTATTTCTACGACAAATTTTTGGAAATCTTGAAGTTTTCCTTCGAAAACTAGGAAAACAATTAAATTTTGATTAATAAAATTAAGATTCTTACTAATTATTTGATCTTTATATTTACTTTCTATTCGATTTATTTTTTTCTGTAATCCCTGTTTATTAGGGGCAACTATAATCATGTTTCCTACTATACTTTTTGAGATTGGGGCTAATTCGCTGGAAAGATCGATACCTGATGCATCAACAGTTGACATCAAACGTACTAATGCATCCCTAATTAATTTAGATTTATTTTCATACTGATTTTTTGAAACTAACTTGTTTATGAACTTTTTCAGACTCTCATTTATACTTATACTAATTATTGGGCTCATAAATTAACACCTTCTCATGATCAAATAAAATTGAAAGACTTTAATTATTTTTATTTATTAATAAGGTAAGAAAGATTTATAAATTTTTTTTAACGTCAAAAGGGCTTATAGCTTAATAGATCTAGCGATTACATTTCTAAAATTTTCAACGTCGTTCACTAACTTATCAGCCAATTCATCAGTAATTTTATCATCCTTGCCAAATTTGTTCAGTTCAGTTAACCAAAACTCAATTCTTCCAAGAATTGCTTCTTTTTCACCTACAATTTTCCTAACTCTAATAAATGTGTCATGTAATTTGGTTCTAATATTTTGAGCCTTCCATCTGAGCATGCAATAGTCAGAAATTTCAGCTAAATTTTGAGTAATAGCCATTATATCAATGGTTTTCTCACGTTCTTCTGATTTAATCTTCCTTATCATATTAATCTCCTCAAATAAAAGCTCAATTACCTTAGCTAAGAATCCTGTTAATTGTCCTGCGTGGTTACACCACACTCTTACTTCTAATGATTGGTTTACCTCGGAGACATAAATTCGGGTAATAATTCGCCCTCCACCGATCTTTGCTTCTGAACAGTGCCAGCTTTCCGCTTCATATTTTCCCTTAGTGTCACTTCCTTCATGGGTTGTTACTGTGCTTGTTTCGAATCGCTTAATTGTTCGAATAGCTGCTCTAAAAGCAAGTCTAGGATCTAAATCTGCAACTAAAAATGCTCGTGCATCATTTGGTAAATCTTGGATGGAAATCTGGACATCTTCAATTGATGATAAACATGAAATAACAAGAGGACATTTGATTTGGACTTTTTTTTTTCTTATATGGACAGAGTGTTTATCCCCATGAGCATCCTTATAAATAACAGTACCCCCAATATTTGAAACACCACATTCCTTTGGTTCCAAGTAAAAATCAACACCTCTTGAATTTTGTGCTTCTATAAAAGGAATACTAATTAACGGACTTTTGATATTATAACTTGAGGGAACATCTAAAATGACTTTCACTGAATTAATCGCCATGTTGCTCTTGTTCTTTACAATAGTTTTAAAGTGCAATTGTCCTCCAATAAAATCATATGCTCGGGTAACTTCAATCTTTTCTTCATACGCAGATTCTCCAGCTTTTTGATGTGGTTGAGGTTTTGAAGAAATCGGAACACTATATGCTACAAATAATTTCTTTTGCATGTCTATATAGCCATCTATATCTCCTCTACTAATTATCATAGCTAAATTTTCTTCGATACTTGATTCTGTGACACCTAATCTATTTGAAAGTTCTCTTAAAGGCATAGTTCTATAAGCTCTTGCAAGATCTTTTATTTTTTTTTCTAAATGTTTATTGGTCATGAATTCTCTTCTTTGTGTAAAAATCCCCTTTATATTACCTGTTTTTATTAATTCATGGAGACTTTTTCTTGCAAGTTCTACTGCAATTTTGAGTTTTGCGGAAAGTTTATTTAATTCAAATAACCCGGTTTTTTTCGAATAAGCTTTAATTTCCTTATAAATTTGATTAGCAGTAATTACTTCATTACCCTTGTCAGCAAAGAAACCATTTATTTCTTTTGCTCTCATCAAATTGACACAAAATGATTTTACAAGTTCCTTTGGGACATTAAACTTGCTGGCAAGGTCTTTTATTGTAATTCTTCCTTTTTTTTTAGTTTCCTTTATTATGGTATCTAAGATATATTTTTGAGTATAATATATCAGTTTGTCTTGTGAAAAGGAACCCTTTATCTGGTTCTGGTTAATTAGTTTATAAATAATATTTCGTGCTATGTCACTCCCCATATCAAGCATGATTGCTAAATCTTCTACTTTAAGGATTCCCTCGTCATAGAATTTGGAGAGAAGTTTCTCTTTCATTTCTGGTGATATAAAATAGAACATTTGGTTTTTCTGATCAATGATCCCGTAAATTCTCTCTTCATCCATATATTTGTTTATGAACTTAATCATTTGTTCTGCTGTAATATTAAAAGATTCCATAATTGTTGAAAAGTTAGTAAGGGGTGCTCTTTTTAATAGTTCTAAAAAACAATTTGGACACAATTCTTTACCAATTATATGTCGTAATTTTTTCCCACATAAAATAAGCCTGTTTCCTTTAATGAGATTATATCTTAAAGCTTCTCTCGTTAATTTTTCCTTTGATGGAAAAAATAATCCAGGAGTTTTTAAATATGAGTTCCATGAATCTGGACATATTCGGTTGGTACATTCTAAATAATATTGCCCTGAGGATAACCTTTCAAGTCTTAGAAGAGATTTGCACACAGGACATTCGCTATTTTCGACTACAGTGCATTTATAATTTCTCTCTGCAGCTTTAGCTTTTGAATAAATAAGATTATGCTTCTTACATTCATGAATTTCAGTAGTGGCGGCATGATTAATACAAAAACTTGATTTACATTTCTCACATGTAAAATCGATATTTTGGCTTTCACAGAATAGGCAATTCATAATATTAGTTACTCATCCATTTTTGAAATCTATATTATTATAATAAAATTTCGGCTTAAAATATTTTAATAGACCAAATTTTAGTATTACCCAAATATATTGATAATATCAAAAAATTATTAATTTTTGCCAAATAAAAAATAATTATTGCAGGATCTTCTTATAACGTAATTTCTGGAAAAACTGGAATGTGCAAAAATGATAAAATCATGATAACTGCGTTAAATGCTATAATTATGAAAATCATAGAAAGCAAAATTCGATTAGTTTTAGGCTCCTTTGCCTTTAACATTTGAGAAGTTCCATGTTTTGCCAAAGCTAGTGGAAATAATCCTACAAACGTCCCTAAAGAAAAATAAAATACAAGAAAAATCCCATCAACAAAAAATCCACTGAGAGAATAAGTTAAACATTGAGAATAAATGATTAACTCAAAAATACAGGGAGCAAAGCCAGCTAAAATGCCAAAAAGATATGGTGTTTTCTTTTTCTCCCAATTTAACTCTACTAAACCTTCTCTGTATTTTGAATGCGGCATATATTTTCTTCTCATAATAAATAATAATAATAAAATACTAGCAAATATAGAAACAATTGCCCCAAAAAAATTAATTGCGAATCTGTCAGGGTTAAATCCAGGAATAAAAATTTGAGGAATAAAACTAAAACTTACGGTAATGAATGCTATCACTAAATTGGAAGAGATTAGGCCTAACCCATAAAGAACTAAAATTAAAATACTTTTAAATGGGGTTTTAGAAATTCCTAGAGACCAAAAAAAGAAGATTGCTTTGTCTTCACAAGGTATTGCAGTATGGAGAAAACCTAATGTAAATGCGGGGACAAATACTACCAGTAGGGGTGGTAGATAAAATTGAAGCATTTTTAAGAATTGAATTTTTGAATTCTTTATTAATTTCTAGTCTTCTTTGGATATATTTATTTTCATCTATTTAGAATTTTTGATTATTGTAAAGGGTATAGAATGTTCGTAAAAAGCTTTTCCAATAATAACGCCCAATACGCCAATTTCTTCCAATTTTTCTATATCTTCTATATTCCTTACGCCTCCAGCTACATAAATTTGAGTTTTCTTCACTGTTGCCATCATTTTCTTGATATAGCTAAAATCTGGGCCACCTAATGTCCCATCTGCCTCAATAGATGAAAAGAGGACATAATTCACTCCCAATTTCTCGATTTCTCTGCCAAAAGTTAGCGGATTTTTTTCAGTCATTTCTGTCCAACCCTTAACAGCAATTTTTTGATCTTTATAATCGATTGCAACAATAATCTTATCAAAACCAATCATTTGCGCTAATTTTTTTAGCCCTTTCGGATTTTTTAAAGCAAACGTACCCAGTATTAATCGGTCAGCTCCAAACCTAATTAATTCTAAGGCTGCTTCAATTGTTCTTATTCCACCACCTACTTGAATCTTTATTTTATTAGATGCTGTTTCGATTAAACTTTGAAATAATAATTTATTGGTTTCCGAACCCCAAGCTCCATCCAAGTCTATTAGGTGTAACCTCTCTGCGCCTTTATCAATCCAAAAACCTATTGCTTTAAGAGGATCGTCAAAATATATTGTTTCCGTTCCTTTTAATCCTTTATATAAACGTACACATTTTCCATTGCTAATATCTACAGCGGGAATTATCTCCATTTTCCTATTATTTTACTGTTTATTATTTGTAACTGTATTATATTTAATTAATCCATAAAAAGTCAGAAGTAGAAAGATTGTACTTGCAAAATTGAAAGGGAAAAAATTTTTAGTTAGAAAAAATATGCCCATGAAGGCTAAATCCAGAAAACTTAAGAAGTAAAAACTCGGTTTAAAAAATTTCTTATTCAAATTTGACTCTCTTGGTAAATTAAATAAAATTATTATTAGCAATGGGGTAAAATTTAGTAGATGATGATCCCAGGAGTCAAAATAGCAAAGAAACATAATCAAGATTCCGAAACTATAACCATAAATTAAAGAGGTATTATTATTATTTCTTGTTGTAAATGAGATAAATCCAAGAATGCTAATTATTAGCAAAAAAGACAGGAATAATGGTATTTGAATTGATAAGATTTGTGATTTAGTAAACTGAATAACATATAGAAAGTTGATAATCAACTTAGTTAAACTAAAAGAATGGTTTATTTGTGAAGGCTCTGAACTTGTGAAATTAGCTCCAATAAATCCTTTTAACAAATTAGGATAAATTAAAAATAAAATGAAGTTGAGTGATAAAGGTAGTACCAGTCCTATTAATCGTATAAAGCTTTTAGTCAAGTTAAAGGTTAATTTCCTATTTTGAAAGTCAAAATGTAAAACAATTAAAAAAGGAATCATGAAGATTGTTATTGGTTTTATTAATAGGCTTACTCCAAGGATTATACTAGCAATTAATTCCCATTTTATTTCAGATTTTTTCAGAAAAATATATAGAGATAAGAGAATTAACAGTGTCACATATAAATTAATTTGTCCTAAAATGTAATTGAATAATTGTGGTAAGCTAAGCATGTACAAACAAATATATAGAATTACTCTTTTATCACCTTCCTCATGCCCTTCTCTTCTAACTAACATCACTATTTTGTAGAGTATTAAACTTATTACTATGTTTAACACAAAATTAATAGAATTAAAAACTACAAAACCTAAATCAAAACCAATTAGATAGAACGGAACAAAATAGAGAGCTGATATCGGTAGGTATCTAAATGGCCAATTATATGTAGTCGTATAAAGTTCATTCATGTCTGTAAGTACCTGTTGTCCCACTTTATAATAAACTAGGAAATCATTCCTATCTCTAAAAAAAATGAGCGTTAAAATTAGTGATAATATAAAATATCCCACTTGAATTACCACAGTATACTTAAAAATTTTAAACTCCCAAAGCTCTTTAAATCTATTAATCATCCTAAGCCATACTTGGTTTAACATCATTTTCTAGGCATTGATTGGTTTTTCGAAGACTTTTTTTTTTTAATTATGTATATAATAATCCCAATCGTAAAAATGCTAACTAATATCACTATTGTAGGAATTACATAAAAAGGTAAGAAATCATAAGCTATGTCTAAAATAACCATGTTATCTTTAGTATAAAGTTTATAAGAATTTAAAATGCCTTGATCATTATATATCGCAATAATCTTGATGTCTTCGTTAGGATATCCCTGAGAAATGCCATTTTTCTTAATATCAACATTTAGAGTTGGCAGAACTCGATTATCTACATTATACCGTGCGTTTAATTTTAAACCTCCCATATATTCCCCAACTGGGATTGGAAACCAGAAGGGTACAAGAGAGGTATAATTTATGAAGCTTAAACCTTCAGAATAATTATTTGGATCTGTTAAATATGTGATTTGAGTTTCATTATCTTTTACTCCCCAATTCAGATCTTTTATCCAATACCAAATATCAACTTCAATTTTTATTAATGAACTATTAGTTTCAATATTATAAATTTTCCATTTCATCTTCGATCCTTTACTTATGTTATTAAAAATTCCACCGTTATCCCAACCACTCCCAAAAAGGTTATTCAACTCAAAACTATTACTAACTTTACATTTCCATATTAGCTCATCATTTCTGTTAACTCCAACCCCATACTCGAGACCAACTACATCTGTTAGAATTAGAGAATTGGATATTAAAAGAGATAAAATGCTTATCAAAAACATCTTACTTTTCAACAACTTGACCATAACTCCTTTTATCCTTTTTTTTAATGCAATATTTAATTAGCAAATACAACGATATTAATAAAAACATTGTACCCTCAAAATTGAATGGAAATAATGGATAAATAAGATACCAAATGCCTACAAATGCAAGATCAAAAAAGCTAAAGAAAAATAAGCTAGGTTTAATTGATTGAGTAATGTCAGAATTCGTTGGATGATTAAATATTATAATTATTAAGAGAGGTGTCAGATTTAAGAGATGGTGATCCCATGAATCATAATAAACAAGAAGCATAACAATTATGCCAAACGTATAACCATATAATATAGAGTTTTTTTCAAATCTCCTAATTATAAAAACGACAAGGCTTAATCCTCCTACTATAATGATAATTCCAACTAAGATATAGAGCTGATTAAAGGGAATGTTAAAGAAATAACAGAAATTTGTAATTAGTTTTGTAATACGAAAAGAAAAATTTAAAGCTACAGGATTATTTCCTGTAAAGTTGGTTTCTAAAAATCCTGACCATAAAGAAGGATATATAAAAAAAAGTATAAAATTTAATGAAACAGGAAGAATAACTCCTACCAACCTTACACTACTACCTGAAAAATCAAAGGTAAATTTTCTTTTTTCCCAATTAAATGAGAATAGAATCAAAAAGGGGATTAGGAAAAAAGTTGTAGGTTTGATTATGATACTAACTCCTAATATTATACTCCCGATAAACTGCCATTTCAACTCTTTAAATTTAATGAATATATAAAGAGATATTAAAAGAAATAGTGTAATGTACAAATTAATTTGCCCATAAATATAATTTAATACATGGGGTAGACCCATTAAATATATACATATATACTTTACGACTCTTTTGTCATCATCTCCGTCATTTTTCCACTTTGTTATCCTAATAATCTTATATAAGATTATTGAAATCAATATGTTAAGTAAGAGATTAAAAATATTAAAAACTACAAAAGCTGCTTCAAAACTCATAATGGAGAAAGGTATAAAAAAAAGTGCTGATAATGGAAAATATCTAAAATCCCATAAGTAATTAGACTGATTATATAAGTTCCGAATATCGTTGATAAAAATATCTCCTACACTATGGAATATTATAAAATCATTTTTTTCCCGAAAATATACGAAAAATAGGATGAAAGATAGAATCAGATAAAAAAAATGGAGAATAACAGCATACCTAAATATTTTTTGCTTCCAAAGTTGTTTTATTCTAACGCTTATTTTGGATCGTAAATTCATCAAGGCGTAAACAAATTTTATTTTAATTTTAAATTCTTAAATTAAATTACTTAATTAAATCTTTTAAAAGATAAATATCAAGATAATAATCATGGCATTATTTACAAAAACGACTGAAAAACCAACATTTGGAATCATTGTAGGAAACCGTGACGTCTTCCCAGATAGGCTAGCAAAAGAAGGAAGGTTAGAGATAGTTGAAGTTTTGAAAAATTTAAGATATAATTATGTGATTTTAGATGAACATGATACAAAATTTGGTTGTGTAGAAACTTACGAAGATGCTAGAAAATGTGCAGAATTATTCAAAGAAAACAAGAGTAAAATAGAGGGAATAGTAATTATTTTACCAAATTTTGGTGATGAAAAAGGAGTAGCAAACACTCTTAAATTAGCAAAGTTAAATGTTCCTGTCTTAGTTCAGGCTAGCGCTGACAATATTCCTAAAATGGATCGAATAAATCGGAGAGACGCTTTTTGCGGTAAAATATCTGTAACTAACATCCTTTATCAGAATGGAATACCATTCACACTTACAAAATATCACACCTGTTCCATAACATCAAACATTTTTAAGCAAGATCTCAAACGATTTGGAAAAATTTGCAAAATTGTAAATAAACTTCGAAATGCTAGGTTGGGTCAAATTGGTACTAGACCAAATGCATTCGAAACCGTCAGGTACAGTGAAAAGATCCTAGAATTCAATGGTATAAGTATAGAACCTATAGATTTATCTGAAATTTTCGGTTTGGTCGAAAAATTAGAAGATGGAGATCAAAAAGTGCAAAAAAAGATAGAATTTATCAAGAACTATACATCTACTAAGAAATTCCCCAAGGATAGTATTAATAAGTTAGCAAAGTTAGCTGTGGTAATTGAAAATTGGATTGTTAAAAAAAATTTAGATGGGTTCGCATTTCAATGCTGGCCATCTATTCAAGACAATTTTGGGGTAGTACCTTGTGCTGTATTAAGCATGTTTAGCGAAGGGCTTGTGCCAGCAGCATGTGAAGCAGATGTTTCCGGCTTAGTAGGAATGCTTATCTTACAAATAGCATCTGAAACTCCTTCAGCTATCTTAGATTGGAATAATAATTATGGTGATAACCCAGATAAAATGGTTTTATTTCATTGTAGCAACTTTCCTAAGTCATTTTTTATCGATACCAAGATGACGGTTCATCCTATAATTTCTGACCAAAAGGGTGATGAAGTTAGTTTTGGAGCAATTCAGGGGCGTATTAAAAACAAGCAGTGTACTCTTTTAAGAATTGAAACTGATGATCTGAAAGGAGAGATAAAAGCACTTTTAGCTGAAGGATCATATACCGAAGATCCTTTAGATACTTTTGGGGGATACGGGGTAGTTGAAATTCCTAAACTCCAGACCTTATTAAAAACCTTATGCTTGAATGGTTTTGCTCATCATGTTGCTGCAAGTTTAGATAAAGTTGGGGATATAATATTTGAAGCACTTGAATATTTAGGATATAAAACCATATTTCATAATAAGGCGGAATAATCCCTCTATTTTTTTCTTTTAATTACTATATCTTTTTGAAAGAAACCAGAATTAATTTTTTCTTCTGTATTTTCATCCATATGAGTATAAATCTCAAATGGGTATACTCTTTGATATTTCTCATGGTAATTTGAGATTCTTTTGTTAGTTAAATAAATTGAATAATCTGAAATATCACATCCAACCCACTTTCGTTTTAACTTTTCAGCAGCTAGCAGTGTTGTTCCTGAACCACAAAAAAAATCCGCAATCAAATCACCCTCATTACTCCCTAGTTTTATAATTCGTTCCATCAAACTGTGATGTTTTTGGGTAGGGAACCCTGTCCACTCCTTTGAAGCTGGTTGCATGCAGGGAATCTTCCAAACATTATCTAATTTTTTATCTGTGACAATACGGTATTTTACATGTCCATTCTCGTCTTTTAGATTTTTTAAAACTCCTTTTACATTAATCCTCATTAATTGTTTTCTTGGATTTTTACGTGGGATTCTAATATTATTAAAGGTATAAATTGATGATTTAGAATAGACTAAAATGTTATCATAGGCTCTAGGCAAATTCCTTCTTCCAGCAGAATATTTATTATAATAATACCATACTATGTTGTTTACAAATTTTTTCTTACCAAAAATCTCATCCATTATTAACCTAATGTAATGACTGGCGTGCCAATCTAAATGGATAAAAATTAAACCCGTTTTTGATAATAATTTTTTAAATAATATTATCCTTTCGTATAACATCTGTAAATAAGAATCTATGTCTTCCTTCCAGTTATCGTAATATGCTATAGAGTCATAAACTTTATTCTCTTCCTTGATTTCGATTTTATAGTTAACACCAGAAAAGAAGGGAGGATCTATATAAATTAAATCTATTGATGCCCCTAAAGAATCTAATAAATCATATAAAACTTCTAAATTTTCTCCCCAAAACAGTTTATTTTTCCACGAGTTTATTGGATTTTTATTAAGGTTTTTAGACTTAATGTTTATTAAAGAATAATCAATTGGTTTAAAGTAATCGTGATATTTTTTTTTAAAAAAATCTTGTTTTGGAGTTAGATCTGTTTTGTTTTTCCAAATTAATTTGACCATTTATGTTCATTTACTTATTGTACTACTAAATTACTTTATCTCAAGGTAAATAAATTTAGTTATTAAGAAGATTTACCAACATAATCTTCATCTAAAAAGCTTTGCTATGAATTTCCCAGATAGAATTATACATTTAGATGAGAAGTTAATTAGGACTCTTCTTGTAAGAATTGATAATAAAAATTTAATTATACGGATTAAAACTGCAGATCAAGATTTTGATCTAGTGTTGTTATGCGAATTGCGAACATTCTGGTGACGTAAAGTATGTGATTTTTAAATGTGATGAATCTTTTTGATACCTAGTTTTTGTTGGAGATCTTCAAATTCCCTGTCACTTAGAAATCCCTTATGGATAAGAAGCTTTCTTATTTCCTCCATTAATTGAGGTGCTCCTTTAGCTTCT
>SDBU01001868.1_pt1 | contig 29041 bp, 24 predicted proteins | sample 2277071 | NCBI WGS metagenome assembly SDBU01 (sample SAMN10397929, study PRJNA504765) | marine sediment metagenome | isolation source: marine sediment core GS08_GC12, 126 cmbsf | place: Arctic Ocean: Gakkel Ridge, Loki's castle | collected 2008 | reverse complement strand
CGGCGTTCGGCAAGTGTCTGCTCCAGGCTCATCGGGCCGGTCAACCTCGGCTCGGAAAGCTGAACCGTTTCAAGTGGCGGTTTATGCTGGGCCAGGCAAAAAGCTGCTGTACAGGTCAAAATTACCACAATTATTGCTGGAGTTATCAAGCGTTTCATTTCTGAATCCTCCAATTAGTCCTCACCTTTTTCAATTACCGTTACTACGCCTTTTTTGGCGTGTTTATAAATCAAATGAATGTTGCGGAGGTATATAAGGGTATTCAGCGAAAAACCTAACATAAAGATAGGATTTTTTATGTGAATGGCGTAACTAAGCAGGATGAGGCTGCCGACCAGCGATATAAACCAGAAAGAGGTCGGCACGTGAGACCTTTTTTTGTATTCGCTGACTATCCACTGGAGTATAAATCGTCCGCCGAAGACCGCCTGTCCCACTAAGGCTATGGTTGCCCAGACGGGATCGCCTACTATCTGCTCAGTTATCGCACTTTTTATAAATTCAAATATTGAATCGAACATTGTATTTCTCCAATTTTGGGTAAAGTGTCGGTTACATCATAAACCAATATCTGGTAAAATTAAAGGATAGAGCCATAAAAATCGATGTATTACTGCGAACCGATAACATAATTTGGGCGATTTGAATGACTTTATCGCTGCGACAAAAGCTGATTATAATCTCGCTATTGCTCTACTGGCCCGCAATTTTTGTCCTTGCGCACATACCGATTCCCCAACTGGTTTACAAGGCCCAGGTATCGGACAAGACGCTCCATCTGATTACGTACCTGATTTTGGTTTTTCTGCTGTGGTTCGCGGTCAGTCCCGACAAAAAAGTTAACTGGGGCAAAGCTGCGGTATGGTGGGTATTTCTGATAATGGCTGGATACGGAGGTGTCGACGAACTGCTTCAGGGCTATGTTGGGCGCAGCTGCGATATTAAGGATTTTCTCGCAAACCTGGTGGGTGTGAGCGGAGGCTTAATTTTGTTTTCGTTTCTGACATTTTGGCCGGCACTGCTTGCGGTAACAGGGATTACTATCTTTTGTCTGACGAATCTGGCTCGGGCGAATTTAACGGAACTGGTGCCGGTAACAAACGCAATGTTTCATCTGCTCGCTTATGCAGTTTTCACTATGCTGTGGATTCGACAGATACTTCCGCTTCCGTCAAAGACGTCCATGCCGAAACGGCTGATAATTGCTTTAGCGGTGCCGATAGGTTTGCTATTGGTCGTAAAATTGTTTTCTGTAGTTTCCGGCAGGTACTTCACAGTATTTGATGTAATCATATCCGGCGCAGGGATCGCAATCGCTCCTGTCGGCTATGTTTTTATTTGCTCAAAATGCTCGCGTCGGATACATTAAGATGTCGAAACCCCCGGTTAAACCGGGGTTAAATAGCAACGATGGTTAAAAAATGAACGTTACCGGAACCAGCGATAAAGAGCTTCGGTTTTCCGATATAAACCTGGGAATTGTATGCCCAATGGCGAACGAGCTGTCGACGGCGGTGGAGCTCATCAAGGCGGTGCTGGAGCAGTGCGAAGGTTTCAGGTCCGTGAAGTTTTTCGCGGTCTTTGACAACGCGTGTAAGGACGGCACATATGATTTCCTCAAAAACTGGCAGGACAAACCGGCACAACTGCAGCTGGTCTGGGCTCCGGAAAACAAATGTGTTGTCGATGCGTATGTGAGAGGGTATCGCGAGGCTTTAAATGCAGGCTGCGACTGGATACTGGAGATGGACGCAGGCTTTAGCCATGAGCCGGCTGAGATGCCCCAGTTCTTTGAAAAAATGGCCCAGGGCTGTGATTGTGTCTTCGGCAGCCGATTCTGCAAAGGCGGCGAATTCTCCGAAAGGCCCCTTATCCGATACCTAATCAGTCGGTGTGGAAGTATGGCGGCGAACCTGCTGCTCGGGACAAAACTTAAAGATATGACCAGCGGCTTCGAGATGTTCACCAGCGGCGCTCTGCGAAAGGTTTTGGACAAAGGAATCAGGTCGCGCGGGCATTTTTTTCAAACCGAGATAAAAGCTTACTGCCGTAATATGCGAACAGCTGAGGTGCCCATACATTATCGCGCACCCAGTCAAAACGTAAATACTGCGGTCATTATAGATGCCTTCAAAAATTTATTCCGGTTGTTTGGAAAACGTCTTGCCGGTAATTTGTAGCTTCCGAAAAAAGTTACTGTTATGAACGACAAAGTTTCTATCGTGGTAACATCCGTGAGCGGGCCCAACAAGGCTTTGCAGGATTTGGCGGCAGGCTGCGCGGAAAAGGGGTGTCATTTTATCGTCATAGGCGACCAAGCCAGTCCGGATGATTTTCAGCTTGACGGCTGTGATTTTTACAGCCTGCAAAGACAAAAGGGACTTGACTTGAAGTTCGCGGAGGACTGTCCGACAAGGCACTATGCTCGCAAGAACATCGGCTACCTTGTGGCTATTCGCAACAAGACTTCCATTATCATCGAAACCGACGATGATAATATCCCCTGCGAAGGGTTTTGGTCTGAGCGGCAGCGGATTTGCGGCGCTGCGGTTGTCGAAGACGGCGGCTGGGTAAACGTCTATCGGTATTTTACGGACGAGAACATTTGGCCGCGGGGTTTTCCACTTGAGCGGCTTCAAGAAAAAACAGCAGACTACGAAACACTAAATAAGGCCGATGCGGACTGTCCAATCCAGCAGGGGCTGGCGGATGATAATCCTGACGTTGACGCGATATATCGGCTGACTATGCCGCTTCCACAATCCTTTAGAAAGGACCGGCGAATTGCGTTGGCTAACAGCTCATGGTGTCCGTTTAACAGTCAGAATACCACGTGGTGGCCGGACGCGTTCGAACTGCTCTACCTGCCGGCATATTGCTCATTCCGAATGACGGATATCTGGCGGAGCTTCGTCGCACAGAGAATCGCCTGGCTTAATAGCTGGTCAGTTCTATTCCATGAACCCAATATGAGACAGGAACGCAACGTGCATAATCTGCTGCGCGACCTCGAAGATGAGATACCGGGCTATCTGCACAACGTGGAAATCTGCGAGGCTTTAGAAGCCCTGCAGCTAAAGCCGGGGAGCGAAAAGATTGGTGAGAATCTAAAGGTCTGTTACGAGAAGCTGGTGAGTATGAACCTCATCGGCGCAGAAGAATTAGACTTGCTCGACGCGTGGCTTGGTGATATTGAGCAGAGCCGTAAATAGGACATACCAACAGTCAAGATGGAGATGAATTTCAGGGGGTGCTAATGTTTTTTGAATGGGGTATAGAGGGGGTCGCCAATCAGAAGTAAATACCAGGAATTAAACGGCTTTGTACGATAATATGCCTCGACAAGGCATCGGCCGTCCAACAGTTCGGTGAAAAACACTTCCGGCTTTGGAAATGAGTGAAGATAGGGCTCAGCCACAGCACCTAAGGTTGCGGTTACGCCATCGGCGAGCATTGCGGGGCACCACTGAGTGCTGTTGGGGTCGCGAAGGTCGACCGCCTCGAGACTTGAGATGTGATAACCTATCGCGCCGTCAATAAAATCAAAGGCGTCGACATATTTTTTCAGACTGTACCAGCCACAATAGATAGCCGCTCGTGGACAAGTCCCGGGTGCAAAAAGCTCCTTCGTGGATTCGGCGACGACCTTCATAACTGTCTGTTGGCGTATCATGCGGGCGGTTTCGCGCAGCGACTTATCATATTCGGCGTACAGCGATTTTGCGCCCTTAGTTTCGGAATAGCCCGAGTCTATATAAGCAACGCCGTTTAGGCCTTTTCGCTCGGCTGCTATCGCCTTATCGATAAGGCCAAATGCGATATTCTCTCCAGGACCATCAAGGCGGCAGACCATAAGCGTTCTGAAGCTAAAAAACAGTCCGCCCTTTTTTAGTTTATTCGGTTGCCAACGGTAAAGCTCGTAGTTATCGAACAACACCATTGACAGCTCGCTGTCAACAGAAGCATCTGTTTGGTTTCCGACGATGTAGTCAATTTGCAACTGCAAAGCGGTGAGCTGACGATTGATATGTTCCTTACGTTTGGATGCGTCGGCTGCGCCGCTCTGCCGGAGGCGCTCGAGGGTTTCCTTCACCTGCTGTCTGCGTTTTTTCAATCGGTTCAGCTCGACTTGCCTGGCCTTTAGCGACCCTCTTTTTCCCACTTTGACTGGCACGCCATAAGTCGTCAGCAGACACTTTATTTTGCGAGCGAATTCACGAGTGGATAACTTTCTACGAATGGGCCTGGCAAGGTTTTTTTCATAATCGTCTCTGGATATTTCGTCGCGAGGAACACCGCCCAAGGGCAGGGTCAGAATATTGCCGGCAGGCACAGCCCGCTTTGTGCGATAATATTGAGCAATCCGGACTGACGCCTCGATGTCACTGTTTGCTATTACGAGAATCTCATCGGGCTCGAGTGCAAAGGCCGACGTACAACAGAAGACACAGACTAAAACCCATCCTACAACTACCTGGCGCAAAATGTTGTTCATTACGGGGTAAATTTCCGGCGCTTACGCTTCTGGGCTATCTTGTTCCGGATGTACTGTAAGGCAACTCGATAGGGGAACTGTCGAGTGGCTGGTCATAATCATCCAGCCAGCGAGCGTTCGGGTTGCACCTGAAGGTCAGGAAACGTCCGCTGTCTTCGTCCTTAGCCGCTCGATGATACTTGAAACAGACGAAATCTTCGGTTTTGCCGACGATTTCTACCTTTCCGGTTGAATGCGACATTGCATAGCGGGCTCGCTTTGCAAGGCCTGAAACGCGGGCTTTGGCCTGCTCTACAATCTCATAGCCCTGTTCAATCGGCACTGTATAGGCCTTATTCCCCAGGGCCGGGCGACACTGAAAGATATAGTAAGGAACCGCGCCGATGAACGACAATTTTCTGAGCAGCTCGGCCAGAACATCGGGGTTGTCATTTACACCCTTAATCAACGGCGTTTGATTGGTAATGACAGCGCCGGCTTTTTGCAACAGGTGGATGCCTTTAACCGCGACGTCCGTCAGCTCGCGAGGATGGACAAAGTGAGTTACTACGTAGAGCTTTTTCCACTCGGTGCTATATTTGGCAACCATCTCCAACAAGCTCGGGTCATCGAGAATTCGATACGGATTAAAAACAGGTGACCTTGTCCCAATGCGGATTATCTGAACATGGTCGATTGCCCTCAAGGGCCCGATAATGTTTTCAAGCTTGGCCGTGGTCAGCACCAGTGGGTCTCCACCGGTCAGCAGGATGTTGGTTATCTCGGTATGCTGTCTTACATATTCGAGGGCCGCGGGCAGGTCGAGCTTGTGCTCTTCGTGAGATTCTATGAAAACGCGCTTCCGAAAACAGTACCGGCATATTCCGTCACAGATGTCACTTACTAAAAAAAGTGCAGTGGAGTGATATTTATGCTCGAGACCAGGCATAATCGTGTATTCCTTTTCATTCGACGGGTCAAGCCGGCCCCATTCATCGAGCTCCCGCATGTGCGGGATTATAATTGCACGTATCGGGTCATCGGGGTCGTCCCAGTTGATAAGCGACAGATAATAGTCGTTGGCGCGGAAAGCAAACTTTTCCGTAACCTTCTTTAGCTGGGTCTTTTCTTGCTCACTCAGTTGTTCCAACTGCTCTATTTTTGTTTTGTGTTTGACCTTAATAGAGGACCACCTACCTTTCACGAAGATTATTACGTTCAACTACCTACTTTTTATGCGCCTGACCCCTGGTGAGTTCGGTTTTAGAATACCTTTTCTCGTATATGTTCTTCCGCCCGAACACCTGTGCGATAGTTGCCAGAATTATCTTTATATCGGTCAAAAAACCAGCCGTTTCAACGTATTTTACATCGAGTTCAAGTTTTTCTTCGTGCGTAAGCTGACCTCTGCCGGAAATCTGCGCCAGGCCTGTAAGGCCCGGCTTGACCAACAGTCTCTTTTTTTGCCTTTCGTCCCACTCGGCCATCTGCGAGACATATAGCGGCCGAGGCCCGATAAAGCTCATATCCCCTTTCAATATATTAAACAATTGCGGCAATTCGTCAAGTGAATACTCGCGAAGGAGCTTTCCTACTCTTGTCAGGCGTGTGTCATCGCTGGTTTTTGGACTCGACCCGAATGGCTCAACATTGACTTTCATCGTGCGGAATTTATAAAAGACAAACGGCCTGCCGTCTTTGCCTGCTCTTTCCTGCCTGAAAATAGCCAGGCCTTTGCCGGAAAGCCTTATAGCTACGATTATAATAACAAAAACCGGCAATAAAACTAATATTGCCAGCCCTGACGCAACTATATCAAAGATTCGTTTGTTAATGCTGTTCATTTAGTATATTTCTTTGCAGTATCTGCCCTGCCACATAAACATCACTGAGCACACCGTGATTTTCGATCTGACCGACAAGCTCAAAGCCACATTTTTGATATAACTCATTGGCTGGTTTGTTATCAGCTCCGACAAGAACCTTGACTTTATCAAGTTTCCTTTTTGCACACTCAGCAAGACCTTTCTGCACCAGCTTTGCGCCCAGGCCTTTGCCTTGCGCATCTTTTGCGACCACTACCGAAAGCAACTCAGCTGATGGCAAATCTAATTTCTTGATTCTGTTTGGATAAAACAACGTCTCAAATACTTTTTTTATTGTTTTCAAAGAGAATATTTTCCAGGCCAGCAAAAATGCGAATTTAATCCCACTTTTGGTAATAACCGATTTGTAAAGTTTATTGAGATTAGTTGTAAATGCTATAAATCCGAGAATTTTGTCATTTCCCTCTGCCACAATACCAAAGCTCGATTTGCTTTGGACAATAGCTTCATATAAGGCTGCGACAAAATCATGGCCCAGTGAGCTGATAAAGCCGGTGCTTATACCCTCGATATGCAGTCTGGCAATATCGGCAGCCTTTTCAACGCTCATAACTTCAAAAGTGATTTCCTTCGTCATTATATCTCAATCTTCAATGCTACTGTTTTTAATTATTTGAGCTAACGTACCAAACTTAAAATCGCTCAGCAGACTAATTATCTTTTTAGGAACGGTATTTCGATTTCTCATTTGAAGCTTATGAAATCTTATTACCTTTTTTTTGTCATCATCACAAAGATGTGTGGTTTCGAATGCTCTCGGCTCGGTATCTATTTCATAAGGGTGCATATAAACTATTGCAGGCCTGGCCTTTTGGATACGCTTCATTGTCCACTTTGTTACAGTATAAGGAAAATGTCTTATATAGCCACCGCCCACAGCGGGCAAGGTTTTACCCAAAACAGTTACCGTTGATAATGGCACTTCAATAATACTACGACCGGATGGTAAATCGACTTTGCATATACCTTTACTAAATCCCGGCCAGCCATACCGCCTGCCGGAAATTGGATATATGCTTGAATCATATTTAAAGCCCTTTTGTGCTAAAATTTCCAAAACCCACTTCGTCTGTGGCACTATAGAAAAAGCCGGAGCGCGATAACCCAGTATTTGGCTTGATGTAATATCTTCTAATAACTTCTTACAATCTGCAACTTCACATTGAAATTCTTCTTCGGTCAACCTGAAAATTTGCTTGTGAGAAAAGCCATGACTGCTTATTTCATGACCATCCTTAACAATCCTTTTGATAAGGGACGGGAACTTTTTTGCGACCTCACCAAGTATAAAAAATGTGGCTTTTACATTATGCTGAGCAAGGGTTTCCAGAAACCACTCGGTATTTTTTTCCACAGCGTCACTCGGCTCAGCATCAATACCGAGCCAATCACGCGAAAAGATGCTCCAGTAATCTTCAACGTCTATTGTAAGTCCATTTGGCATGACAAGAATGAATTTAGAGAACAAGTAATTATTTAGGCCTAACGCAATATTTAAGGTATACCACGACTTATATAGGGTCCAGCCAGACGTGTTACCCACAAGGGAAGTTTTTTCCACATTTCGATCTTTCTTTTATATTTCGGATTGTTAGGACTGACAGCAGAGAATCGATGGCCAGGGCGAACCCAATACTGATAGTGTAACTGGATTTGTTCGGCATCCCAGCGTCTTTTGAAACGATAATGGCCGCTTCCAATAGTAGATCGGCCAAAATAGAACCACTTTGCTCCCTTAAGGCAATAGTATCTCATAACTTCCCATAAGAGTGAGTGGTTTGGTGACAGATTATTATATTCTAACAGAGTTGCACTCCAACAACTCTCAACTAAATCGTTAAATTCGACTATAAACTTGACAGCTATGGTTTTATTACCCAACCGTGCAACAAAAATACGGCTGTTTTCCGGCAGAAATTCTAATATGACTCGCATCAGGTTCTTTGAATAGCATGGCGAACCAAGTTGGTGCATGCGTATGGTATACAGATTGTAAAATTCGTCTAAGAGCTCTAACCCACCGCTGGTGGCAGATATTCCTGCTTTTTGGCCTTTTCGTACTAATTTGCGAACTTTTGTATCTTTCTTAAAGCTTCCCCATAATTCATCCGGATCCGCGCAAAGGCGCAGGCGCATATCGATTTTATCCAGATTGAGGGATAAGTCTTTGTAAGGGAGAGGTTGCATATTTCGGAATTCTATCCATTTGCTGCCAGTTTCAATGGTTAGTTCAATAGCGCGGTTGTATAGTGCATCGAGAGCTTCCGAGCAATCTGTAACTGGCCCACCGTAGTTACTGTGAGCCTGGGAAATCATCCGATTACCAAAAATAATACTTCGAACATGTGCCAATGGTAGCACCCCTCGGATGGTTTGGTTCTCCTTGGCTACCAGATAAAAAACTTTGTACCCAAAAGCGTGTTTGATAACTTCGCTCCATCTGTAAGTGTGATAAATGGTCGTATTAGGCATCCTTTTAAGAAATTCGTCACACCCACGATTAGCAGACTCAAGGATTTCAACTTTCATGTACCATTTCCTCCATGACACATTGCTTTTGAGGATAATCACTGATTGTTTCAGATAGCCTCTGCCACGCCTCTTCGTCAAAAATATGCAAATAGTATTTTCTCTTTGAAAATATTTTTTTAATTTTCACTTTAGCAATCTTCTTACAACCGGCCTTTTCTACACCACGAATAGAAGGACAGTTTCTCTGCTCAACATCAACAAATAATTCGTTAATGCCTTCCGCTACCATAACCTTGGCCATATGACGAATCACACTTGGATATAGACCTCTGCCGCGGGCTTGTTTGGCCGTGACGGCATTGTACAGCCAAGCCTGATGAGCCTGCAAATTGAATTTCCAGTGCAATTCAGGTACATGCCGCTCGCCAAGTCGGACCCAAAAATAACTTAGGATTTTACTTTTATCCAAAACCGCAAAGCAGCGATCACCGCGGGAAAATCTCTGCTGCAAACCAGCGCGGCTTACATACATAATCTCCAACATTTTGTCTATGTCATCTTGGGTTAGCTCAAGAAGTTGGATGTTCTGATCCGGTTCAGCTGCATCTTGGGAGGTCAATTTAAAAATATAGACAGTTCTATTTTCATAGAAGGCCCTAGTAATTCGGAACCATATCCTTTTGAAAAATTCAGTCCAACTGTGGTGCCGTATGAATTTAATTATGTTGCTACAAACCGAAATGAGAAAACCTCTTTAGGATGAAACCCTTTTTCGATATAGTTCCAGGTACTCTTTTAATAGACCCTGCCAAACCTTACGAGAATCTCCATCAAGAAAAAGGATATGTAATTTTTCCAAAATGGCTTCCTTTAAAACATATCAATTCTCGCACAACGGGCAGGTTTGCCCAACTATTTCTTTTGGCTCTAAAGGTGGAACCATTCCCTTGCTCTTCAGCATTGAACACAAATCACGCAACTGATTATGCCAAACGTACTTCTGGTCGAATTCTCTTTCAACTCTTTCTCTGCCTTGCCGACCTAACTTTTTTGCAAGTTCTTCGTCAGTTAGTAATTTTTCAATAGCATCTGCTAATGCATGGCTGTCTCTTGGCGGAACAAGCAACCCACTAACACCATCCTTCACTGATTCGCTGCAACCAATTATATCTGTCGCTACCACTGGCAGCTCCATTCCGCTTGCTTCTATATTTGATTTGCAAAATCCTTCGCGGTAGCTTGGCATAACAAAAATATCCATAGCGGCATAGTAATCTTCAATATTTGTTTGCCAACCCACATGGTGGATCATTGGATGATTTTTGATAACATCAATATAATATTGCGGCGGTTGATTCCTAATATCATAATCACCAACTATTATTAAACGGAGTTTGGGAAACCCTTCTGAAAGTAGAAGGAAAGAATCTATAAGTTCACGTATTCCCTTTTCAATATTAATACGCATCGCCGTTCCAAGAACAGTCGCACCTTGCGATATACCCAGTTTTTCCCGAATTTTTTTCGCGTTTTCAACCCGTTCACCGGTCTTTTTGAACCTCTCGAGGTCAAGCCCATTACTGCTACCCGAACCGTACACAACAGCTTTTCCTTCGTCAACAGCTCCTACTTTTATTTCAGACTCCTTGAGTTTATGACATATAACCACAACTCTGTGAGCCAGTTTATTTGACATTTTATCTGCTGAAAAAAGTAAAAAGCGTTTAATGCCTGTGTAATTGCATTCACGCATATTGCCCCATTTATGTCTTATTATCAACGGTACCCCTGCCGTTCGTCCTGCTAACGAACCAAGTACACATGGCTTTAATGTCATCAGTAGAATCAAGTCTGGTTTGCGCTGGCGGAATAATCTGAAAACTCGCCACAACGTTTTCAAATCAGCAATTGGACTCAGGTCACGAACAAATCTGACATCAAAAAATTCGGCACCTTCCTTGATGATAGACTCCACCGTTTTATCCCTATAAGCCCAAATGTCTACATCAAAACCATGGTCTATAAAAAACTTAGCCTGCCCTTTGCCAAGCGTTGCCATTGTGCTGACCTGGCTGACAGCTATAACCATCCTGAATTTGTTATTTGGCATCTGTTTTATTCCTGATATTACTTTGCAAACAGCTGACCCTTTTGCTCAATGATTGGTGCAATAGTCGCCTTGCATTTTTTGGGTTAAGACCATGACCGTATGGGCAATTGCACCTCTTTGACATTGCGAATTTCTTGTTCATAGAATTGCTTTTCCTCACTGCTTATCGGTTTATACCGCCTTTCAATCAATTTTCTTTTTGACCAGATAACACATATGAGTAATCCAGCGGTAAGTTTTATATACTGCATCAGAGCCGCATAAACGGCCGTGCTTAGTCCGTTTCTTTCTCGGTAATATTTGAAGAGAAACTTTGCGCAAACGCGGCGATCCTTAAAACATTTCTTGTGATTGAATGAGTATTCACGTCTGTAATAGTACAAAGCCTCGGGCACATTACCAAATTTACTGTGTTTATAAGTTCGAAGCCATAAGTTAAAATCCTGTGCTAATGGTGTGGATTCGCTGTATCGATTCTTTTGGAGCCAGCTTTTTTTGGCAATTGTTGTACCATGGCCGAGCCTGAATGTCCTATAGGGCTGGCTACAAATTTCCGAATGCTTCGGTGGGGCTATATAGCAACCCAAAGGAACATCATTTTCGTCCAGATAAATCATACCGGTACCTACTACATCAAGACTTGGGTCTTCGGCAAATAGCTCCAACTGCTTCTCTATTCTGCTTGGTGAACACAGATCATCTGCATCCATACGAGCAATATATTTACCGCGTGCTTCTTTGGCAATCTGATTCAACCTGGCTGGGAGTTTCTTGTTCTGTCCATCACTTATCACTCTAACTCTCGGATCTTTAATTGAATTAGCTATTTCCAAGCTGCTATCCGTTGAACCATCGTCAACCAAAATCAACTCCCAATCCTGAAAAGTTTGAGCAAAGATACTTTTTATCGCATCTGAAAGGTATTCTTCAGCATTATAAAAGGGAATGCCAATTGTTACTACAGGTTTAGGCAATCGAAAACTCCTTTTCTGTCTTACTTTGCATAATTCAATATGGGTATTCTTCTAAAAATTCATACTCTTCATTGTATTGCTCCTCAAGAAGTCTACCTCTGTAAGTGGCTACTGCTATTGCAAAAATAGCGCCCAAACACCCCAAGAAACTACCACTGGAAGCTGTAGGATAAAATACTTCGCCTGTAAAGCTGGTTATTAAGTATGCCAAAAAGGCTGCTCGCATTGCGCCGAGTAAACGGTCTTTACCCCGCAGCAAACGCCATATTATGGACAACAAGAAAAGAAACATGACCAGGCCGAAAAGACCCACCTCACATAGCATATGCAAATACATAGAATGAGCATTGCCCCCGAAAATTTGCCCCGTAAAACCCCACCCCACTCCCCAGATAAGTACTTGAGGGTGTGAAACAATGTACCGCAGAATCATTGACCATCGCTCGACCCGACCGGACAACTTCACGTTAATATCTTCTTGCCCAACTATTGATCTAACATCGCTTTGGGCTCTTTCCATTACTTCGATGTCAATGACTTCGCTGAATGCCACTGCAAGTATATAGAACAGAAGAATCATAAGGATCACTATGACCAGCTGCTTTATACTTTTGCATGAAAAGAAGGCTATTGCTAAAGCCCAGCCAATCATACCAGCACGAGCCGCACCGAAGAAAATAACCCCACCGATTATAACTATCAAAGGAATCCTGAATATAGCCGATGGCTTTCTACTGACTAACAAAAGCATCGTAAATAAGGTCATTCGCATCGTTAAAGAGCCGGCATAAGGGCCCATTGCCAAAGAAGGCCCGGTTTTTTCATGCAGAAGGATGAAGCGTCCTGATACGGCACCATAAGGTAAGTGCGCAACAAGCTTGGCTATAGGAATCTTTCCTGTAATATTGCCTATGGAAATAATCACTACGAAAATCGTTATAAAAAATATCGCATAGGATATCTTATCGAACTGTTTAGAAGAAAACACCATCCCTCGAATACAAAACCAAACTAAGAAATACTCGGCAACACGATAAGTGTGAGCAATTCCGAAAGTCATCCCCTTCGCCGCTCCCGGATTCATAAGCTGGCCCAGCAAGATACTTGGAATCGTGAATATGATTCCTATAACAATCAGTCTGGAAATAAGACGCTCATTCTTGTCCATTGGGCACGTGTTGTTTCGCGTACCCAGATAAACCATAAATAGAAAAAGAGTGGCGAAATCATCTAATCTTGGCCATACCGCCCAAGAGGGACCAACAGGCAAAATAGGAATTTCAAAACTGTGGCTTAACAGATACACGATCACTGCAAATAGCTGCAATGGAGTGGCAAAATAAGATTGCGGACCTAAGTCAGAATAATCCAAGTATTCCACCGATTGATAATCGGTATGCTCAGTTTCCATTATTTGGGGTATCATTAAGAATTCTATTTGGTCTATTTTTTATTCATACAGCGAGAGTATTTTCTGCGCGTAATCTTCAAAACGGAACCGCTTTGGTATGTTACCTGGAGCTTTTCTGTATCTTTCCAAATCGCTAAGAATTTCCTCTGTCCTGCGGGCAAAACCTGCAACATCTCCAGTAGGAATCAAATGAACGTTATCTGACTGGCTGGCAATTTCACGAACAGGACCAATGTCGCTGGCAATTACCGGCAGGCCCGCCGCAAGGGCCTCAAGTACCACCCCAGGAAGTCCTTCCCATCTTGATGGAAAAACAAAACAGTCACTTGCCATAAGCAGCCGCGCAACATCGCTTCTACTTCCCGCAAAGTGAACATGGCTTTCAAGACCTCTATCTACAACCATAGCGCGAATCTTCGGCATTAGATTACCGCTGCCAACCAACAAAAAGTGGACATTCTCTTTTCTGTTAACCAATTCCGCCGCGCTTCGCACCAAAGTCTCGTGATCTTTCGCCGGGCGAAAATTACCCACATGAATAACCACCTGGGCCGAACGTGGTATACCAAACTCCGACAAAGTTTCCAACCGATCATGACCCGCCAAGAAAGGCCCCACATTAACGCCGTTATAAATAACTTGGGTACGAGGATCAGCTTGCCACTGCGAGCCCATGTACGCAGTCATCGCGGCTTCCGAAACCGCTACGATGTTCGTCGCATATTGCTTAATCCACATTGACATCAGTTTGTTATAGCAAAACCGATAAAGACTCTTTCGATAAAAGCCCATCGTGGTTCGCAGATGCATTATACGCTTGCGAACTCCCGCCTTGGCAGCTATTCGCAAAGGCAGACCGGAAAACTGGTAAATATGGCAATGAATAACATCGTACTGGCCCTGAATAAGCAGTTTGCGAAACTGCTGGGAAAAACTAAAAATGTTCTTTGTTAACTTACATTTGACTATCCCATAACCAAGCTCGCGAATCCAACTATCATAATCGCCTGATTCGCTTTCACTTTGAAATACACAGAAATCAAAATAAAACTTCGATTTATCCGCAAATCTTGCCAAATCCACAAGACGCGTCTCAGCCCCACCAAAATTCATCCTTCCAACCACCTGTAATACACGAATCATGAAATCATCTACTTTTTACAGCTCTATAAGGAGGATATTTTAGTATCGCCTGGCATTTAACTACAAATCTGCGTATTTTTCTAAAAAACTTCCGGCATGGCGTTACCCAACGATGAAGAAAAACACAATTGCGTAAGATTAGCCTAAGACGGTCCCTTTTCTTTTTCGCTAATTGATGTGGAAACTCTCCCATGTTGTTTAGTGCCCCAGACGCCAAACCTATGGATCCCCCTAAATTTTCAATGTACTCGGCCATCCTACGAAAAGCGGCGAGCCACAACCAAATATCATATGGAATTCGAGCTTGTTTCACCAAATTTCGTATCTTGCAAGGATTAAAAATCCCTGTCTCGGCGAACCACTCTGGGTCAATGTAACAATTTAGTTCATCAAACAGTGGGCCTTTGATCCACTCTGCATAATTATGAAAGTCCTTTCGCCAACGGGAACTTGCTCCTATTGTTCTCCCTCGCAAAGCTTTGTTTGTACGTGCCCATGGCAAACGTGCTAATCGAGGATTTAGCCGCTCGAGTAATTCAGCGTAAACATTGTTATTTCGTAAAGCAGGATGAATCGACCACATGTACTGATACACTTCGGGATGAGTAAACATCTGGTAAATCGGACAATACTGGATAATTACACTCATTGCTTGCGATATCATGTTTCTCATATAGTGACCTTGCATTTCATGCTCGCATATCACATACCGGGCCTGATTAGTTGAGCGGCCATGTAAAGCTTTGATATCCTTCACTACTCCATCATACGCAGACTTTAATACTTCTTTACACATCAAGCCGAAAGTGTTTTTGGGTTGCAGGTAATCAAGTTCAAGAAGATGGTACCCACTAAATTCCGCTCGACCTATTGAGTCACCATAGCTTCCTGCTAAAATCAGCGCTTCTTTCGAGACATTTTTAAACCAATGCATGCAGTGAATGTGAATAGGTGAAACCAAGGTTCCCATGGTAAAAGCCATCTCCTCTATGTTACGGACAAGGTCTTCAGCACCTATGTTTACGTGTATCCATCCGAGCCCGAGAATGTCAGCCACCATTCGGCCATAAACCACATCTCGCGAATCATCCAATCCCCAAGTCACACCCACCGGTTTCGCAGCTAATCTGCCCTCGTGATATAACTTAGCCAAGATTCCGGCGACTATACGACTGTCCAATCCTCCTGACAGAAGTAAGTAAATCTCTTTTCTCCCCTCGCATACCCTTAGTGCTTCCTTAGTAAGCAGATTGTTTAAATCTCCTGCAATTTGAACGGCGGATTCCCATCTTCTGCCGTGCTTAGGGATTTCTTTAAGCTGGGGCTGACCATCTGGTCCAACTTCCGATAGCCAGGGCCTGCGGCTCACCTCATTTATCAAAGTACGGTCCCCACAGGTATAGCCAAAAGACAGTATGCTCAAAATAGCAGAAATATCCCATGTTACCGTGGTATTACAGCTTCTTAAAGCTTCAGCAAAAGATTTTTCCCAAATACCACCTGTCGCGCGGTACAGTGGAGGCTGATACAGATGCAAACTTGTTTCCATCTCACACATCTTTGTGCTTTCTTTCGCAGACTGAGTACAATTTTACAAGATAATTACGATCCGCTAATTTTGCTAATGGGATATTATGTCTAAAAAAGTCTAGTCACACTGAACAACTGTCAAACTAAGAGGTTGGCTACTCGCCCCCGCGCACAAAAAGACACCGAATCTGAACACGATCTTCCTCCTTGAGCACAAACCGCCAGGCCGTCACAGCGAAAATAAGCATGCAAATCAATCCTTCGGCGATAATCATAATCAAACTCTTCGGATAAATGTACCGCACAAGGACAACGGCAGCTACCGCCGCCGGAATCGTACCCACGGCAGCACGGCTATAAGATTGCCGCATATAGCTAGGCCATTTAAGGCCAAGTTGCCGACAAGCATACCTTGTTTGCCAAATAGCACTGAAAGATAAAATCGGTATCGCCGCACCCAGAACAATACCATATAGACCCATCCCGAAATACTCACCAAACACCCAGCCCAGTATGCCGATTACGACAACCAAACCAATTTGCCAAACTGCGAGTCGACGAATCGATTTCGCACCTACCAGAACAGAAAACGCCGGTCTCTGCGTCATCCTCATTAAGTACGGCACCATCAAAATCCCAAGCAAGGCCCACGTCCAACCTAAGCCTTTCTCGAACCACTCAAAAATCGGATGACCAAAAACTACCGCAAGCACTCCAATTGGGAAACACAGCACAGCGCAGTACTTTGTTCCTACTGTGGTCAGCTTACGTAAAATCTCTGCTTCACCAAGAGCGCTATATTTACCTGCAACAGGTATCAGCGAGAACCCAAATCCCCCTGCAACTCGTTGAATCATGTCCAATAGAAGCACAGAAAATGAAAGAAAGGTCACAGCCTCAGCCCCGTAAAGCCAACCCGCAAAAAACGTCGGTATGTTCCATATCAACATCGTCGTCACCCCCATAATCAGAACAAATACACTGAAGCTCATCACTTCTTTTACCGTGTCCCTGCTGATGATTGAGATACCTAATCGCAAAGCAGGAATCTGGCGTTTCGCAAATATCCACATTAATAAGGTCTCGACTACAGCACTCAACATATAACACAAGCCTATCGTAACAAGACCTGATGACGGTATTCTGACAAATATCGCCGCTATCAGTCCCGCCCTTAGAATAGCCCCGCCTGCCTGAATCGCATTTACCAGATCATATCGCTGCGCCCCGAACAACAAACCCCTTGCCGAATAACCCCAAAACCTCAATGCTACCATGCCGGCAAAACAGCACATCAACACAAACCCTCGTGAATATAACGCCGCCGTTGCCCCGGTTATCAGACTCGGCAAGACAAAGCCCAACCCAACCATAACAGCTCCTGCCAACACACCAAGGAAAAGAAACATCAAGAAACCAAAAGAAGCCGTCGAATTTAAACCCTTGTAATCCTTAACTGCCAAAGACCTGGAAGTAAATCTGTTCAGTGTCGCACTAAGGCCCAAATCCAAAAACATAAGCGAACCCTGAATAGTGGCAACATAGCGGAACATCCCAAAATGCTCGCGGCCGAGCTTGTACAGTAGAAACCTCATCAGAAAGACCATCGCGCCCACAGTAACAAACAGCCCAATCCAGCTTGAAAATGTATTAACCGCAATTCGTTTTGCTTGGCTCATCGAATTCTTTCACTTCGGGCTAAATTGACGCTAACTTTGATAGGACCGTCTCAGCAACGCACGATGCAAAATTGCATACAGCGCAGCTGACCGAGCAAACAAAGAGCTATCCCAAAAATGCCAGTATTATCTCTGCCACGTAATCCTTCATTTCATCGGTGAGTTCCGGATACACAGGGACAGCCATAACCTCGTCCGCCGCCTTTTCCACCTGTGGAAAATCACCCCGCTTATATCCAAGATACGCAAAACACTCCTGCAAATGCATAGGCAAAGGATAATATATCTCACAACCGATATTGTTTTTCTTTAAGTGGGCGACAACCTTATCACGTTTAGGCACCCGAATCACATACTGGTTATAAATGCTCACACAATCCGGATGCACATAAGGGGTCGTCACGGGCGTTGCTGCAAATTTCCTGTTGTAATAGTCTGCGTTGCGCCGCCGAGCCTGTGACCAGTCGTCCAAATGCGGCAGCTTAACTAAAAGTGCCGCCGCCTGTATGGGGTCGAGCCGGAAATTGCCGCCGACATACTTATAATAATATTTCGGATTTTGGCCGTGATTGCGCATCATAACCAGACGCTCATAAAGTGCTTTATCATTCGTAACTACCATGCCGCCGTCACCGATACCGCCGAGGTTCTTACTCGGGAAGAAACTAAAGCAACCAACAGTACCGATACTACCGGCCTTTTTACCTTTATAGGTGCTCGTAGTCGACTGGGCTGCGTCTTCTACGACCGCAAGGTTATGTTTATTTGCAATTTCCATAATGGGGTCCATATCTGCCATCTGCCCGAATAAATGGACCGGTATAATCGCCTTGGTCTTATCGGTTACCACTGCCTCTATCTGCGCCGGGTCGATATTGTAAGTTTGCGGGTCGATATCGACGAATACCGGCTTTGCACCTGTGCGGGCAATACAGCCTGCCGTGGCAAAAAATGTAAACGGCGTTGTAATGACCTCATCACCTGCACCGATATCCAAGCTCATCAGACTGTTCAAAATAGCATCGGTGCCGCTGGATACGCCCACGGCGAATTTACAGTCGCTTATGGCAGCTATTTTCTTTTCCAGCTCGGCGACCTTCGGACCGCCGATGCAGCGCTGTGATTCGAGTACTTCCGAAACAGCCGCCAAAACTTCGTCTTTGATTGTCGCATACTGCGCTTTCAAATCCAACAGAGGTACCTGCACCTTAACGTCCCTTTCATTTATTTTCCATTGTACTTGCTCTGCCAACAACTCGCCATAACACCCCTGATTTAACAAAATCGTAGTTCTCAAGAAGAAATCCCAGGCAATAGCCCCTTACCGGCGATGTCACATACAAGGCAAAATCAGCCATCAAGTCATCAACTGTAGTTTCATCCAGAACCGGGGCATTTGCACTTCCATCATACGTTGAGAGAATTTTAACATCCGTGCGTTTGCCTTTGACCTCCTGAACATACAAAAGCGCATGCACGTCAGTGGTATAGGCGTAAATTACTGCGTTTTCCTCAACCATATCCAGAGCTTCATTGGCGAATCTTTCTGCACCCCGATAACCGGTTTTCCAGGGCTGAAGGAAATATTTGTATTCGTCGCGATAGGGTCTTTGCCGCCTCTGGCCAAGGGCCTTGTACGTTTTTCTCGCCAAAGCCGGTGTCAGAGCATAAGCTGGTATCGGCAACAGCGCAAAGACCAGCACGGCAACGACCGCCGCCTTGCGATTGGCGCGATTGAAAAACGCGTCCGCTCCCAACCCGATAAGCACAGCCGCAAGACAATAAAACGGCAGAAAGAATACATGCCTGTCCGGTACAGTATACCGAAATGCAAATACAAAATGCAATATCAACATCGCAATTATAATGTTTGCAAAACTTCGGTTTGGAGCTGCTTTTCGCAAAATCCACAACCCCACGAAGAAAAACACCAGGTTCGGCGTCGGAAAGTTCAAGAGGATAAATATCATATTCTCCCACACTATTTTCATTGAAATCGACGTATTAAGTACCGACCGCTGCCATCCGCAGCCGAACGCCGCTGAAGCCAATGTCCCTCCCACATCACCGGTGACAATGAGGTTCTTTATTACCAGATATTCGTATGGTGCTGCGCCAATCAGCCACAGCAAAACGATAATGCCGAAATGCTTCAATTTGATTTGTCTGCGAGCCAGCAGAACAGCCACAAATACCGTATAGCAGGCAAAACCGAATACCCCCCAGAGATGGTTCGCAATCGTCAGACCATTGAGCAGCCCCAACAGGTACAAATAGCCGATTCGTTTCGTGCGGATGTACTGCAGCAGGACTATCAGCTCAGCAAACATCTGCGCCGCGTACAGAGTATAACTCTCGGCAATTGCCGCATTAAACCAGAACGTCCAGCAAAGGCCCAGAGTAATCGCGGCGATTACCGCCGGCACACTTTTCCCGAGCCACAGCCGAACCAATAAAAACAGGTTAGCTACCGCCGCCGCCCCGAACACCGCCGATAGAAAATTGACCCTGTGGGCAAAATCACCAAGCGGAATATACTTCGCCGCCATACCTATCATGATATAAAGCGGATGTGCAAGCGCAAGGCCGAGATTGCCCTGGATATCGTTGTGCCAGATTCGGTAAACAAACAGTCCGCTGTCCTGCCACAATACCGCCGGTGCGCAGCTAAGCCCATAAAGCCCCAGCCCGGCCAACAGCACGAGCAGATACCATCTTGTCACTTTTTTATCCATCACAGATACTTGACTGTCCAGCAGCTTTACCTATAATTGACGACAACTTACACTTGCCAGCTAAGCGGCTCACTTATTACCGAGGTTATAATGTCGGATGAAAAACTCGAAAAGTCTGACGGCTCAACTGCACCGGAAAATGTCCCTGCCTCCGGCAGCAAAAAGCCTTCGCGGGCACTGCTCATACTTTTCCTGGCATTTGGAGGCTTTGTAACAATCGTATTTCTGACTCAACGCGAGGACACAATCGCCTGGGTCGAAGATTACTACGCAGGACTTGAAACGGCCAGGCGGCAAAACAAGCCCATTCTACTTGCCTTCTACAAACAATTTACTCCTATGAGTACCGACACCCTCCGTCACACCTATACAGACCGCGGGGTCATAGAATATGTCGAGGCTGTTTTCATTCCCATTTTAATCAACGTCGACGAACAGCCTGAAATTGCCAGACGCTATAAAATTAACTATTATCCGACACATTACATCAAACGCCCTAACAGCGACAAACTTTTCGGTCCGCTACTCGGCTATGACCCTCCTGGACTGTTCATTAAAAAACTCAAAGACTTACTTAAGAAAATGAATGCACCTGATAAATAACGCTGCGACAAATTTTATATTTCTCTCGCTGTTACTTTTTCCTTATACCACTCGATTGTCGCCCTCAGTCCCTCATCGAAAGGCATCCTGGCCTCAAAGCCAAAGTATTCTTTGGCCTTTGAAACGTCCAGACATCGTCTGGGCTGACCGTCGGGCTTGGAGCTGTCCCAGCGGATTTGGCCACTAAAGCCGGTAAATGCGGCGATTTTCTCAACAAGGTCTTTTATGGTTATTTCAAATCCTGAGCCGATGTTGACAGGTTCTGCACCATTGTAATGTTCGGTCGCTAACAGTATCCCCCCGGCGGCATCGGCGACATAAATAAACTCGCGCGAAGGCGCCCCTGTCCCCCAGCAGTCAATATGGTCGGCGCCTGATTCGATTGCGTCAACACATTTTTTTATCAGCGCCGGTATCACGTGACTGCTTTTAGGGTTAAAGTTATCACCCGGTCCGTAAAGATTCACCGGCAATAAAAATATCGAATTAAAACCGTATTCGGCCCGGTAAGATTGCGATTGCACCAATAGCATCTTTTTAGCTAATCCGTATGGCGCATTAGTCTCCTCAGGGTATCCGTTCCAGATGCTCTCCTCCTTAAACGGTACCGGCGTAAACTTCGGATATGCGCAAACCGTACCTATCGCCACAAATTTTTCAATATCGCGTAATCTGCCCTGCTCTATCAGTTGAATGCCCATCATTAAATTCTTGTAGAAAAATTCGCCCGGATGCTCACGATTCGCCCCGATTCCACCGACAACTGCTGCAAGGTGAATAACAATATCCGGCCTCATATCACCATACATCTGAACAACGTCGGCTATATTGACCAGGTTATAGTCTTCAATCTTCGGCACCAAAATATCCTTACAGCCGCGTTTTCGCAGCCCTTCAACAACGTAGCCGCCGAGAAACCCCGCCCCGCCGGTAACAACAACTCTCCTGTCCTCAAAAAAACCACTCATTTTAATCACCTGCCATGGTCGTTAAGAATCTTCTCACTTTCTGCGAGTTTCATATCCGCATCGGTCATCAATTTCGCAAGTTCCTTGAATGTCACCTTCGGCTGCCAGCCAAGCACTTTTTTGGCTTTGCTCGGATCGCCCTGCAGGTAATCAACTTCAGTCGGTCTGTAGTATCGAGGGTCTATCTCGACATACTTGTGCCAATCAAGGTCAAGGTATCCGAACACCTCGTCGAGAAACTCGCGGACCGAATGACTTTCACCGGTTGCAATAACATAATCATCACTTTTTTTCTGCTGCAGCATCAACCACATCGTTTCGACATAATCACCTGCAAATCCCCAGTCACGCTTTGCATCCAAATTACCCAAATACAGTTTATCCTGCAAACCTAACTTGATTCTCGTCGCTGCTCGCGTAATTTTTCTCGTAACAAACGTTTCGCCACGCCTCGGCGATTCATGGTTAAACAAAATTCCATTACACGCAAACAGACCATAGGCTTCTCGATAGTTCACCGTTTGCCAGAAGCTGTACACTTTCGCACAGCCGTACGGACTTCGCGGATAAAATGGCGTCTTTTCTGTCTGAGGTGTTTCGACGGTCTTGCCATACATCTCGCTGCTCGAGGCTTGGTAAAACCTGGCCGGCTTCTCCATAGAACGAACTGCCTCAAGAAGCCGAAGAGTACCCAGCGCATCGGTATTAACCGTATAAATCGGCATATCAAAACTCACCCGAACATGACTTTGTGCACCGAGGTTATAAACCTCCTCGGGCTTAATATCGTTCACAATATTCGACAGATTACCGCCGTCGGTCAAATCCCCATACACCAGTCTAAGCTGCGGCTTGTTATGCGGGTCTTTATACAAATGGTCGATTCTGCCCGTGTGAAATGATGAACTTCGCCGGATTATACCCCAGACCTGATAACCCTTTTTTAAGAGTAGTTCTGCAAGATATGAACCATCCTGCCCCGTAATGCCGGTAATTAGTGCCTTTTTCATAATATCTCTCACATCTATTTAAAACTCTCGATAATTATTCGCAGCGCCTCGCTCAGGCTCGTCCTGGGCGCCCAGCCAATCGTCTCTTTAATTCGCTCCAGACTCGGCACACGCCGCATCATATCCTCAATAGGCCTGCCATAGGCCTCTTCGTAGGAGACAAATTCCTTTTTGCTTTTGCTGCCGGTCATCCCGATGATTTTGTCGGCGAGCGCTTCAATGGTAATCTCTTCATCGGAACCGACATTATACACTTTCCCAGCTGCCTTTTCACAGTTCATCAGGCTGACCGCCGCTTCGACCACGTCCTCAACATAACAAAAGCACCGGCTTTGCTGCCCGGTGCCGTATATCACCACCGGCTCATTCCTTAACGCTCTTTCAACAAAACGAGGGACCACCATCCCATAACGACCCGTTTGCCTCGGCCCAATCGTATTAAAAAACCTGGCGATTACCACTTCCAACCCGAACTGCTGGTAAAAAGCCAGGCCCAAAAATTCATCTATCGCCTTGCTGCACGCATACGACCATCGCGACAGAGTTGTGCTGCCTAATACAATGTCATCACCTTCGCAAAAAGGAGCTGCTTCACTTTTGCCGTAGACCTCGCTGCTCGAAGCAATCAGGATTTTTTTGCCGAACTTATTGGCGATGTCCAGCACCACCTCCGTGCCGCCGATATTTGTTTCTATCGTGTGAACGGGGTCCTCTGCTATCAGGTTGACACCGACCGCGGCAGCAAGATGAAATATAACGTCGCATTGCCTAACCAGAGCTTCTATTAACTCAGCGTCACAGATGTCACCCTCGATAAAATCAAACCCAGACTCGGACCTGAAACCCTCGATATTCCGTAAGCTGCCGGTGCTCAGATTATCGATAACCACCACTTTGTGGCCGTCTTTGAGCAGCCGCTCCGCGAGATGTGAACCGATAAACCCTGCCCCGCCTGTAACCAGTACGTTCATATAACCTTATATAAAATAGTCACTTAGAGCGGACTCCGTCCCCGTCGGCTGCGCAAAAAACAAGCACAGCCTAAATACTCCATCTAACTTCTGCCTCGATACTCTTATCGGCGGTCAAGTGTTGGATTGTTGACCGCCGACATTCTAATAGCATAAGTATCGGCAAATAAAGAAGATAGCCTTTAGTAAAGACAGACCGCAAATAGACCCTCTCAGCCGATCTGGCGGCAAAAATTATACGTGCTTAACACCCTATAAGTTCACATCTACTCCCCGTGGGCAAAGCACCGGCGCGGACACCCCTGCCCAATGTCAAAAAGGCTGTTTTTATCGGCCTTAAGGGCGAAAACGCCCTGCTACTGCCCTATCCTGCCAGCTGAAATTTTCCGAGACGACATCGGGAACAGGATGACTGTTTCGCATCAAACGCGCAAGTCGCGTTCGAAAACGTTCGAAAACGTTTGAAAACGTTTGAAAATATTCGAAAATATTCGAAAAATAGCGCGAAACGTTCGAAAATATTCGAAAATATTCGAATTTTTTGCAGACCCTTGCGCGTTTGAGCGCGCCGGAGGACAGGCCCGAACCGCGGATTTAATCTTGCAGTTTTAACCGGAATGGATATAATTACAGACCAGCTAACAACGGGGGTGCATCGCCAGAACGCTTTGAAGATAGCTTCCCCCAATAAGCTGAGTTCGAGAGAGTTAGAACTTAATATATTTGTAAGCAATAGATTAATAATATGCATGACCCTGAGCTGTTAAAATGGGAGAACTGGAAGGATAAGGAATAAATAACTGCTCACGTGGAATTGAAGAAGCAACGGGAGGCGGAATAGGCGCTGTGATCGGAGGACTTTTAAGAGTACTGACACCGTAGGTCAGCCTTATTTTTTATTTAAATAGGTATCCAGGTCATCAACTTCAACAAAATCTATCGCTTTCTTATAATGGTATGCGACTTGATAATTTTGCTTTACGATAAAAGCTTTTTTCAGTGCCCACCTATCACAATTAGTTACGGAAAAATGCTCTAATATTTTTTTCCAGTTGTCTTTAATAAATTTTTCCTTCTTTGTTATTTTGCTGAGATATGATTTTTTGCCTCTTAAAAATTCGTCAATATCAGATTTTACTCCATAAGGTGTTACAGATTTTCTACGATTTTTCGCATCAAACAAAAAAAACGTTTTTGTTTTCTTATTTACAGCTAAGATATCAATCTCACCGCAGTCTGGTCTTTTGGGGAAATCTTTCGACAATCTCGTAAAGTTCAAAATATTTGCTTCGTAATTCTCAGCCCCAAGTTCAGCACGTATAACTTCTTCTGCTTCCTTCTCAAGTTCTTTATCAAGCTTTCTTCGATAAGCTGACATGCATTTTCCTATAGGAGAATCCTCATTTGTCTTATAAGGAAAATCTCCCTGGTATACCGTACTGGTCCAAAACTTTGAGGCCTCGATACACATTTGATTCCCAAAAATATATATGTCTTCTTTGCGATAAATTGGGCATAAATTTAACCTCTTATTTTCTCGAAACATTTGAGTTGGTATTACTTTATCTTTCTTGATTGATTTCTGTTCTATGCTAACAAAATCAATGATTTTACCTAAATCCTTGCTGGATGGGCAATTCACAGCAATTTCATATTTCAAAAAATCAATCAAATCTGTTTTACTGCATTCATTTATAAAGTTAGGTAAAGAGGGTGTGCCCTCATATTTACCAAGGGCATACATCACACATACCATATCCATGAACTTAAACCCATACTGCTCTGAAAAAGCAATATCCAAGTCATCCAGAAATGGTGGTCTATTAACTACTTTCTGGCTATCCTGTTTTTCTGTGTCACAACACCTATCTTGGGCAGAAATAATTTTATTTTGAGCTTCACCTTTTGCAAAGTCAGCAATATCAAATGAATAATCCTGAACTTCATGCTTTATTTCATACATATCTGTTATGCGAATTTTATGTTTTCTAAGCCCATACTTTAGAAAATCAATCGCGTACGACAAGTTTACTGCGGAATCTGCCAAGGCCAACAAATTATCCCAGAAATCGCGGTTTAATACTTTGTTTCCAGAAGGATTTAATTTGATAATGTTGGTACACAAATATTTTATTGATATAGCAGCTTTTGAAAGTTTGTCATAATTTTCCATGAATCTTGCTTTTACGTCATATTCTGTATACTTAGAGGAATCAACCCCAGCCCTGATATTTAAATTAACTCTTTCACATGCAACAAAATCCAACTGTTCAAAGGCATGATAAACAACACCTGAATTGCATTCGCCCAATTCTTTTTCGATTATGTTTGATATAAAGTCAAAAGAAGATTCGAGTATCGTTATAGCTTTTTCACCATCATATTCTCCTGGTTCAATTTCCTTGCCGGCAATAAATTCTGCGATTTGCCTGTGCACTCTTGCGATATCCGAACCGTTCGGTTTTTCATAATCTCTGTATCTCTCTGCTTTTGGATTATCAATTGGGACCTCGTCAAGTGAAAATGCCCTAAGGCCAGTAGGTATGATTTTATCGATAAATACCTTTATTTCCGTTTCTAAGATTTCCTCTCCGATAGATGGCTTCATGTATTTCAATAGGCTTTTAAGCAATTTGCATAGTGCTGTTTTTTCGCCTTTATTGTCCTTCTGGGAAAATATGGATGGTAGACTTTGACAATCAAACACTACCGCAGTTCTCAAGTTTGTTGTCTGCTGGATTCTACCAGTCATTATTTCGATGGGATTTTGTTCATTCACTTTTGAAGCAATGGAAAGCAAATGTGTTATATCGTTTCGCTTAATATATGTCACCGGCATTACAGAAATCCCATATAGCTCATCCAGACAAATCCCATAGACATCAAAAAACTCCTTCAAATGTTTTTTAAATTTATTGAAATAATATGTATAGAAGTGAGCTATAAATTCTGAAAACTTTATTTCTTCTCCGATACAGAAGTAACCGTCGGGTGGCAAACTGGCGATAAATAAACCATTGTCGAATTGTGTTGCATAGGCTGCAGTTAATGTTGATGTTGCATTGAGTCCATAGACTCCATCACCTCGATCCTTGATCTCATTAAAATAATCAGGAAAGTATCTTTCTATCAATTCGTAAATAGCATCTTTGCTCTTCTCGTAAAGTTTTTTGAAGTAATATTCACTCCAGCTATGCGGCTCGAATAGAGCAAAGAAATACGGTTTACCTTGTTGGGGAAAAGCATTTCCATTCTCAACGTAATAAATAAACCTGTCAAGAAAATCCATGTTTATAATTCGAGTGTTCTTTCTGAATTCATCATCATCCCTCAAGAACTTGATAAAAGCTAAAGGTGAAGATATGAGTTCGAAGACCCTTTGGGCATCGTTAAGGATCATGACAAAATTATTTTTGTCTTCTAAATTCTCGGATAGGCTAAAAACAATAGGTTCTAACGTTAATTTTGGAATAACATATATGGTAAATATTTCAGCTACGGCGGTTGGGATAGCTGGAATTTTTTGAGGATTGTCAGCATACCTTAAACCTATTAGGTCTCCCTGCTTCATATCCTTAATTATTTGCTGAACCTCCGAAGATGCCACTGTCAATTGCTCATCAAGTGTTTTATCTATATTAATCGGCAACAACTTAAAAAGGAGTATCTTACCTCCATCGGTGACACCTGCAAAATCTACACTCTTCACTAAATTATTAGTGTTCTTCTTAGTATAGAGCCCTAAAAGACTTCCTCTTATCGTAAAAAAACGTCGACAAACCTTGGTAAGCTGTCGTTGGCAATTCTTCTGGATTTGTTCAACAATTGTTTTAGTCTGCAAGTTCTTGATCAAGTCAAATGCAAATGTATGTAGTACATCGATGTGCCTGCCCGGCCAGAGAAATAGCATTTTACCATTAGAGGATTTAATTTTAAAAGTCTCATATATACTATAATCGAGTATTTTGTCGGACAGCTCTGCTTGGATAGAATTGAAATCACCAACGTTTAATGTTGACATTTTTTTCAGTAATGCCAGATGGCTCTGGGCTATTTCAAAATAATGGGCAATAGCATCAAAATATTTTTGTGAGGGTACATATACTTCTTCTTGGGAAATCGTTGACTCTTTTATTTGGCTAATCGCATTAAGTAACAGCGTCTGAAATTCGAGGCTTACCTTAAAACTCGACTTTATTGTCTTTAACTCTGGTATTTCAGTGTCTGAATCAGTTTTCAAATAAATATTTTCAAAGTTTTCCAGTTCTTCAAATGGGCTCTCATATATGCTGTAGTAAAAATAATATTTGGTGCCCTCAAAAAAATATGGAATCAATTTCAGTTGGTCAAACGGAATAAAATCTTCTATGCTGACAAAAGATGCACCGTGTTTCTCTTCTAGTGAATTTAGTAGTTTCTCACAATCGTTTTTAAAAAATGCCCTATTCACAAATTCGTTAGGGTGAATTGACAATAATAGGGAGTTGAGCAAATCAAATCTGCCAGCATATTTCTGATTGGACGGATGAGATGCTGCTGTTTGTAGCCATAGAAATACATCATTGAAGTTGTATCGTTTTATTCTTTCAACAATATCATCAAATTTTGTTCTTCCGTCAGACTTGTTATGTAATTTTCCCATTTAGCATAGATGCCAATACAAAATATCCGTCCCATTTCAAACTTCAAGCCTCTGACGTGGAAAGCGGTATGTATGCGAGTTTGAGCCCCCGTGCAAGCTCAAGCCCCACCGACGATCCATCGTCTGATGGCCGCCCTTGTATTTCGCTAATTATAAACCGAAAACCGGTTAAATCAAGGAATTTCCGTTATTCCGAACAAAATACCTGTATTCTGCGTCTAATTTTCAATCAAAAACGCAGCTACCTGGATACCAAAAACGGCTAATTTCAAAAAATTTTTACTCCTTTTCTCACGTCGAGTTACGAGAATCGGGAATCGAGAATCAAGAACTTTTTTCGACCAAATGCGCAGGTTCGCCCTAATTATAGAGGGTCGCGTTCTTTTCGAACCACCCTGTAAAAACCAAATTGTCAATTAGGAACACTCATAAT
>SDBU01001867.1_pt1 | contig 29056 bp, 36 predicted proteins | sample 2277071 | NCBI WGS metagenome assembly SDBU01 (sample SAMN10397929, study PRJNA504765) | marine sediment metagenome | isolation source: marine sediment core GS08_GC12, 126 cmbsf | place: Arctic Ocean: Gakkel Ridge, Loki's castle | collected 2008 | reverse complement strand
CGCTGAGTCCGGTGACGATGAAAAACCGGAACGTAAACGCAAGTATGGCGATTACCGTGACGCACGCGGTTGCCTGGCTGAATTGTTTGAGGATGACCCGCGACCATCGGAGCAGATCGTCTATGATTATCGGGACGGAAAGCCATATATTGCAAGTTTTGATAATAGTGGGGTATCTGTGCATCCACATGAAGATGTTGACGAGTTGGGTTTCGACGAAAGTGAAGGTGAATGACGATGAAAATGATATCCTACCTATTAGAAGTGTTGATGTGCGAGGAGTGGCATGGCGGCTACACTGAGATTAAAGCTACAGTAGGATGGTTTGATACGATGGCTGATGTTAGGGAAGCTATAAAAACCCATGTTGATGGCAGGTACGGCTTTTCCGAGTTTGACAAAACGCGGCGACAGCGTGTAATAACGTATGACTCTGGCGATATTGATATTTTCAGCGTGTTCAAACGCGATATGAGCGAGGACGAATAACGATGGCTAGACGCGCTCCCAAAGTAGATGCCAACCAAGCTGAGATTGTCGCCTATCTGCGAGAGCGTGGATTCACTGTCCAGCATTTGCACATGGTTGGTGATGGTTGTGTTGATATTGTGGCGGGTAAACATGGTGTTAATTACATGATTGAGATCAAAGTACCCGGCGAAAAGCTGAACGAAAAGCAGGTTAAATGGCATGATGAATGGCGCGGACAAAAGATGGTCGTGTGGTGTATCGAAGATTTAGAAAGGATTGTGTGATGGCATTGCAAGCAAAGGATTTAGAGGCTATGCAGCAAGTTGCTGACTTCTTTGATGAGATTGCCGACTTCTTTGAGGTGGCAAAGAAAGAAGTGCTGCCAACATTAAACGCAATCTGGGAGCATTACAAAGATAATGATAATATAGATGATCGTGGCCATGGGTTGATGTTAGGTATGGCACTCAAGCATGACGCTGGGCATTGTTGGTCGTTGTCTGACGTATCCCACGCCTTAAAGTATGCAAAGTGTTATATGACCCTACCATCGCAAGAGTAGCGGCGCTGTGGTAGAATAACTATGTGCCGGTAGCTCAAGTACGCCATTTGCAAGTGGCATTGGGAGAGCAGTTTATCGTGATTGTACATGAGCGATGAAAAGATGCAGGTTCAAATCCTGCCAGTGTACACCAGGGACAGTAGCTCAATTGGGAGAGCGGCGCTTTTGCACGGCGTAGGCAGTGGGTTCAATCCCCACCTTGTCCACATGGCCCAAGATTTATTTATTGGCAAGACTGCCCGGTGATGTATCGGGGGCAGGTGTTCACGGGAATGCCTGCCAGCAATATTATTGCGGGAAGACTTCGGAGGAAGCATGAAAAGTAATGAACAGTTGTTGAGAGCCATTATGAAATCAAAAGCATTGCATGAAAAACACTCTAAAAAGTCGAATAAACATTTCAATAAATGGTGGCGCTTGCAACGCAAATACGCCGAGCGGGTAATGAACGAAAGCGGGATTGAGATTGGAGACTCCTTATTTGTTGATACCGGTCATGCCTTTCAAAAAATATATGAGGTTCGAGAAGCATCGTTTTGCAAACCAGATCAAGAGATAAATATAAGCATTGGTGTTTCTGGACATAGCGGTGTTCGATCTAAGGGACTGTCAATTGCACAATGTTTAGCTGCAAAGACGCTATATCAAGATTATAAGATTAATGGTACTTTGTGACGCTAGACCGGGCGGTGATAACAACCGTCGTATGGGTGTGAAGCACAACGGCTGTGCAACTGCCTTTTAAGCAGAAGATTGCAGGTTCGATTCCTGCCATGCTCACATTAAGCAACACTCGGTCAACTTTAGTGATCCTAATCTATATGGTAGGTGATGGGTAGCTCCCTAAGACGCTTGTATAGACGGTGTTGTAAGCGCGGATGGCACTGTGTTGGTGGCAAAAAAGGGTTGCTTAATACGGTAGACATGTAGTCCAGTGGTAGAACGGCTTCGCAAAAGTGCGCCCCCGGTTCGAATCCGGGCATGTCTAAAACAGCACGGTAACATATTTGACCCGTGTTGTTATAAAGCCTCAATTTCGAGGTGGAGAACCACAGGGTATTAAGAGACACGTTGTTCGCGTAGCGTGTCTCTTTTGTTGTTTTATACACAAGTATTATAACATATATTTTTTGTGATACAATAGGTCATGGATGAAAACGAAACTAAACATAAAGATTGGTCGGATGTCAGTTTTGAAAAGACTGCTGGCAGTTGTGCTGACAGCCCGATTGAACGCGCTCCGCAATGTGGACGTTGTGCTGATGGCGCTAAACTGAAGAAGTTGAAACGGCGCAACAAAAAGCTACAGCGTAAGGCGTGGAAGCATAGACAGCAGCGCAAGTATGCCGAACGCGATGCTAAGTTCTGGCAAGAAATTGTGCAAGAGCAGGACGAAGAGATCGAAAAGCTAAAAGCACCGAAGGTCGATATTACTATGGTTGTGGGTGACGGGATTGTGAGCGACGATGACACCTAAAGAAGCTGCAATACGCGCAGACAAAATACATGATAATCTACAGGCGAAAATTGAGTCCGGGCGCAGGGCAGAAGCGCAACGCAACCGGTTGTTATTCGATAGCTCCATTGTGTGTGGGCATTGGGCTGCGGAACAGGATTACATCACGGTTGCCGAGTTTGGTTTCCAACTGTGTGCTGAGTGTCGTAAGCTGATTAGTGACGGGTTGGGGGATATAGAATAGACATTATTTTTAGAAGATAGGATAGCGCCTATCAATCAATTTTGAGTGTTCGTATAACACAGACGGGAAAGACCCTAATGGAAACAAAAGCAGAAGAAGTGAAGAAAGTAGAAGAGAAGTCTACAACTGAGGAATTTGTCGCATTACAATACATAGTGAGTGTGGAGTTGAAATTCCCATTCAATGTAGGCAAGCGCAAAGTGTCATGGATTGATATTACGACCAGTGGTGAGAATGGTGTCGTAATGGGAACAGAAGAGTTGCATATTGAAACTAATGTTGACGGGCAATCTGAACATATACCCCGTGAGAATGTAATCAAGCGGAGGGAGAGAATGTTTATGATTCCCCAGCTCGAAGGGCACGAATTCGGCAGTTATGAATACAGACCGTATACATACCCTCAGAAACTTGACGGGTATATTGGTTCGTACTCCAACGAAAACAGATGCCTTGGATTCTTAGACATCGACATGCAAATCACGATGATGGCAGACCTGGAAGCATAATCAATCAAGGCGCTATCCTGTTGTTACAATAAGGTATTGAAAGGAGTGACGATGGCAACCAAGATTGAACACCGGAAAATAAAAGAGCTTCGGCCCGATTCGCAGAATGCCAATATGGGAACGGAACGCGGTTTGCGGGCGCTGGACGATAGTCTTACATTCGTCGGGCTTGGCCGCTCTGTTGTGACCGACAAAAACGGTGTGGTCATTGCCGGTAACAAAACTGTGGAACGCGCCGCCGATAGAGGCTTCGAAGATACGATTGTGGTGCATACCGACGGCAAGCAATTGGTCGTGGTGCAACGTGACGATCTGGACTTGGCAGAAGGTGGTAAGGCGCGTGAGCTTGCCTATTACGATAACAGAGCAGCCGAATTGTCTTTGAGTTGGAATCCGGTGCAATTGCAAGCCGACAAAGAAGAGGGCGTGCAGATTGTCGATAAGTTATGGCATCCTGTGGAGTTAATTGAACTTACCGGGAATGTTGACAGTGTGGAATTCCCTGAATATGACGAAAGTATAGCCGATACAGTGGAGTATCATGACTGCCCAAACTGCGGCCATAAGTTCCCGAAATGAATACCTCGATATTTTAGAGGAGGCATGGCAGCAGCACCTACAGCCATGCGCTGATAATGCACCGACAGTTATCAGCACGTTTGCCGGTTGCGGCGGTTCATCTCTTGGTTATTCGATGGCAGGTTTTCGAGAGCTATTAGCTGTGGAATGGGATGACAACGCGGTGGAAACATTCAAGTTAAACTTCTCCGGTGTGCCTGTGTATCATGGCGATATTGCCAAGTTATCGGTTGATGAATGCTTAGAGATGGCAGGATTGCAACCGGGCGAATTAGATGTATTGGATGGTAGTCCACCATGTCAAGGATTTTCGACAGCCGGAAAGCGTATTATGAGTGATGATCGTAATCAGCTATTTAGAGAGTACGTGCGCTTGTTGCGAGGATTGAAACCAAAAGTATTTGTAATGGAAAATGTGAGCGGTATGGTCAAGGGCAAAATGAAATTGATATTTGCCGAGGTGATGAGAGAATTGAAAGCAAGCGGTTATCGTGTCTCATGCAGGTTATTGAACGCCATGTATTTCAATGTGCCACAGAGCAGGCAACGGCTTATCTTCATAGGCGTTCGTGCTGACTTGGATATTGAACCGACGCATCCGAAAGCGGAGCGGAAACCGTTATCAGCGATTGCTTGCGTAGCAGGTGTTAATGGGATACCGAACCCATATAAACGACGACAATTCAATCAGGCTAACAGAGATTTGAAGATAGGCAAACCATCACCAACGATTACCAAGTCAGAAGTTCCCGGAAGTGATTTACCATTTTTTAATGATGTGAGAATTAATGAAAATCAAACAGCTATCATAGGTTCGTTTCCAAGCAATTTTATTTTTCATGGCGATTGGAAAAGCAAAATTCAAAGGATAGCGAACAGCGTGCCACCGCTCATGATGCGAAGTATAGCGCGATATATCCGAGAGATGATATTAGCACCGGGGCGCACAAGCCATGCCTGATGATACAAGCCATACCGCCCCCCGTTGCGGTGGTTTATGCAAGGACGGTAGTAAATGTACACAGTATCCGTTAAAAAACGGCAATGGGCGCTGTAGGATGCACAATGGCAAAGCCAAGCGCGGCGCAGAACATCATAGCTACAAGCACGGCAAATATTCCAAGTATCTGCCCTACCCTTTCGCCGGTGTCTATGAAGAGACACAAAGCGATGAGCAACTGTTATCCGTCCGTGATGAAATCCGTCTCTCAGATGCCATGATAATGTCGCTGCTACCGGCGCTGGAAACGGGCGAAAATGTAGATGCCTGGAAAGCGTTAGGTGATATTATGCCCGGACTAAAGCGAGCGTATTATGCCGAAGACGGCGTTGGCATGGCTTCCGGTATTGACGCAATGGAGAACCTTGTAGCAGCACAGATGGCACATTATGCCGCTTATGATGCTATCAACAAGCAAGCCGACCACCGCCGTAAGTTGGTCGAGACCGAGCAAAAAATATCGTTACAAGGTGAACGGGCTATCAGTGTGGAATTGTTTGCTGCTTTGATGAGTGTTATTTTCGGGATAATCGAGACGAGGGTTAAAGACAGAGATGAACGCATTGCAGTTGCCGCCGACATTCGTCAAACAATTAGCGCCGGGAATTGATGCGCTGTCCGGGGATATAGACAACAGCATTCTCGACAGCCTTGATTTGCCAACACCCTACCCATTGCAATCCGAGATATTGCAATCACCCGCACCACGCAAGGTTATAGCTTCTGGCAGACAGGTCGGTAAAACAGTTATGGCTTCAATGTCGGCAATCGGTGGTGAACAGTATGGCGGGCGCGGTCTGTTCGATGGGGCGCATGTCCATCTGTCAAGTACATCGCAAGATCAAAGTGATATGTTTTGGGATTACATAACAATATGGTTAGGCAATCTGATAGGCACACACGGCTTTTATAAAAATGAGGGACGGCGCATTATCAAATACAACGGCGGGCGTATCAAGGTTAAAACCGGACGTAACCCGGATGCTCTTCGCGGCGGCAATGTTGATAAGCTGATATTAGATGAGTGCGCTTACCTGTCTCCGCGTGCCTGGCAACAGGTAGGTATACCGATGCTAGTAGCTCGTGATGGTGTTGCGGAGTTTTATAGCACACCGAAACGGCGCAACTGGTTTTTTGAATTGTATGCCCGCGCTAATGACCCCCATAATGAACATTGGCGGGCATGGAATTTCAACACATTAGAGAACCCGTACCTATCACAGACTGCGCTTGATATGCTTATCGCCGATATGACTGAGGACGATTACCAACAAGAGGTGATGGCAAAGTTTCTGGAAGGGCAGGGCGCGGTATTCCGTTATATTGATAAGGTTGCCATCGGCCAAGTGTGTGAGCCATATGAGGGCGAGTTCGTTTTCGGGGTAGATTGGGCGATGGTCAAGGATTATACCGTCATCACCGTGTTAGACAGGAATACCCGAAACATGGTAGAATATGATAGGTTTAACGGTGTTGACTGGAATTTGCAGCGCGGGCGTTTAATGACACTATATGACAAATGGAAACCAATAACGATAATAGCCGAACACAATAGCATTGGCGGCCCGAACATTGAAGAGCTACAGCGCCAGGGATTGCCGGTGGAATCATTTATGACAACCGGCACAAGCAAGCCGCCGCTTATCGAAAGCCTTGTGCTTGCTTTTGACCGGGGCGAAATTACAGTGTTAGATGACCCCGTGTTAAAAGGGGAGCTTATGGCATACGAGCGCAAGGTGTCAGCTACCGGACGCAGCCAATACAGCGCCCCGGACGGAATGCATGATGATACTGTCATTTCATTAGCCCTTGCCTGGCATGGTGTCAGCACGCGCCCGATGCGCTATGCTTTTGTTTAGGGGATAATATGAGTGAAGAAACATATTGTAATCAATGCGGAAAATTGCTACGTAACATGACTTGTGTATATATGGATGCAAACGGTGAGTATCAAGAGATCGGTGCTCCACACTTTACTACATCTGAGATATGTATAAAATGTTCCATGAATGATGAAAACCCCCATATTATAGGACGCTGGATATTTAGTAAAGTAAATGGGCGATGGAAATTTACATGAAACTACCATTCAGGAAAAAGAAAACAGAGATTGTCAGCCAAGAGGAGATACCGGCGCAGACAGAGCAGAAGTTTATGGTGCTGTCCTCCGGCGACTTGCTATCACAGGCGCAATATCGCGGCCATATCGAGACACAGGTGCAACGTATCATATCATCTGGTAGCCGTGCCAATGACAGCATACTGGCGGCAGTTGTAGCCGGTAGTGTTCCGGCCATGGTCTGCGTCAACTATCACAGTAACGTTGTCTCATCTATCCCGATTGTGGCTAATGATACGCTCAATAAGCCCGCCGGTTTTGTGCCGATGAAAGGCATGTTGGATACGCGCATGCGCTGGCTTGTTCGTGATGTCGATAAGTCACTGCTAATCTGGGGCTATGCCCTTATCCGCAAACGCTACAACACCCAACGTCTGCCCACCTTCTTAGAGTTTCTCAATCCCCTCAATGTCCGCATCAATGTCGATGGCAAACAGAACATTATTGATTACCGCCTGCAACGTGAGCAGGAAGATTTGCTGTTAGACGAGATTATTTATATATCAGATTTTGATTTGCAAAACACCAATGAGTCCGTTTCCAAACTGGAGACCGCCTTGCCCTATACCGGTCTGGAACGCGGCATTGTAACCCATGCGTCGTCATTCTTTTTCAATGGCGCAACCATTACCGGTGTGGTGTCAATTGAAGGCCCGGGCATGTCAGATGAGGACTTCAAGACATTCACCAAGCAGTTTAAGCGCCGCTTTCGGGGGGCAGACAAAGCGCATAAGACATTGATTTTAGAGCGCAACGTAACCTATACCCCGGTCTCGGTTGCTCCGGCAGATTTGGCTATGAACGAACTTAGTGATCAGTCGAAACAATTTATCTGTTCGATGTTCGGGGTCAACCCGGCGTTGGTTGGGCTAGGCGATGTTAGTGACAAGTTGTCAGCATTGTCAACATTCCATGAGACTAAGCGCAACTTTGTCGAAATGGAAGCGACACCGGCCCTTGACCACATACTCGATAACATGAACACGCAATGGGCGCTGACCGACTTTCCATTGCCGGTGAAATTGGTCTCAGACAGCAGTGCTATGGCTATGATGAACGATGGCATTAGTGCTGATGATATGGGCGTTGCAACAAGCGCCGTTAGCGGACATATATTAACGACGATAGAGTCCCGTGACACCATTGGCTATGGGCCGCCTGAGCTTGATGATGGTTATCCTATTCGTGACCCGTCGTGGACAAACACGCTATGGGCCGATGGCACGATTACCTTAAATCAGAAGCGTAAGATGCTAGGTATAAAGCCGCCGCTTATTGAAGACATGATAAAAGTTGACGGCATTACCTATAAGGTAAGTGACCGCGTGCAGGTGTCAGAAGGCAATCTGGAAAAGCTGACTGCCCCGCCCGCCGCTGCTTCACCGTTCGGGTTGGCAGCGCCGCCGCTGACACCGATGTTGGCTGAAGGCGTAATACGCTCACCATTAGGGTTGGTTGAAACCCATGCAGATTTACACGATGCTACAATTAATAGGCTATTCCCTGGCGATGATATTGTCATGGTGCAGGGTATTGCCCGTAAATTATCGCCACGTCTTATTATTGGTATCGACTTGAATAATCACCAGCTATTGAACCTTGCCCGCCGTGAGCTTGGTAGGGCGTTGGCAGAGCAACCCGGTATTACCTGGGTTGACCCTGATAACTGGCGCGTGGAAATAGCACATATCGACAGGTGGGATGCCAGCGATATTGCAAATATGACTCGTGTTATCAAGTGGGACTTCAACCGTGCTGAGGTCTGGACTGGTGATTACTTTGTTGATGGCAATGCAGTTTATTTAAGTCTAGGCGACACCGAAGCGACACAGGAAATGGCACGCTTGGTACATAATGACTTGCGCAGTGTGGCGATTAAAAGCAATGAGGCAGCACCGGCCATGGCGGTTCGTTTGTGTCATGGTGATATCAGTGCCGAGATGCTTCCAAGCGAAAGCGCGTTAGGTAAAATGCCATTAGTCTTTGAACGTATTGCTGCCTTTGCCAATGATAAGATACAGCACAAATGGCGCTTGCGTGCCTACTACGACAAAGACAATCAAGCGTTGTTGCGCTCGCAGCGTGACGAGCTATCCAAGTGGAGTATGAAGGTAGCACGCGGTGTTCCTCGCACGGAGTGGTCTATTGATTGTTTGCCCGCTCATGTTGTCAGGTTCATATCTGATGACGATGTGTATTTTGAACCGGGCATATTAGAAGACGATAGCCATCTGTTGGCATACTACAATCGTAAAACGATAACCATTGCCGAACTATTCAACACGGCACGGCGCATGTTGACTGTTCGGGCCTTACAGTCATTACGGCTTGATTTTGAGGGTTTTGTAGAGGCGTTGCTTGCCGATACCCGTGCTGGTAATATTAAGGACAGGGCGCGATTTGGTGTTATCCTGCGCGGCGAAATAGATAGGTTTTTGGGGCGTGCTTACCTTGACGGCTTGACCGACGGCGGTGTGCCCGATGCCACATTATCAGATAGCGACAAAAATAAAATCAAGACGATAAAAGCGGATAGCAGTGCTTTTGTATCTGGACTGTCCGAACTGCTTTTCAAAGGTGATGGCATCAGTGATGCACAGGCGGCAAGCAAACCGCGTCAGTGGTGGGCCGGTGTCATCTTGCCTGCATATCAAGCGGGTTTTTTAAGTGCCGGTGAAAACCCTATGATGGAATTTGTGGGACCGTTTGGCAAAAAGCCCTGTGCCACCTGCAAGCATCTCTTTGGCCAGCGTCATAGATTTAATGTTTGGGAGGGCAATGGTCTGGGCATGGTCGGCGGTTCGTTCGTTGGGCAAAATACCATCTGTGGTAAGGGCGGCCATTGCAAGCACGGAATAGTAACTGTCATTGGCCGAGCGCGTGGTAGCATTCGCACGGTTGATATGAGCGCAGAGATCATAACACGACTTGATGAGATCAAAGCGTCCTATGAGAATAACCCGGTTCGCTTTGTTGACGAGGCAGAAGAGTTGCGGCTTGTGCTTAAAAAAAAGTTTGAAGAGGAAGATGTAAACCGTGACCCTGATGGCAAATTTGGCACGGGCGGCGGTGATGGTGGCAAGGATAAGGAAGACAAAGACAAGGATAGCGATAAAGAGGGCGATGACGGTGAGTTGACGCTCAAAGAAAAAATTGCCAAAATTCAGGAAGAGAAAAAGAAAGAAGCGCCACCTAAGCCAACAGGTGAACTACCGGGCAAAGAGAGCAATCAATTACCGGTCAATGCACCAACTAGCGAGATAGATAATCCCGACCCACTCACAGAAAAAAAGAGTTCTATCGGTTCAGATTATCTATCGAGAAGCGAAGAGCGCACACAATCAAGTCCGCCCGATGGTTCGTTTGATAAACGTGAAGAAAATTTTTGGCTTAGTAATTCTGATACATCAGGTATCAGAAGCTGGTCAGATGATAGCTACGATGATTTTCAAGGATTTTCATCAGGTAAGTTTAATATAGAAGATGAGCCGGACAATGTGCAAGCTGAGTTTAATAATTTTGAAAACTCATTCAAACAAGCCCCAGTCTATGAGGGGACTGTCTGGCGCGGTGCATCATCAAGGGATGATTTTGACACGACATTGGCAACATACAAAAGCAAGATTGGGAAAAGCCATGTTTTTGATTCGTATAATAGCTCTTCCGCCAAATATTCTATTGCGGAAGAATTTGCGGATAAGACAAGTCGGAAGCATAAAAGCCCGCAGGTGGTGTTTGAAATGTATACTAAAAAGGGCAAGTATATTAGCAATGTGTCTAAATTTAAGAAGGAGCAGGAAGTGCTATTGCCACCCAACGCGGAATACAAGATTAATGATGTGTATGTCCGTGAGTCGCAATTAACCGGCGAGCCGATGATATTCGTTGTTATGGACGATGCTAATTAAGGAGCAGGATTATGGCTACAACAGACAAAGACAGGGCAAGACGATATGCAAGTGGCCCGGATGATATTATATGGCTTGACGAAACTCGCTCATGCCTAAAATGCAAGCACAAAACACGCGGCGAAAACACCTGCGCTGCCTTCCCGCGCCGCATTCCAAAAGAGATATTATCAGGTGGCGAGTGCGAAGGTGCTAACGGTGTTCGCTTTGAAGAGGACGAAGAGGAATCCCGACAATGAGCCAAGACAAAGAAGCGCGTGAAATGATCGCAACATTCAAAAAGCAGTATCCTGAATACAAAGATGTTGATGTGTGCGTAGAGATAAAAGACGGTGAAAGGACATGTAAGTATATAATCAGTCCGGCCAGCGACCCGACATTTAGCGTGACTTATTACAGACCGAAGCCGCGTGATGATAATTATGATGAGTTGCAAGAGGAGGAATCGGAATGATATTGGAGTTGGTGTTTCTTGGATGCTGTTTTGTGCCACTCATAATTGGGTTTATTGTGGTTGCGGCGCTTAATATTTGGGAAGTAACTATGTACGACCATTACTAATGAGAAGGGATAACGATTATGGCAACACCTAAAATCACGAAACAGGTGTCGTGATGTTTATAGCGATGATTGTGTTGGTTCTCTTAGTAATTATCATAAGCTCCGTTATGCGAGATAGTTATGGAGGAGAAACAAAACGCAGGAACGACGCATTCAATAGGTACATTGATGACTACCTAGAAAATGGAATTAGCTCAAAAGAGCCGTACACCAAAGTATGGACTGATTTTCTTGGAGATGAAGAAATAGAAGAGGATTAAATGACAAAAAGACAACCATCAAATACACCATACACAACAACATGGCCTTGGCCGAAATCACCACGTCCAAAGCCACCACGTCCACCAGAGAGTCCGGGCTGGAGTTCTCCTGAAAAACTTTATGTTCGCCGTCCTGGATTTTTAATTCGACATATAAGGAAAATATTTCAAAGGAAGGGAAGAGGATAAAGATGACTTGTATAATTGCCGGTGAAAACCTGTGATATAATGTCAGTGATGATAGGGAGTAAGGCTTTTGATGACTGAGAAAAAGACAGATCAATGGTGGGATAATTATTGGAAAGATGAGCCAGTCTTTACAATCAAACGTTGTATGAGTGAGTCAGATCAGGATTTGAATGTTATGCGTAACACATGGATAAGCCAAATTAGAAATAAATATAAAGACAACCCAACTCATTGGACTTTGCAGACAAAAATAGATATGATAAACGCCGGGTACAATGTTCTGGTAACAGAAAGCAACAAATGGTACGAAGAGAGAATCTCAAAGAGACTAGAGAGCGAATGAGGCGGAACACATGAAGAGGAAATTGATTGGCTGGTAGTGATGGTTGCATTAACCTTAGTATTATCGGCTCTAGTTCTTGGTATGCAATTGTTGGCACTATCTATTGGGCTAGATATATTAGGTGTTTCATAATGACAGCAGATAACAACAGCGCCCGCATTGGCGAAATCAACTTCAGAGAATTATACCGGCGGCGTTTACGTGAATCCGGCTTGCTCGAAATTCATCAGCGTTATATTGATGAAATGAAAAGCCTTATCGAGGCAGAAGATATTGAGTGGAATGCCGATAAGTCTTCTCATGAATGGATAACTGAATTTTGCTCTACACATAATCAGGAAGCGTTTGATGAATTTTCCGTGATTTGGGCACAATACAAAGTGCAGTGTGAGGACATGGCGCGGGTTATGTATACATGGATGAATGACCAGTATCATGTATATCTGATGCTCAGAAAAGAATGGCAAGCTCAAAGCGAAGAGGAAGTCCAGAATGACACTAGATGAATTCAAATGGACAGAAAAAAACATAGGGCATCTAGCAAGTGGTGGGACAATATATCTATTTTGTGATATTGACGAAACACAACTAAACGCTGATGATGTCTTTATTGTTGATGAATTGGAATGTAAGTTTTTAGGCAGAGAGCCAATGCGAGGTACACCTATGATTATGCGATATGACAAGTATTTAGAACGGATGGCAGAAGGCAAATTGAACCGGTTTGTAGATGAGCATGGATTTATCCCCTATGAGCTGATGAGTGGATAACCAATAGCGAAACGAGCGTTTAAGGCCTGCACCCTATTCCTGCCCGGTGTGGCAATAAACGAGAAACGGAAGTTGTAAGATGTTAGCTGAAAAATACCTATACAGGCGCGTAGCCGTTGTCGATGAGGTGCAGGGGGTAATACGCGGCTACATCGCTATCTGGGGCAGTCCCGAACACAGGGACAGCTATGAGACATACTTCGATAGGGGCAAGCAGCCAGAAATGGCTCTGGACTTTTTGCCTATACCACTGCTATACGAACACGGTTTTGACGGCGGTGTTAAAAAAGAGATTATTGGGCGCGTGACCCGTGCCTGGTTTGATGAAACCGGTATTGCTTTTGAAGCGATACTGGACAAAACACTGCCTGTTTTTAATAGATTTATTGCTGAGATTAGAAGTGGCAAATTAGCAACTAGTAGTGCCACAGGTGACCACCTGGCAGAATTTGATAGTGATGGTCGTTTTGTCAATTGGCCAGTATTGGAGCTATCACTAACGGCAAACCCGGCGGAAGAGCTAATGCCCGCCGTTCAACTTATGAGGTCTAAACTAACGCATGATGCGTTAGACAAAGCGCAAGGCGAAATGGCAGTAAAGGAAAGGAAACACAGAAGAGAAGGACACAACATAATGAATCCGCAAGAAATTATTGCTGCGCTAGTCGCATTAGGCGAAGGTGCAACAATAGAGCAAATCGTAGATGTGTTAATCAGTGGCGGTTTATCGAAAGAGGATTTCGATGCCACTCTATCACAACTAGAGATGCCAGATAAGGCCCGTCAGGAAGACGGCGAAGAGATGCCCGCTGCCGCCGAGGGCGAAGGTGAAGGTGATACCCCGGCAACGGAAGAGGTAGTATCACTCGTAGACCAATTAATCCCCGCGCTGACTGTTGTCTTGGAAGAGAAGCAAGCGGTAGAAGCGGTGGCACAATTGGAGGAAGCCCGTAGTAATAACAAAAAGTTGGCTAAGGATAGTGCGAAACTGGCGATACAAGTTGCCACGTATCGTAGCCAGCAGAAACGGGAACAAGAGATGCCAAATGTACCAAACAAACGGCGGCATGGCGGTGGCACAGGGCGCATTACAGGTATGGAAGACATGAAGTTTGCTCATCTGAATGCGCGGCAAATGGGGCTTGGTTATCAATTGCTCAAAGCAGGCAAGGCCAATATTTCTGACCACTATATGCGTAATATGGTGGGCAAAACGTTGGACTTGGTGGACAAAGGCTATAGCGCCTTTAGAACACCTAAAAGCTATTTCGCTGTACGCGCTGCGCTTGGTGGCGTGACTCGTGCTGACGAGGTCGTTCACACGGATAATACTGGCTTTGGCCTCGAGTGGGACCCGGCAGCCTGGGAGACACAAGCCTGGGATAAGGCGCGGCAGGAGTTGGTGTTTGATACCCTGACTAAAAACATGCTGCACATCGAGGCTACAGGGCAAGCTGGTTCATCAGTAACAATCCCTCTGGTAGACAGCGACCCAACGTTCTATACGTCCAATGAAAATCAGGATATCGCAGCCGATTTGCTGCCCAAGCCGACAGTTGACCCTTCACTGCTTGGCACAGCAAACGTCACTGTAACACCGAAAAAAGGCATGGCGCTTGTTATCGTCTCTGCGGAGATGATAGAGGATAGTATCGTTCCTTTGTTGTCACAACTTGATACACAATTCCAGGCTAAGTTTGCTGAGGAAATGGAGTATCTGGTTATCAACGGTGATACTGACACTACGGCCAGCACCAATATCAACTTGATTGATGGTACGCCAGCAGGCGGCACAAGTGCGCCTGATTACCTGATTACCGATGGCATCCTAAAATATGCCCTGGTGACAGGTAGCAGCACGAGTGCTAATGGCGGCGTATTGTCAATTAAGGATTTCATCAAGGCGCGGAGTTTGCTACCCAACAACTTGGTATCAGACCCCAGTAAATTGGTGTTTCTGTCCGATAATAGCACCATGCTAAAAATGTTGCTGGTAACTGATGTGCAAGACCTGTCAGTTTTCCGCAATCCTACAATCGAAAGCGGCGTGTTGATGAATATCTATGGCACGCCATATCTTGGTAGTGGTCAGATGGCAGTTGCCAACAGCGCGGGTAAGATTTCCGCTACTAGTGGTAATAACACGCTAGGGCGTTTGGCTTGTGTTAATCCTGAGTATTGGGCCATGGTGTGGAAGCGTCACATCAGCTTCAAGACAGAGGAAGATATCAGATCTGATACCACTGCTGTTGTGGCTTCATTCCGTGTGGCATTCCGTTATCGTTCGGCAGGTGCATCAACTTGCATCTACAACCTGACGGTTGCGATTACTTAGGAGGCACACAATGGCTAGGATAATGAGAGAAGGCGACAGCATACGCAAGCTGCCAGGTTGGAGTAACTTGCTGGGGTTCGGCGTTGGCAATGTTTACCGGGTAATCAAAACGAGTGAGGCATACTATGCCAGATTCATTGAGGATTTTCAGGGTGAATATTCAGACGGCAGCTTGATTGTACATGCTGATGATGGCTCTGGTGACGGAATTCAAGCGGCGCTTGATGCCTGTGTTGCAAATCGGAATGACTATGTAATCGTACAACCATCACAAAGCGACTATGATCTGACGGCGGTGCTAACACTGAGTAAGAAAAGCGTACATCTGCTTTGCCCGGCTGGATTGGGCTTAGAGCGCGGAGCTACTAATGCTTGTCGCCTTGAACAAACAGGGTCGGCTGACATTTTCGCGGTGTCGGGGGCCAGTGTTGAAATCGCTGGATTCTATCTGAAGCACAAACAAAACACGACTGCGATTGGGTTAGTGACAGCAGGGGCATACGCGCCAAACATTCATCACAACAATATCGCCATGAACACCACTAGCACTACTTCAGAGCCGATGATACACGCTGTCGGGGACGCTGGCGCTTATGGTGATATCCATCACAACTGGATTTACTCCAGTGGCGGCAATGATACCACCATTGCGGCAATCATAGTTATTGGCGCATCGGCAACAATGGCTAAGGTAACAAACAACGAAATTACCATTGGTGATGGTCTGACCGCGACTGTCGGCATTCAAAACCTAGCGACTAAGGGCATGGTTGCCGACAACCGCTTCGGTCAGGCTGGTGCTGATAGTACCTGGACACATTGTATTCAGGTTAGCAGTTTCGGTAACGCAATAGGTAATCGTGGCGTTGTGGCTGATGGTATTCTAGTAGTTGGCGGAGCTAGTGATAAGAGCTTCTCCGATAACATGAACGGCGTTAACGGTGGTGTAATCGATGATGAATCGTAATGGTATAACCAATAAGGAGTAAGATATGAGCGATAGTCCAGTACCAAACAAAAACGACGGAGATGTGAACACCTCTCCTATAGCGTTTCAACGAATTTCCGAGGATGGAGCAATAACCCTCGGCAAAAGGGTCGTGTATCTGACACAGGCAAGCACATTGGCTGTGACACTAGCTGCACCAACCAATCCTGATTTGGATGGTCAGATAATGACCATCGTAGCACAGACCGCACATGCTCACGTTATTACCGCCACCGATTTGATTAATGGCGACAATGACACGCTGACATTTGGTGGAGCTATTGGAGATTCATGTGACATTTATGCCGACGGCGGTGAATATTTCACCGGCAATCTAACCAATGTCACAGTAGGATAATGAACACAAAACAAGGTTAAGGTCGGGTGACAATAATGCTGCCCGGCCATTGCCTGTTATCGAAAGGGAACACAATGCAAATCGAAGTATGGAAAGCGTACACAGGCAATCGCTGTAACCATGTAATTGAGGCTGGCACTTACAACGAAGGTGACAAAAAGCTGTCCGGGCTTGGCCGTTACCTTATTGACAATGGCAACGCCAGGGAAGTTGTAACAGTTGACCCGTTTGCAAATATGACAGAGGAACAGCTAGAAACTCTTGAAAATCAGGCGCGGGCATTGACGGCCGCAAACGATATTACCAGAGCAAAGAACGCCCCGGACACGAAAAGCGGACGGAAGGCAAAAGCATAATGGGTAGATATAATCGCACTTTAGATAGGATAATGACACAAAGCGACGGTGACGACTTTGTTGTGACGTTAGCAGCATATACAGCCAATGATTGTGTTGGTGGTTTAGGGATAGTCAAAACCGGCTCAGGCGGCGGCATGTTATTGCGTGGCGTTTCTATTCGTGATAATGCAGTGCAAAACGAGCCATACATAATCCATATATTCCGCAGCGCACCGAGCACCACTATTGCCGATGGCGACCCTATGGCGCTAGTGTCTGCTGATGGCGACTTGGAGATTGGGCAGGTGACAATTAACGCTGGTGATTATGTTACTGCTAATGGTGGCGATTATAGCAAGGCGTATAAGGCCATCGACAATATTGAAGTGCGGGAAAGCAGTGACGGCACATTTTATGTATATAAAGAATGTACCGATACTCCCGATTATGTTGCTGTCGATGACATTAAAGTCGAGTTTTGGTATTGGATGGATTAACTATGCCAATATCATTTGCACGCCGCGATATGATAACCAAGCCCAGCTATGAAGCGGCGCTCGATAGAATAGCTGGCGCAGACCACTGGCACTTGCAGGAGCAATCCGGCGCTGTTGCGCTGGCTACTAATGACGCGCTAACCGTACCTGATACCCGTAGTGTTGCGTTGCTGACTTATGGCGATTATGTGGCTGGTGCTAATTGGGCAAACTCTTCTGGGGAAATTGCACGGCACAGTTCCGGCAGTGTCGAAACATTTCAGCAAGACGATATACTAGCGCCGGGCAAAACATATCAAGCAACAATTACGCTCGCAAACCGGGGCGCGGGCAGTGTAACTATTACTGATGGCGGCGCGGCAATTAGTGCTAATGAGCAGACAACGCGCACGATTACCAGCACTGGCACAGATTTTATAATTACACCTACTACTGATTTTGATGGGGATATTGATGTAGAATTGATACTAGTCCAACAAACCAACATCCTGCCCAGCTATGTTTATCCGGGTGCGGAGGAGCTAAATGAAAGTGGTGCTTCTGGCACGGCAACGGCTGGAAATTGGGTGCAATTCAATAATGCTGCGCTCACAAATCCAAGCATTGGAGTGTTACGAGTTGCCCGAAACGGTAATGATAATCCTGGGGCACAGCAGACAATAGCGACAATCGGTAAACGTTATAGGATTACTGCTGAAGTACGTAGTGATGGTAATGCCTTCCCACGCATTCGAACTTTTGGAGGCGCTATTGTATTGTTTGTAGGCACTACAGATACTGCTTGGCAAACTGTAGATGTTGAGTATGTAGCAGATTCGACAGATTTACAGTATCAGTCAATCACAGCCACAGGAACAGAATACACAGAATGGCGCAACCTCTCCATTACCGAAGCCAATCCGCTCAACGCCCGCAACACGGCTATGGCTATCGGGCAAACAGCAGGTGGTAATCTTGGTTATCGTTATCTTGACGACGGTGCTACTACTTATTTAGATGTAGAGAGCGCAGAGCATAATAGTAAACTTGACCCGACCAGTTTTCATGTTTGGTTGTGGCTGCAAAAAACAACCTGGGATACAATCGAACGCGATATTTTATCATACACAGTTGATGCTAATAACTGGATTAGGATAGTCGATAGCACAACCGCCGGGACAATTAGTTTCCAGTTCAGAGCAGGTGGCACGACAGAAGAGGTGACATTGGCCACAGGCTCACCGACTACAGATGTATTAGCCGGCATATCAGTAGCAGGCGGTGTGATGAAAGCCTGGTATCGAGACACACAAACAGGAAGTAATCAAGCAGTTGCCGGAACATTTGTCGGTAACTTTGTAACGATGTTGATCGGCGCTAGGACTAAAACACCGACATTTGTTCATAATGGCGCAGTGTCGCATATCGGCACGGCCAATCGTGAATTATCAGCAAGCGAATGGGAAAGCATATATGCGAGCGGGGGTGTCTAATGAATCACAATGTATTCATAAATATGACCTACTTACTTATCGACATGGAAGCGTCCCTGCCCGGTTGGACAAATGTACAACGGCACAACGGCCATGAGGTTGTACTATCAACTTGCGGCGACCAAGCGGCAGCGCAGCCACACCTAAAAACGCACAGCCGCGTAAATATGCCGAGCCTCTTTGACGATGATAGCATCGTAATTGAAAATGGAACAACAGTCGAAGTATTTATATTAGCCGGCGATATTTCAATTGCTGATAGTGACGATATTATTTATGCGATTGCGAAAGGCGCGTGGTGTGAAAAGGACGAAAAGCCGAGCGCCGAGCAGCTTAACGCTGTAACTAATAAGATTGAAATCACTGAGATGAGTTTGGCTGAGGTGCATACCGTGCTTGCGAATAACCAAGAGTATTGGGGAGAAAACGGATAATGTACAGCTACGCTGGCTACTATCAAATACGCAACTATGGTATTAACGCCTTATTTCCGACTGCTATTGCCGATGCCGCATCAAGCACTAACGAAGTCGTGCAGACTGAACGTGATGAAATTATGCGTATTGCTGCTGATGTGACACAGGCTATGAATGCTCACATGGGGCTAGATCAATACGCTGATTATATGCCGTTTTTGGGTGAGCGTAATTATGCTGCTCGTGACTATCGCGGCGGTATACCTGACCACATATCTGAAGATAGGTTAGAGCTTGAACTTGCCGCACCGATGGCAGACCTGACGATAGTTACTTTGGGCGATGACACAAGCATCACTGTTGGCACTGATGTATTAGGAATACCATTTAATAGAACGCCGTCATGGTCATTGGCGTTATTTAACGCGCCCGGTGTCTGGACTCAATGGGCAACCGACTGGCGGCAATCTATTGAGATTACCGGTGTCTGGTGTAATCGTAAACAATACGATACTGAGGGTTGGATAGATAGTGGCGATGAGGTTGCGGATGCCGTCGGGCTGACTGCAAGTATTACGACTATAACGGTTGGGGCTGCTGATGGTAGCAATACCCGTAACTATACACCACGCTTTGATATTGGACAATTGATACGTCTTGAAAGTGAATATTGTATTGTGACCGCCATCAATTACACAGCCAAAGAGTTGACGGTAGTTAGGGGCGCACAAGGAACAACCGCAGCCACACATATCATCGCAACCCAGATAGATAGCTTCGTTGTTGAGCCGAACATTATGCGGGCGTGTTCGCTGATAGTAGCTTTTGAATATGAGCGGCGCGGCAAATTTGAAGCTATCACAGTTAATGCTGGCGGACAGTCGATAAATGTACAGCCTGAATTATGGCCGGGACGTGCTATGGCATTACTGCCTGTCAAATTGCGGATAGGGGGTTAGCTATGTTCACTTTCGATTTTGATCTTGATCATGACATTATGGAGGCTTGGAAGGATGCTATTATCCAAGCGCCGCAAACAACACGGGTGTTTATCGAAGGGACGATTGTCGGCGATGTAAACCGCAAAGTTAGATTGGTTAATGTCTACCCTGGCCCGGTCAAATACCCTATTGAATGGACAAGTGAGCGACAACGTCGTTATTATTTTGCTGTTGTTGCTGAATATGATAGCGATGGCAATGTTATTGCCTACCAAAGAAGCGGCACGTTTTTTGACGATGTAGATGTATTTTTTAATCCCGATACTTTCAATTTGAATATCACTAATAATAACCCGGTTGCACGCTACGTTATCGGTGACAATCAACAGAAGTTCCACAAGAATACCGGCTGGGAAGACCCAAGTGAGCAGTATTTAGACATACTGTTAGAAGCGCAGGATGATATTGTCGAGGCATGGATTGTTATTATTGATTGGAAGGGTTTAGCATGACAGTTCCATTGGGTGACTACTACACGCGCATAGACGCAATGATAACAGAAGTGTTGCCGGACTACCGCAACACGCCAGATAGGATGGCGGGTAACGCTGGCGCGAAATGGTCTAGTATCAAACTTGCGGGTATGCCCAAAGATGCAGGGCAAAAAAACAAGGTGGCCAAATACACATTGTCGTGGGAAATAATGCTTATACACGGGGCATCTAGCCTGGGCAATAAGGGTGTAATGCGGGCCTGGATGTATGACGATATTGCTGCTATACAGAATTATTTTGACACACACGGCGATTTGCTTTTGGATACACAGAGCAACCCCGATGATTATATCAATGGCTTTAGGCCGAGCACATTAGAATTTACTTTTATTGACGAGGGTGACTTTGGCATGGTTGGGCAAAGTGGCACAAATATGAGGGCTACACGTTATTCTTTGCAGTTTAGGCATGATGATATTTTAACAGGTCAGCAGTTATAGGAGAATAAGATCATGGCAGTAACAGTAACACCAGGAACACATTTATACCCCGGCTATGTCACGGTTGGCAAACGTGACAGTAATGGGTATTTTCAGGGGCAGGTATCAGACCCCGATTCACCGGGCACTGATGTGACAAGCAGCGCAATGAAATTGGAGAACATCACAGCGTTTGACACAGGAGCGCCCACCCTACCCACGATTAATATAACGGGTGGACAACAGACACTTGGCAAGGTGCGATTACCAGCTTCGGAATTATCGACACCGACATTTCAATTATCGGAGTTTGACGAGGCGTTCCACGCGCTATTCGTTGGCAATTACACCAACGATGTTTCATATAATACCGCCCGTGTAATTCGCCCGTTGAATATGTATCAGGAAACGTTTATTGATACTTTCGTGCGTTTCCATATTCGACGCACGCATCGCACATCTACAGCCTTCGTACAATATTGGGATATTTATACTTATCTCAACTGCACGATCAAACAGGTGAGCGGCCCGGCTGTAACAGAGCAATCGGGTAATGCGACTAACCCTGCCAACATCGGTTATGAGTTGATATTGTCATCAAGTACACGCGATATCACAGGTGAGTTGTTATCAGGCATGACATTGGGCGCTCAGGACGATAAAGACGTTGCTTTAGTCCACCGCTCGTTGCTGCCATTACAGACCACAGTCTACAATGCTGATGGCATCGCAGTTATATTTACGCTTGGATTCCGCCCGTCTACTACAGATGCAACCGGGGCAATCGGCAATAACTATACGCTAAATGGTGTACAGGCTTCTGTAACCAGCGTTGTCATTGCAACCGGAGTTGTCACAATAAGCGCCGCCGGCAGTAGTGCCGATATTGCAATCGTTGACGGCACATCGGAATGGACGGCAATCTAATGGCTGATGACAGAATTGGAACGCATGGCGGTGATAAGCCAAAGGTAACTATCGGCGGTTATCCGGTGCAGGAACAGTATCGTTTTAGCGCCGGGCTTGGTGGTGGCAAATATGTGATTATCGGCTATAGCGATACTGGCTATGAGGATGAATTGGAAAAGCTGAAAAAATCAGCACCAAAACCGATAGTGCGGATGCACAAGAAAGGTAACGCAAGTGAATAGCAAAACGCGGCGCAAATTGGCTAACAGTTATGAGATTTACGACGGCGCGGCAACCGTATGGTTTACGCCTGTGGTCACATTGCGCTATAAACTAGTAGTATCAGATGCCAGAAAACTGTTCAAGGTTGACGATGATGGCCCCGAATGGTTTAACTGTCTTGACGATGCACAAATAGCCTTCTATTTGATCGAAGGCTATATTGTCGATTTCGAGATTAATGACCTAAGCGAAGAGCATCAGTATGCTTTTGAGATGAAAAGCATCCAAACATACATGGAAAACCGTAACGGTAATTTGTCCAATAATTGGGATGCGTTCGCCGATTGCCTGACTAATAGCATGATACAAATGCTATTCGACGGCTATCGGGATACACGGCGTGTTATCCCGGAGATTGAAAATGAGATACTCAAAGAGCCGCCGCCGGACTTACAAACAGACCCAAAAGGAACAGGGAGTGGGCGCAAGCGCACCAAGAAGAAATCGGCTGCTACATAGAGCAGTTGATGGCCGCCCCCTCCAAACAGTGGGAGATGCCAAACTTTACGCCCTATTGGAACATACGTATTGTCGCGCATGGTTATTTACAATGGGTGCATGAGGGCAGACCACCCCTTATCCCGCCTGATTTTATGGAACGTGTATTAAACGCCGATATGGAAGCAAAAGCTCACTTCCAATATATAGATGACATGATTGAGTTTGAGGGCAATAATGCAAGTAAAGCGGATATGGCAGATTTCTTGCAAAGCATAGGCTATGAGCAATGAGTGAAGACAGAAGCATTAATGCAGACCTGAATATCAGGCCCGGCGAAGATTCGGCGCAAGCTATTGCTATGCTGGGTGAGGTCGATGAAGGCTTGAAAAATATCCGCCGCACAACGCAGCAGTCCACCGACGAGCTTGATATATTCAGGCAAAGCCTAATCGAAACAGGTGATGCAAACGCCGCACTTAATCTCGGCGGTAGCCCTGGCGGTGGGAATGTCCCTGGCGGCGGCGGTGCTGATAGCAACAAGCTGGGCAAAACAAGCAAAGCGGCAACTCAAGGTGTACGAACATTAACACGAAGCGTTAACGCATTGGGCATTGAAATGAGTGATGGCGCTAATGCTATAGCAGGAGTTGCAACTGTTGTACCACCACTAATCACGGGACTAAATGGTATGGCCGTTTCAGCTGTGGCAACAGAAATCGCGATGACTCCATTAATAGTTATCGGCGCGTTAGTGGCCGCAGCAATGGTCGGACTTGTCTTTATTATTGACGGATTAAAAAGCTCAAGCAACGAGGCAGCTGAAAAAATGCAAGCGCAGGTTGCCGCACAAGAGGCATACAATGATGCTCTTAACTTGACCTCAAATGAAATTGAGAATCAAATAGCCGCTAATGAAGAAGCGCGGGAAACTAACCGTCGTAATCTTGAAGTTGTTAATGATCTTATCATAGAGCTTGACGGTGCTGGTGATGGCTTTTTAGGCATAGGTGATGCACTTGGCATTATGGGCGCGGAAGGCGACCAGCTTAATGAGAGATTCAAAGAGCTTACAGCCGAAGCGAAAGAGCTTGCAGCAGAGACCGAAGCATTAGCCGAAGCATACAATAGTGTAGAGGTTGCAGCAAATGATGCCAGGGAAGCCTTATTAGAAGAGGTTGACCAGCTTGCCGACATTCGTGAATTTGAACAGCAGGCGCTGGCCAGTAGTGCCGAGGAAAACGCCAAACGAGCGCAGGCCATTGCTGATGAGAGTGCCATTATCCGCGAGCAGATTGCAGTATTAGAAGATAGCGGTGATACATCCAAAGAGGTACAAGATAAAATCGCTGGGCTTAATAGCGAACTTGGGCAGCTTGGACAACAGTCCGACGTACTAAGCAGCAGTGCGGTAAAGGCCGCCGAATCGCAAAAAGCGTTGGCGGCCGCCGAGTCAGAACTAGAGTCAGCGGCAAATGAAGCGGCGGCGAAACTAGCGGCGGCGGTAAGTAAGACAGCAGCGGCCCGTGCCAATGAACGCAAAGCAATAGCAGCAGCCGGGAAAGCGTCCAGGGAAGCGGCAGCCGAGCGTATCAAGTTCCAAAAAGAACAAGATAAGGAACTTACAGAATTACAACAGGATAATAATGACGCACGGATACAAGCCGAAAAGGATTTTAACAAGTCGATTGAAGACCTTGTTGCCAACCAATCGTTTTTGGCCGCAATTGATAGACAAGATGATTTTGTTGATAGCGGACAGACACGGCGCGATGCGGCCAGAAAAGACCTTATCAATTTACAAATGGATTTAGCCGAGGAACGCATTGTCAAGGAAATTGCAGCACAAGAGGAAAAGGCAGACCGCGCCGCCAGAGTTTCCGAAGCAGTAGCCGAACGTCGTAATGCCCGGCGTGAAGAAATAAAATTGCGTCGTGTGGCAGACCAGGAAGCATTAAAATTACGCCGCAATAGGGCCGAACAGGAGCTAGAATTGCAGGGAGAGATCAATAAAAACCTAATTGCCATGCTGCAAAGCGTAGTCGGTTTTTCCGGGGATGCGGCCATCCAGGTACAAAAGCTGCTATCACAGGCCGGGGCCGCTAATAGTAAAGGCGGCAAAAAGGGCAAGAGTGATCTAACCAGCTTGCTTGGGAAGGTAATGAACTAATGGCAAAAACTGCGGTACTATTTGGCAACCAATTAGCTAAAGGATATAACAACTTTTCAGGGCTGGCCAATATCGAATTGCAGGCGGTGGGCGGCAATGTGCCGGATGATTATTTGTTATCTGTTGATGACTTGTGGACATGGTTGGACGGTGTTGACCGTGTGCAAGGCGATGGCGTAACGGTTGTTGATGGCTTTGCATCTAGTGGCTGGCAGGTCGGAGTATTGTCACGTAGCCAGCATTATTGGTTATATACAAGTATTCTAGACGGCAGTCGCTCCGGCAAAGTTACAGCCAGAATGCACAAGCCGTATTTTGTGCCAATGGACAGCATTATGAGCTATCAATACATTATCGTCAATGCCATTTTGACATTGTTGCCAATACCAGACGAAAGCCGGGGCGAATATGTAGCCGGATTCTCGCCTTTTTTTTATCGCTTTACCAGAATTGACACGAATAGCTTTCTACACGAGGACAAAATGAAAGGTACATTATCAGTTACCGGAGCAAGCACAGCGCAAGAGAATATTGACACAACACCCGAAAAGCTAATAGCGTTCACCACGTCGGGACTGAATGCCGGGGTGACAACATCCGCCAGTGATGACAGCCATACTATCATTGTGGCGGAAGATTATGAGGTGGAAGCTGTAATTGATTTCACAGCAACAGTCAGCACCGTTTGGACATTCCAATTTTATGTTGATGGCGTGGCGGTTGGCATCAAGTTTCTTGGCACAACCAACGCCACCCCGGACGCGGTGCAAGTGGTGATGAAATGGCAGCAGGCAATGGACGCAACCGATATTGTCACAATCTATGTCAATAGTAATGATGGTGGTGGCACTGCCGACATCACCGTGACCGAAGCAATCTTTACGGTAGTGAGTATCTAGGAGGTATCAAATGAATGAGTTGCGATCATTTGCAAAATCATACAGTCATTATTTTGCTATCCTGATAGTGCTATTGTTGATTGCCATATCATTGCCGATCGGGCGCGATTGGCCGACGTTCAACATATCAACATTGGCGCAAATCCGAACACCATATGACACAAATGGATTTGTCGGAATGCCATTTGTTTTTTTTGCTCTACCTCACAGTCTGTTACCTGTTGGCATAGGCAACGCGGTTAATCTCACATTAAACGTGCTGGTTATCGCCGCCGTTGCCTATAGATATGCAGGAAAACAATGGCACATCGCCTTTGCCATTACCTTAACCGCGCCGACAAGTATCGACTTGCTCATGACTAATAACATCGACTGGCTGCCGTTGTTATCATTTTTGGTTGCAGACTGGTTGGCTTACCCCCTACTTGCGATGAAGCCGCAAATGTTGGGTGGGGCGGCCATTATCCGTTTCAAGCGCAACCCTAATCCCTTAGCCCTCATACCGTTGTTTGTCATGTTGGTCGTATCCGTACTGATTTGGGGGGCGTGGTGGACGCATCTGGGCAGTGGACTAATGGACGTTCCCTGGAATTTTGCACCGTTCCCTTATTTGATACCTGTCGGCTGTTGGCTGTTATGGCAGGCGTGGCAACGTGACGACGAAATCATAGCCGCTTGTGCCACCTGCTTCTTTGTGCCATATTTCGCGCCGTATAGCATTACAGGTGTGCATGTGTTGTTGACCAGCAGATACAGGCGCGTTGGCATGTGGCTATGGATAGCCTCATGGTGGTTTGTGATAATCGCAGCCCGGCGGATTGGAGTGTAGCAATGCCCTTCCCAACTGCCCTATCATCAAGTGAAGTCGATTATCTGGCGACTATGCAATTTGCAACCGATTGCTATTTGCTTGTCTGGCAGCAGAATGTTGTCTTTAAGGCGCTTATTAATCAGTCCACTTTCGCCACTTCCTTTGCATCCATTACATTTGATACAGTGAAGAAAGGTGCTTATACCGATGCCCTGGAAGGTTACACAGTCTGGCTGTCGGCAACCGATGATATCCGCGCTGCGGAGTGGTGGGGCAGGTTACGCGCCGATGCAAGCGCCACAGCCCTAAGCGTCGAATGGAACAGCTTCGTACCAACCGATGATTATTTTATCTTTGTGACTAAAGACATCCGCGAATCCACCAAGACACCGTTCCTCAGTGGCTCTACATGGCTAACAGACTTCGCTATAAGCTATCATGCCCCACCACCGATAATCTATAATATACCTACGTTTTTTTTCGCTCTAATCGATGCTGACGGCAATGCTGATATAGCTATCACGCCCAGCGCTTATGCCATTGCCGACGGTGCTACTATATCAAGCTGGGCATTGACCACAACCGACGGCGGTACACAGGTGTCGTTTGATGGCGGCACGGGCGCGACGGTAATCCGCTTCACTGTTGCCGGGAATTACATGCCACGCCTGACCGTTACCGACAGCGCGGGCACTACGCAATGGTTTGCGCCCTATGTCGTTATTGAGGACAGTAACCTTTCATCAGTTGTTAATCTCAATTTTGAAGACATTAGCATTGGGGCCGATGTGCAGACCGGTTGGAATATGACCATGCCTTTTTGGGATGGTGTGCAGAATATCCTTGATGGTACGATGTGCGCTGTTTATATGCCACACAATACGTCCGGTAACAAGGTGTTATTCTGTGGGCGCAGTCGCACTGAGGACAGCGATTATACAGCCGATGGCAGCGGCACGGTGTCCTTTAATGTCGATGGTCTGGCTAGTATAATGAACAATCTTAATATCATTAGCTGGCGCTATAAGGACGTGTCCGCGCCCGATGACTTCACAGAGATAACCAATGCAACACCCTGGCGTGTCATTGGTACGTATATCAGAGAAATGACCAATATCAACAACACGCACTCGCTACAATTTGGCGATGTTACCGATGATTATGTTTACATTTCCTACTTTTTTCAAAAAGGCACATTGCTTGACAGCTTGCGTGACCAGCTGTGGTCAATTAATATGGACTTCGATTTTACTTCCGATGGCATGTTTAAGTTGGTTCGCAACCTGCGCTACCAAACCGAAGCCGAGCGGGCGGCACTTGTTAATGTCGCTAATTTTGAATTCAAACATTACAGTGGTGATAATGCTGATGATATTATGTACAGCCTGGAGCGAGATCATAGCTATCAGGTTGGCAAAGCAATCACCGGCAACGGTTGGTACAATACCACAGCTAAAACAGTGACTTTTTTTGCGGCACTAACACCACCGGTACACCCGGCGCGTGGCACAGAAGTCACGGTAACTGATAGGCAGATATTAAAAGCTGACCTAGCGCGAGGGGCTGCCGAGACCGAAGGCTCACGGCGGGCGCGTAATGACTTTGCAGCCAAACAATCGCTTGATACACTGAATGATATTAAACTACCGGGCGGCTTTGTTGGCAAAATAAATCCAAGTGTATCAGACTGGTATAGTAATGCGATAACGGCCAGCAATGGTATACGGTTGCTGACCTACACCGCCAGCGACCGTTGGTTATTGACCGGGCTGTCGCTAAATTATGACGTGGAACTTGGGCAGGTGACACTTGACCCTATTTTCCAACTGGAAAGTGACGATCTGGGTTTCGCTATAAATATCCGCAACCCGTTACCGACAACGTTTTTTGACAACCCTGTTATGATACCGCAAGCTGCTTTCCCGACATTTGCTCATGACCCGTCTATCGACTTCCCAAGCGGCGCTAGTGACGGTGATGAACAGCCTGTCACCCAGGAAGATACTAATCCACTTGATGCGGCCCAGGACCCGGCCACGATGGTCACTCTTAACAGCAGCACGCTGCTGGTTTGGTCGGAAACACAGCTGTCAATGACGCGCACTTTCGGCCCAACGGGCATGACGTGGATAGATGTTACCCCGCCCGGACTGCCAGCAGGTCACAAGATACAGCAGTTCGCTTGGGACAGGTTCAGCGATTCCGGTGAGGGCGGTTATGTCATTGCTCACAACGAAGATATTAATGACCCTGACAC
>SDBU01001866.1_pt1 | contig 29060 bp, 24 predicted proteins | sample 2277071 | NCBI WGS metagenome assembly SDBU01 (sample SAMN10397929, study PRJNA504765) | marine sediment metagenome | isolation source: marine sediment core GS08_GC12, 126 cmbsf | place: Arctic Ocean: Gakkel Ridge, Loki's castle | collected 2008 | reverse complement strand
CGACGCAAGGCCGCCCGCTACGCGGTGTTAGAAACTGAGCATATAAACAGTGGTAAGGACGACGTATTGAAAACCGAGTTTTGAGACAGCCTCCTTGCCTTGGGCCACCCGGCCCAATGTGCTTGACTCCGTGATGAAATGCACTAACTTGCAATGCGATACAGCAATTGCGGGCTGATTCGCCGAACAATGATGGGACATGAAATGACTCGTAGCGATATAGAAAGATCAATATGCCCAAGGGATATTCACCAGCCGTTTTTGTAAGCTCGACTTGTTATGATTTGTCTCAAGTCAGAGCTGACTTAAGGGAATTTCTTGAGGACCAGGGTCTTGACCCTGTTCTTTCCGAGTTTAATAGTTTCCCGGTTGTACCTAACCACGATACGCTTCAAAACAGCCTGAACACGGTCGAAGAGAAGGCTGATATCTTTGTCCTGGTCATTGGCGGAAGGTACGGACACGAGACTGATTCGGGAAAGTCTATCACTAATCTGGAGTACTTGAAGGCAAAAGCTAAGGGAATACCAATCTATGTCTTCGTTCACAAGGCTGTGTTAAACATACTCACCGTATGGAGCGACAACAGAAAAGGCGATTTCTCAAGTGTTGTTGAGTCCTCAAAGTTGCTTGAATTTGTACAGTCTATCAAGCAGGAATCAAAGGAGTGGGTATTCCCATTCGAATGCGCGCAGGACATCGTAAGTATACTGCGTGTTCAGCTTGGCTACCTCTTCATGGAGACATTAGACCTCTACCTTGGATACAGAAAGAGCGATTGGGCCGAGCTGGCCCGCCAACTCGGCCCGAGTTCTTTGGACATCTATTACACAAAACCGAGGTCCTGGGAATTCTTGCTATTCGCCCACGTGCTGAAAGAGCGAATAACAAGCCTAAGAAAACACCGCATGGATATTGAGTACAATGTCGCTTATGGTAAAGGAATCGTCTTGAGTGACCTTGATGATGTGGCGAATTGGTTATCTGCAAGAACGGGGGAGCTTCAAGCAACGGTTGCTACGATGACTCGCCTGATCAATCAAGGTTTGCAAAAAGCATTTCGTGAGGATGGAGTGGAGGGCGACGCCCAGAGCATCGTTTTTGTGGCAACCCGAATAGCTGACGGATACAAGAAACTAATTGATTGGGCACTCGAATTCCGAAACGTACAAGTCGACGACAGATACAAACGGCTTATCGATCTTACTTCCACAATGGTTAACAACGTCATCCCGGAAGTAGAGGAGTTTGCAGAGAATGCCTTTCGTAAAATCACTGAGACCGTTGCTAATATCGACAGTATTCCGAAGGGGACTACCATCAAGGTGACCTGCACTCTCACAGTTCCTGACATGTCCGAATTTGATGCAGAGATAGAACGGCTTAGTTGAGGGCTAGGAATGTAGCCGACTCCGCGTGCTAAGTCAGATAGGTTGACACTGAAGCGCTTCCGAACTACTGCACTACCCAACAGCCTCTCTGATCGTGTCGATAACTTCGTCCTGTTCGGCGCTGGTCAGTTCCGGATAGACCGGGATGGATAGCACCTCGGAACATGCCTTGTTGGTAACCGGGAAATCATCCGGCTGGTAACCGAGGTATTCAAAACAGGGCTGTTTATGAAACGGCACCGGATAGTAAATGCAGTTGCCGACACCGGCCTCGCCCAGCGCTGCTTGCACCTGGTCACGATTGGATAGCGCCACCGTGTATTGATTATAGATGTGGAAGGTACTGTACTCTTTCACCATCGGTGTTACGACACCTGACAAACCAGCCAGAGCTTCGTCATACTTTTTGGCATGTTCGATCCGCTGTTTGGACCACTTGCGCAGGTGCGGCAGTTTGACTTGCAGTATCGCGGCCTGGATAGTGGCCAGACGCGAGTTGTAACCGACCATATCGTTGAAGTATTTCCGCTTGGCTCCATGCACGCGCAGCCAGCGGCACATGTTGTAGTTTTCTTCGGAGCGCACAACGATCATGCCGCCGTCACCGCCCGCGCCCAGGTTCTTGCTGGGGAAGAACGAGAAACATCCGAAATCACCAGTCGATCCCGCCATGCGACCCTTGTATTCGGCTCCGATCGCCTGGGCCGCGTCCTCCACCACTTTCAGTCCATGCCTCGACGCGATCTCCATTATCGGATCCATGTCGGCCACTTGCCCGAACAGATGCACCGGCACGACGGCTTTGGTTTTGTCGGTGATAGCGACCTCGATCAAGTTGGGATCGATGTTGTACGTATCGCTCTCGATATCGACAAAGATCGGCTTGGCGCCCAAACAATGAATCACGCCGGCGGTAGCGAAAAACGAGAAGTCGGTGGTGATAACTTCGTCACCGCGCTCCACACCGGCGGCGCGCAGAGCCAACAGCAGAGCATCGGTGCCGCTGGCCACGCCGATAGCGTAGTCTGCATTGCACAGCGAGGCCACTTTCTTCTCAAGTTCGGTCACCTCCGGTCCCAGGATGAACTTGCCGTGGGTCAGAACCTTGACGACGGCTTCATCCAACTCAGGTTTCAAGTATGCGTACTGACGACTAAGATCCAAAAGCGGTACGGCCATTATTGACTCCTTACTTGTCTTCCCAACCCTGGTTTTCAAGTAACTGCTCGGAAGGTACATCACGAAACATTTTCGCCGGTACACCGGCCATTATTTTCCCGGCGGGAGCGTCCGTGGTCAGCAAAGCTCCTGCTGCGATCAGAGCATCTTCGCCGATCACCTTACCCGGCAGAATCGTAGCATTGACGCCCACGCGGGCCCCCTTGCGAATGGTTACACCTTTGAAGTGCTTGAAACGTTCTTCGGTGCGACCAACATAATTGTCGTTGGACGTCGCCACGCACGGTGCGATAAACACACGATCCTCAATCTCGGAATAGGCGGTGACATAAACGTTCGTTTCCAGCTTCACATACTTGCCGATCTTGCAGTAGTTCTCGATAGCAACGCCGCGCCCGACGATTGTGAAACGACCAATGGTGACATTCTCACGCACGGTCGAGAGATCAGCGATGAGGACCTTCCGTGCAATCTCGGCGCCGCGATAGATGACCACGTTGGTGCCGACGATGCAGTCGCTGTCTATTGTGCAAGGCGGGAGTTCCTGGTCTTTGGTTACGGCTGAGTTGGCGGCGCGCATCGGGGTTTTGCCGATAATCGTGCCATCATCGATCCGCACGTTGTCCCCGATTGTCGCGTCGTCGTGGATGATAACGTTATGCCCGATCAGGCATCCTTTTCCGATAACTACTTTCTCACCGACCACACAGAACTCACCGTACTTCGTTCCCTCACCTACGGTGGCGGTCGGTGCGATTATTGATGTCGACATCTGTTCCTGCCTTGTTCGTGATGTGAATGGTAGCCACGACGGTCGGGCTCCACTCTTACAGTTTCACCGGTGCACCGCCGCTTTGCAGGGATCTCTGGGCGGCGTCGAGAACCTTCAGCACCCGCAGACCCTCCATGCCGTCGGAGCGAGGTCGTTCGCGCGTCTCGATGCAATTGAGAAAATGGCGGCACTCCTCAGTCAACGGTTCGCCGGTCTTGATTTGTGGAATCACGATGTCACCGGTGCGGATAGTAAGATACTCGCCGTAGGTTTCGTAGTCCTGTTTGGTGTTGACCCCTTTGTCATACAAACGAATTTTCTCAGACGCCTGACTGTCGTCGAATTCCGCCATCTTTTTCGATCCAACTACCACCAGCTTGCGGTCCTTGCGGGGATCGAGCCAACTGACGTGGATATGCGCCATGGTGCCGTCGTCGAAATGCAGCACGGTGAATACGACATCCTCAATCCCCGGTTGCAAATAGGCCGACCCGGTGGACGTTACCTGCACCGGCTGTTTGCCCAGCAGGAACAGGATGATTGAAATGTCATGGGGTGCGAATGACCACAGAGCGTTTTCTATGTTACGCACCTTACCCAGGTTCACGCGACTGGCATAGAGATAGTAGATCCGTCCGAGTTCCCCCTGGTCGATCTGATCTTTGAGAAAGAGGGTGGCCGGATGGTAAACCATGATGTGACCGACCATCAGCACTCGCTTGCGTTTTTCGGCTTCTTCGACCAGCTTCGCGCCTTCCGCCACCGACAACACCAGCGGCTTTTCCACGAAGACATCTTTATCCGCCTTGATGGCCGCCATGGCCAGATCGAAATGGGCTGCGGGTGGTGTGGCCAGTATCACTGCCTCGATGTCGTCGCGCTTGATAATATCGTCGTAATCGGCGGTTGTTTGTAAACCGGGATAGGTTTGATGTATATACTCCCGCCGCTTCTCGTCACCGTCGCAGGCAAGCACCAGGTGATCACCGGCCAGGCTACGGAAGTTGCGAAGGAGATTTCTCCCCCAGGCGCCGACACCGGCTATGGCAATATTCTTCATATCGTCTTATACTCAGTTTTCATGTTCAGGACCTACGTGCTTTCTTGATACCCGGCAGCCAGCCAAGAAAGGCGCCGATGAACATCTGCACACGATCGTAATCTTCTGGGCTTGTCTTATGCAGACGAATCAGGTACTCAAGCCAGGTGGCCATCAGGATCGACAGGATCAGGGAAACTCCGAAAGCCAGCGCCACGATAACTGTTCGTTTCGGTCGGCTGCGCATCTGGGGCGGCTCGGCCCGGTCGAGAACGGTGATTGTCGGCAGCTCCTCATTCTCTTGTATCTTGGCCTGCTCCAACTGTCCCAGCAGGGTTGTATACAATCCCTCGTTGACGCGGACCCGGGTGTATAACTCATCGTACTGTCCTTTCAGGGCAGGGATGGAAGCTATCGGCAGGGAAAAGAATGATGAGTCCTGATTCGACCGCTCCAACTGCTCAAGCTGTCCCGCCACCAAACGACGACGGCGCTTGAGTTCCAACAGTTCGGTATTGTCTTCGCCCAGCTTGTTCTGCAGGATGGCCAGTTCCAGATCGGTCTCGCCTAATTTGATTTTGAGTTCGATGGCCTGTTCCACCGCCAGTTTGATCTGCTGGGCGAAGTCGACTGTCTTGTGCTTCATCTGGAAAGCTTCAAACTCACTACGCGCGGAATCGAGTTCCTCGGAGACCTGGACCAAGCGTTCCTCGATAAAGGCGCGGTTCTGGCGAGCGCGCGAACTGGCAATCTTGCGATTGACCACATCGAGTCGATCCACAAAGCTGTTCACCATGTCGGCGGCTACCGTCGGGTCGCGATCCTCCACCGTCACCAATAGCAACCCTTCACTGGTGACAGTGATCTCTGCGGTTTCCATCAGATTGAGGTAGGCCTCATCACGGTTGCGAGCGCCGTAACGATCGACGAGTTGAAACTGGTCGATCAGGTAATCGGTAATGCGACGACTCATAAGCATACGGCGATACACATCCGAAGTAGTAACCAGAACCGGCAGATTCAGTCCTTTGGTCACCGATACTACCTCGGAGATACGTCCCAGCCCGGCCACGGGAATACTGATGTCCTTGGGAGGCAACAGGAGCGACTCGGCCCGATAGTATTTGGGTAACAGCAGCGAAGTGACCACCGCTGCCAGCGTCACTAGAATTGTTACAGTCAGTATCAGACCGCGCCGCCTGGCTAATACTTCCAGCAGCAGCCACAAATTGGTTGAGCCTGTCTGACTCATCGAAGTTCCTCCCGGAGATTCACGATGAGTTCATCGCCGTCGTGCACCAGGACGCCGGTCGAGAATTCGGCGGTTGTCCTGGCGATACGGTTATAAATCGAGACCTTGGTCTTGTCAGCCTTGGGCAGGAACCCACCGGCGGTCATGATGTAAAACATCGCATCCTTGCTCTCAATGAACGGATACCGTCCCGGATTAAGGACCTCTCCAGACACTTTGACATAACCGACCTTGAACGGGACGTAGATCGAATCCCCTGGCAGCAAGGTCATAGACAAAACGCTGCCGCCGGCTCCAACGGCACTGGTGATCGGGTATCGAAGCTCAGAGGTACGGCCCCATTCGTCGGAATGCGCGCGGCGAAACAGCGTCACCAGGCCACGGCCGGCGTCATCGTCAACCCCCCCGGCTTGCTCGATCAGATGGCCAAGGGTGGCGTCGGATTCGTACGGATACGTGCCCGGGAGACCAACCGCGCCGAAGATGAGAAGCCGTTCATCGTCGGACGACACTGCGCGGGATGGTATTAGAATAATGTCGCCATCATGTAGAGAGTACGATTCGGTGTCCACTCTTCCCGGGCGATTGGTTATCAGGATACTCGTCAGATCGGCGCTGCTTCTGGCGCCGCCGGCCAATGCTACCAGCGTAATGAAATCATCTCCCGGCACCAGTTCTATTTCTCTCGGTCGGTTGACCTCGCCAACCACCTGCACCCGGTCAGCCGTCTTGCTGGGGACATGAATACTGTGCCCGGCGTACAGACAGGGGTTGGCGGAATTGTCGCCGAGGTAGGTGGCTCGGTCAAGGTCGACGATCAGTGGCTTGGGACCACCGCTGAACTCTATCCGACGGGTGGTACCGTGAGACAGAATCCCGCCGGCCAACTCAATGATCTCCGAGACACGATGAGAGGTGAAACCCTTGTACGTTCCCGGTTGGTTTACGGCGCCGCTTACCCGAACGGCTACTCGTCTCGGTTCCGACACCGAGATCTCAATTCGCTCCGCCTTGTAGTGATTGGCCAGCGCTTCCTTGAGCAGAGTTTGCGCCTCGGCCAGGGTGCGGTTGGCAAGATCAAAAACGCCTAGTGTCTGGTGTACGATCCGTCCCTGCGGATCAATATCAAGTGTCAGCGGCCCCAGTTTCGCCCCCACAAACGTCACCTTCAGTTGCTCACCGGGACGCACCAGGTATATCTCAGGGTCGATTGGTTCATCAAAGAAACGATACATTTCGGCCCACGAAGTTTCAAGGCTGTCAGCGTTGGCCGGCACCTGGGCAGCCGACGGAACACCGGTCAACAACCACAAACCGGCCACGATGAGGTATAACCGTTTCGTCATCTTAGTGAATAATAACCTTTTAGACACACCGTTTGACATTTAGTTGCTAAGAATAGCGAATAGGGTCCGCAAAGTCAACCGCTAACGGATGGACTTGCTCTGGAGTTCCTGTCAAGAGTTGTGTAGATTGGTTTTTCAAGCAGCGTGCTTTTCAGTCTGATTGTTCTTCATTCTCCTGACCTCGGCCGGGTGGCCCTGGGTTTCCAGAGATCGTCACATGCTGCTTTTCCACCCCCTAATATACCCCCACCCATCCACGTTGTCTACTGAAAAGCTCAGTGCGCGAGATTGCCGCGGTCGCTACGCTCCCTCGCAATGACGACTCTCGGGTTTTTCAACAAGCCCTTTCCCCGGGTTTCATGATGGCCGCGCGAAAACACTTGCGTGTCTATCGGAGGTGATTATATTTGCAGCGCGATTCAAGGGACGACAAAGACCTTCGGATTGCAAGGCTCTTTGAATGATCGGAAATCCGGCAAACTTGTCAATAAAACAGGCTTGCTTGTATCAATGCGCCATTAGCTCAGTTGGTAGAGCAGCTGACTCTTAATCAGCGGGTCCAAGGTTCGAGTCCTTGATGGCGTATTTTTTTGTTGGTATCAAAGAGACCGGATGTGATCATCTAATAAGCTGACCCTTGCACTTTGAACGGAGTCAGACAACCCATAGGATAGGGGTGATGAATCTATGCATAACAGGGACTACTATCACAGGCTGAGGGCGAAGTACACACCACACCATCCAAAACTTGTCTTCATAGCCGAATCTCCACCTGCGTCCGGCAGATACTTCTATGATCCTTCGGGACGAGTGACCGAGCTGCTCTTTCGCGCCATGATGCGTGATGTCCTGGGGATTTCACCCACTTCAACAGGTGAAGGGCTGAGTGAATTCGCCAAGGCAGGTTATCTGCTCGTCGATGCCACCTATGTTCCGGTGAACAAGTCGTTTCCGAACAAGGAACGAGATGCTAAGATCCTGGAGGATTACCCTCTTCTTCTGGAAGATTTGCAGGATCTGCTTCCCAGCAAGGCAACGAAGATTATGCTGATTAAGGCTAACGTCTGTCGCCTGCTTGATGCCAAACTTCAATCTGACGGATTCAATGTCATTAATCGGGGTATCGTTGTTCCCTTCCCGGCCTTTGGTCAACAGACGAGGTTTCGGGAAGCGGTTAAGGGACTCCTATAAAGTATACGACAGAAGCCGAATTGTCTGGCAACTACACGCTCAGCGGGTCCAAGGTTCGAGTCCTTGATGGCGTATTTTTTTATTGCCTGGCCCCTCCTACAGCTTCACAAAGTACTGCTCGGCGTGGATCTGACCGGGGGTCTTCTTGGAGTGTTTGACGAAGCCCTCTTTAGTCAGGAGTCCCGTCATTTCATCGATCATCAAGGGATTGCCGCACAAGAAAACATGCGTGTCGGCTGTGCTCGGATGGAACCCCCAGGCTTTATCGAGCACACTATCGGTCCACAACTTCTGTACGAATCCTGTGTGGCCGTTCCAGGGCGCCGCGTCTTCGTGTGGATGGCTCAAGGTCGGCAAGTAAGTGAAATTCGGTGCGACAGCGTCCAGGGTCTGGAGTTCTGAATGATAGCCCAGATCGCTGGAATGGTAGGCGCCGTGAAAAACGGCGAAGCGACGTTTCAGCCCGGCTGCGATCTCAGTGCGAATCATGCTCATGTACGGCGCCACGCCGGTGCCGGTGGCGACCAGTATGGCGTTGGACTCTTCGGGTACTTCGGCCAGAGTGAACATTCCCCTGAACTTTTCGGACATCCAAAGCTTGTCGCCCGGCTTCAGCCCCAGCAGCCGGGGTGAAAGGGAACCGGTGCGGACCAGGCCGATGTAGAACTCCACGAATTCCTTGGCCACCGAGGACGATGCGATCGAGTAGGCTCGCAGGATCAGCTTGTTGGGATCCTTAATTGGTCGTTCCTCCGGCAGTTCGGTCCCGATCCTGGGCACTGTTCCCCGCAAACCCAGGGAGGCAAACTGGCCGGGCGTGAACTCCGGTAGTTCCCATCCCTGTGGCACTACTCGCATCTTAATCAGTTCGGGCGTGATTTCATTCCTTTGCGTTACGATCGCATTCGGTTCTTTGTCGGCCATCTACTGCTCCGTTGGCTGACAGGTCCTTCTCCTTGCATGAGCGGCGCCGCCCTGGAGCGGCGTATCGCTGGCCATAATAATCGGGCCGGCGGCGATGTCAAGTGAATTGCTCCGGCGGCAGCGGTTCATAGCGACAATTCGATTGACAAATCCGCACATCGCGGTATATTCAACAAAGACAAAGCATCGTGGGTTTTCAGCGATATTTAGCCCGACTTCATACTCCCACATTGTCCGAGGAGAAGAGGTTGTGATCCAGACAAACTTACGCAACACGTATGTACCGCCGTGCGATCGGTGGGCTACGCAAGATAACATTTCACCAGAAACGGCATTGGAGGAAGCAAAATGAGACGTACGGTAACACTTTTATTGACAGCCTTGGTTGTCATGACCGCTTCGACCGCAGCGGCCGATGTGCCGCAGATGATCAACTACCAGGGGCAGTTGACGAACTCATCCGGCGATCCGCTGGATACTACCGTCCAAATGGTGTTCAGCATATGCGCCGATTCGACCGGCAGCGCCTGTGCCTGGACCGAGGTGCACCCGGCAGTGGAAGTCACCGACGGTTTGTTCAACGTCAAACTCGGGTCGGTGATCCCGATTACCGACGGCATCTTCTCCGGCGCCGAGCGCTGGCTGGGTATCAACGTTGGCGGTGAAGCCATGCCGTACACGCAGTTGGTTTCGGTGCCGTATGCCTTCCGAGTAAGCACTGTTGATGGAGCCACGGGTGGTGAAATATCCGGTAAGCTAAATGTCGGATATTCCAATACCAACAGCGCTGCGAACGCCTTTGTTACCGGCGTCAGCAATAGTGTTAGCGGCATGGATGCCGCCATATCCGGAGGCAATGGAAATGAAATACAAGCTGATGCTCCCTATGGTGTAATCTCGGGTGGCCTGACTAATGATGTGGACAGTGCGTACGCAACTGTTGGCGGCGGATATTCAAATAGGGCCGCAGGTAGCGCCGCAACTGTAGCCGGTGGCAAGTTTAACTATGTTTCAAATAGCTTCTCAACGATTGCTGGTGGTGAGTCAAACTCAGTGACAGGAGCACATGCGTTCATCGGCGGTGGTGAAAACCATTTTGCCGGGGGTGGCTACGGCGTCATTGCCGGTGGCTTCCAGTGTCAGGCCAACGGTGATTACTGTACGGTCGGCGGTGGACGTGTCAACGAAGCATTCAATACGGCGGCGACTGTTGCCGGTGGCTGGGTCAATAAGGCCGGCGGGCAGTACTCAGGTGTTCTGGGTGGCGCTGAGAACTTGGCCGGAGGTGACTACTCCGCTATTCTCGGCGGATATGGCGACACCATTATGGCCTCCGGGGATTACTCGTTCCTGTTCGGTATCGGCAGCAGGCTCAGCGCCGACTCGACCTTTATGGTCGACATGCCGCACATCAGATTTGGTGATGAAGCTACCGGCTATGAATTCCCAACGAGTGATGGCAGCGCGGGACAGGTTATGGCCACCAATGGCAACCACCAACTTAGTTGGACCACTGGCGGTTCCGGTGGTGGTGGTGGCTGGACCGATGATGGTACCGTCGTACGTCTGGACACAGATGCCGACGAAGTCGGCATTGGCACTCTTGCGCCCGACGCCAAACTGCATGTCGAATCGGCACAGACTCATGCCGGACGCTTCACTTCGAGTGTCGGCACGACTGACAGCGCGGTGTTCACAGCCGAATATCTTGGCGGCGGGGACGTTGACGCTGTAGCTGTTCGCGGCGTTTCTCGTCCGAATGATTATTGGGGTATCGGGGGACGCTTCGAGGGTAACTATCTTGGCCTGGAAGCCATTGCTCATCCCGGTGGCACCGATGCAAACTATAACTATGTCGGAATGGTTGGCGAAGTACGTGGAGGTATCGCCCGCAATGAGGGCGTTCGGGGTGTGGCCTCCGACTGTTGGGGGGCAACCGGTATCTATGGCTACGCCTCGGCCGGAACAGAATATACAATCGGCATTGACGGTGCAGCTCGCGCCAACAGTTCTCCCACATCGACGGGCGTAATGGGCACATCCGTTGCCAGCGGCAGTTTCAGCTATGGCGTAATGGGACTGGCGATTGATTCTCCTTCGACATGGAGCTACGGTGTCTTTGGTCAGGCACATAGTTCCCCCACTGGCAATATTGGCGTCGGTGGCAGTGCCCAATTGGATCAGGGTTGGAAGCGCGGTGGTGATTTTCTAGCTTCCGGGGCCGGGACCAACTACGGTGTTTACGGATACGCATACGGCGGAACCACCAACTACAGCATCTACGGCACCAGCGCCGGCAATAGCGCTCCGACTCATTACGCCGGTAAGTTCGTCGGTGATGTTGACGTCACTGGAACCCTGTCAAAAGCTGCCGGCTCTTTCAAGATCGACCATCCCCTCGATCCGGAGCACAAGTATCTGCAGCACTCCTTCGTGGAGTCGCCCGACATGATGAATGTCTACAACGGCAACGTTACCACCGACGCATCCGGCCGGGCCGTGGTTGAACTGCCAAATTACTTTGATGCTCTCAATAAGGATTTCCGTTATCAACTTACGGTCATTGGCACTTTTGCGCAGGCAATCATCGAACAAGAGATCAAAGGCAACCAGTTTGTCATTGCTACCGATCAGCCGAATGTGAAAGTCTCCTGGCAGGTGACCGGTGTCCGCCAGGATCCATACGCTGAGGCGAATCGAATTCAGGTCGAAGTCGACAAACCAGCTCACGAGCAGAGCAAATACCAGCACCCCGAACTTTACGGCTTTGGCACCGAGCACGGCATAAATAGAATGGAAGAAGTCCCCGAAAACGAACAGCTTGGGCAGATTGCTCGGAACGGGGAAAGGAGCAAGAAATAGTCATGAGAGGCATTACAATAACAACTCTGGTTGCAGCCATCATGCTGCTTTCAGTGGGCATGAGCGCTGCGGCTGACAACTCTGGCAAGAAAGATACCCCGCCTGCCAAAACAGAGTTGAACCGCGACGTCGACCAGATGCTCGAGCAGGCCCGCGCAGCGATTGCCGCACGAACCGGTGAGCGGATCAACTGGCAGGTGATCTCTTCAGGAGGCACCGACGGCAGTTCCGCCAGCTACAGGCTCAAAGGTACCGCCGGACAGCTCACAGTTGGCGAAGGCAGTTCCGACAGCTACGGTTTGAGACACGGTTACTGGCAGGATTTCGCGACCGGCGGCGGTACTTGCTGTATGGGTGCCATCCGAGGCAATGTCGACATGGATGGCGGTGATGTTATCGACATTTCTGATCTGGTCTACCTGGTTGACTATATGTTCATAGGCGGCCCGGCGCCGGCATGTGCCGAGGAAGCCAATATCGACGGCAGTTGTTGTGCCAGTGGATCAAGCGAGAGCCTGTCGGATATCGACATTTCCGATTTGGTTTACCTGGTGGATTATATGTTCAACGACGGCTCGGCTCCGCCGCCCTGTCCATAGCTCTTCGTAGGTCAGGGTCCTTGTGACCCTGACACAGGCAAGCCTGTTCTACGCGCTGCGCGCGGCAGCATCGCAGGGATGCTGCCCTGCTTTGTTGATCCCGCAAGAATCCGCTTGATAAATCACACCGATTGCTTATAATCCCCCGACGCTTGAAATGAAAGCGACGGCTCCGGGAACCACGATCTGCCATTCGACGTTGTCGGGTACAAGCTGTCTTGAAAACGATAAGGAGGAGACAATGAACTTTAAGTCGGTTGATGAAATCTTAACCTTTGCCATCGGCAAGGAGCAAGAAGCCGCAGACTTCTACACCGATCTGGCTGAGAAGATGGATAAGAAACATATGAAGACCATCTTCCTTGATTTCGCCGAGGAAGAAAAACGCCACAAGGTCAAATTAGAGGCTGTTACCGAGGGCAAGGTGCTTCTGAAGTCCGAGGAGAAAGTTGTCGACTTGAAGATCGGTGACCACTTGATCGAAGTAGAGTCCAAACCGAACCTGACTTTCCAGGAAGCGTTAATGGTGGCGATCAAGAGCGAAGCTAACGCCTACACGCTGTACAAGAGCCTGGCCGTGGCGACCGACGACGCCGGTTTGAAAGAGACTTTTCTCGGTCTTGCTCAGGAAGAGGCCAAGCATAAGCTTCGCTTCGAGGTCGAGTACGACGACTACGTCTACCAGGAAAACTAGCAAGCTAGTCTTTACCCGCTTCGCGGGCGTTCCAATAAACTACCAGCCGCCTCTATCCGGGGTGGCTTTTCTCTGGAAACCGGTCGGATGTAACCGGTCGAGCCGGCGGCATTCACCCCCTTTAGGTAATTGACGGGTTTGCTTTCTTGCGGTATCTTGGAACATGACCATGAACAGCACCGTCATTGTTGAAGGACAGCCCGACGATCATCGTGCCCTCCTGGTCGGTATGGCTTTCAGCGCCGCCGCGCTGCTGCTGTTGACCACCGCGCTGCTTTTCACCGGCAGAACGATATTAGCGGTAGCACCGCTGATTGCCGTGGCCGGTTTGCTGGTAGTGTCACACCCGCGGTTGGCTCTGTATCAGTATCTGTTCGTGCTTTTCATCCAATTGGAACTGGTCGAATCGCTCCCCCTCTACGCCACTGATGTCAGCGCGGCTCTGCTAATCGCGGCCGCGCTTCTGGATATCCTGCTCAGCGCGCGACTACCTTCACATCTGCCTCGGCTCACGCTCAATTTCGCTGCTCTGCTGCTGGCTGTTTTTGTAGCGGCTGCGTTTGGAAGTGATCCCAGCACTTCGTTACGTTCTCTGCTGAGGCTGTCGTTTCTGCTGCTTACTTTCCTTTCAGTGTACCGGCTCGTCGGCAAAATAGAGGTGGACCGGCTGGTGAGACTTTTTTTCTGGCTGTGTGTTTTGCATGCCGTCATTGTTCTGGCGGGGTTTGTGGCATCGGGCGGAACTCAGCGAAGTTGGGGGTTTTCGCCGACTGTCTTTGATGGATTGGCCATGATGACACTGCCGGTGGGCATATGCTTGTATCTGTGGGATCGGTCCGGCAAAGTCGGGCTGTATCTAATCGGCTCAGTGCTCGTAATGGGTGCGTTGATCTCTACCCAGTCGCGTTTCTCGACATTCCTGGGTTTAACGCTGACGGCGCTGGTGATGGTGCTTTCATGGCATCGATACAGAAGAATCCTTAAGGGCAAAGTGGTCGGCCCGGCTGACTCAATGGCGACCACACCCCTCCCACAGGTGAACAGACGTCTGCTTGTCGTGGCCGCGGCCACGCCGGGAGCTTTAATCTTGCTGCTCGCTGCCCAGCCGTTCATCCTTGAGAGCGTCGTTGATCGTTTTGCCATGCTCATCAATTCACCCGCTGGAGAAACGGTATACTTGCGGCTGACGCTCTGGAGTTTTGCCGTGAAGGCGTTTCTTGCCAATCCCCTTACCGGCATCGGACCTGGTTGTTTTCGCTATGTCCAGGAGATCATCCCCACCTTGCGATTGACCGAAGCAGGTCCCTGGGTGCGTGGTCTTACGGCTCATAACTTGTTTCTTCACTACCTGGCCGAAACCGGTCTGATTGGAGCCACGGCTTTGGCTGCCTTGTTCATCAATCAGTATCGCTATGGCAGGCGCATTTGGAAGTCGGCCGACGAACGTACCAACAATGCATGCTCGCTGGCCTTGTACATAATCTCAACCTTGTTTCTTTTGACTACATTTCTTGAGGCCGGCTGGTTTTGGGGGCAGACCGCATACGCGTTTGTCTTCTTTGTCGCACTCATCGCGAGACACTTCCACCGTCACCAATCGGCCTTGATGTCAAAGGGCACCCAGTGACTTCGTTGTTGGTTGGGCGCGCTTGAGTCACAAAAAGCTTGACCTATAACTCCAGTTTGGCTATTTTGTTAGTGGAGGATGAGGACTGAATTATCCTTAGCAGGATGGTCCCAATCGATGTTTTTCCTTGACCGATCGAAAGCGTCCGACTGCCGTTCGGTAGTCGTGCGGGTGTTTTGTGTCGCGGTGTTGGAATGTCCGCAGTGACTTCAACATAAGGGAATAACATGAAAACGGCTGTTGCTGTCGCCGTAGTACTTCTCGTGCCGATCACCGCCGCCGGTGGAGTGCCCATGATCAACTATACTTTCCTCGGCGACCCCGCACCGTTAGTGGGGTGTGGGTAAACTGAAGGAACCGATATACCTTTGGATAATGCCAGTTCAGAATACTGAAAAGGACAAACCGTGTTCTTGAAACCTTTATAGGGGAAATCTCGGTCTGAGATAAGCGAGGACTGGGAGGACCGGGATGAAAGTAATCAACGAAGGAGAAGAGATGATGCACTACCGGTCCATTCTTTTTGCACTCAGTCTGCTTGGTCTGGCGACTATAGGCATGGCTGAAACACAGGCCGAACCAAACAAGGCATCGGTCTCCGATTTTTTGACACCAAACGGGCATTTTGATCTGGAGGCGGCCCGACGGGCCGGTTTTGAGGGTTCGCTTGACCTGGATGGTTTTGACGTCACACTTCACCCGACCAACGGTGCTCCCCGGCTCCGTACGCAAGCGACCGAGTCCGACTCTGACGATCAATACTGGCACGACCTGACCGTACCGGACATCGGGATGAGTAGTAATGTCCGCTCCCTGATGGTCTACAACGGTGAGCTGATCGCCGGGGGAGATTTCACCACTGCCGGTGGGGCTGCTATCGGTTATATTGCCCGTTGGGGTGGTTCGACATGGCAACCGCTCGGCTCGGGGATGAATATGCCTGTCTACTCCCTGACGGTCTACAACGGTGCACTTATCGCCGGGGGATATTTCACGACTGCCGGTGGGGTTGCTGCCAAAGGTATTGCCCGCTGGGATGGTTCGACATGGGATTCGCTCGGCTCGGGGATGTCGGGGATGAATGGCGATGTCTGGTCCCTGACCGTCTACAACGGTGAGCTGATCGCCGGGGGAGAGTTCTTGACTGCCGGTGGGGTTGCCGCCAATTATATTGCCCGCTGGGATGGTTCGACATGGCAACCACTCGGCTCGGGGATGAATGACGATGTCTACTCCCTGACGGTCTACAACGGTGATCTGATCGCCGGGGGAGAGTATACGACTGCCGGTGGGGTTGCTGTCGGTTATATTGCCCGCTGGGATGATGTGACTTCGCAATGGCAACCGCTCGGCTCGGGGATGGATCAGCAAGTTTTCTCCCTGACGGTCTACAACGGTGAACTGATCGCCGGGGGATTATTCATGACTGCCGGTGGGGTTGCTGCCAATTATATTGCCCGCTGGGATGGCTCGACCTGGCAACCGCTCGGCTCGGGGATGAATGTAGGGGGGGCGGTCTTCTCCTTGATGGTCTACAACGGTGAACTTATCGCCGGGGGATATTTCACGACTGCCGGTGGGGTTGCTGCCAATAATGTCGCCCGCTGGGATGGTTCGACTTGGCAACCGCTCGGCTCGGGGATGAATGACGTGGTCTGGTCCCTGACTGACTACAACGGTGATCTTATCGCCGGGTGGGGATGGTTCTTGAGGGCCGGTGGGGTTGCTGCCAATTATATTGCCCGCTGGGATGGTTCGACATGGCAACCGCTCGGCTCGGGGATGAATAACAGAGTCTGGTCTGTGACTGTCTACGACGGTGAGCTGATCGCCGGGGGAAATTTCACGACTGCCGGTGGCGTTACTGTCAACAAAATCGCCCGCTGGGATGGTTCGACATGGGATTCGCTCGGTTCGGGGATGAATGACCTCGTCTTCTCCCTGACTGTCTACAACGGTGATCTGATCGCCGGGGGAGATTTCACGACGGCCGGTACGGTTGCTGCCAATTATATTGCCCGCTGGGATGGTTCGACATGGCAACCGCTCAACTCGGGGATGAATAGCAAGGTCTCCTCCCTGACGGTCTACAACGGTGAGTTGATCGCCGGGGGAGAGTTCACGACTGCCGGTACGGTTGTTGCCAGTCGTGTTGCCCGCTGGGATGGGTCGACCTGGCAACCGCTCAGCTCCGGGATGAATAGCAAGGTCTACTCCCTGACGGTCTATAACGGTGATCTGATAGCCGGGGGATTGTTCACGACTGCCGGTGAGGTTGCTGCCGATAATATTGCCCGCTGGGATGGTTCGACCTGGCAACCGCTCGGCTCGGGGGTGAATGACTATGTCCAATCCCTGACCGTCTACAACAGTGATCTGATGGCCGGGGGAAAATTCACCACTGCCGGTGGGGTTGCTGCCGATTTTATTGCCCGCTGGGATGGTTCGACCTCTACTTGGTCGGCGCTCGGCTCGGGGATGAATCATCGGGTCTACTCCCTGACGGTCTACAACGGTGAGCTGATCGCCGGGGGGCAATTCACGACTGCCGGTACGGTTGCTGCCAGTTATATTGCCCGCTGGGATGGTTCGACCTGGCAACCGCTCGGCTCGGGGGTGAATGACGATGTCCCCTCCCTGACAGTCTACGACGATGATCTGATCGCCGGAGGAGGTTTCACGACTGCCGGCGAGAAATCTACTTACTATATTGCCAGCTGGGATGAGCCGGGAACCTGTTGTGTCGGGGACATGCGGGCAACGTCGACTTTGACCCCAGTGACGTCATTGACATCTCCGATTTAGTCTACTTGGTGGACTACATGTTCAACCAGGGCCCTGCGCCGCTCTGCTGGGAAGAGGCCAATATCGACGGCAGCGGGCCGGCCACACCGCCAGACGAAGGAGCGGATGACATAGACATCTCCGATTTGGTCTACTTGGTTGACTACATGTTTAACGACGGCCCGCCGCCGGTGGAGTGCCCATGATCAACTATACTTTCCTCGGCGGCCCCGCGCCGTTGTGTTGTCCGTAGGCATTCAGGACAGTGGGTGGACAGGTTCCGGTATTGAGTAGCTGCGGAACGACCTAACCGTCATGTCTAAGCCCCGACCTGCGGCACGATACACAGAAACTCGAAATCCTCGTCGTATGGATTCTCAAACTGATGGTCGGCGTTAGCCGGCACGTAAGCATAATCATTAGCCTCGACCGTGTGCTGCACGCCATCGATGGTCAGTCTGCCTTTACCCTTCACAATGTAATTGACGTGCTCCCAATCGTGGTTGTGCGACGGCGTGTGACCGCCGGCGGCGATACGGAACAAGCGCATCGTGTGGTCCGGCCAGCCTTCGTTGGGACCGATCGTGTCAACCTTGGTCACATTCATCACCTGGTCTGCAACGACCGGCATGAGCTTGATGCTTTCTTTCTTGACTACAGGCATGGAACCTCCTGGTTGTGAGCTATCATACGCAGGCGACCACGCAAAAAGCAAAAAAAAGAACCCGTCTCCAAAATGGAAACGGGTTCACGAAACGTTGTAGTCAAATCCTATTTCATCCGTGCCACACCTACTTCTTACGACGGATGGTGCGGCGAGTCTTGCTCTTGCGAGCAACCTTGCGCTTGGAGCTGGCGCGCCAGCTCTTCGAGCGGGTGGTGCGACGCTTGGCAACCTTGCGCTTAGCAGGCTTCAACTGCGACCGTGAGGCCGGTTTGCGGAAGGCGCTGGCGGTGCCGCGGTTCCCTCTCCAGGTGGAAGGATTGGCCTTCTTGAGTCTCAGGTCGACCGCTTTGTAGCGGACAGAGTACACTGTGCGACCAAGCTGACGGGCGATCCAAGTCGTCTCGTAGTTGCGATAGAATTTGCGCATGAACGCAGTCTCTTCACGCGACCACTGGCGGGCGACCTTACGGCCCACGGTGCGACGATGGGTCGTACGTCGCGAGGTGTTGTAACGTTTCCGCATAGCCATACTCTACTCCTTGTTTGAGCTGTTACAGGTAGCGAACATAGACCATGGCCTAGTCTTTGTACGCTGTTTTCGGTTCTTGTTTTTTCATCGGTCGCAGTCCAAAATCCTTTAGCCTCAACTGCTTAGATTTTTCTGTCAAAAACGATTAGCACTCCCTCCATACACGTTCGACCGAGCAACGGAGTTGCGACCAGCCCCACAACCTACTCAGTAGAACCAGGACTCACCGCAGTTCGCACCAAGGGTGCCGGCGGGCCGCCGATTAGTATGTAACTACTTGTCAGGCATATTGTTAGTTGCACTCAAGGGGTAGCCCAGACGGTGAGCAGTTGAGGCGCAGCACTTCTGCCGGTCTGGCGTTCTTCTGATGTGCGAAAGAGGAATTGCTATGTCAAGTGGCAGACGAGGGAAGGTAGTCTCACAAGTTTGCCACACCAGGGTGGTGGACAATACTGTTCATAAGTACATCACCTGACCCCGCGCAGGGGGCGGCCTTGCGTCGCCCCGATGAGCGCCATTCGTGGTCGGCGGAGACAAACTCCGCCGCTACGCTACAGAGAAAGCAACTTTCGGGCGGCATGAAAAACCACCGGTTCACACGCTCGCCTTTGGCGAACGCAGGAACCGGTGGAACATACTGTTACGAGACAGTCTGTCAGCGGCGAGTGCGTTTCTTTTTGGCGCGACCAAATGACTGTTTCGCTACCTCGAATTCTCCACCGTCCGTTTTCGCCGGAGCCGGGGCTTCCTGGCCATCAGAACTGCCCTTGAACTTTTCACCGCGCCGCGTGCGTTGCCGCCCAAACGACGGTACCGAACTCTCGGACGTCTCTTCGCCGGAGGGGGCTTCGGTGCTATCTGCGACCACAGCGGTCAATTCGGGAGCAAGTTCTTCATCGTCGTCCTTGATCTTGCTGGAGACAACCTCGTCAACATCGGCACGGGTAGTATCAGCCGGGGAGGAACCACCACTCTCAAACGACTGGGCGTCCTCGGCAGGCGTAGGTCTTTTCTCGGCCACAGCTTCGCTCGCATAGTAGTCGATGTGCGGGAAAGCGGTCCCAATCCTCTCCTCAGGCTTGGACGATTCCGATCTGTCGGATTGCACGCTGGATTCATTGGGCTTTTCCGGCTTATCTCGATCCTGGTGTTCCTTCTTTCTCAGGGCGGCCAGTTGCGCGCTGACCCGCTCCCGTTCACGCTCGATAGTTCTCGGCGTAAGTTCGGTGGGCGTTGGCACCTCCTTTGAGGGAGCCGGCCGGGTCTGGTTTTTCTCCCGCTCGGGGTGGTGTCTCGTATCGCGAGTCGGTCTCGTTACACGACGCGTCGACCGTTGTTGACTGCGAGCCGATGGCGTAGACTTACGTCCCGCCGATTGAGTTGGACTGGTGAGCCGATCTTCCCTATGGTTGCTCACCGGACGTGAGGGCGGGGCGCTCTTGCGGGATGTTGATCGAACGACGCCAGGGTCTGCTGCTTCCGGATCGAAATCGGATCGGCTGTTTGTCGGCATCGCGAATGGTGATGGTTGGGTGTCCGATGCCGGGCGTCCGGCGGGACGGCTTTGGCCGTTGCGAATGGTGGGTCGTTGTCCGCGCTTTTGATAATCGGTCCGCTCGTGACCATGTCCCTGCCGACGGTCGTCGTACCGGCGTTTGTCTCGTTCCTGACCGGGTGGTCGTCCCTCGGTCGAGCGTTGGTCACGACTGGGAAAACTGTCCGGTTTGCGCGTCGGTTTGCCATCGCGTCGCACACTGCGCTGAGGTCTGCCCGCAGGGCGAGTTCCGGCGACAGCTTGTGACCTCATCCTTTGATCGACGAAAGCGGCCCCGACCGCATCACTCCAGACGTTGACCGCCGCCCGTCCCCGTTCCACCAGCCAGTCGGCGGCAATCACCAACCCCAATCCGGCGTAAGCATACTGAGGAAATCCGGCCATGTCGAAAACCATCACCGCCATCAATAACGAGGCGCCCGGCAGACCGGCGGTACCGATTGATGCCAGCACGGTCGCCCCAAGAATCAGCAACATCTGAAGCGCCGATATATCGATGCTGAACGCTTGAGCGACAAACATCGCCACCACCACCGTGTAGATAGCGGTGCCGTCCAGGTTGATAGTCGAACCCAGCGGGATCATGAGCGCTCCCGCCCGGCTGTCGACGCGGCTCTTGTCTACAACAGATTCCCAGGTAACGGGCATTGTGGTCATCGATGATCCGGTGCCGAGGGCGGTACCGAAAGCTGGAAGAAACTTCCCAAAGAATTCGAGGGGTGATCGGCCGCAGTAGAACTTCAAAATCAACGGCAGGACTATCACGCCGTGAATCGCCAGGGCCCCGAACATTACCAGGAGAAACGCGCCCAGACTCCCCAGGGCGCCCTGGCCGTAAGAATCGGCTTCAGCGACCGCGCGACCCACTACAAAGAACAGACCGACCGGCGCCACGTAGAGCAGGAGTTGAACCAGTCTGACCATGGTATCGCGCACGCCGCGGGCAAATTCCACGACCACTCGCTGGCGCGAACCAAGGGCGGCCAGCCCCAGGCCGAAAAACAGCGAGAAAAGAATCAGGCCAAAGTAGTTCCCGCTCAGAATAGCCTCAAACTGGCTCGAAGGCAGAAACCGACCGGCCAGATCATCAGCCGTGACCTGGCCGGCTTGCAGGAGTTCCTGAGGGACGAACCCGGCGCTCTTGTCAATACCAAATCCCGGCCCGACCAGAGTGACCAGGGCCAGGGCAATACCGGCTGCGATCAGCGTGGTTACGACAAAGTACAGCAGACCGGCGCCTAAGGCTCCACCGGTGCGCCGCCACTGCCCCAAAGAGGCCACACCAGCCACCACGGCGGCCATAATCAACGGAAGAATCAACAGCCGAAGGCCGTTTACGAAAAGTTCCCCAATAAAACCAAGCGAAACCATCAGGTCGGGTCGAAAATACCCGGCCACTCCTCCCAGTAGCACCCCCACCAGCGTCAACGACGCGACAACCCATCTTGTTTTTTGTGTCATTTCCTCTCACACCGCTGTTCATCCGGTTTTGCCAACTCACCCGACATTGAATTGGTCTCGTAACCGGGTCATTTTACACTACATTTTCATTAGCCTGACTTTTGCCGGCCCTTCTCGATCAACCTCTCCATGCCGGGATTGTCGAAAGCCTTGTTCAATCAGAGTGGCACCAGCCGCATGGGATAGGGCTTTCGTTAGGGGCTACATCTGCCGATTGGACTCGCAGCCTGCTTGTTGGTGATTTCAGCCGGTGCATACGTAATCAGGATACGGAATGAGGCCTATCGAGGCAAGCCCTTTTTGGTCAGTGCCTCGTGTGCAAGATGGGCGCAGTTTGTGGCCGGCGGAGACAAGCTCCGCCGCTACGCGACAGAATGAGCAGTTCTCGGCGCAGACGAGGAGAGGCTGTAGCCCACACAACTGTGGATAAATGCCCCATAACGCTGCCGCGCGAAGCGCGAAGAACAGGCTTGCCTGTCATACTGGCGGCAGCCAGTATCCAGTATGTGCCCACAGGGTACGCCACCCTTCGACTCCGCTCACCTATGAAAAGGTCGTTGTCAATTCATTTTGTTTCTTTCTCTTTCTTTTTTCCGTACGGTTACGACTCACCTATTCGGGCCACGACGCCCATGATTTTTTACCTTGAGCGGGCGCCTAATCAGGATGACGGCTGGGTGACACTCTCAAACTTGTTTGGGGGTGGCTCTTCTATGTTTCCCCGTCGGCTTGACCGGACGGCAGATGTGGACATCTGCCGGGCACGGCGAAAAGCAGTTTTCGGGACAACCTCAGGACGTCTGCCGCCCACAAACATCACGACAGTATGTCAAAACTACTGCAAAGCCCCACGGGTTTCGACACGGAAGCTGCAAACTCTGCCGGTATCCAGCAGAACGGAGTTGGATATTGGGCGGCGATTTACTATACTACGCCGATTAATGAGATGGCCCTGAGCATCAAGAGCAGTCGAAAACGAGAACAACTGAATCTGTGACTTGATATTGAATTGAACAAGATCGAGAATCATCATAGCACTGACCGGGGAGACTTGAGCGCAACGAAACGAAGCAAGAGAAGTTCCTGGCGTGTAGCGATCAACGGCGAGTTGTGTAAGGGCTGCAATATCTGCATTGAGTTCTGTCCGACGGACGTCTTCGATAACTCCGATAGACTCAACCGCAAGGGCTACTACGTTCCGCTCGTAGCCAAAGCAGAAGAATGCACCGGCTGTCGCGTATGTGATCTGATGTGTCCGGAGTTCGCGATCGTAGTGACGGAGCAGAAACCCAAGAAGTCGAATAAGTAGTAGAGAATGGCTCTTAACCAGAACAAAGAACGATACCTGAACCGCTTGGGCGGCAAGACCTACTTCCTGCTGGGGGATGAGGCCTGCGCCTACGGTGCGCTTTATGCCGGCTGCGATTTCTTCGCCGGCTACCCCATCACGCCGGCCAGCGAAGTGGCCGAACTGATGGCGCTGGAACTGCCCAAGGCGGGTGGTATCTGTGTTCAGATGGAAGATGAACTGGCCAGCATGGCCGCCATCGTCGGCGCATCCTGGACCGGTGCGCGAACCATGACGGCCACCAGTGGCCCTGGTTTTTCGCTAATGCAGGAGAACATCGGTTATGCCGTTATGACCGAAACGCCGTGCGTAATTGTCAATGTCCAGCGCTCGGGTCCCTCCACCGGTCAGGCTACCAAGCCCGCCCAGGGGGATATCATGCAGGCGCGGTGGGGCACCCATGGCGATCACAATATTATCGCCCTGTCCCCCAACTCGGCGCAGGAATGTTTCGATCTCATGTCGGACTGCTTCGACTTGGCCGACGTCTATCGCACACCGGTTATCATGCTGACGGATGGGGAGATCGGCCATATCAGGGAGAGCGTCACGATGCCGGAAGTATCCTCGCTGCACCATGCCGAGCGCAAGATTGCCCAACCGGGCGCGGACATATTTGGTGGGCCGGAACTGGTGCCGGGGATGATCCACTACGGTGAAGGGCAGAATATCCACGTGACCGGATCGACCCATAAGCCAAACGGCATGAGAGATGTGACCACGCCTGAGGTGCATGATACGCTTATTCGGAGATTGTACCGCAAGATCGACGAGAACCGCGAGGCCATGGTGCGCCTCAAGACAGAGCGTGACCCCAGCGGTAAGGCGCGCGTTGGTGTGATATCGTTCGGCGCTACGTCGCGACCGGCGCTGGGGGGCGTCAGGCAGGCGCGGGATAGCGGCAAACAGGTCGACTTTCTGAGACTCATCACTATCTGGCCGTTTGCACGCAAGCAAGTGGCTGAGTTTGCGGAGCCTCTGGATATCATATTGGTGCCCGAGATGAACCTCGGACAACTCTCAAGGGAGATCGAGCGGTTTGTCGACTGCGAGGTCGTCTCGGTGCCGAAGATCGGCGGCGTACCGCACACGGTGGATGAACTCACCCAGGCTATCGTGGAGGTGTCCTGATGAGCGAACCCAGACACCGACTGATGGACTACGTGCGCGAGGAGATCATGCCCCACCGCTTCTGTGTGGGTTGCGGCTGCGGTACTGTCCTGAACGTATTCGTCAATGCTGTTGACGAACTCAAGCTGGACCCGACTAAGATGGTCTGCGTCTCCGGCATCGGTTGTTCGGCGTGGATACCATCACCTTACTTCAAAGCGGATACTCTCCACACCACCCACGGTCGGCCGATTGCTTTTGCCAGTGGTGTAAAAATCATGCGTCCCGATTTGAAGGTGGTCGTGATTGCCGGAGATGGTGATGTTGCCGGGATCGGCGGCAATCATCTGATCCACGCGGCCCGTCGCAATATCGATTTGACTGTCTTCCTGGTTAACAACATGATCTACGGCATGACCGGCGGCCAGACGGCTCCGACAACACCGACCGGCGTAAAAACGACGACCAGCCCTCACCGGAATATCGAGCCGCCGTTCCAGATCGCCGAACTGGTGAAAGCCGCCGGTGCTAGTTTCGTCTCGCGATGGACGACCTACCATGTGTTTCAACTCAAAAAGTCGATGCAGCAGGCGATTGAAAAGACAGGCTTCAGTTTCATTGAGATTGTATCGCAATGCCCCGACAACTACGGTCGACGGATCGGGTTGAAGTCCGGCGTCGAGATGCTCAAGAGGTTCAAGGAACAGGCGGTGCGCATCGCGAAAGCTCAGGATATGTCGGAAGAGGACCTTGAGGGCAGAATCATAGTCGGCAAACTGTGCGACCGCGACCGACCGGAGTTCACCTCCGAACTGCGCAAGATCACCAATGAGCAGGTGGAACTGATCAAGAAGGAGGCAGTGGGTTGATTATCCGTTTTGCCGGATTTGGGGGACAGGGGATTGTGAAGTCCAGTCTTATCATGGGCCAGTCGGCAGTGTTCCACGGCAAGAATGCGATTCAGAACCAATCCTACGGCAGCGAGTCGCGCGGTGGCGAGTGTCGCGGCGACGTGATTATTTCCGACGGCGACATCTACGAACTGGAGCCGGTGCACAACGATGTTCTGGTAGCCATGACCCAGCCGGCGTATGACAAATTCGTCCCGCTGTTGAGGCCGGGCGGCACGCTGATCTACGACAAAGACCTCGTGGTGCTCGACGAAAAGCTCCACCCTGAAGGTATCTCCAAGCACGGCATCGACGCCACCGATATAGCGCACAAGAAGTTCGGTCGCAAGATCGTCGCCAACATGGTGCTCCTTGGGTATATGAACGCGCTTCTGAAAATCGTCCCGGTATCGGCGCTGGAAAAGGCTATCGCCGAAAACGTACCCAAGGGAACCGATCAACTCAACCTCGACGCCATGCGCAAAGGGATCGAGTTGGCGGGGATCGAGATGAAGGCGGAGACGGAAAAGGCGGGGTGAGCGGATGCCATGACAGAAACAGCGGACCCATCCTCACGTGATTCAAGCTCAAACAACGAGACAATAGGATCAGCGTCTTGTTCACCGGAACCCACGTGGTCCGATAGACTACTTTCAGCAGCAACAAGATGGCAACCGATATATAGCATACTACTGCCGCTGTTTGTCGCATTCATTGCATTGTGGGTTGCTCATCGGGCAAATGAAATCAGCCGAGATGCTCTGTCGAAGTCGAGTGAAAGCCTGGACATCGCGCGGAGGGAATTTGGCCTTAGGAACAGACCTTTCATCGAGATTCCTAATCCGAAGTTGGGAAAGCAGCAAGATGAAACGGTTGACACTGCGGGTCCATATTACGTTAGAGTTAAATTCGAGAACCGAGCGCCATTTCCGGCGACAGATGTTGCTTTTGTCGTATCGTTCTTTGGGCAAGGTCGCTTCATCAGGAGCTACTCAGGCGAGAATAGGGCCATAGGACCAAACTCTGAGCAAGTGTTTGACCTCCCACTGAGTTTGGATGAGTACAGCAGATGTGTCAATGCTGGCCGAGATTGCACAGTAAGAATAGAGTGCACCTACTCTGGATTACTCGTGGAGAGTGAAACCGAATACAGAACCCGGTTGGTAGGGAATTACTCAGTAACGGATGTGGCGTTTCTGAGAGACTCAACTATTTACGAATGATTAGAGTGTTATCCTTGTGCCCGCTGAGTCTTCAGACTCAGTGGGGTTAGTGGCCGAGTCTGAAGACTCGTCCACCACAACGAACGAAACAACGCTCGCGGCGCACGAGGACGTAGGCCGCGCACATGATATGAAAAGGCAACCTTTGAAACTCATAGACCTTTTCCAAAAACAACCGAAGCGCTGTAAGTATATCGTTGTGGTGTCACTTCTGCTCGCATGGGCGATACCGATTGCGGTCGCTGCCGATGAAGCCGCCAGTTCGTCCGCACCGTTCTCCTGTCGTCCCTGGGATGCCGGACAGAAAATGTTCTACTCCGATCCATACTGGCGCGGGGGTGACTGTGCCTCCACGGTGGATCTTGGAGACGGTCGCGTGCTGTGGTTGTTTGCCGACAGCTATGTCGGTGTGAAGCCACCGTACCGTCGGGATTACTGCTGTGTCAAAATGATCCGAAACTGCATGGGGATTCAACACGGCTACGATCCCTCGACCGCTGACTTCGCTGTCCACTGGCGCGGGACCAGAGATGAGCCGAGACCGTTTTTTCCGAAGGAGGACACCAGTTGGTTCTGGCCCGGCAACGCCGTACGGATCGACAGCGTCCTAATAGTATTCCTAATGCGCGTATGCGCCAGCGATAGCGGGCTTGGTTTCAAGACATGTGGGTATGCCGCGTTCCTTATCAGTGATCTTGAAGACGATCCAGGGAACTGGACGGTGTCAAGGCTTCAGCTTCCGGATAACCCGTTTGGAATCATGCTGGGGGCGGCTACGTTGGTCGAACCGCCGCACCTGTACGCCTTTAGTGTCAAAGAGCCGGGCGATCATTCCATGTATCTTGCTCGCTGGCACACCGACAGCATCCTGGCTGGGTCAACTGAAGCGATCGAATGGTGGACCGGCGACAGTTCGGCGTGGGAACCTCAAGCAAGAATGACATCCGCGCCCACAATGCTCTTCCCCGATGGTGCCACAGAGTTCTCCGTCGTCTATGACGCACGGGCGGATCAGTACCTGTCGATTCAGACGGTCGGTTTTGGCGCCGCCGATGTCATGATGCGCACCTCACCATCTTTAACCGGTCCCTGGTCGGCGTTGCAGTTGGTTTACGAGCCACCTGAGAAGAGCAAGCCGAATGTGATGATGTATGCAGCCAAGGCTCATCCCGAAATCTCCGGTGCCGACCTGATCATCACGTATAACACGAATGCGCCGACAGAGTTGATTATCGAGGATACGACCATATACTATCCCAGGCTGGTGAGGTTCGACTGGAATGATTGACGCGCACGTAGCCCAGAGCTTGCTGTGGAAGCCGAATTGGAAGGCACTTTGTGCCTGCTGAGTCTTCAGACTCAGCGGGGACCGTGGCCGAGTCTGAAGACTCGTCCACCACAACGAATAATCCAGTCGCCGTCGTCATTGCGAGACCACGCGCCTCGCGTGGGCGCGGCAATCTCATACGAGACGACGGCGACATCGCCGCACGTGATGCAATGAAAGGTAAGATGTGAAACTAACCGACCTCTTCCAGAAAGAGCCGCAACGCCGCAGGTACTGGGACGGCAAGTACAAAATACCGTGGGATGAGCCGGGGTTCTCCAAACGGATGCTCCGCGAACATCTCACCCAGGACCACAACCGGGCCAGTCGACGGTTTGAGATTATCGACCAGCACGTGGAATGGATTCACAATGAAGTCCTTGACTCAAAGCCATCGCGCATTCTCGACCTCGGCTGCGGACCCGGATTCTACACGCGCAAGTTGGCCGTGCTGGGGCACAAATGTGTGGGGATAGATTTCGGACCGGCGTCTACTGACTACGCTGTGCGCTATGCACCAAGAGATGGTTCCTGCACCTACACCTTCGGCGACATCCGCACCGAGGAGTATGGCGACGGTTTCGATTTGACCATGCAGATATTCGGCGAGTTTAACGCCTTCTCAAAGAAGGAAGCCGAGACGATTCTGACCAAGGCGCACACCTCGTTACGCCCGGGCGGACAACTTTTGGTCGAGGCGCACACATTCGAGGCGGTGAAACGTATCGGGATGACGCCCGGCTCGTGGTACCGGGCTATCGGCGGCCTTTTCTCCGACAAGCCGCATATTTGTCTGATCGAAAACGTTTGGGATGAGAAGGCCAGGGTCGCGGCTAGTGAATTTGTCGTAATCGATGCGGCTACATCCGAGGTCGAACGCTACCGCAATACGTTGCAAGCTTACACATCTGACGAATACACATCGATGTTGACGTCTGCCGGTTTCTCGCGGCATGAGCCGGTGCCCGTTTGGGGCAAAGACGAACTCAGCCCGAACGACGAGTTCGTTATGCTTCGCGCCAACAGGGATTAGTCTTCGTAGGGGGCATTGCCCTATGCCTCCATCTCTACCTCAGCCGTTTCAATCTGGCGATGAATTGGGCGCTGTCAGGCGTCCTCGTCTGTAGCGGTGAGGTTCGAAGGGAAGCGTCGGGCGGGGTCGCCCGACCCCACGTGAAGCCGCCCGTAGATTCCCACACCTAAAGAAAGCCCCGCTGTTGAAAGCGGGGCTTTTTGGTTTAGCTTGAGTAGCTATCGGTTTGGAAACACCAGAGGCCTTGCGGTCTCCGG
>SDBU01001865.1_pt1 | contig 29077 bp, 27 predicted proteins | sample 2277071 | NCBI WGS metagenome assembly SDBU01 (sample SAMN10397929, study PRJNA504765) | marine sediment metagenome | isolation source: marine sediment core GS08_GC12, 126 cmbsf | place: Arctic Ocean: Gakkel Ridge, Loki's castle | collected 2008 | reverse complement strand
TTTCATCTATGGCAATGTCCCGCGGGCCCCAGAAAGCAGCAGGTGTTTCGGCTTGCCCAAAGTATCCCCATTGCATCAAGAATTGACCATCCGGAGTAAATTTTTGAATGCGATGGTTCCAGGTATCAGCTACAAAGACGGTTCCAACAGGGTTAATTGCGATTCCCCAGGGTTCGTAAAATGTTCCCCCTGGAGCCTCCTCCTCAGTTAAAGAACTATCGCCAAAACTACCCCAAGTGTGCAGTTCATTTCCTGTGGGAGACATGTGCAAAATGCGATGGTTCCCGGTATCTGCAACATATAGAGTGCCATCCGGCGCAACGGCGAGGTTACGAGGAAGATTTAATTGATCTCCGGCAGTGAGGACCTGGTCAGCGAAAAACTCTATATCTTTATCCTCGTATGAATCTTCCTGGATTGTTTCGGATGTGGAAGGGCTGACTCCCCGGTTCCACACTTGAGAAAAAATATCCTTCCGTACATAAAGACGCATGCGATCAGATGGTTGCCAGCTGGATAAGGTCAGACCAGATTTTCCGGTAATTTTGGCGTATTTTGAATAATCCCGGTTGAGCCAAATTTGCCACATGGCACTCCTCATTTCAGGATTTGTGATGGCATTGTGGAGGCGTTCCCAGGTGAGATTGTAGTAATCTTGATTGGGCCACCAAATGCGGATGTAATCGAATTGATAATAAGCCTGACCCACAACCGGTTCGATTTTCGAGAAATTATTGTCACCAACCAGAATGACCGGCGCTTCCCGCACTTCGCGAGTTGGATTAGCACCATAATAGTTTTGATTTGTATAGTTCCGCAGGTACCACCAATAAGGGTATGTGGTTTCATCGTCAAAGGCTACTCGGATGCCAAGACTATCGGTTGTGCGCAATGAAAGTTCTTCGATTTGGACCAAGGCTTCTTTAACGCCTGGACCACTGTGGGCGTAAACTAGATACTCTGTTGGATAGTCGTAATTTATATAGGCTGCTCTAAAGGCAGTTCGGATAGTAAGAATGCTTACGAGAACAAAAAATATTAGCAAGCTGAGATGCCCGATTTGAGCGAACGTCCATTTCTTGACCAGAACATTAATCACCCAGGAACTGACGATGAAAACCAACACAGAGAAGAGTAGAGACAAGGAATTATTGAGTTGGCTTAGATCACCGACCCAAATTAATGGCTCTGACCTATAGATTACACTAATAGCAGAAATAAGACTTACCAAACTAACCAGGATCATCACTATCAATAGATCACCCCGCCTGTCGCGGAAACGGGACCAATGGATACTTTCTACGAGTTGTCCCAGGCCCCAACCGCTAAACAAGATCATCGGCAGTGCAATGTGGACTGTGAGCCAAGGCATTTTTTCCCCGGCAAGTGTATAAGCTATCAGGCTGCTGATAATCCAATAGCCGGTGAGCCACAAGAAAATACTTTCACCTTTAGGCTGGTAGGTTGTTTTTGGAGCTGAATCCAAACCATGTTCCGGACCGGGGTGGTTTCTAAAAGGCATGGTTTTCAATTTTCGGATTGCCACGATCCCCAGCGTCAGCAGAGCCCCGAGAGCTGTGAGAAATTCATAAAAGGGAATTTGTAACAGAAGATAGTAATACCAGGGTTGGCTGCCGCGCTCGATAGCCTGTTGTTCCAGCCAATACCCCAACGATCCGATCAGCCCAGTGAAGAAACCCACCCCGTTTGTGAAAAAGGTAGTGTAGAGAATGGAAAATGGTACGTAAAAGATCGCAGCGTTTGTCGACCATAGTCGTCGATTCCAAAGAAATCCTATAATGATGGATGCGACTGCTAGGGGAACAATAAAGACCGAAGAGCGCAAAATACCTTGCCAAGAGTAATCAGTTGGATTCCAGCCGATGAATCGAATAGGGAAGGGAGCAAGTAGAGGTAGAACCAGGGTTAATAACAAGATAATCAGACTGAAAGTTCGATCTTGCCGTAGTTGTTCCCAGGTGAGACCAGCGATGGAAAAAAAGAGTGCAAAAACAAGGCTTACTCCACTGAGGAGAATCGGCAGGTTGGACAAAAGGGAATAATATCTAGTCGTGGTCAACTCCCCATCGACACCTGTCTCAAATCCTGTTGCACCGCTTCTCAATCCAACTGCAACTATGAGTAAGATAAAGGCGATTATCAATGCAGATATGAAAGGTTTACGGTATCGGGAAAATTTCCAGGGACGTTTGATAGACTGAAAAATATAAAATAATCCCAGAAAGACGAGCGCCTGGGCCGTGGATATGAAGGCTGTCTCTTTGGCTGTAAAATGCAACACCGTCATCGCTGTCAACCAATAAGTGTATTTGACTTCGCCAGTCTCTATATAACGTAGAATTGCCCAAAGGGACACAATGACAAAGAACGCTACCAGAGATTCATTACGGACGTAGCGACCATAATAGAGCATATAGGGCGAGATGAGCATGAGAAAGGCAGTGATCAGCGTGCCGATTCGCCCTAAGTAGCGTCGGAAATACCACAAAAAACCGATTGTAGCGACACTGAAGAGCGCAAAGGGGACACGAGCAGTGAAATCGTTATCCCCAAACAAGAAATATGAAAAGGCCGTCAGGATAAAATGCAGGGTGCCATGAGTCACCGGATTGTGTTGAAACCCGTAACCACGAAAAAGACGCCATGAATAGTAAACATGTGAGGTCTCGTCGTGGCTCATGACGCGCGATTCGAGGTCATAGAACCTTGAAACGATACCTAGAATGAGGATCAGAGAAAAAATCAGAGTTTCCCAATTGATGGTCAGAGAAAAGGGAAATGTCCGGTCAAGCCAGGGCGCCCTGTTACCTTGTTGAGGCTGCATAGAAACTCCAGTTCAGGATATCTTTATTTAATTAGGGAAGAGAAAATGTTGGAATGAAGTAAATCTTGACCTGGGATAATTATGATAGTGAATTAGCAACTGTCTTTTATATCCATCAAAATTTCCAATTACCAATATCATTTATTGGTGAAGGTCCAATTTAGCCCTTGCGGGAAATTAGTCATCTGCTAAAACATCCGCGTCGGACTGCGAGCCTCTCAGGGCAGGGATAAACATTGGAGTCTGCGACCGATATTGGGAATATTCTTCACCGAAGCTAGCTTCCATAGCGCGCTCTTCACGGCGGGCAAGGCGGTAATAAGCGAACATCAAGAAGGGCCACATAGCAAAGGTTAGCATTGTGGGCCATTGGATGAGCATACCCACGGTGATGAGGATAATGCCCAGGTATTGAGGATGACGCACGCGCTGATACAGATCTTCGGTCACCATCCGGTCTCCACCCCGATAGATGAGCTCCCAGCCCCTAATAACCAGATGGGCGCCGATTACCATCAAAAGGCTTCCAAATAGACAGATGACCATGGCTGCCGTGGTGCCCAGGCCTAACAACGAGGCCCAGAGATGACCCTCGATGTGCGTGAAGGGCAGGTCAATCCTCAGCAGTGATGACAGTGCGTAAATAGTCAAAGGCAAGCCATACATCTCGGCAAATAAGGCGATGAAAAATGCTGAAAATAGGCCAGCTGAACGCCATTCAGGGGCTCGGCGCGGTTGGATAAAGCCTAAAACAAATAATCCCCCTAGCAGCACCAGACCCAACACCACCCACCAATAACCGTAATCATAGGATCCAGGGTTCGTCATAATCGAGCACCACTTTTGCGGTGCATACCTTTCATCGCGCCGCCCATTTGGCCGCAAAGCATGGATTTATCTGTGAGTTGTAAATATGTTATGAGAACTGGACCTGTGAGGTCGGGATTTGCGTCGCGCGTCATGCGGCACTGAAAGACAACATCATTCCCAGTTCGAAAGTGATATTCTGTTCCGCTGATTGAGAGGAAACCATCCCGTGTGGCGCGATACACTGTCGGGAAAGGACTGGAGAACCAGTAAGAACCTTTATCAGTTATAGTGCTTTCCTGTAACAGGCGTCGGATTTCAAGCTTGTATTCCAATTCTTCGGATTCCCAAGAACCTGCCCGCATCACTTCGTATTGAATATCATGGGTCAACTCCTTTAAACGCCCTTGCTCAGCATGCACATCACGGGCATCCGGGTCGGTGAAAATCCAGAGGTCATTAGGATCTGGGTCGGGACTATTTGCAGTTGTATCAGTTCTTGAGGCATGAATTGGGATGCCAAATAAAGTTTTTAAAATGTCCAAGTCTAACTCCTTATTTGTCGAGATGAATTTTTTATTTACCCCATGCGTCCTTGCATGGCATTGACCATATCACCACAAAGGCGCTGAAAGCGGCTATCATTGAAATCGGAAATTAACACAGGTAAGTCGAGTTCGAAGCGATCGCGAGTCATCGGGAAAGCCCAGACGATCTCTTCTCCTTTTCTGAAAGTGATATTCTGTACGCCTAAATTGAAATTGCCATCCCGTAGGGCACGACACACTTGCTGGTGTGGACTGACCACCCAAAAAGAGGCTAATCTGCGAACAACGCCAGCGTTCTCCAAGCGGGCAATCTCCCGCAGATATTCGCGATCCTGATCACTCCAATCCTGGCCACGCATCACTTCGTAACGGATATCATGTTCCAGTTGTTCTAGCTTGTCATCGAACTCGTACCGGGCACGCGCCACAGGGTCGGTCATCAGCCAGACATCTTCCATCGTTGTAGCGGCAGGAATGAATTGGACCCCACAATAATTACAGCTGACAAGTTTTCCATAGTGGCCATCCCACCTGATAGGCCCACCGCAGCTTTCACAATCAAGTTGTTGTAATTTCATATTTTGCAGCCCCCAAGGTTGTTTTATTGCGGCAATTATTTCCTCGATGGTTTTTCTTCGCCACAATTGATATCAAAGATCTATCCAGGGGCTAAATTTGATATATCTTGAAACCACAGTTGAGACGATATACGCGGACACATTCGGTCGCTGGTTCACCACTGACAAGGCGTCCCATACCAAACGGCACAACACCGAATTTAATCGGACCAGTGCTCGATGGAACAACCTGTTTTTTCCTGGAAGTTTATACCTTCAAGCGGTTTGCCCTCAGTCCATGAATAACCTACGACAGCCCCACCTAAAATTTTCTTCTTTCAAGATACCTTCTCCAATAACACCATTCAAGAGCCGTTCTGCCTACCATGGTATACGCAAATTAGCCTATTTAATAAAATCTCAAGATTAGTAAAAAATATCCTTTGCTCTGATCTCCCCAATTGACTAGGAGAACATTCTCTCGGCCCACCCTCAGGAAGTTAATTCCTATCACGTCCGGATATTGAATTTGTCAGGAAATTCCCCGGATATTGAGATTCTGTTTTCTTTGAGTGAAAAATCAATACAAAAAGCGCGAGGCCAGATTGCTTGGTCTCGCGCTCCTCGGAAAGGCTGATTTGGCTAACGATGTTCCTCTATCGTCAGCTATGGTCCAAGGGCATTTTACTCTGCACTGCCCCGTACCAGAAAGTAATTATAGATAGGCACAAATATAACTGCCAAGTAAATACCGGATATGAAGCTTTCCGCCAGCCCCAGGAAAAAGCTACCCCAGGAGATGAATGTAAAGCCAGGCAAGATTTTTTCCCAGAAGTATTGCATTACCCACCAGTTAGGGAACAATAGCCCGAACACCATATCCAGGGTAAAAGTGAGGGCGACCAGAATGCCGCTCGCCCAGAAGGCCGGCCAGAAACTCAATTTTGCTTTCATAATAATCTCCTTTTAGTTGATACTGTTTCATCAGATGGATAGGAATACTCTGTTGGACAAAGAAAACCTACGTCAGGAAGAAATCTGCTGGGAATAGAGGATGTCACATTTGAGCCGTGATTTCAGTCTTTTAAAAACACGTTTCATCCCGATTTATCCTTGTTGCGTTGGAGGGAAAAACGAGTGCCAGCGGCCGCTAGTGCTGCCATGCCACCCCAAAACCCGAAATATAGCCCGCGAGCCAACGGGGGTCGATAATCCTTGGCTGTCCGACCATCGATAGCCAGGACGTAACATTCTGCAGCCAGTTCCCACACAGCTAGATGAGTGAATATCGCTACCAACCATCGCGAAATGTGTGATCCTGCAGGGCGTCCCCGGCGCGGCCAGAGCAAAAGCAGCATATGCAGCGCGGGAACCGGCAAGGTTTGCAGATGACCTAACTCGTGGCGAGAGGTCAACGCCAAGCGGGTTTCAATGAGTAGTCCCCAACGAGAGACTATGTTAACTAATCCCGGGTGAGGAAAGGTGAGCCCCGGTACGGTTATTCGGTGAAAGTTGTTACTGGAGACGGTGATATCGACAGGCAAACCATACCAGGTGTTGGCAGAGCAGTTGAACACCTGGGGTGTTTTCTCTCTCGAGTCTTCTTTCTTTTCCAAAACTGGTTTTTTCTTCAACTAATCCACTAGCTCCGGGTTATGAGGCAGGTTAACGCTAAAATATAGTGGTTGATAACTGGCCTTTACACTATCATTCCTGCATAAATTTGCATCATACGATCCAACAAGTTTAGCGGGTCTTTTCTGGAGTGATGTATACGTTACCGCCAATGATGAATGAGGTCAAATCCCACACAGTACAGCTGCAGTGTTTTGGTCACAGTTGCTTACTGGACCAGAAAATCACGGCGAATTCCCATAGCCTCGTCTGTCATTAGAATAGATTCAGCGCCACTCTGCACTGTACCAGTTAGGGCGCGGATAGCATCCACGTTTTCGGGCACAACGATGGCTTCGTTATATACCTGGTAGGTATAATATAATTCCGTGCCGTTGACAGTGAGCACATCTTCCCACAAAGCTACTTCCCACATATCGCCACGTGGGCGCCCCAGATCCTTCATCATCTCGATGGTACTATTCAAGGCTACTAGGCCGTCCTTCATGCGGATAAAGGCGATACGTGGCGCGACGCGAAAAGCGTCTAATACTTCTTCCCGACTGGCCTGACGTGTCATTTCCACTATCCAATAATGATTGTGGGTTTGCGTATGGGACGCTTTGACGGCAATCGTCACCACGTCTAGGTCGGGCACTACGGTCTGGGCATCTGGCCCCTGGTGGCTTGGTATATGCGGTTCCGGCACAAGGGTGTTCATAATGCCGCTGTGATCCGACTCCCACGGATCTGCGGCGCGGCGAATAAGTACACCCCTGGCTTTTTTAAGCAGACCGGCCTGGCGTAGTGACAACAGAGTGCGTACGGTACTGGTGGTATTACAGGATACGATCCGGGTGGAGGCGCGCCCCAAAGTGGACTCGTAATTAGCTTGGGCGACAAAAGAGTGACCGGTTAAGGAATGTTTTTCTCCGCCCTGATATATGACCTTTACCGCGGCAGCACGGTAAAGGTCTAGGTTTTTAGCGCCAATGCCTTTCGGCGTGCAATCCACTATCACATCGCTCTGTTTCAATAAGTCATCTAGCGCCCCTTTTATCGGGATACCGCCGCCGGCCATTTCAGGGGCTTTTTCTGGCAGAGAGGCAAAAATAGGCAAACCCAGCACCGCGGCAGTTTTCACCCGGTAATCATAAACCACATCTGCCACGCCAACTAATTCCATATCGGGCTGCAAACGCACAGCATCGGCCACTCGTTTGCCAATGACACCGTAGCCATTCACCGCCACGCGGATTTTGTTGTTTTTGTCCATAAATCCTCTAGAGTAAGCTTTTTTTAGTCGAGAGTCCAACGGTCGCCCATGACTGGTATGGTAGTTTTCCAACCTAACCGCTCCTTGATGGTAAGCTGTAGGGCTTGTGCGGACTTTGTTTCACCATGTACAAGGAACGTCCGGGCCGGGGGGTGTTTGAATGTGCCCAACCAACGCAATATTCCGTTCTCGTCGGCATGACCACTGAGGGCATCCACTCGGGAGATTTGCGCTCGGACAGGGATGTATTCTCCGTGAATTTTGATCGTTTCAGCCCCGTCGAGTAGTCGCCGCCCGCGACTGCCTTCTGCCTGGTAACCGACGAAAAGTACGGCGTTGCGCTTATCAGGCAACCGCCATTTGAGGTGATGTAAAATACGACCCCCGGTACACATCCCGCTGGCTGAGATGACCACGGCTGGTCCGGGCATTCGATTCAGACGTTTTGATTCTTCAACACTGGTCACGAAATTTGTTTCATCGCAGAGCAGAGGGCATTGTTGGTCATCCATGAGTAGGTTGATATCTAGGTTGTGATCATCTCCAAAACGACAATAGATGTGACTGACCTTTACGGCCATTGGGCTGTCGATATAGACTGGGATTTGAGGAATGCGCTTTTTGTTTTCTAATTGGCGGAGATGAAAAAGGACCTGTTGTGTACGTCCAACCGCAAAGGCGGGGATGAGCATCACACCTTTGCGAGCTGCGATCCCCTGGATGAGTTGTTCCAGCGCGGTCTGGATCGGTGTTTCATCGTGCAGGCGGCCCCCATAAGTTGATTCTACCACCAGGTAATCAGCGGTCCTTCCAGCCAGTGGATCAGCCATCACTTCCTGTCCATACCGTCCTAAATCACCAGAAAAAACAATAGTACGATTTCCAGAAGTTCCAGGAATTATTACCTCCAACCAGGAGGAACCAAGAATGTGGCCAGCTGACCACCAGGTGAGTGTAAGATCATCCAGATGGAGAGGATTGCCGATAGAAACTGTTCGAATAAGAGCCAGAGTTTGCTCTGCATCGCGTGCATTATACAGCGGGAGAGCCGGTTTGTGACGGCTGTAGCCTTTTTTATTAGCATAGACTGCATCCTGCTCGTGCAAGTGAGCTGAATCAGGGAGCAGGATTTCGAGCAGGGAACAAGTAGCCTTGGAAGCGTAGATAGGTCCGCGATACCCCTCCCGAACAAGGCGCGGCAAGTAACCACTGTGGTCAATATGGGCGTGTGTTATAAAGATGGCTTCGATCTGGTCAGGCGAGATCGGGAACGGTTCCCAGTTCTTCTGTTTGAGCCTCCGTCCCCCCTGAAACAAACCACAGTCGACCAGATAATACTTCCCATTTATTCGAAGGAGGTGACGTGAACCTGTGACTGTTCCCGCCGCCCCAAGAAAAGACAATTGGAGTTTCATTTTTTTCCTTTCATTAAACAGGTAGTGATAAATACTCCGACCAGGCGATTCTATTGCATGATATTTTTCAAGATTTATCTCAATTAGGATTATTGGTAATGCTCTAGGAGGAGAATCTCCTTATAACGAATCACATGTATGCTCAGAACCAAATATTTTTATTCTACTGGAAAGAAAGCCCCCAGAAGGCTCTTTGTCTATTGTCGGCGGTGTGGCACACGATTCTTGTTTTTCACCTTTATACCAAACTCGGGTTTGGCATATAGCTTTGGCGAACTTTCAAACTCAGTTTGGCAAATCCCACAACATAGGGAATAGGCTACACCTTCATAATTAATTATGGAGTGCGGCTTACTACGATTGATGCGTTTTCCACACACTGGGTCTTTAATCATTATTTACCTCCGATGTTTACTCTATAATTAGTTTTCGGTGCGGCATGCTCATCTGTCATTGGAAAAAGATCTCCCCGTTCTCTAGGCATTCCGCTATACCAGATAGCTCACCAAACTGACAGAGATCAAAATAAAGATTATCTGCGAACACTCCTTACCCTAGATATTTAATAAAAAATATATCAAGAAAATGGAAAATGGATAAGCGCATTTTGGCTTAGATCCAGGTAGGTAGAATCACGGGGTCAGTGTTAGGCTAGATTGCCTGTTTATCGTTGCAGTATGCCCCCAGCTACAGATTCCCTAACAGACGAACAGCATGAAACCAACTAATACCAGGACATCTATAAAATGAAGATCTCTTATGGAAAAACCTGTTCCAACCAGTCCGCTGGATCAACCTGTACACCGCCAACCCAAACTTCCCAATGCAGGTGAGGGCCGGTCGTACGCCCAGTCTCCCCTCCCAATCCGATAGTCTGACCGGTTCGGACTACATCTCCGGGCTGAACCAAGATTTCTGAAAAGTGGTCGTAAGCGGAATAAACTCCCCATCCATGGTCTATCACCACAACATTGCCGCGTACGATCAGCGAGTCGGTAAAGACGACTTCTCCATCTGCGGGTGCATAAAGCCTGGTGCCCACCTGGCCGCAGAAATCCAGTCCGCTGTGGAAATAATCATAAAGACTGCCGTTATACGCCCGGCGATTGCCAAAGAAAGAAGTTCGACATCCTGTGAGTTCTGGTGGAACGGGGCTGGAAAATATATCGTCCCATCTTTTCTCTGGCGTAATGGGCGCACCTAAAGAAGCCCACAATTCGTTTTCTGGCTCGGTCACCTCCGGGTCGACCGTCAAAGGATCCACAATCAACATCGGGTCGTAGATATACACAGTGCTGCGCACTAATACGGATTGTGTGAACGCAAATGCCGTACCGTCTGCAAGCTGACCTTCCAAATTAAGGGGATAGGCACCCGGTTCTATTTGAGTGTGAATCCCTTGCAGTGTAATATATCCGTCTTCGAATGGGAAGAAATTCAGGCTGCGTCCGACAAATGAACCGCTGATCGCAATTCCAGGAGGCGCCTTTAATCTTAGTACCATTGTTCTCCCTTGTGCGAGGAGGAAAGGAGTAATCTCAATATATTCGATGACGGCTGGTAAACTACCTGAGGATAAGGCATTATTTTGTGCGTCTTTGCCAGATTTCTGAAGCACTTCTCCTGGATTAACTGACCAGGAACCTTGCAGATTGTTCTCAATCACCAACGTCCACATGTTTTCACCACTCTGTACAGCTAGCTCCAAGAGGCTTTCCCCGGGGGCTAACTCAAGTCGTTGAAATGAGACATCATTCTCCCCCTCGATTGGCACAATGATAGACAATCCAGCAATCACTTCGGCTGGACTGGTGAAACGATTGAGCTGAGCTAGTGCATCTTCTGATAGACTGAATCTACGGCTCAAGCTTTCAAGCGTATCCCCATATCGCACTGTATACGCATCAAGCCGTCCGCTGATCTCTTCGGGGGCTGGAATTAGCAGACGCATACCAGCCATTAAAAGGTTTGGACCGGTGATACTATTCAATATTTGCAACTCTTCCATAGGAATCCCGAGGAGATCAGAAATCCCCCACAGCGAATCACCCTCTTGAACTAGGTAATAAGGAGTTTCGGTTTCTTCCTTCTGAGCAGCACTGATACCAGGATTCAGCAGGGTAATGAGGATAACCAGGAGGGAAACCAATGGAAATATGAACTTGATCAGAGATATTTCCAGAATAGGTTTTGTTATCTTCAACTTTTACAACTATAAATTTTATGGGATCCAGTTAGATAATACAGTAACAGTTTTGTCAGGATGGTCTGGATCGTTGCTTTTAATATGGACCAGAAAATCATGCGGTCCATCCATACCTTCATGCATTATAAAATCACTGGATTTGAGTATAGTGCTCTGTCCGGGTTTGAGAACCATCGAACCGATGGTCAATGAGGGCGGTCAACAACCCTCCCTGACTTCGACAATAGGAACCTCGCTGATATTCAGCGGTTGATCACCGACATTAGTTAGGCGAATAGTAAAAGACTTGTTTGTATTTAACTTGACATCGCCATAATCGATAAACTCCTGATCTACTTCTAAACTGGGCTGACCGCTTACCACAATCAAGGATTGATCGGCCTTTTTTGCCAAGACGGATTTACCAATCAGGATCCCCGCCGTGACCAGTAGCAGGCTGCCTATAATCATAATGGTGAGGGTTTTGCGCTGTTGTTTTTTTCGATGTCGCTCTTGTATTCTTTCTCTTGATTTACCCATAAATCGCCTCCGTAGCTACTCTTTGTTGGGCACTTTTCATCGCCTTAAAGTATAGCCCAGTGAGAGGAAGAAGGCAGAGCTATATGGCGCAAGCAAATATAGGCAATATTGCCTATATGGAATCGATTACAGTTATTCCAGTTGCACTATGTACTGACACTTAACTTGTACGAGAGACGACGAGCTGAGAAGATCATTGTCTCTCGTGAAATCTGAGTGAATAAAACAGGGGAGGGGAATGCCCAAATTTTGTCAATGTTTCATTCTCGCGATAAATCCACGACAATTAAATCACCATCCCCCGGTAAAATAGGGGAAAAATACAATCCCTAAGTTTAGAAGATGACTTGTTCCATTATTAAGCAAGAATAAACTTTCTACACTGGCTTGTCTGTCAATCTCCCATCTTCAAGCCACAATACTCGATCCGCGATGGCTTTTAGTCGATGGTCGTGAGTGGCGATGATAATTGCTCGACCCAGATCGCGGCCCAACTTGTAGCAGAGCAACTCCATGACTTCTTGCCCGATCTTACTATCCAGGTTGCCGGTGGGTTCATCTGCCAGGATAAGAGCAGGATTATTGGCTATTGCACGGGCGATGGCCACGCGTTGTTTTTCACCGCCTGATAAATCTGCAGGGCGGTGATCGAGACGGTGACCCAATCCCAGCATCTCCAATAATACAACTGCGCGCTTTTTGGCAGCTTTTCCCTTTACACCGGCGATGTTCATCACCAACTCGACATTTTCACTGGCGCTGAGAGCCCCCAAAAGATTATAAGATTGAAACACAAAACCTAGTTTCCTCAAGCGCAGGGAAGCTAACTGGCGCTGGTTCAGGTCGTCGGTAGTTTGATCGACAACCCTAATGTTGCCACTGGTAGGATTGAGTAATAACCCTGCCATACTTAACATCGTGGTCTTGCCGCTCCCCGAGGGTCCCATGATCAATACGATCTCACCCTGTCTGATCTGGAAATTGATACTTATCGCGGCCTTTACAGCCGTATGGCCACTCCCGTAGATTTTGCTGACATTATTGAGTTCGAGTACGTTCTCCATTACGAAATCCTTTTTAAGTATCCGTTCTTATTGAGCTTTGAATACGACCATCGGATCCAGATGGGCAACTCTGCCCAGGGGCAATAATGCTGCCATTGCCGTAATGCCTATTAAAACGGGAATTTGTTGTAATATGTTTTCTGTCCGGATCAATATCAACATCTCCGGCAACAATGCACTAACCAAAGATGATATCGCGTAGGATAAAATTACACCGGCGATAAACCCCAGGCTAGTGCTAATGTAGGCTTGTGTAAAGACTACTTTCACGAGAGATGTGAAATTTGCACCGATTGCCTTCAGCATACCGTATTCTCTTGCCCGCTCAAGAGTTGCCGTATAAATCGTCAGACCGACCACTAAAAGCCCGACCACATACGAAACTATAGCTATTGCTTTGATGATGTCAGCTCCCATTTGGCGAATCATTTCTTGATCACTGGCTGCGAAATCCGCTTGTGTCATGACATTAATTCCTGGCACGGCCTCAAAAAGATTATCTGAAAGTATGTCAGGGTTCAAGCCCGGTTCAGGCTGAACAAGGATATAACTGGCAGCCTTAGGCGAGACTCCCATCATGCCGGCCAGCAGTTCCTTGTTTATAAAACTTATGCTAGTGGCAATACCAAACGTGCCTACGCTAAGTCCAGCAATTTTCAAGTCAGAACCAAGTATGTTGACTTTATCACCCAGCTCTAGGCCATATCGGGCAGCCAAGTCTTGGTCAATTATGACCTCATTCCGCTCCAGGTTTGTGGTGCCTTCAGCCATTTCCCATGGTCCACCAAAGGGGACATCATCCTCCACTGCAAAAATATAACTATATAACAATGTATTGCCCACATCCACACCCGCGTTGGCGTAGAGCAAACCAACAGCTTCCTGGATCCCTGGTACAGCTTGGATTTTTTCTAGCGCGTCGAATGGCAGGGAGGAAGAGGACATATGCATATTGGCTACCCCAGACTGCATAATCCAAAGGGGCACGGGTTGATTTTTGATATAAGCAACAGCGTGTTCTTCGGAGCCTGCAAAGATCCCTGACATGACCAATATTAGTAAGACGGAAAGGGAGACCCCGCCCACGCTGATGGCAAGACGAGTACGCTCATAGACTAGATTGCGCCATCCGAGTTTTATCATAATTCCCTTCTTATCAAGATTTAAAAACCATCACTGGATCGATTCGGTTGATCCGGTTGATAGGTAATAATGCAGATAATAGGCTCATCGGCAGGGTTAATATGCCAACTTGCACCACAGTTTGTATTTCGATAAGAACGTTGAATTGCGGCCACCTGATCATAATTGAGGTAGCTGCTAGATAGGCTAGAATGATTCCAAGGACAAACCCTAATCCTGCCCGATAAAAAGTTTCAACGATAACAATCCTGGCCAATCGGGCTCCTCCTATTCCAAGGGCTTTGAGAACTCCATACTCCCTCATGCGATCTGCAACAGCCGTATAAGCGGTTAGTCCCATTACCGCCACACCAATAACAAACCCAATAACCAACATGACATTGATGGGAGAGTCCATCACATTTGCGAGAATGCGCCGATCGGCTTCAGCGATATCATCTGGCGTCATTGCATCGATACCGGCAAGCTCAGCCTCCACAGCAATGGCGGCAGCATCCGGATTGGTACCCTCTGGCAATCGAAGTAAGTGATAACTGACGATCCCCGAAAGTCCAAGAATTCCCTCAGATGCCTCTAAGCTAACAAATATATAAGGGCTCATCCAGGATGCTGTTTCCAGTGTTAATCCGACTAAAGTAAACTTCTGCCCCAACAAATTCACAGAATCTCCCAATGTTAGTCCGACCCGCTGGGCTAGCCAAGTATCCAAGAGAACCTCATTATTACTATTGATTGTCCTACCTCCCCCAATTTTCCATGGACTACCAAAAGTTGTAGTGGGGTCGTATCCAACCAACACCACAGGAGTTTTGGTCTCTTCCTGGGTGAATATTATGTCAGCTACCAAGATATGACCAGCTTCGGTGGCATTGACAATCTTTTTGGCACGCTCGTGAAGATGCAGTGGTACAGCCGAATTAGACGAGAACATTCCTTGTACACCACTCTGGGCGATTATCAAATCAGCGCCGATATTATCTACAAATGCAGTCAAAGTGGCGTACAAACCAGCGCGGAAGCCCATCAGTAATAAGATAAGAGCGAGGGCTGAAGCCTCCCCGGATACACTGAGTGCTAGTTTGCTTTTTCGAAAAACAAATTACGACGGGTATACGGAACACCCATATTGAATCTCCAGATAAACTAAATCTCCGCGAATAATTCTAACGAGGTTTGACATCTCTTGGCATATTGAGGTAGGCGAGAATCAATTGTTAACACTGATAGAGATACGCATAATATAAATTAATTACGTTTTTCTGAAATGCGACAGATTGCTTGGTGCTTCATAGGCAAAATTGCCTGTGGCATTTAGCACTGACAAACGTCATGAGCGATACTGCCTATGCATATATCCGCCAAACGGCGCTTAGGATATCAATTCCCTGCCAATACAATATAGTGCAGATATTTCAATACATCATATCTGTTGAGTTTATTAAAGAAAGGAGACCAAAATGGCAACAATTGCTCAAAATGTAAAAATTATTGATGATCCACCCTTGGTGAAAACACTATTAACCGACAAACGAGCGAGTTTGCTTTGGCTCATCTTGCGAGTTTGGCTGGGGTATAAGTGGATTGATGCAGCATTGCATAAAGTGGATAATCCTGCCTGGACTCAAACCGGCGAGGCGCTTAAAGGTTTTTGGTCAGGAATTGTCGTCATTCCCGAGGCGGGAAGACCGCCAATCGCCTTTGATTGGTATCGATCTTTCATCCAGATACTTTTGGATACCCAATCTTATACTTGGTTTGCCAAATTAGTTGCTTATGGTGAATTACTTATAGGGATCGCCTTAATCATTGGTGCATTCACTGGCGTTGCTGCATTTCTTGGCGCACTTATGAATTGGAATTTCATGATGGCTGGTACGGCCAGCACTAATCCCATGCTATTTGTGGTTGCTTTAGGATTGGTTATGGCATGGAAAGTTTCAGGATATATTGGAGCCGATTTCTTTTTATTACCACGAATTGGCACACCCTGGATGGTCAAAGATGCTGAAGAAGGAGACGCAAAAAAAACGAAATCAGCTTCACCTGAGAGCTAAAACAATAAGCAACTAAAACTTCCTAATCAGAAAAAGGACAGAACGTCTGATGGACCCTGTCCTTTTTATTTCGATATTCTCGATATAGAGAACGGCGCTCATTTAGGTACATAGGCAATTATGCCTACAAATATATACGACAAAAAGCGCTTTTAGATTCATTGAAATTTCTCTATACTGTTGCATTGGAGAAAGAATTATGTCACAGGCTACTCGCCTCTCAACCTTAAATATGGATTCTGAAACCACTATCACGCATTTTACTCGGTGGTTGACCTATAATGGGTTGCGGATTGTTCGTAATTTCGACCTGCAATCAGCTTGCGCTTCGTTTGCAGACCTTATCTGCCCGCACCACGGTGATTATCCTTGTGACTGCCAGTTGGTATTCCTGCTAGTTTATGGAGCCGACGACTCTCCAGCTTCGATCGTGCTTCATACGCATCGAGGCAAAACGGATATTGACCTGATAGATTCGCCTAATAACCAACCTAGTCGACATTTGGAAGAAACAATCAGGCTGGCTATTGAAAAAATCATAGATCCACCACCGTTATTGAATATGGAGAAAAATCCAGATTAATGTTAAATTCATCTATTATTTCCCAGCTGAGTTCTACTGAATGCCACTTGACCATGCTTTATCAATGGACTTTTGACCAAAACTATTAGTGGTATCAAGTAATATCCCCAAGTACGATTACGGTGCGAAATTACTACAATACAAAAAGGATAATCTCATGCCAAATGTTAAAGAACTAACTATACCAGTCGCCGGGATGACATGTGCATCATGTGTATCCCATGTAGAGCGCGCGTTAAATGAAGTTCCGGGAGTCTCAAAAGTTGCCGTGAACTTGGCAACAGAACGAGCGACCGTTCAATTTTCCAACGGAAATATTGGGACAGATGTGCTCATCGAAGCCGTGCGCAACTCGGGGTATGATGTTCCCATCGAATCAATCAATCTGCCTATTGGGGGAATGACCTGTGCCTCCTGTGTCGCTCACGTTGAGAAGGGTCTCGCAGGGGTCCCGGGGGTGACCAAAGTTGCTGTTAATCTGGCAACAGAGCGGGCCACGGTTACCTTCGTGCCAGGGGTTGCTACCTTGACAGATTTCAAGAAGGCCGTTGCCAATACCGGATATAAAGTATTAGAAATGGAATCGGTTGGAGAAGAAGACGAAGTCGATCAGGAAGAACGGAAAATGGCCGAAGCCAGCTTTCGTATGCGAGTAGCATGGGTTTTTACTCTCCCCATTATTCTGTGGATGTTTGCCGAAATGTTCTTTGGCATTGTCTGGCCCAATGCGACGATATTCAATCTGGGTATGGTCGTGCTTGCCTTGCCGGTGCTTTTCTGGGTTGGCTGGCCGACCTACCGCGGTGCTTGGGCAGCCGTCAGTCACAAACACGCTAATATGGATACCCTGATCGCATTAGGGACAAGTGTTTCACTGCTGACCGGGCCAGCCTGGTTCTTCACCCCGGTGGCGAATTATGCCGGTGTGGCCGCCATGATTATGGCTTTTCACCTTACTGGCCGTTATATCGAAGAGAGTGCCAAGGGACGGGCATCTCAGGCCATCCGAAAACTGCTTGAACTGGGCGCCAAGACCGCCCGCATCGAGCGCGACGGCGTTGAACTAGAAATACCTATCGAGGAAGTTCAGGTCGCTGACCTGATGGTGGTGAGGCCCGGTGAAAAAATTCCCACTGATGGGGTGGTGCGTAGCGGCGAAAGCGCGGTAGATGAATCTATGGCTACTGGGGAATCGATGCCGGTCAACAAACACCCCGGTGATGAAGTAATCGGCGCCACTGTCAACCAGGAAGGGCTGCTCAAAGTGGAAGCCACCAAGATCGGCAAGGATACCTTCCTCTCTCAGGTAATAAAACTTGTGGACGAGTGTCAGGGATCGAAAGTACCCATTCAGGAATTCGCTGATAAAGTAACGGGCATCTTTGTGCCAGCAGTGATGGTGCTTACTGTGCTGACTGTGCTGGCCTGGGTGGTGCTGCCCAATGTGATGCAGCCGCTGGTCAGAGCAGGAACCTTCCTGCCTTGGGTTGATCCAAGCCTGGGAGTTCTAACTCTGGCTATCGTTTCAATGGTTGCCGTACTGGTGATCGCCTGCCCCTGCGCGCTGGGTCTGGCAACTCCCACAGCACTGATGGTCGGCAGCGGCATGGGTGCTGAAAACGGCATCTTGATTCGCTCAGGCGAAGCCATCCAGACTATCAAAGACGTGAAAATTGTGGTTTTTGACAAAACCGGCACGATCACAAAAGGGAAACCAGCAGTTACCAATCTAGCAATCAATGATCAATGGTTGGCGCACGGGAATGAGGATGAATTGCTGAAATTTGCTGCCTCTGTTGAACGGGGCTCTGAACACCCGCTGGGTCGCTCCATTGTCGAACAGGCGGAAGCCAAGAGTTTGAAACTTGATGATCCTGAAAATTTCGTGGCCGTGCGCGGCAAAGGGGTCACCGCCACAGTGAATGGCAGCTCTGTGCTCGTGGGCTCCCGGCGGCTGATGAGAGAGAACAAAATTGATCCTTCTGTCCTGGAAGATGAACTCGTGCGCCTGGAGAACGAAGCCAAGACCGCAATGTTGGTTGCGGTGGATGGAATACTGGCCGGTATAGTGGCAGTCGCCGACACGCTGAAAGAGGACTCTGCTCTGGCAATCAACGCGCTGCACCAGATGGGCATCCAGACGGCTATGATCACTGGCGACAACCAGCGCACAGCGGAGGCTATCGCCAAAGTAGTCGGTATTGACCATATACTTGCGGAGGTACTACCCGATGGGAAAGTAGCCGAGGTGCAGAAGTTGCAGCAGCAATTTGGAGTAGTGGCATTTGTTGGAGATGGCATCAACGATGCTCCTGCTCTGACTCAGGCCAATGTAGGTCTGGCTATCGGCACCGGCACCGACATAGCCATCGAGGCTAGCGATATCACCCTGGTGCGTGGTGAATTGACCGGCGTAGTTGAAGCTATAAATCTAAGCCGGGAGACCTTCAAGAAAATCAAACAAAATCTATTCTGGGCATTTTTCTACAATGTGGCCATGATCCCGCTGGCTGTAATTGGCTGGATGCATCCTGTGCTGGCGGAGATCGCCATGGCGACTTCATCCATTACCGTAGTTAGTAACGCCAATCGGCTGCGCAAGATTGATATCCGCCCGGAATACCTTCGAGCAGCTGGTGTACAAGGTGCAAGTGCCTTAACAAAAGCAAGTCATGTGGAGCAATTGGCACCTCAATAATCATTGTTTGGATTTGATGTACCGCGCGATGAAATTTATCAAACGTTATTGATCTATCCAATAATCGGAGTGATGGTTTGAGAAGAAAACTTTCCCGCCGCGATTTTTTAAGAGCCCTGAATCGATTCCTGGTGGCTTCAGGGCTGGCCGGGGTCTTGGGTACGATTGTGGCTTATTTCTACCTACCTGCCCTGGAAGAAGAATCTTCAGTGCCGGTATCAGTTGCCCCTGTATCCGAACTGGGAATCGATGATAGCCGAAAGGTGTCATTTGGGCGTTACCCGGGGTTGGTGATCAACACGACTGAAGGATTGCGGGCTTATCGAGCGGTTTGCACACATTTTGCTTGCGTCGTTTCTTGGAACCCCGATTCGGGGATGATCGAATGTCCCTGCCATGCCGGGTTCTTCAGTCCGCTCGATGGCAGTGTGATCTCAGGACCGCCCCCGGCGCCCCTGAATGTATTAACTACTGAGATAATCGATGACGTGATTTTCATCAAATCCTGAGGTAAATCATGAGAGGAGATGTCAAAAGGGCGCATCAACTACCTTTAATTTCTGAGGACAAAAGAAGGTTTCTATGGAATTAGAACTTGGTACTGTACTACTCTTGATAGTGGGTGCTGTGCTGCTTATAGTGCTGATTATCTTCCTGGGCGGTGGTATGGCAATGGGAGGTATGGCGATGATGGCCGGCATGATGGGCACGCCCGTTGGTTGGGTCATCATCGGCCTGGTCGCACTGGGCGCCTACATGCTCTATTACTCCGGAGGCTGAGACTTAAACAATACTGCTGATCAGGAGCTTGGTGTAATAGAGCCTTGATTGAATGATGGAAGGCATATTGGTCTCCTGGCAAGCACCTATCAAATCTATTCATTTTTCGAAAGGAGTTACAAAATGGCAATTGATCCTGTCTGCAAGATGCAAGTCATTGAAAGTTCCGCGGCCGCATCCTCGGAATATAAAGGCGAAACATACTATTTTTGCTCACCGGGCTGCAAGGTATCCTTCGATAAGGAGCCAGAGAAATATCTGGGCGACCATTCTGGTCAGGAGCATCACGACCACGAAGAGCATGGGCACCACTAGAGAAAATAGTAGGTAACCAAGTGGAGGTCCTGATAGGACCTCCACTTGGTTACTCCACAAAGGAATCAGACCATGATTGATAAACACGCAGGTGAACCGCTGGATGACGTTTCGGCACCTGAGATATCAGAAAAAAATAATAATGTATTGGAACCAAATGTGTCCGAATCGCGGACGAAAAAAAAGCCCAAATTCAGATTTCTCCGGTTATTTATTTTCCTGATCACTTTCACACTTGGTCTAGGGAGTGGTTATCTACTCTGGGAAACTGAACTTCTGCAAACGAAAAAAACTAACACCGTCACCGACCTGGTAAGCCAGATCAATCCTCCTGATGGATTCAAGCTCTCAGTCACTTACGGAGACATAGGACCAGTAATGTTGGCTGCTGGGGCGATTGATTATGATAAATTCCTCCAGGTTTACGACAGAGCTGGGCGACCGTTGAGCGATGTTCAAAAAGAGATCTTGATACAGGGTAGCGACAAACGAATAGTCTTTAACAGCGAAAACGCCTATTTCTTGTTGAATTATTTCTGGGCATTAGGACTTGTATGTGAAAATCCCATCCTTACAGAAGGGCCGATGATGCAGTATGGTTTGGAAGAGGTGGGACGTTTCGCGTCCACTGGAGGCTGGACGATAGGTGCGAAACCTGCTACAGATCTTTATGCCAGCACACCTCTCCTGACTCTTACATCCGAACAACAAACCAGACTAGAAAGGGTAGCGCAGAATGTCTACCGTCCCTGCTGTAACAACCCCACCCACTTTCCCGATTGCAACCATGGAATGGCGATGCTTGGTCTTTTAACCCTGCTGGCTTCGGAAGACGCCAGTGAGGCCGAGTTATACGATGCCGCCAAATATGCCAATGCTTTCTGGTACCCCCAACAATATTTCGAGCTAGCCCTTTATTTTGATGCTGTTGATGGACAGGAGTTTTCAAAAGTTGATTCTCAAAAAGTAGTCAGCGGTGAGTTCTCTTCCGGAACAGGTTTTGGCAATATACATCAATATCTGGTCGTTAATGGTTTGCTCGAGCAGGCCCCGGGCAGCGGTAATAGCTGCGGTGTTTAGAGGCCCACAAATTCTCCGCAACCCCCTGGCAAAGCGTAATGCCAAGTAGAACCATACACTTTCCATGGAATTTTTGTGAATCGTGGAAGGTGTCCTGACGATTAGGTAACCGAAATTAATTAATGAAAAGGAGTTAATAATGGATCCAATCATCTTTACAATCCCTGGAACGAATTTTTCCCTTCATTGGTATGGGGTAATCATGGCTGTGGGAATCATTATTGCTAGCATGGTGGCGGGTTGGGGGGTACGTCAACGTGGAGAAAATTCGGATTATGTCTGGGATTTGCTCGTGTGGGCAGTTCCTGCTGGAATTATCGGAGCCCGGTTGTGGTATGTGGTCAACGAAATCCTGGGGGGATCCAGATATTATTTAGATCAACCCATTAGAATTCTGAATCTACCTGAAGGTGGATTGCATTTCTATGGAGCTGTCTTGTTTGGTGGGATTGCAGGGCTGATTTACGTGCGAAAACACGGTGTGGATTATCGACTAATTCTGGACGCCGCGGCACCGGCGTTGTTAATCGGACAAGCCCTGGTTCGACCAGCGAATTTTATAAATCAGGAGCTATATGGACCACCAACAGAATTGCCGTGGGGTATTTCAATTGATGCCGCTAATCGTCTAGCTCCCTGGAATAATCTGGCTCTTTTTCCGATTGAAACGACCAGATTTCATCCAACGTTTGCGTATGAAATGCTGTGGAATTTCCTTGCTGCGGGGTTGTTATTATGGATCGCCCTTGAATTTCGTAAGAGAGTAAAACCGGGCTCAATCTTCGCTGGATGGCTGATATTAGAGGGTATCGGTCGGGAACTAATTGAGTTCTTCCGACCCGATCAGCCCCTGATTTCAGGGACAGCCATCAGCTATTCGCGCATCGCCGCAGGCTTAATGGTGGTTGCCGGAATCATTGTTCTATTGGATAATTATAAGGTGATCCGGCTCCCATTTGGAGACCCAGCCCCCAAGACTTATCAGATATCTCGCAAAAACAAAAAAACACAATCAAGGCGAAAGTAGATTATTAACAAGAAGAGTTGTAGGAGAGACGATGAAATTCGAAACCAAGACCATTCACAGCGGTCAACAAACCGACCCCCTTACGGGAGCGGTGATGACCCCTATATATCAAACCTCGACCTACCAACAGGATGCCGTAGGTGAACACAGGGGATATGAATATTCCCGGACCGGCAATCCCACCCGCACGGTCTTGGAAAATTGTCTTGCTGACCTGGAAGGAAGCGAATTTGGGTTAACTTTTTCATCTGGGATGGCAGCCATCGATATGGTGATCCGTATTTTGGAACCCGGTGATCATGTCCTGGTTGGGAATGATGTTTACGGGGGCACCTACCGTTTGTTTGAGCGCGAATATCGCCGCTATAATATTGATTTTTCCTATGTGGATACCACCGATATTGATCAAGTGATATCCAACCTCCAACCGAACACGAGGCAGGTGTGGTTGGAAACGCCCACGAATCCTCTCCTTAATGTCAGTGATATCAAGGCACTCGCTAAGGTGGTTCATGACCACGCTCCGGAGATTTCAGTTGTGGTTGATAACACGTTTGCAACACCTTACCTCCAGCAACCGCTGGCGCTGGGCGCGGACGTGGTGGTGCATTCCACAACAAAATATTTAGGTGGCCATTCCGATGTAGTCGGTGGAGCGATTGTTTCCAGGAGTAGGGTAATTCACGAACGCCTTTCTTTCTTGCAAAATGCAGCTGGTGCGGTTCCTGGTCCAATGGATTGTTTCCTCATCTTGCGGGGGATCAAGACGCTGCCTATCAGAATGGATCGTCATGCCCTAAACGCTTCGAAAGTCACTGATTTTTTGCACACACATCCCAAGGTAACGCAGGTATTATATCCCTTTCACCCCTCACACCCTCAAAACCAATTAGCCCGCCGACAAATGCGAAATGGAGGAGGGATGGTTTCTTTCGTGCTCAAGGGTGGAGAGGAAAAAGCGAAGCGAGTTGCTGAATCCACAGAAATTTTCACACTTGCCGAATCGCTGGGAGGCGTGGAGTCTTTAATTGAGGTCCCTTCAATTATGACCCATGCTTCAACTGCGGATTCCCCCTTGGCAGTGGATCCTGGATTAGTTCGTCTTTCTGTGGGATTAGAGCATATTGACGATTTGATCGCTGATCTGGAACAGTCTTTAACAACAGGATAAGATCTATATCTTCGTCATTATTTTTCAAAGTAGCTGCAAAATAATAAAATGCCCGAAAAAGCCTTGACCTTTCGGGCATTAATTATTCTTCTCTAAAAACTACAATTTAGATGTCCTGCGAAACGATGTCCAAAACATCGATTTTCGTCAGGATCCCGATTGGATCTTTTGATTCTGAAACAAGGATCACAGAGCCTTTCATTAAATCGGGAATTACATTTTCCAATGGTGTGTGGACGGGATGAGAAGGGGGTTTAGGCTGGATGATGGATGCGACCGTTTCAGCGGGATTATGAACGTGCTCTCCTGACACCATGTGCTCTAATAGATCCACCTCCGTAATCATACCGGTGACCTTTCCCCCCCCATTCAGGACGGGCATTTGCGAAATGTCGTTTTCCTTCATTACCTTGATAACGTCGGTCATAGGGTCATTCAGAGATGCTGTAATTAATCCAGGCGTGGTTTTTTTTGCTAATACCTCGCCAAGAGATAGTTCATTCCAGGTTGCTTCTAGAAAGCCGTTTTCACGCATCCATATATCATTGAAGATTTTTGAAAGATAACGTGAGCCCGAATCGGGCAAGAGCACCACTACCAGACGATCCTCTGGTAGATTTTGAGCATACTTCACCGCACCAGCTACCGCTGATCCTGAAGATCCGCCGCAGAAAATTCCTTCTTCTTCAACAATTTTTCTTGTCCACTCGAAGGATACCTTATCATCCACAGAGAGCACCTCATCGATAACTGAGAGATCTAGTGTAGATGGAAGAAAGTCCTCACCGATACCCTCGACTTTGTAAGGAAAAACATCCGCATCTTCGGGAACTTCACCTGCTTGCCACGTTGCTAGCAGGAGAGATCCCACCGGATCGACACCACATATCTTGATATCCGGATTTTGTTCCTTCAAGTAGCGTCCCACACCTGTAATAGTTCCACCCGTACCCATGCTCATAACCACATCTGTCACCTTTCCCTGGGTTTGCTCCCATATTTCCGGACCAGTTGTCCGATAGTGACTTCGTGGGTTTTCGGGGTTGTGATACTGGTTTGCCAGGATGGCGTTGGGCGTTTCGGCTACCACGCGATCAGCTACGCTGTAATAGGATCTGGGATCCTTGGGCTCAACTGCAGTGGGTGTGACATGCACTTTGGCTCCGAAAGCTCTAAGGAGTTGAACTTTCTCCTGGCTCATCTTATCAGGCATGACAAAAACGGCATTGTACCTTTTGATCGCACAGGCGATGGCCAAACCAACTCCCGTATTACCGGAGGTAGCCTCAACCACTGTTCCTCCAGGCTGCAGTTGTCCACTGCGTTCAGCCGCCTCGATTATATTTAGACCAATGCGGTCTTTCACTGACCCTCCGGGATTAAAGAACTCTACTTTGGCATATAAAGGGCAGGCAAGGTCTATTCCAATGTTGTTAAGTCGCACTAACGGAGTTTTGCCAATTGTTTGTAATATATTGTCATAAACCCGTAGATCATTAGGTTTAAATTGTACGTTACCCATCATAATTCTCCTTCTTGCTGAATACAATTATTTGCTGTTAAATAAAAAACCGCTCGTGTGGTGAGTATCGAGCGGGGTCCAAGCCTAATAAAGTTAACCTCAGTGTTATGTCAGACCGGATTCGAATACCCACGATACCTCTGCTGTGAACAAACACAGAGAGGTGGAGCCGGTACAAGTACAAGTCTGATGTCTTTTCATGAAGTCTTTGGGTGTATCAAATGAATTGAAGTTTTATATTTGCGATATCCTGATGATAGATTACCACACGATATTATTTTCTGTGATAGGCAATATTGCTTATAAATGGTGGGAGCTGGGAGTCAGCATAATCATTACAATGGTCGCACTAGTTTGGTTCATGCTTTTCGATATAGTGATCCATATATACCCTTTATGCCATCAGGAACCTAATCACAAGACGGTTTATAGAAAAATCTACCAGTGATCCAGTTTCAGCACAAAAAGTTTTCTTAACTGTTCATGGAATAATAACACCGTTCCACATTTCTAGCTGACAATGTGAATGATCACCGTGCCTCTCGTAGGAGCGATACCGCAGTGATCATCGCCAAATGGTTGGTGAGAGTATGGGAATATTTTTCTTTACAAAATCTTTAATCTGGCTTTATTCTCCCTTTAAATAGGTTCGATATACTGGGGGTTGTAATCAGCCACATATGGAGTGGCAAAACAATATTAATTTATATTGGAGGCTTTTAGTTATGAATAAAGTATTACGTGTTTCACTTATCGTTGTGATCATCCTGATTGGCTCGGCTACCTTGGTCTGGACAGGATACCAGTTCGGTCTCACAACAGCCTGGTCTGGAGACGGATCTTTCAACTTGAATATGATGGGTTATGGTGATCAGGATTCGAGATTCGGTTTTGGCATGAGTCGCGGGATAATGGGCGGATCAGCTGGGTATGGCATGATGAATGGTTATGATGGGGACAATTTCATGATGGGAGGTTTCGGCGGGAATAGCAGTGAAGAACCCCTCTCAGTAGAGGATACCCGCGAAGCCGTTGAATCTTACCTTGACCAGTTCAATAATGAAGACCTGGTGATTGAAGAGATCATGATATTTGACAACAACGCCTACGCTATCATTGTTGAAGAAAGTACAGGTATCGGCGCTTTTGAGCTGCTTGTAAATCCAGTCACCAAAGCTGTTTACCCGGAATACGGTCCCAACATGATGTGGAATCTGAAGTACGGCATGATGAGCGGCGCAGGTGGCTATGGCATGATGGGATCCGGCATGATGGGCGGTACAGGTGGCTTTGGTATGATGGATGGTTTGTTCACTGACAACTACTCATCTGAAGATATCACAGCTGAGTTTCGAGTTACTCCTGAAGAGGCTTTTGAATTCGCCCAGGATTTTCTGAACCAGGTTTATCCTGGTGTTGAAGTGTCGGATGAAATCACCATGTTTTACGGTTACTACACCATAGACACAGAACGTGACGGGGAAATTATCGGCATGGTTAGCGTCAACGGTTTCACGGGACAGGTTTTCCCTCACACCTGGCATGGGGATTTCATTGAGATGAGTGAAGGATAATTAGATATTGTAGTAGAAGATAATTAGCAGACAGGTGAACAAAGCTCAGAGATGTTTATCTGTCTGTCTTTTTATAAGAGGAATATTTCCCCTCAAGAACATTCTCTTTGGAGCGGGTATTTCTTGACCACTGCTCAGTTCGGATTCCTTGGAATTTACAGCCAGATTCTTTGACCATGATCCTTTCAGGGTATAGGCCATTCTGCCTACGATGAAATCCGCTAAATGACGCTTTGCAGCTGTCTTTGGGAAGATACAATGGACGTTGGTTAGAGATATAAAATAGAAGGATTATTTTCCTGGATGCAAACAATCAGTTAAATCAATAGAAAAGTCAAATTGTTACAGATGACAGAAATTATTGCCAAGATATTTAAGGAAGATATAGATATGAAACAACGTCGAAGGAGAAAATATGCTAGATACCTTAGCTTATCAAGTGACGCTCACGGAACCCTTTGATCAGGCGGTGGAGAAGGTAATTTCAGCGCTCAAGCAGGAAGGATTTGGCATACTGACAAACATTGATGTGAAAGCGATCCTCAAAGAAAAGCTGGATACTGACTTCCGGCGATATACAATCCTTGGCGCCTGCAATCCGCACTTAGCATACCAGGCCCTCCAAAATGAACCGCTTGTGGGTCTTTTGCTGCCATGCAATGTCACAGTGGAGGAGACGGAAGCTGGATCTTTAGTGTCCCTTATCAATCCAGAGGTAATGCTTGCTGTGGAGCCGTTGATAACTAACGAAAAAATTAGAGAAGTAGCAGGAGAGGCTCGTATTCGCCTGGAAAATGTGGCTGCCAGATTGGAAAAGTGGTCGCTGCTTGTTGCAATCAATTAGCCCTCAGCGCAATTAAAACCAGTTCAAAACTAGACTTCAATTAGGAATGACTCTCATGAAACGTATCTTATTATTCACCTTCATTTTAAGTGCGGTGCTGCTGGCCGCATGCAATGGTCCGGCTTTATCTATCCAATCCAACGATGTTGTTGGAGAAGAAGTATCCGTTAACGAAAGTGGTGTTTATACCAATATAACCGTGGATGAACTTTCAACCATGATGGAAGACAAAGATTTCCTCCTCGTAAATGTGCACATCCCTTTTTCGGGGGACATCATTAACACGGATCTTTCAGTTCCTTATAATGAAATAGAAGCCAATCGCGCTCAACTTCCTTCCGACAAGAATGCTAAGATTGTCCTTTACTGCCGGAGCGGCAGCATGAGCAGTAATGCTGCTCAGACCCTGACGGAGCTGGGGTACACCAATGTGTGGAATCTGCAAGGTGGATTTAATTCTTGGAAAGAGGTTGGCTATCCAATGGAGGAAACTAACCAATAATGTAGAGGTAGTTTATTCCTTCAGGCTGTTTTACTGAATATCTCCTTTATGTTCCCTGGTTTGACCTTGACAAAGATCCTAAAACCCACCTATATTAAGGCTTGTACTCGTAGTTGAGTTGGGATTACTCGAATGAGATTAATCTATGAGAGAAATGAAAATCAAGAGTATTTTTTATGTTTATGGGGCAATACTTTTATTGCTGATAGTAGGAGGTTTCACAGCACTCCGGTTTCCTCTTAATTCCGCAGTAGAGGGACTCCTGTCTGTCAAGGCAGAAGGAGCTCCCGAGCAAAGAGAACTCGAGATCTTAACTCTACCCTCTTTCTTAATACAAACATCATATACCGGAGGAATCACGAGGCGTGCCCTGATTAACACAACGATCCCCAACAGGCCCCAGACGGATGTTTCTGTGTATGAGGTTAACCTTGGAGACAATCTATTTATGATCGCTGATATGTTCAACCTCAAGCCTGAGACAGTATTGTGGGGTAATTATGAAATTATACAAGATAACCCCCAATTTCTTCGACCTGGACAGGTGTTGAATATCTTACCTATTGACGGAGTATATTATCAGTGGAAGGAAAATGATGATCTGAACGGCATTGCCGATTTTTTTGGTGTTGAACCAGAAGCGATTCTCGAGTATCCAGGCAATCGGATTGATATCTATGCTGTGGATACTAAGGTATCTCTCTTCGAAGTGGGTGAATGGGTAATTGTACCCGGTGGAAAACGAGCTCTGAAAGATTGGGGTCCGCCAGCGATCGTTCGAACAAACCCCGCAGTTGCTGCGTATTATGGAGCTGGATCGTGTGGTTCTGTATATTGTTTTGCTTCAGACGGAAAAGGAAAATTGACTTCCCTATGATAGTATAAAAACGGAGGCCAAAAACAATGAGAAAACAGCGCAAAAACTACAGCCCG
>SDBU01001864.1_pt1 | contig 29082 bp, 35 predicted proteins | sample 2277071 | NCBI WGS metagenome assembly SDBU01 (sample SAMN10397929, study PRJNA504765) | marine sediment metagenome | isolation source: marine sediment core GS08_GC12, 126 cmbsf | place: Arctic Ocean: Gakkel Ridge, Loki's castle | collected 2008 | reverse complement strand
ATATGAAACTATTCTTTGATAGATTAAAGAAAGAAATTAAAGGGATAATCTAAATATGATTAAAAGAAAATTTGAGGAAATTGTAAAAGAGGGGATTAAGGCTATCCCGGAAAGATTTTTAGAGAAATTGAGTAATGTTGATATAGTTATTGAAGAGGAATCCTCTAAAGGTTCAAATATTTTGGGATTATACGAAGGTGTGCCCCAAACAAAAAGATGGCACTATGGCCAAGTTTTACCTGATAAAATAACTATTTTCAAAAAACCAATTGAAAGAATAGCTCATTCAGAAGAAGAAATTAAAGAAATTGTCAAAAATACAGTCTGGCACGAAATCGCCCATCATTTTGGCATGGATGAAAGAAGAGTCAGAGAAATAGAGATAAGAAAGAAAAAACCTTAATCATTCAATTCTTCTTACGTATTCACTAGTTTCAGTGTTTACTTCAATTATGTCTCCCTCTTCAATAAAAAGAGGGACATTTATTTTAGCTCCAGTTTCTAAGGTAACTGTTTTGGTTCCCCCCTGAGCTCGATCACCTTTTACTCCAGGTGGAGCTTCTTTAACTTTTAAATGAACTTTAATTGGTAAAGAAATATTAATTATTTTTTCCTTAAACTGAGCACCCTCAATAATTTCATTTGGCTTCAAAAATATAGAAGCATCTCCAATAACTTCTTTTGCTAAGTCAAATCTAACAGAAGGATTGTCCTCTTTGCAAAAGAAATATTTATCTTGATGAAAATATAAAAACTTTACTTTTATTTTCTCAATTTCTACCTCTTCAAAATTTTCTCCAGGATGGAAAGCTCGGGAAAGCAAATTGCCAGTAATAATATTTTTAATTTTAGTTTGAACAACTGAACTGCCTCTTCCTTTAAAAACAAAAGAGGACTCTAATACTTCGTAGGGTTCCTCGTTTAAAATAAATCTTACCCCTCTTTTTAAATCAGTGTGGGATAACATTTTATTTTAGTATAGCCCCAACAAAGTCGGGATGACCTCTTAAAAATTCTTCAGTCGCCATTTCTTTTTTACCTTCCATTTGTAATCTTTCAATAAGCAGAAAATTTCCACCTTCTTCAAGGGTAAAACCTTTACCGCACTGAACCCCAATCTCATTTTGAGGAACAGCTAAAACCTTACCAATAGGATAGCGAATACCTCCCGGTGATTTAAAAACTTTAGCTTTTAGGATTTTTATTTTGATCAACTTTCCAGTTTTTTCCCAAAAAGTATAGCTTCCTGGCCAAGGATAAAAAGCTTTAACTTCTCTTTCTAAAACTTTGGCAGGCTTTTCCCAATTAATCTTGCCACTCTCTCTGGCTAAAATTTTAGTATAAGTTACTTTTCTTTCATCTTGAGTTTCAGGTTTAATCATTTTTCTTATCCATCTAGGAATTGTTTCCATTAAAAGACGAGCGCCAAGATGGGCTAATTTATCATGTAGAATTTCAGCCGTTTCCTCTTCTTCAATTCCTAATCCTCTTTGAGCCAGAATTGGTCCATGATCCATTTTTTCATCCATCAAGATTATGGTCACCCCAGTTTTTTTATCTCCGTTTAAAATAGCAGTTTGAATAGGGGAAGGGCCGCGATATTTTGGCAGGAGCGAAGGATGAACATTAAGAGACCCGTATTTAGGAATGTCTAATATGTCCTTGGGTATAATTTGGCCGTAAGCAGCCACAACAATTAAATCAGGTTTGGAATTTGTGATTTGTAATTTGGAATTTGCCAAAATTTCAGGCTGCAAAACTGGAATTTTATATCTCTGGGCTAAAATTTTAGTTGGTAAAGAAGTTAAAACTTGCTTCCTACCGACTGGTTTATCTGGAGCAGCAATAACCAAAATTGGCTTAAAGTTGCTTTTAATCAGCCCATCTAAAATAATCGCCCCAAATTCCGGGGTACCGACAAAAATAATTTTTAGCTTTTGCTTATTCATTTTACAATTCTCCACTCAATATCATCTTCTTTACCGGCAAATTCCAACCAACTGCCAGTCTCATCAATAACATACCATTTTCTTTTGGTTTTTGACCAAACCATCGGGTTGTTAAAGTAATATGGTTTTTTAACAATTTCTTTTGGTTTTAACCTGTCTAATTCCAGCCATTTCTTAAAAACTGTTTCAATAGCATAATCTAAACTTCTTGATATTGCCCATTGAGCTACTTTATCGATGGCTTTTTTTGCTTTCTTGACTGAACCTGCCAGTTCTAAAAGTTGCTTTGCTGGTCTGGTAAATCTGGAATAAATTATTTTCCTCCTTCTTGCATTATATTTGAGTTCTCTTAAAGATACTTTTTTGGTCTTAAAATAGTAGGTAATGATCTGCTGGATAGCGGTCTCTTCTTTTAACTCTTCGAAATACTTGATTTTATGTTTTTTCAAGTACTCCTCAATTTTCTTGGCGATACTTTCACCAATGCCCGGTATTTCTCTTATTCCCTTCAACCCTTTCGTTTTGTAAATTACTGAAATGTTCTTACTTAAACTTTCTAAAGATTTAGCCGCTTTTCTGTAGGCGGTCACCTTAAAGAAGGGAGCGCCTTTTATTTCTAAAAGATCCGCTAATTCATTTAATATCTGGATTATTTTTTTATTATTCGCCATATTTTTCCACCGTGAATTTATAAACAAAGATTTTTTCTTTACTAGCATCTATTCCTGCTTTTTGACAGGCAATAGAAATTTGTTTTTCTACTGTATCTACCCCTTCTAAATCTGGCAGTAACAGCCCTGATTTTTGTCCTGTTTTAATAATTATACCAAATTTTTTAGGATCTAATTCTTTTATATCTTTAATTAATTCTGGCGCATTTAAAACATAGACCGTATAAGAAAGAGAAGGAAGTTCTTCTTCTTGAATTGGCCCAAAACGATAATCTTCAGTGGCTGTGGCAATGGCATTGTGAATTATTTCTTGAGCAATATTGTCTCTAACCGGTAAATAAGTACCAATGCAACCCCGTAGCTGACCATCTTTCATAATCGTCACAAAAGCCCCAGCCTTCCGATTTGAAAATTCCTCAGGTAAACCAGCGGGCAGGGAAGTAGTCTCCCTGCTTTTTATATAATTTTCAATGGCTTGCCTGGCAAGTAAAATATAAGGATTCATAATTTATAAATTTTTCCCCAGGATTTTTTAGTATCTTCTCTAGATATTGTTTCTAATGAAACATATCCTCTGTAGTCGACTTTGTTTAATATCTGGAAAAGTTTATTGAAATCCAGATCACCCTTTCCTAAGACCAAGTGAGCTTCTCCTTTCAAAATAGCATCATGAAGATGGATATTTAAGACTGACTTTTTGTATTTCTTTAAAAACCTATAAACCGAATCTAAGCTTCGTCCTGTTTCTAAAATATGGCCTATATCCAAGCTGAATTTGAGCCAAGGAGCTCTCTTTTTAAGGATAGCTAAGTCTGTCGGAAAATCAGGATAGGATATTTGAGGACCTCTTTGTTTTGCAGGAACATTCTCAATTGTGAAGGGAGTATTTCCTTTATAAAGCTTCCTGACTTTATTAAAATTCTGAATAAACCTTTTCTCTGTTTCTTCTTTTGAATCGTATATAGTCTTGCCACCACAGTGAAAGGTGACTAATTTTGCTTTCAAAGTGTCAGCAATTTTCAAGGTTTGAATATAGAGCTTGACTGTAAGATCCCTAACTTCTGGATGGGGAGATATTAAGCTCAAATGAATCCAGGGGGCATGAATGAGTATGCTATAATTTTTAAGAGAAGATTTCAAAAATTTTATCTCTACTGGTTTTATGTTCTCTTCAACCCAAACCTCAACGTGATTAACATCTGGTAAGGATTTAATAAAAGCAATTTGTTTCATTAAGCTCTTTCTATTCTTGTGGTGAAGTAAATACAAGAAAACTCCTTTACTATATTTTTGGGTCTGCATATTTAACCTAAAGTTTTTTGGTGGTGAAAATAAATTGTGAAATTGAGGTGATTTTTCTTGCCGTACTCTTCTATTTCTCTCTCGATCTTGTCCCAATAATTATTTTTGGTGGAGTAAATTCTTTGATACTCTTTCACTAATTTAGGGTGACAATTCCTTAGCCATTGAAAAATATTATCTCGAAGGCTCGGATATAAATTAAGATTTTCAAACCAATATTCATCAACAAAGTTTTTAGTTTTTTCAACTATTCCTCTCCAATCTGTTAGTTCGGGAAACATTGGAGAAATAAAGATAAAGGTTCGAATGCCAGCTTTCTTTAATTGCCTTACTGCGTTTATTCTTCGTTCAGCTGAGGAAGCAAATGGTTCAACTTCTTTTCTCGAGCTATCGTTAATCAGCGAGAGAGAAATTCCAGCTATACATTTTTTGAACTTTTTTAATAAATCAGCGTCTCTGACTATTAAATCTGATTTTGTTATTATAGTTAAATCAGGTTGAAGAGAAATTAAATTTTCTAAAATTCCTCTCGTTAATTTATATTTTCTTTCGGCGGGTTGGTAAGGATCAGTTACTGAAGAAATCATAATTGATTTATTTTTGTATTTTTTAGTATTTTGGGGGATTAACTCTGCAGCATTAATTTTTACATCTAAAAATTCGCCCCAGGGTTCGTGATGATTGGTAAATCTTTTCATAAAGCGAGCATAGCAATAAATACAGGAATTTTGGCATCCCACATAAGGATTTATTACATAATCTACATCTAGTCCTGATTTCGTTATAATCGATTTTGCCTTAATTTCCTTAATTTTTAGCATTGATTTTTACTTACAGATCTAAGCGCATTTTCTTTTGAAATTCAAAAAAGCCGTACTTTTTCCAGGCAGCCAATCCTATCTTATTTCTTGAATCTACTGAAAGCTCAATGTTTTTGATTTTATTGACTTTAAACCAATCAATTAACTCTTTAAACATTTCTTTTCCTATTCCTTTGCCTCGATATTTTCCCAAAACAAATGCAGTAGAAATGCTTCCAACTTTTTTGGGAACTGCATAAAGTTTTGGTTTTTTAATTCTTCCAATAAAATACGCAATAACTTTTCCTTTATCCCTCGCAACAAAAACCTTGAAATTCTTTCTTCCAAAATTTCTCAATAGATATTTCTTGTACAATTCTCGAGTCTCTTTACCTGATTTATAGTAACCATCGATCTTTCGATGGAAATCAGCCAAACCCATGTCTAACTCAATAATTGATTTTATATCTTTTCTTTTAGCTTCTTCAATTTTAATTTTCATAGATAGTTTTTTAATATTTGTTTAATTCTTACTACTTCTTCTTCAACAACTTTTCCTTTGTGTTCACCACTATGAGCAGTAGTGCCTTTGTAGCTCGGCCGTTTTTGATCTAAATGTAGATTGAAAATTAAGTTGTTGTTATCAGCTTTCAAATAAATGTGAAATCTTGGATAACCTCTTGCTGGTCGAGTAAAAATCAATTCTGATTTTTCTTCATTTTTGCCTTGAAGTCGATGAACTTCGTTCATCTCCACGCTTCGCTGACGCTCGCGTAAATGATAACCAATCTTTCTCATTAAGCTATAAATATTTTCTTTAAAAGGTCCTTTTAAAGTAAATTTCATACTTAAATAATAACTTATTTTGAGATTATTTTAAAGATAAAAGAAGAGGACCCACGTTTTGTCAACGTGGGTCGAGTGGCCTGTTCCTCACCTGTTACTTTTTAATCTCTCCGTGAAATGTATGGCTCAGCTGGCTCAATCCATCCCTGTCGTCGGCGAATATCATAATATCCCTTGAATCTAACGCAATTGTAGTCAATCCCGAAAACATAGCCACCTCTAAGAAGGCCCTCCATAAGCCAAGCTTCCCTATCCAAGAACTGTTTATCTGTCCGAGTTAGAGAATCCACCCAAGCCTGAGAGGTTCTATCGTTCAGCTCGCTAATCTCTTTTATCTCCTTGAGAGTGAAGGTTACCATCTGATCATCAAAGAGAGCGAGTATGAAGTCCCACTTACCAGGCCCATCAATGATAGTATATCGTTCCTGCGATGTCATAACGACACCTCCTTTTATTAGTAGCTAATTTGGTGTAGCTACTTTTCACCGTTCGCCATCTTTAGCGCACCTACCCATAACGGATAGGAATTTGTTAAGGAACAGACCACCCCTCTGGTGTTTAAAATAATAACAGATTTTAATGATTTTGTCAAGATGAAGTAGATATTTTAAAATTTGCTACTAAATAGCCGACGCCAAATGGACCTTCGTAAGATAGAATTTCTGGTTGATAGTTTATTCCTGATTCTTCAAGTATTCCTAGGATAAAACAGAAAGATCTTAGACCGCACTCACCAGCTTGAGGATAAGTATCGTCTAATTTTAAAATGTTTTTAATCTCTTTTTTCTCTAAAGCTTCAACCAAATCTTTATCAAATTTGGGACCATCAGGATGTAGCCCATAAGGCCCGTCCTTTTTTAGACAATGAGATAAATCACCGCTAGCTATAAGAGCGATTTTGGAATTTGAAATTGGAAATTTGGTGCCCTTTTCGAAATATGATTGTGGCGATTCTAAACCAATTAGAACTTTTTCAATTCTTCCATGAAAATCCTTTGCGAGAAAATATAAGGGCACCTCGAAACCCCAATCAGGATGAGGAGAGGAAATAATTATTGAATCAGGTTTTAATTCTTTTAATTTCTTTCCTAAATTTTCTAAACTCTCAATAGTTTTTTTAACCCGAGAGCGATCTTCCTCAGAGCCTACCTGAGGCAAAATTATCGGTGGGTGAGGGGAGATAGCGGCAAAAACAATATTTGACATATTATTTTAAGATTAAATCTAAATCTTCATTGCATTTTGGGCATTTGCCTTTTTCATCATAACGTTCGATAAAATAGCCAGTTCGATTGATAGCTAAAGTTCCACATTTTGGACAAAAGGTGTCTTCTGAAGGTAAACCAGGGACATTGCCAGTATAAACATATTTCAGACCGGTTTCTTTGCCAATTTTATAGGCTCTTTCTAAAGTTTCAACTGGCGTTTCTGGAATATTTTGTAATTTCCAGGAAATTGCTCCAGAAAATTGAGTAATATGCCAGGGAGTTTCAGGACCTAAATCATTTTTAATAAATTTGGCAATACCTTTAAATGTCTCTTCCGAATCATTTAAAGTAGGGATAACCAGGGTTGTTATCTCAACCCAGGTTTTCTTACTTTTTAGTCTTTTTAAGGTATCTAAAACTGGCTGAAGCCGACCTGAACAATATTTTATATAAAATTCATCCTCAAAACTTTTTAAATCAACATTTGCTGCATCCAGATATGGAGAGATTAAATCAAAGAGTTCTTTTGACCAAAAACCATTTGTCACCCAGTTATTCTTTAGACCTTCCTTTTTAGCTAATTTCATTGTATCTAAAGCATACTCTGAAAAGATAGCCGGTTCTGTATAAGTATAAGAAATACTCGGCAATTTATTTTTTAAAGTAGTTTTGACAATTTCTTCTGGGGATATATCTTCCCCTTCAATTCTGCCAGTTAAATTGGGCATTTGGGAAATGTCCCAATTTTGACAACTTTGACATTTAAAATTACAGCCAACTGTAGCGATTGATAACGATTGACTACCAGGTAAAAAATGAAAAAAGGGCTTTTTCTCAATCGGGTCAATATTTAGAGCAATCGCTTTACCATAATTTAGGGCGTATAATTTACCATTTTGATTTTCTCTCACCCCACAAATCCCTTTCTTTCCATTTTCTATCAAACAATAATGAGCGCAATTCTGACACTTCACCTTGTTATTCTCCAGTTTTTGGTATAAGTATACTTCTTTCATAAGCTTCGGCAGTCGAAGAGATAAATCTCTTCTTCATCTTCGTTGCGACTCGATAATTGAATTTTAGCATAAATTCTGCTATATTTTAAGTATGAAACACCGAATTTTCATTGCTATCAATTTTCCGGAAAACATTAAAAATAAACTCTCGAGCTATCAAGAAAAATGGCCGGAATTGCCGATCAGATGGACAAAAAGAGAAAATCTCCACATTACTTTAATTTTCCTTGGCTATCTTTCCAATGAAGAGCTTTTGGAGGTTTGCAAAGCAACTAAGGAAGTTACTTCCCAAAACTCTTCGTTCTCAATAAATCTAAAGAAAATTTTATACGGTCCGCCAAAGAAAATGCCACCCCGCATGATCTGGGCAGAAGGAGAGAAAAGCATTGAGCTGGGAAAACTTCAAAAAGATTTAGAAAATTCTCTTTTAACTTCCTCGACCAAAGGAATAGAATCTAAAGCTAGACCCTATGCTCCTCATATTACCTTAGGAAGAATTAGGACTTGGGAATTTAGACAGATTGAGCCTGTAGAAAGGCCAGAAGTGAACGAGGAAATAGATTTAAGCTTTGAAGTAAATTCTATTGAAGTAATGGAAAGTGAATTAAAACGTGGCGGTCCTAAATATGCAATATTAGAATTATGTCCACTAAAAAGCTAAAAGTGCATTTTATTGGCATTGGCGGAATCGGTGTTTCCGCCTTAGCTAAATATTATTTGACCAAAGACCACAAAGTAAGCGGTTCTGATTTAGTTTTTTCTAAAATTACCCAATCCCTACGAAAAAAAGGGGCTAAAATTTATATTGGCAAACATAAAACTAAGAATTTACCAAAAGATGCTGATTCAGTAATTTACAGTCCAGCTGTCCAAGGGAATAATCCAGAGTTGATGATGGCTAATTTGTTAAAAATTAGATGCCTAAGCTATCCTCAAGCGCTTGGTGAATTAACTAAAAAATATTTTACTATTGCTGTTTCTGGCACCCACGGTAAAAGCACAACTACAGCAATGATTGGTTTATTATTAACTAAGGCAGGATTAGATCCAACTGTAATTGTTGGGACAAAAGTCAAAGAATTTGGAGACAGTAATTGTAGGGTAGGCAAGTCAAAATTCTTAATAATTGAGGCAGATGAACATTTTGCCTCCTTTTTAAATTATTCTCCTGACATCGCAGTAATTACCAATATTGAAGCTGATCACCTTGATTATTTCAAAAACCTCAACAATGTTGTAAAAGCGTTTAAAAAATTTGCTAAAAAATTAAAAAAGAACGGAATATTAATAAGAGAAAAAGAATATAAGAATACCAAAGCCGCTAAAAAATTAAGGCAAATTTTAAAAGTGCCAGGGGAATATAATGTTTCTAATGCCTTGGCTGCTTTAACTGTTGCTAGGATCCTAAAGGTTCCTGATAAAATATCTTTTAAGGTCCTGTCAGGGTATAAAGGTTCTTGGCGTCGTTTTGAGGTGAAGCAGGGGAGGTTAGGCAGGAAGCAATTGACAGTCATTTCTGACTATGGTCATCATCCTACTGAAATTAGGGTTACTTTGAAAGCTGCCAGAGAAAAGTATCCGAAAAAGAAAATCTGGTGTATTTACCAGCCTCATCAATATCAGAGAACTTATTATTTATTTGCTGACTTTGTAAAGGCTTTTAAGCGGGCTCCAATAGATAAATTAATAATCACTGATATTTATGATGTGGCTGGCAGGGAGGAAAAGAAAATAAAAAAGAAGGTAAGTTCGGAGAAATTAATAAAGAAAATTAGCAGGAGCTCGGCCATTTATCTTCCCAAAAAGGAAATTATAAATTATTTAAAGAATAATCTTCAAGGAGAAGAAGTAGTAATTATAATGGGAGCTGGAGATATTTATGAGCTTGTGGATTCTTTCTACTTGACAAGAAGGGAAAAGAGAAAGAAAATAAAGTAAGAATCTATTTTCAAGGTCGATTAATTAAAAATTACTCATTTTAAATATTATGACTCTTCTTTGGATAATTATTGCGGTCGTGGTAGTCGGATTAGTTTGGTATTTTTTAGCCGGGAAAAAGAAAGGGCCGACTTTGCCCAAAAAACCTGAAGGACCGGCTGCTCCACCACCACCTCCACCAGAAACTCCAGCAATGTAGTTTTCAATAATTTGGAGATTAAACAAAAAACTCCACTTTTTGAGGTGGGGTTTTTGTTATGAGAATAATGATTTAAACAGGTCAACAATTAATGGGCTTTCAATCAAAAATCCTTGTTGTTTTTTAGCTGGAAAGAAAATAGCTTTATCAAATAAAATTAAAGTGCCATCAAGTTTTATATTAATTTCTTTTACTTCAATCCTGCCCAATCTTTTTTTAATTTTTTGGAAAATCGTTTTTCTTTTTTTTACTCCTTTTGGATTAATAATAAAAATCTCTGGGGTAGGGGAGAAAGAAAGAATTTCTTCTAAAGCTTTCAGTCCTTCTTTTCCCTTGAATAGCTTAACCTCTCCTTTTTCTTTAGAATATTTAGCTTCCAGGGCAGCTATAATTCTTATAAACTCTCTTTCTCTTTCTTCAATTTCCCGTTTTTGAGTTCTTAAAATTCCTAAAATTCTTTCTGGCGATTGAGCTACAAAGTATCTTTTTTTCTTTTGCTTCACCTCAACAAATAATCCTTTTTCCTCTAAACCTTTTATAATTTCATAGGTTGTCGGTCTGGTAATCTTTGCCATTTTGGCAATATTTTGAACTGAGTTTGGTCCCAATTCCAAACCAGCTAAATAAACCTTTACTTCTTTTTCGTTTAAACCCAACTTTCTTAATTCTAAAGAGATGATATCCATAGTTTTATTATATTAATCTTTATACACTAAGTCAATTATAATGAATTGCTAATGATTGCTTTACAAAAATTAATTAATGTTTTAGCTTAAAATTTAAAGAAAAATAGCCCTGTGGATAAATTTTGTCAACAAATCTTGACAAAAATTATACCCTTGATAATATACAAGCACTAGCAACTTAACAATAGAAAATCTAGAAACGAAAGAAGGTGAAAAGAATGATACCAGTAAAGATCAGCGCTACGGGGAAATATCTTCCCGAAAAGGTTGTTACTAATGAAGACTTTGTTAGGGAATTTGGGAACAAGACATCTCCGAAAGCCTTAGAGAGACTTTTAGGGACAAAAGAGCATCGTGTCGCTGCCTCAGACGAACAGCCCTCAGATTTAATCGTAAAAGCTGCTGAAAGGACTTTAGAAAAAGCCGGGATAACGGCCAGAGAGATTACGCAAATCATTGTTTCAATGACACCCGGTGATTTTAGGGAACCAGCTACCGCTGCTGTAGTCCAAAGGAAGCTTGGTGCTCAATGTCCAGGGATGGACATTGCTCTTTCCTGTACTGGTTGGCTAGCGGGGGTAGATATTGCAGCAAGGCGTATCGCTACTTCAAGCAATGAGAAAGGACGAATCCTTGTCCTTGGAGGAGCTTTGTTGAGTCGTACTCTTCCAGTTCGTATTGCTCAACACAGAGCAATTTTTGGCGATGGCGCAGGGGGAATTCTTCTTGAGAAAGCAGAAGAAAACGAGGAAAGTTGTATTTACGAGAGTGCATTTGTGACTTTTGGTGAATATTCTGATGTTATTCACTGGCCTAACGCCTGGAGTCATCTTCCTGAAGGAGTTCCTGATGGTTACCGTGGTTACTTCTATATGGGAGAAAGCAAACTTTTATCTCAGTTACTTCAGCGTCATCTAGAAGTATCTCTCAATACACTTTGGGGGAAAACAGGATTTGGGCCAAGCGATATTGATTTTGCTATTATTCACCAACCTAGCGGTCCACTGTTTGAGATAGCGATAAAATCTTCTGGAATACCAGGGCATAAAATAACTCGGAATTTTGAACGGTATGGAAATACAGTATCTGGAGAATTACCGATAGGGCTTGATGAGGCTATTGAGGAGGGTAAAATAAAACGAGGTAGCCTTCTTCTTCTGGTTACCTATGGAGCGGGCATTACGGGAGGATGCATGCTTTTGCGATATTAACATGGGTTTCTCCTGGCTACTTATGGAGCGGGCATTACGGGAAGATGCACGCTTTTGCGATATTAACACGGGGCGACGTAAGCAAAACGCCCCGTGTTTGTATTTTTTATGTTGATTATTTGTTGTACCTAATTTATAATAAAAAAGGTGGGGTAAAGTTAACGAAAGATATGGATTTACCAAATATTTTGATTAGTTTTATTGCTTTGATTAATCTCTTTTTAGGGATTATAGTTTATTGGAAGCGGGAAAAGAATTATCCTGCCCTCTGGTTTAGTTTTCTTGCTTATTCTCTAGTTACTTGGTGTATCTCTATAATAGGTTATCGAATGGCCGACAATGTCGAGCAAGCGACCATCTTAGCTAAATTGGTCTATGGTAGCGCTCTTTTAATTCCTACCACTTTTTTTTATTTCACTAATATATTTCCTCACGATTATCGACCTCGAAAGTTCATAAAGATTTTTACTATCATTTCTTTATTGCTCTTTTTAGCAATAACACTTTTTACAAGTTATGTAGTAGAAGATGTAGAGATTCTCGCCGGAGGAGAGAAGGTCGTTCATTTCAGCCTTGGATACCTTTTCTTTATTTTCTTTTTTATAGGTTATTTTATTGCTGCTTTTGGTCTATTAATCAGATCTTATCGAATCTCAACAGGGATTGTGAAAGCCCAAATTTATTATGTATTGTTTGGTGCTTTGCTAGCCACTATTGTAGGAACGACAACTAATTTATTATTACCAACTTTGGAATATTTCGGAGTTATTTGGGTAGGTCCAGTTAGCACAATTATAATGGCTACTTTTATTGCTTATGCAATTTCGCGTTATCAGTTAATGGATATAAAGGTTATTCTTACTGAAATTTTAGTTGGAGCAATTGCTCTTTTGCTTTTAGTTCAAGTTGTAGTTTCAGAAAGTATTCTTGAATATACCTGGAAGGGCGCCCTTTTTCTTATTTTTCTCATCTTTGGTTACCTTTTAATTCGAAGTGTTATCCGGGAAATTGAACGCCGGGCTGAGCTTCAAAAACTCTACAAAGAAGTAGATAAATTAAGCAAAGCTAAGTCAGAGTTTATCTCTATTGCTTCACACCAGTTGAGAACACCCTTAACGGCTATTAAGGGCTATATTTCAATGATTATTGAAGGAACCTATGGAAAGCTATCTGGAAGGCTGGTAAAACCCTTAGGAAATGTCTATCAGAGCAATGAAAGATTGATAAAATTAGTCAACGATCTCTTAAACTTATCAAGATTAGAAGCGGGGAAACTTGAATTCAAACCAGAACCTACTTCTTTAGAAAAAATGGTCTCTAACATTGCCAAGGAGCTGAAGATCAATGCCGAAAAAAAAGGTTTGTATGTGAGAATAGTGAAACCTCCAAAACTTTTGCCAAAAATTATGGTTGACCGAGATAAATTAAGACAGGTGATTTTAAATATTATTGATAATGCGATAAAATATACCAAGAAAGGCGGAATTACTATTGAATTAAAGAAGCTGGATTCCCGAGAACAAATTAAGACTTCTGACACTGGCGAAGGGATGGACAAAAAAGAAATAAAGAGTCTCTTCCAGATGTTTTCTCGAGCTACGGCTGGCACTCAACTTCATAGAGAAGGTGCCGGAATCGGTCTTTATGTGGCTAAAAGATTTCTTGATATGCATAATGGTAAAATCTGGGCCGAATCTAAAGGTAAGGGTAAAGGCTCAACTTTTTACATAGAATTACCCATCAAAACATGAAAAAGATCCTTATAGTAGAAGACGAAATAATTTTAGCTGGGATGTATCAAGATAAATTTACTCAGGCTGGCTTTGAAGTGATTTTAGCTTATTCGGCCGAAGAAGCTTCTAAAATTTTACGAAAAGAAATACCAGATTTAATACTTCTTGATATTTTGTTACCAAAAGAAAATGGAGTTAGTTTTTTGGCAAAAATGAGAAAAAACCCAAAACTTTCCTCAATCCCGGTAGTAGCTTTTTCCAATTATGATGATCCAAAAACAAAAAAACAAGCATTTAAGCTTGGGATCAAAGATTATCTAATTAAAACTAGTTATACTCCTCAGGAAATTATTGAAAAGGTAAAAGGTTATCTTGATACTCAATGAAGCTAAAGCTTCATTTCGACCATCGATTTTATAAGTAAAATCTCGGTATGAAAAGAATTTTAAACAAAGAAACCACAAAAAATATTGGCAAATCAGTCAAGGTAGCTGGTTGGGTTAACATCGTCAGGTCTCATGGCAAAATCCTCTTTATTGATTTGAGAGACCGCAGCGGCATTTTGCAAATAGTTTTCGAACCAGAAATGGCCAAAGACTTGAGACCAGAGTGGGTCATAGCGGTTGAGGGTAAGGTAAAAGAAAGGCCAAAGGGCATGCAAAACCCAAAATTAGCAACTGGCAAAGTTGAGTTAGAGGCAGAGAAATTAGAAATTTTGTCCAAAGCTAAAACTTTACCCTTTGCTATTGATACTTCAGGCTATGAAATAAACGAAGAGAAAAGATTGAAATACCGCTATTTAGATTTGAGGAGAGAAAGAATGAGAAAGAATCTAATTGAAAGACAAAGAGTAATTCACTTCATCAGGGACTTTCTGAAAAACGAAGAATTCATTGAGGTAGAAACTCCAATTCTGACCAAATCAACCCCTGAAGGAGCGCGGGACTTTCTAGTTCCTTCCAGATTACAACCAGGCAATTTCTACGCCCTCCCTCAAAGCCCTCAGCAGTATAAACAGCTTTTACAAGTCGCTGGCCTGGAAAAATACTTCCAGATTGCCCGCTGTTTTAGAGATGAAGATCCGCGGGCTGACAGACAAGCAGAACATACTCAATTAGATATTGAGATGTCTTTCACGGACAAAGAAGAGATTTTAGATTTAGTCGAAAGATTATACATAGCTTTAGTCAAAAAATTATTCCCAGAAAAGAAAATTAGTAAAATTCCTTTCCCCAAAATTTCCTACAAAACAGCTATGGAAAAATACAAAACCGATAAACCCGACTTGAGAAGAAACAAAGAGGATAAAAATGAATTGGCCTTTTGTTTTGTGACTGATTTTCCCATGTTTGAATGGAAACCGGAAGAAAAAAAATGGGGAGCCATGCACCATCCTTTTACCAAGCCACAGACCGACAATATCAAAGAAATTAAAAAATCCCCTGAGAAAATCCTTGCTTTCCAGTATGATTTTGTTTTAAATGGCCATGAGATTGGGGGCGGGAGCATCAGAACAACCAATCTTGATGTTTTAACTGCTGTTTTTGAAGTTTTGGGACATAAAAAAGAAGAGGTTAAAAAGAAATTTAGTAACTACTTTGAAGCTTTCAGTTATGGGGTACCACCCCACGGTGGCATTGCCCCGGGCATTGATAGGTTTTTAGCCGTTGTTCTGAATGAACCAAACATCAGAGAGGTAATGGCCTTTCCCAAAACCGGTGACAACCGAGACCTGATGATGGAGACCCCAGCCAAAGTAGAGGAAAAACAGCTAAAAGAACTTCAGATTAAAATAACCAGGAGGGCTAAAAAATGAACCCGAAATTAAAAATTATCCTAATTGCTTTTGTTATGAGCCTGCCTTTTTGGTGGGGGATGAATCTTTTAGAAAATGGCCTAAAGGATTTTTTCTTTTGGCAAAAGATCAGTCAAAACCCTCAGATCTTTGCTGCTCAAATAGAATTAGAGCAAAAATTAAAAGACTTGAAACCTTTTCGAAACAAAGAAGTTGAAGACTTAGAGACTAAGACTAAATCAGCAATCTCAGTCTTCTTAAACAACCAGAATAAAGAGAGAGTGCTTTTTGAAAAGAATATTGATCAAAAATTGCCAATTGCCAGCTTGGCAAAATTGATGACAGCTTTAGTTGTTTTGGAAAATTACGACCTTTCAAAAGAAATCAAAATATCCCCACAAGCAATTAACCAAGAAGAAGACTTTGGCAAGTTAGAGGCAGGTAAGTTCCTCCCAGTAAAATATCTTCTTTATCCTTTACTAATGGAATCGAGCAATGATGCCGCCTTCGCCTTAGCTAATGATTACGATGGAATGACAGAAAGAAAATTTGTTGAGTTAATGAACTTGGAGGCAGAAAGATTAAATCTGACCGATACTTTTTTTGACAATCCCACCGGACTTGACCCTGAAGAATCTAAAACCAAAATGAACTATTCAACTGTTGCTGATTTAGCAAAGCTGACCAAAGAATTATTAAAAAAACCCTTAATTTGGGAAATTCTTTCTACTCTCAAGTACGACCTCTATGGACCCGAACTGATTAATACCAATGAGCTTTTAGGAGAAATTCCGGGAATAGTTGGAGGAAAAACTGGTTACACTGAAGAAGCAGGGAAATGTATACTTTTAGTGATAATCGCGCCAAAAAGCAGCGGCTACTTAATAAATGTTATTTTAGGGACAAATGATAAATTTGGGGAAATGAGGAAATTAATAGAATGGGTTGAGCAAGCTTATAAATGGTAAAATATTAATACTATGTATTTGCCAGAAGCAGCTATCGATGTTATTAAAATCTTTACTTTGGGAGCCGTAAGTTTTCTTTTGGCTTTTTTATTAACCCCTTTTTTAACTCATTTTTTATACAAATATAAGCTCTGGCGAAAAGAAGTTAGGACAAAAGCAATTGACGGAGGGGAGGTTACAGTTTTTCAAAAATTCCATAAAGAGGGTGAAACCCATATTCCTAGAATGGGCGGGATTTTAATCTGGCTAACAGTTTTAATTGTAATTTTTTTATTTTTTGGCATCTCTAAGATTACTGATATTTGGTGGTTAGATAAACTTAATTTTTTAAGCCGGGGACAAACCTGGCTTCCTCTTTTTGCCATCGTAGCTGCTTCTTTATTAGGATTGACAGATGACTTTTTGCAGGTCTTTGGCAAGGGAAAATATGTTGGTGGGGGATTGAGTTTAAAAAAACGCCTTTTGATAGTTGCCTTAATTGGCCTGGCCGGAGCTTTATGGTTTTATTTCAAATTGGATTGGAGTACAATTCATATCCCTGGAGTAGGGGACTTTGAAATTGATGGTTGGTATGTCCCTATTTTTGTCGTGGTCATGCTGGCAGTTTATTCAGGTGGAGTAATTGATGGCTTGGATGGCTTGGCTGGTGGGGCTTTCGCTTTAATTTTTGGGGCTTTTGCTGGCATTGCTTTATTTTTTGGTCAAATTGACATTGCTGCTTTTTGTACAGTAATTTTAGGAGCCTTGTTGGCATTTTTATGGTTTAATATTCCGCCAGCTCGCTTTTATATGGGAGAAACTGGAATTATGGGTTTATGTGCTACCTTAACTGTTGTTGCCTTTCTAACTGATTCAGTCTTAGTTTTGCCAATTATCGGCTTTTTGTTAGTGATGGAAGCAGGTTCAGTAATTCTCCAGCTTCTATCCAAAAAATTTAGAGGAAAGAAAATACTCTTATCCTCGCCAATCCACCATCATTTTGAAGCTAAGGGCTGGCCACATTATCAAGTAACCATGCGATTCTGGGTAGTTGGAGCGGTGGCAGCTCTTGTTGGAATAATAATAAGATTGCTGGGATAAATGGGAAAAATCCAAAGTTTGAAAAATAAATATCCGAAATTTGTCTACCAAAAATATTCTTATGAAATCTTTAACAACAACTTAAAGATTTCTTTTAATTTTAAGATTGAACCAAACATATACTTTAAACCAGAATTAACCATAGAAAATATTCCCAAGGATACTAGAAAAATACCTCTTAATTTGATATTTCAACTTGGCTTAATAGAGATGATTAGTTATTGGAAAGCAACTTGCTCGCCAGTAATTGAAATTCAAGCTGGCCGTTTGGATAAAGAACAAATTAAATGGTGGCAAGATTTAATCGTCAATGGCCTGGGCCAGTTTTTTTACGAAAACAAAATTAAGTTTCAAAAACCAAAATTCATTATTCCCCCCAAGAGCAAAACCATCCAGAAAACTATTTTAGTAAAAGGAAAAAAAGTCTTGGTACCAATTGGGGGAGGAAAGGATTCTGTAGTTACTTTGGAACTATTGAAAAAAGCTAAGAAAGATATTAATTGTTTTTCTTTAAACCCAACCAAAGCTGCAAAAAAGGTAATGAAAATTGCTGGCTGCAAGAAACCGATTATTGTCAGGCGAAAAATTGATAAAAAACTCCTGGAGCTGAATAAAAAAGGCTTTCTCGATGGTCACACTCCCTTTTCTGCTTATTTAGCTTTTTTGAGTATTTTAGTGGCTACAATTTTTGAATACAAATACATTGCTTTTTCCAATGAAAGAAGTGCCAATGAAGGAAATGTTAAGTATTTAGGCAGGATGATTAACCATCAATATTCAAAAACTTCAGAATTTGAGAGAAAATTTAAAAAGTACTCTAAGAAATATTTAGTAAAAAATGTCAATTACTTTAGTTTTTTGAGAAAATATACTGAGTTTGAAATCTCCAAAATGTTTTTGAAATATCCGAAATACTTTTCAGTGTTTTCCAGCTGCAATATAGCTTCTAAGGTAGGGGAGGGGTGGTGTGGCAATTGCCCCAAGTGCCTTTTTGTTTATGCTGCCTTTTATCCTTTTTTAGAAAAAAAACAACTTTTGAAAATTTTTGGTAAAGACCTTTTTGAGAATAAAAAGCTATTAGGAACCATGAAAGCTCTAATGGGGGAGGGGAAATTCAAGCCTTTTGAATGCGTTGGTACCTACAAAGAAAGCAGAACGGCTTTTAATTTAAGCCTCAAGAAAGCCCTTCGACAAGCTCAGGGTAAACCACTTCCATATCTTTTAGCAAAGATTAAATAGGTTCGAATCCTACCGCCGGAGCTAATTTCCGCCTATTCAGTTAGGCGGTTTTTTGGTAGAATAAAAGTGATGCAAACTAAAATCTTAATTGTTTTAATAGTTTTAATTGGTTTGGGTGTAGGAGGGTTTTTTGCTTGGAAAAATCTTTCTTCCCCCGAAGATGAAAAAGAAAAAGAGACTCAGGAAGAACTAGCAGAAGAACAAACAGAAGAGCAACCTGAAGTACCCTATATTGAAGTAACAGACAATGAGATCAAAATAATAGGCACACACACCTATATGTTTTTTGACAAAACCGAACTAATGCAGGTAGCAGGCACTAGTAAATGGCCGGATAGTTCAGAAACTTACATAAATAGAGCGCAGGAAAGAATTGAGTATTTTGATAAAGCTTATTTGTATCTTCAAGACCTTCTTGATTATACTCCTTTTTCGGGCGAGAAAATTGGCGCAAAAATTTTCGATGCAATGGGAGGGGGATATGGTGGTGGCAAAACAATAGGAGTTGGAAATTATCCTTATGAAGATATGGATCTTGATTTACAGACATACTTCCACGAGATGTCTCATAGTTTTACACATTCATGTCCTCAAATTTATGCTTTTACAGAAGGGCGCGCATTATTTGCAGGATACTATATCAATTTGCGCTTAAGTCAGGAGAACTCGGATTTTTTATTTTTTAGAGATCACCAAAGAAGAACTTTTGTTGGCGAGCTTGAATTGTATGAAAGTTATGGATCTCCATTTGAGGATGTATATTGGGATAAGAGCGCTGGTGAGCTACATTCATCATCTATCGTTGCTGGGATGTATATAAGGATTGCTGAAAGATATGGCTGGGAAAATGTTTCAAAGCTAAGAAAGCTTTCAGGGGCAGATATGTCCGATGATACGAAAAATGCTTGGGATCAAATGACGCTAGCGAATTTCTTAGTATATCAATGGCGTTCTGTCGGGGATGAAAAAATTGTGGACATGTTTCTCGAATGGAACTTTCCCTTACATATAGATAGCGACGAGGATGGAATTAGTGATGGAGAGGAAATAAGAGCTGGAAATAATCCCTTCATTAAGGGGTGAAAAAGCTTCTGCATATTTTTCAAAACAATAAGTTCTAACATCGTCCAGCCAAAACCGGCACCTCAAACCAAACACTCTTCAGTATTCATAAAAATGATTTCTTTTCTCTCTAGAAAACAAAAGACCAGTAATGCAATTTATGTATTTATTGATGCGTCTAATCTATGGGAAGCACAAAAAGCTAAGGGCAGATTTTTAGATTACCAGAAAACGACCAAATATATAAAAGAGAAGTTTGATGGAGCTAACATTAAAGTTTTTTATTACACAGCTTATCCTGCAGAGGGAACAAGAAATTATAGTTTAGATAGTAAGCATAAGTTTTTTACATTCTTGAAAAAGGGGCTAGGTTTTGCCGTGATAAAAAAAGAATTAAAAAGAATTAATATTGTCGACGAACACGGGGAATCAGTTGAGGAAAAAGGAAATATGGATGTAGAAATAACAATTGATGCGCTTCATCATTTGAAAAAGTATAATATAGCGGTATTCTTTACTGGAGACTCAGATTTTTTAGCCCTTGTTACTTATTTAAAAAATCATGGAAAGAAAGCGTTTGTTTTTTCTTCAAAAAATAATATATCTCAGGAGCTTAGAACAGGGGCAGATGGATATACAGATGTTTTAGATATTGATGATATTTGGGGTAGAGAACTAAAACATAGGGCAGAATTACGGAAAAAGCATGAATGAAAACAACCCTCCTCGCGGAAGGTTGTTCTTGGATGTAATACCCTTTCAGTTCCTTGTGAAAACCGAAAGACATTTTTATTATAAGCGACCTATTTATTAAAGTCAATAGATTAATAGGTTAGTTGTCCACATGTCAAACTGGTCGTAATATTACTTAATCAAGCTTGGCACCTCAAAACTACCTTCAAACCCCATAAAATAGGTTCGAATAGCGTCCATTTCCCGGAGCCCACGATTTTCAGCCGCTTTCTCAAGAAGGCGGTTTTCTGGTAGAATGAATGAAGATGAAAAGGTTTTCAACTACAACAATATTTTGGGCATTAGTCGGAGTTTTTGTGATAATAATAAGTAATATGATGCTGACTCCGTTGACTCCGGCAGCCCTGAGGATATATATAATTCCCCTCATGTTTATTTCTTGGGCTGCCTTCTTTATATTGGGCCTGGCATTGATAGTTTTGACCGTGAAGAGAAAAGTGGAAGGACCGCTTAAAAAGTTTTTATTATTAACAGGGGCTTCGGCTGTAGGATTTCCTGTTTTTGTTATCTTACACAATCTTGTTTACGGTTTGTTTATTTACTTTTTTGGTCAAGACTTTTGGGAGAGAGTTGGTTTAGGTGATGAACCGTTCTTTTTTATTATGGCAGTTATTGTTTGCCCTTTGGGTTTTCTGGTCGGCGCAACAGGTACTATAGCGCTATTTCTTAAGAGGGGAAAAAGGTTCTAACATCGTCCAGCCAGGGGAGCCAGGCTAGTGAGGCGTTCGGGAGACCGAGACGCCTCATATTTTTGCAAACGGTTCGAGAAAATACCGCCGTACCCCGATAGGATATCGAACCATGTTCGAAGCCGAAACCCTGCAATTAATCGCCAATTGGGCGGTTTTTTGGTAGAATAATAAAAAGGTCGATTTGTTATTCTCGTATTATTAGCTTAAAAAATACAACCCTAATTATTTGGAGAAGGAGGTTTTAATTTGTTTAAGAGAAGAAACCTAATGTGAAGTTCCGATTTGGACAATCTTTAGATATTTAAAGTTGTGTTATAATGCAATTATGAAGTGTCCAAAATGCAAAAAAGAATTATCGGAGAAAATCAAAATCGGCGATGTCGAAATTGATCGTTGCCCCAAATGCGGCGGACTTTGGTTTGAAAAAGATGAATTGCGTCTGGCCAAAGATAAAGAAGCGCCGGAAGCCAAATGGGTGGATGTTGAGATCAAGGACAAAAGCATTAACTGGTTTCAATTTAAACTCTGGAAAGATAAGGGAAAATTTAAAGCCAAAAAAGAAATAGAATATTGCCCGATTGACGAAATACCTCTCTACAAACTTAATTACGGTGATACGCCGATTGAAATTGATGTTTGCGGCGTCTGTTACGGTATCTGGCTTGATAAAGACGAGTTCAAGAAAATTATTGATTACGTAAAAAACAAGGCCGAATATGAAATACTTTATAATTACGCAAAGAATCTGGCGCAGGAGACAAAAGAAATTTTTGTCGGACCGGAGAGTATTAAATCCGAAGCAGTGGATCTGCTGATACTTATCAAACTCCTGAAGTATAAATTAATCGTGCAGCATTCGGAATTGGTTAAATTAATTTCTAATTTACCGTTAACAAAGTAGGGTAAAATAAGAGAAAATAAATCTTAAACAACCCGTGGCGTTAAGTCCGGCATGTAAATATATTCATTATGTCGTTGGATAATGGTTCTAACGTTGTCCATGATGCGGAGCAGGCTAGTGAGACCGTTCGGGAGACCGAAAGGCCTCATATTTTTGAAAAGTTCGAGAAAAAATATCCCCGTACCCCGATAGTAAATCGAACTATGTTCGGGACTGAGCCTCCACAATTAATCGCCAAAACGGCGGTTTTTTGGTAGAATTTGAATATGAATTCTAACGTTAAAACAAAAGAGCAAGGAAGGTTGGGGAGCTACGAAGCTACCTTAATTAAAGTAGAAAAAGAGAAAGTTTTATATATTACTATTCCTTATAAAGGATGCACGAAAACTCCCCGATGTTTATTTTGTGCTGTTCAGGAAAAATCTAATAAAAGTTTAAAAATCAACAAAGAGTTTGGCGATGAGGTCTTAGTTAAAATCAAAAAGTATATTACTAAATATTCTCCAGATTCATTAGTTTTATATAATGGTGGAAATATTTTAAGGAGGGAAGAGATGTTTCAACCTACTGTTTTAATAGATATTCCGAAATATATTGCTCTTCATAAGAAATGCAGCTCGTATGAAATTGAAGCACGAGTAGATGATGCAATTCGATTCCAAGAAAAGCTTAAGACTATAAAGTCTAATTTAAAAACAAAAGAGTTAAGAATAAGGTTGGGGGTAGAATTCTTTGATAATAAATTATTAGAGAAACACAAAAAGGGAAACAGCGTCCAACAAATTCAGCAAGCAGTAGATATTTTAAACAAACTAGAAATAAAGTGGAACGGATATATAATGCTAGGCGGTTTAGATATGAAACAAAAGGAGACAATAAAAGTCGCAGTAAAAACAGGTAAATTCATGATAGATAATAGTGCTTTTAAAATTAGCATTAATGGTATTTTCGTAACAGAGATGCTTCAGAGAGGTTTTGGTGATCGGATTTATGTTCCTACTTATTCTGATTTAATATCTGTATTAACAGAACTTTATAAATACCGAGATAAAAAACAAAGCAGAATTCTGTTAAAGGTTGGTTTCGAAGAGGAAAATACTGAAAATGTAGTATGTTTTCCATATGTTTCAGAGAAAATGAACCTTAAAGAAGTTGTAAAAAAGTTGAACAGTTTTAATATTACACAAAATATTCAAGCCTTAATTAAATAGATCTTATTGGTTGCAAATTGGGAAAACCTTCCATAAACCAAGTTCTAATATTGTACCATCCCCAAAGCAGGCTGGTGAGCTCGTTCTGGAGACCGAGACACCTATCTTTCTAGGGCGACCGAGAGGGGTTCGAGTCCTACCGCCGGAGCAAATTATTGACAAATTATCAATATAATTGTATAATAATCATATTAGGTTATCTCCTTTTGGTGGCGAAAGGAGAAAAACGAAAATGTACACGGGAAAAACGAAAAGGTATGTGGCTCAATATTTAATTGATGGGGCTGGTTGGACAACACCGGAAGTGGTAATCCCTCAATTTAGACAATATAGTGAAAGGTCTAAGAGTCCCATTGAGTTTTTTCTTACCGATGAAGCTACGGTACTTAATAACGGAAAAGAAGAAAAGTGGGGCAAAATAAGAGCCGAACGAAGATCTCGCGACATAGAAGAGGGAAAACCGTTTCAAGTAAAGGTGATACACCCCATTTGGTATCTCGGTCCCTGTATTACCCCGCCAGGAGTCATTGAACGACTCAAAAGATTTGAAGATACAATCAATAAAAGGAATCGATTGACCGAGAGTCTTCGGAAAGAGAATAGAGAGCTCAGAAAGAGGCTGGCCGCTCTGAGTTAAAAAATAAGCCAGCCCGGAGCTAAAGCTCCCGGCACCAGCGTGCCACCGCCGAAAGAGGAAATATCATATCCTCTGCGGAGATAACCTAAGCAGTAAAAGCGGGGAAATCGCAAGATATCCCCGCCTCTTTTTATTTAAAACAGGTTCTAACATCGTCCAGCCAGGGGAGCAGGCTAGTGAGACCATTCGGGAGACCGAAGGGCCTCATATTTTTGAAAGGTTCGAGAAAATATATCCTCGTACCCCGACTAGAAATCGAACCATGTCCAGGGCCGATCCCCCACAATTAATCGCCATTTCGGCGGTTTTTTGGTAGAATAAAAAAAGAAAATGAACACAAAAATTTTAATTATTTTAATATGTTTGGTGGGATTGAGTATTGGTGGATTTTTTGCCTGGAAAAATCTTTCCCTTCCCGAAACTGAAAAAGAAAAAATCGAGGAGGAAATTACTGAAGAAAAAGAGATTTCAGGAGAACAAGTATCAGAAGAAGAAGCAAAAGAGCAAGTGGTTTTACCCGAAGAAGAGGAGAAGGAAGAAGAAGAGGCAGTTCCAGAAAAAGAAGTGCCTAAGGAAGAAGAGAAAGAACCCGCTCTGACCATTACCCAAATCACTTTTCTAGAAAATCTTGCTGCCGATCCTTCTTGGAGTCCCGATGGAAGCAAAATAGTTTTTTTGGGTTTAGAGAAAGACCAGATGAAAGGCGGTCTCTATATGATTAATAGTGACGGAACCGGACCCACTTCAATTGGTCCTTGGGAACGAGACCATCTCTTCAATCCTTCCTGGAGTCCAGTTGGTAATAAAGTAATAGCTTATGGAGAAAGAGAAAATTCTGGACTGTTTTTAGTTGATTTGGATGGGGATTGGGCGCAAAGAGTTCAGCTGACTTCACAGAAAGTGGAACATGCCAGCTGGAGTCCTGATGGGAATAAGATTGCTTACAATGTCTATAATGAAGATAAATCTTTTTCATCGATATGGGTAATGAATGCTGATGGAAGTGGGAAAGTTCAGTTAACCACTGATGAAGATGATTTTTGCACTGGTCCATCCTTTAGTTACGACGGCTCAAGTATTGTTTTTCTCAAAGGATTTACCACTACCATGCCCGGAGACAAACCCGAGGAAGCAATAAATGAGATTTGGATTATGAATAGCGACGGTTCGAACAAGCACATGATTTATGCGCCGGGAAATGGTATGCAGTTAATACGTGAACGCGCCTGGAATAAAGATAATAAAATCTTATTTGTAAGACACCTAATCCGCAAGGCTCCTCAAATTTGGGTTATAAATTCTGACGGCACCAATCCTCAATGCATACTTGACCCCGAAGAAGGCGGCATTCCTACGGCTATTTATGATGACGCTGTTTGGGATAATTCTGGCACCAAAATAGCAGTTACCAAAGTAATATTAAGCGATGAAAGCTGGCAGGTCGCTACTTTTCCTTGGGAAGAATAATATTCATTTTGGATTAGACAAGAAATAGTGAGTAAGAAGGCGATTATACTAGTGAGCCCGTTCTGGAGACCGAGCCGCCCATAGGCCTAGGGCGACCGAGAGGGGTTCGAGTCCTGCCGCCGGAGCAACTATTTGACAATACTACAGAAATGTGGTATTGTTTTATTAAGTTAATGAATCAACCGATTATGGAACGAAGGAGGTGACCAATGAACAAGGGGCTTTACGGAGGATTTCCTACTTTGGAAGCCTTCGCAGAACATTACCGGGTCTTTGACCCCCGAAGGCCTGTCAGCCAAGAAGAACAGCTTCGCAGAATAAACTGGCCTCACCTTGTCGCACGAGCCCAAGAAGCTCGTGAAAGCGCAAGTTCATATCGCAACTTCCGTGTGGGGTGTGCGGTTCGGGCTTTCAAAACAGATGCGATTCACGTAGGAGAACGATGGGCTATTTTTACGGGTAGCAACTTCAAGGCGGGCAAGGATGCACGACCGGTCTGCGCAGAACAGTTTGCGCTTGGCGCAGCCAAATCGGCAGGACATGACACGATCATCGCCATGATCGTCGTAGGGGAACCACAACCAGATGTAGAAAGCGGACTTTTGTCCAAAACCCTGCATCCTTGTGGGGAATGCCGGAGGATGTTTCAGTTAACGCCTGAAATCAATCCCGATACACTCCTTCTGATGCTTACCCCAGACGAACAAATCCAAGAGAGTTTTCTTATGGGGGAGTTCATTGCTCTTCATCGGGATGCTCAAAAAGCGAGGGAGAATCTAATTTCTCGGAAAAAGGGGGGAAGCTCAAAATGATGATAACGATCTTCAGATCGAAATCTCTAGACTTTCTCCCCTTGTCTCCTAAGTAAGCGTTTCTCAAAGGTTTACTTAGGACAAGAAATCAGCCAACTGGCTGGTTTTTTGTTTGTAATAATGAAAATAGGTTAGTTTTTTCTAATTCTTCCCTCATTCCTACCCAATCAAAAGTTCTAAGTGCGTTCTGTAGGGGGAGCAGGCTAGTGAGCCTTTCGGATGACCGAAACGCCTCATATTTTTGAAAAGTTCGAGAAAATAAATCCTCATACCCCGCTAGTAAATCGAACCGTGTTCGGGGCCGAATTCCCGCAATTTATCGCCAATCAGGCGGTTTTTTGGTAGAATGAAAGATATGAAGCTTTGGGAAAAGGGATACAAATTAAATAAACTAATAGAAGATTTTACGGTTGGTAAGGATTATATTTTAGACCAAAAATTGATTGGATACGATTGTATTGCTTCGATAGCGCACGCCAAGATGCTCGGTAAGATTGGTGTATTTAAAAAGGGAGAAGTCAAAAAGCTTGTTAGAGAATTGAATAATATTATTCAACTAAATGAAAAAGGTAGATTCAGAATTTCGCGAGGACAAGAAGACTGCCATACCGCTATTGAGAATCATTTAATAAAAAAGTTAGGTGATTTAGGTAAGAAAATACATACTGGAAGGTCAAGGAATGACCAAGTATTAACTGCTTTGAGGCTGTATTATAAAAAAGAACTAACCGATTGTAGAAAGTCGGTCAATGAGCTAATTAAGGCAGTTGCAAAATTTCTAAAACAATACGGAAAGATAAAGCTACCTGGTTATACTCATACAAGAAAGGCAATGCCTTCGTCTATCAGAATATGGGGGAGTTCATTTGTTGACTCAATGAGGGACAATTTAGAGTTAATTGATTTGGCTCTACAATTTATAGACCAATCACCGTTAGGGACTGGAGCGGGTTATGGAGTCCCGCTTAAAATAGATAGAAATTATACCGCTAAACTTCTTGGATTTAAGAAACTACAAAAGAACCCCATCTATACACAGAATAGTAGAGGAAAATTTGAGTCAACGATTTTGCACGCATTGAGTCAAACAATGCTTGACTTGAATAAAGTAGCTACGGATTTAATTCTGTTTAGCATTCCAGAATTAGGTTATTTCGAACTACCAAAGGAGCTTTGCACGGGTAGTTCTATTATGCCACACAAGAAAAACCCAGATGTTTTAGAGCTATTAAGGGCTAAATACCACATTATTTTAGCTTACGAGTTCCAGGTGAAGAATATTATTGGCAATCTTCCGTCAGGGTATAACCGCGACTTTCAGCTTACAAAAGAGCCAACAATGAAGGGGCTAGAAACGACCAAAGAAAGTTTATCTATTACAGGCCTTATATTTAGAAATTTAAAGGTTAACAAAGAAAACTGTGATAAAGCTTTAACAAAAGACGTTTACGCGACAGAGAAGGTCTACAAATTGGTTAAAAAAGGAATTCCGTTTAGAGAAGCCTATAGAATTATCTCTAGAGAATACTAAAACAGCCCCCGCCAGGTAGGCGAGGCTCGCCAAGAGGCGGCCTACCGAGAGGCATTATGAGACAGCCCTGAAAGCCCCCGAATTTGTTCCTGAAACCCAAGTTCCAGACCGACTACGGGAGCACCGATTTTCTAAAACATCAAAATCTGCTATAATTAAAGCAGATTTTTAGTTATTCACATTGTACCTCTTGACAGACATATCATATATGATATATGATGAATCTACAAAAGAGTATAAGGTAAAATTCTATAAAGACATCAAAACGGGCCGAAGTCCAGTTTTAGATTACATAAAAAGACTTAGAAAAAAAGAAGAAGCAAAAGTATCAAAATATATAGAATTTTTACGAGTTAATAAAGGATATTTAGATGAACCTTATTCTAGACATATTGAAGGAAAAATTAGAGAATTAAGGGTTGATTTTAGTCCTAACAAACATAGAATTTTCTACTTTATATTTATTAAAAAGACAATAATTTTACTCCAGGCATTTTTAAAGAAAACAACCAAAACGCCTGCTTCGGAAATTAAAAAAGCCGAAGAAAATTATCAAAATGTTTTAAAGAATTCAAAAACATATGAGTAAAACAAAAAAAACAAAAAAAACAGTGGACTTTCAAGTATATCTCGCTAAAAGATTAAAAAATCCTAAATTCAGGAAATATTATAACGAATATGGTAAACAATTAGAAATTGCTTACCAGATTTTACAATTGCGTAAACAGAAGAAAATATCTCAAGTAGAATTAGCAAAAAAGTTAGGTACTACCCAAGGTAATATCGCCAGAATGGAAGCAGGTCAGCAGAATTTCACTACTGATACTCTCCAAAAAATTGCTTCTATTTTTAACCGGGAGCTTAAAATTGATTTTGTTAAATAGGTTCTAACATCGTCCAGTCAAAACCGGTATCTCAAAATACTCTTTGGTCGCCACGAAATAGGTTCGAATAGCGTCCATCCGCCGGAGCATACCCTTGACAAGTCTATATATTGTATGGTATAACATAAGTGTTAATAAGAAGAGAGTAAAGTATATGTATTTTTCGTGGCGAATTGGTTAGAAATCTAGTTTGTAGCTAATTCGGCACACTGAATCAGAAAGGAGACAGATAGCATGGACATCATAAAAGGGAAGCAAAGGCAAGAGGCTCGGGCACTGTTGGCCAGAATCAGGGAGAGGAAAGACTCTTCGAATGTGGAAATAGAGGTTGACATACTCCGCAAGGAGGCCGAAGAGGCGTGGATTTCGCTGAAAAAGCTCGGGACCTCCGAGGAGGAACTCAGAGAGTTTCTCAAGAGCGGTTTCATCGCTGACGCGAAGAAGAATCTTGAGAGAGATCGGAACCTGGAGCCCTTCGTTAACACATTCAC